>ERZ857951.156-NODE-156-length-92955-cov-8.541658_pt1 | contig 92955 bp, 65 predicted proteins | sample MGYA00519759_ERZ857951 | MGnify/ENA primary metagenome ERZ857951 (study PRJEB31778, sample SAMEA3449377) | human gut metagenome | biome: human gut; feature: human-associated habitat; material: faeces | place: United Kingdom | collected 2010/2012 ...
TTGCTGGGGTGACCGCAACCGTTCAGTATTGGTACGCGTACCTCTAGGATGGGCAGCTAAAACAGACATGTGCATGACTGCCAATCCACTGGAAACAGAAAGCCATTATGATACCACACAAAAACAGACAGTGGAAATGCGGTCACCGGACGGTTCGGCCGATCTCTACCAACTGATAGCAGGATTAGCTGTAGCCTGTCGCCATGGATTTGAAATAGAAAATGCACTGGACATTGCAGAAAAAACTTACGTAAACGTCAATATCCATCAGAAAGAAAATGCAGACAAACTGAAGGCATTAGCCCAGCTTCCCGATAGCTGTGCAGCTTCCGCAACCTGTTTGCAACAACAGCGCGAAATATTCCAAAAACATAATGTGTTCAGCCCCACTATGATTGATGGAATCATCAGCAAATTAACCAGTTATAACGATCTGACCTTACGTAACGACTTAAAAGATAATCCGGAAGGGATGTTGGCATTGGTCAATAAATATTTCCATTGCGGATAATTTGACTAAAACAGCGGGAGGAGGGTATATCAATATTTTGATTTGACCTTCTTCCGTTTTCTAACATTTACACCATGATAAATAAAAAAGACCAATGTACTTCTACACTGATCTTTTCTCTTGAGCGGAAAACGAGACTCGAACTCGCGACCCTAACCTTGGCAAGGTTATGCTCTACCAACTGAGCTATTTCCGCGTTTGCGGTTGCAAAGGTAGATATTTTCTCCAAACCTGCAAACATTCTACTTATTTTTTTCGCGAAGAAAAATACACATTTACCATACGAAAGCGGCAGACTTTTGATTATCAACTCATTCTGTCGCGATAATCCTCATAAGAAAATTGCTTGAAAATATCAGCTTTCCTCTCTTTGGCCCACATAGCAATAGCAGGATGGTGAATTCCATTGAACATATTTGTTTTCACCATGGTATAATGTATCATGTCTTCGAAAACAATACGCTCTCCGATTTGCAATTCATGGTCGAAGCTCCAGTCGCCCATATAGTCACCACTCAAACATGAATTTCCACCCAGGCGATACACATGACAACCACCATTATTTCCTATTTCAGCGCCACGTACGACAGGCTGGTAAGGCATTTCAAGACAGTCGGGCATATGACAGGTAAAACTCACATTAAGAATGGCAGTACGGATACCACGACTTACTACAATATCTACTACTTCAGAAACCAATACGCCGGTTTGCCAAGTAAAGGCAGAACCTGGTTCAAGGATAATACGCAAATGAGGATAACGAGCACGCAAATCTTTCAGCAGTTGAATAAGATGCTCCACGTCATAATCTTTACGCGTCATCAGATGACCACCTCCCAGATTCAACCACTTGATTTGCGGAAACCAGCGAGAGAATTTTTCTTCCAAATGTTTTAATGTCCGTTCCAGTTCATAAGATGAAGATTCGCAATGACAATGACAATGGAAACCTTCAATACCTTGCGGCAGAACCTCAGTCAATAAATCCGCCGTCATACCGAAACGGGTGCCGGGAGCACAGGGATTATAAAGTTCCGTTTCCACTTCGGAATATTCCGGATTGATGCGAATACCGCAAGAAATGCCACTTCCCTCTTTCACTACCTCTGGATAAAAACGACAGAACTGCGACAAAGAATTAAAAGTTATATGACTACTACAACGCATGATTTCAGGAAAATCAGCTTCCGTATAAGCGGGAGAATAAGTATGTGCCTTACTACCGAATTCTTCCAGTGCCAGACGTGCCTCGTAAACAGAACTTGCAGTAGAATGCTCTATGTACTCCCTAAATATAGGAAACGAGCGCCACATAGCAAAAGACTTAAATGCCAGAATGATCTCTACTCCGGCACGGTCAGCAACACTTTTTATGAGAGTGAGGTTCTTTCTCAACAATTCTTCATCCATGATATAGCACGGAGAAGGAAAACAATTGAAATCTATCATATTTTCTTTTTTAACCAATGATCTTAAAACGGGCAAAGCGCAATAAAAGTTGTTTGTCGCCCGCATTTTTGAAGTGAATGGTAGCTTTGGCATTATCGCCCTGACCTTCCACTTTCATCACTTCTCCCAGACCGAAACGTTCATGCTTGATCAGTTGTCCCGGCTGCACAGCCATTACAGAAGCAGAGGTGGGTGTAGAAGAAGAGGCTGCCGGAGTCACCCGTTTCAGATTGCGCGGAACGCTTGGAGCTATAATCTGCTGTTTGGAACGCTGCGGAGTTTCTTTTTCCGTATTATACAATGATTCACGAACATGAGGTGAGCGAGAGAAACTACCGCTATGTTCCCTACGGAAAGATCCGGCCTCTTCATCAATTTTACTACCAATCCCTGCGTCCTGAGGCAAGCGGAGGAAGCGGATGTCGATATCTTTCAGAAAACGACTGGGGCTACCAAATTCCATTTTCCCATAACGGAAACGAGTACGTGCATACGAAAGGAAACAATGTTCTTCTGCGCGAGTGATAGCCACATAAAACAAACGCCTCTCCTCTTCCAGCGCACGGGGAGAATCTCCGACCATACCACTGGGAAAAAGATTTTCTTCCATTCCCACCACAAATACATTTCTAAATTCCAATCCTTTGGCAGAATGAACGGTCATAAGCGTTATTTTCTCATCATCCCCATTGTCCGAGTCCTGATCAGTCAGCAATGATACTTCCGATAAAAAGTCCGTCAATGAAATATTCAGATTACCCTCTTCCATGCGCAAAGCACAGAAATCGCTCATACCATTCACTAATTCCTCAATATTCTCTTTGCGACTAAGATTTTCCGGTGAATTATCTTGGCAGACGTCATTAATAATGCCGGACTGACGGATGATTTCCGTACCAATCTCATAGGCATTTTTCTCCACTGTTCCTTCTATAAATCCACCAATCAGGTCACGGAAGATTTGCAATTTAGAGTGCGTGCCTTTATTGAAATTCAATCCGTATGTCAGCGGCTCACAAAGCACAGCCCAAAGACTGATATTGTTTTCCGTAGCAGCAGTAATAATTTTACCTACTGTCGTATCTCCGATACCACGGGCCGGATAATTGATAATACGCTTGAATGCTTCTTCATCATTAGGATTGACCACCAGCCGGAAGTAAGCTATCACATCCTTAATCTCTTTACGCTGATAGAAGGATAGACCGCCATAAATGCGATAAGGCATACCCCGCTTACGCATAGCTTCCTCAAATACGCGGCTCTGCGCATTGGTCCGATAAAGTATGGCAAAATCCGAATAGGCATAATGCTCCGAACGGCGCAACTCAGCAATCTTATTGACTACAATATCTCCTTCTTCCACATCACTATATGCCTGAAACACCCCGATGGCTTCCCCTTTCTCCTTTTCAGAGAAGACCTCCTTGCGTATCTGTCTCTCATTCTTTTCAATCAGACTGTTGGCAGCACAGACAATAGTTTGCGTAGACCGATAGTTCTGTTCCAGTTTGAATACTTTCGTATTGGGATACACTTTTGTAAAATACAATATATTGTCAATATCTGCTCCCCGGAAAGAATAGATACTCTGCGCATCATCCCCTACCACACACACATGCTGATGATCTTTTGCCAACTGCAACACAATGCTGTGCTGGGCATAGTTGGTATCTTGATATTCATCTACCAGAATGTAGCGAAACTGCTCCTGATAACGTGCCAGTACTTCGGGATGATCTCTGAAAAGAATAAAAGTATAAAAGAGCAAATCATCAAAATCCATGGCATCCGCCTGCCTGCAACGATCCCAATAACGATGGTAAATATCCCGGATCGCAGGCATCTTGGCAGCACAATCACCTTCATAAGCCTCCTTATTAGAGGCATATCCCGCAGGAGAAACCAAGTGGTTCTTCGCATTCGAGATACGTGCCTGCACACTACCCGGTTTATAGACTTTCTCATCCAGCCCCATTTCTTTTATGATAGAGCGTACCAGACTTTTACTGTCTGCCGTATCATAGATGGTAAACTGTGAGGTAAAACCAATATTCGCAGCTTCCGCATGCAGAATACGTAGAAATATGGAGTGGAACGTACCCATCCATAAATGGCGTGCCCGTTGATCTCCCACCTGCCGGGCAATACGTTCTTTCATTTCACGGGCAGCTTTATTAGTAAAGGTCAAAGCCAATATATTCCATGGCTGATAACCATTCTCCAACAAATATGCTATCTTGTAGGTCAGCACCCGTGTCTTTCCAGAACCTGCACCGGCTATAACCAATGACGGACCCTCGTTGTAGAGCACTGCAGCGCGCTGTCCTTCATTCAATTCTTCGATATAATTCGCATTCATGTATGCAAAATTAAAAGAATCTTTTTATATTTGTACAATGTTATTCAAACTAAAATCATAAGAAACTATGGAACAAATTAAAAATATGCGACTTTACATTTCTTTTATCTGCCTGTTGGCCTTCTCATGTGCTTCGCCTGTAATGGCGCAAAAGCAAAGTAAAGTAGAAAAGCTCTTGAAATTTCTTGTAAACAATGAGAATGAGAAATTTACAAAAAACCGGGACAAATTAGATACTGAAACAGCAACAGCTTTTGAAGCAGAAGTCAAACTAATCGATTTGTGCGATCAAATCTGGAATCAGCAAGAGGTAACCGTTGCCAAAGATTTTTTCCAGGCTTATATAGATGCTACCAAAGCCAACTTTATTTCCATCTGTCAGGAAGCCGGTGCTGATCCGGCCGCAATCCGTAAACGTATGGAAGATAACATCAGTGCCATATTAGATGAATATCCTAATAAATTAGTCTATTCCAGCACTCTGGTAGATGCCGTAAAAGCATCAGGATATGAATTGTCCGATGAAAGCAGAAAACATCTGTATGATGTACATGAAGAGGAATTATGGAAAGATTTCGTACGCAACAAGAACATTCCGAAATGCGAAAGATATCTGACTGAATATGCTGATGGTAAGTATAAAACAGAAGCTATGATAGAATACAATCGTCTGCTGTTCCAAACCGTACAGAAATCACCATCTGCCAGTAACTTTAAGAGATTCTTCGATCATGACCGGCTCAACACATTCTTCAACGGGCGTTCCAAGCGGGAGTCTATGGCACAGGCTCTCTCCATTTATGATGATTATCTTTACGGTAACATCTGCAAAGCGCAGGCCATAGCTTCCATTAAGCAGGCTATTGCAGAATATGAGCAGGCCCCTTATTTGAGTCCAGGCGATAAAAAATATACCAATACTCTGGAGTACAAAAAAGACAGTATTGACTATGAGACACTAAAGCTGGAAGTGAACTCTCCAAGCAAACTGGGACTCATCAAAGAATACCTCCTAACTCATAAATACAAGGAATTCCGTGATAAAGCCAACAAGTTACGCGTACCTTTTGAGCAACAATTGGTATGGAGTAATCCTACTACCATCCAAGCATACACCCATGGATTATTGATGAAATCCAATGAGACGAAGAATGGAAAGAGTACTCAGAAAACCTATACGTATGATGAAAACGGAAGACTGGTTAGTATCAAGGAAGTTACGGAAGATAAGGGAACCACTACCCTACAGACTAATTTCTTGTATGATTCTCAAGGTAACTGCGTAGAAGAAGTGCAGGTAAACCAAAGAGGCATGAAGGAGGTGTACAAACGCCTGCGTGCTTTCAGCACACTGGGTGTCATTCTTTCGGATTCTGCTTTCTATCAGAGCGGAAAACTGATCATAAGAAAATATCATCCACAACTCGGTCTGCTGGCAGGAGAGACAGTTTACGAGAAAAACATTCCGGTATCTTCCGTAATCAACCAATATAATAAGAAGGGACAGATCATCAAGAGAGAAGAGACATTCCCATTGCCTAAAGATCCGTTACCCACCCAGGTAAGTAAACAAGTGGATATATATGAATACGATACTTATGGTTATCTGACAAAGATCACATTTGAAAAGACTCTTGTCAATAGTGATAAGACCAGCGGTTCACTCATATTCTTGTATGACGAATTCGGTAACCAAATAGACAGTAATGCCTATTATGAATATGACAGCACCGGACGCTGGATACAAAAAACAGATCGGGGAGATGCCAAGAATACAGAAAAAATTCAGATTATCTATCAGCAATAACCATAAAAAATACCGTCCGCATAATGAAATACGGACGGTATTTTTATATAATCACTCTATTTTATGATAATCGCTGCGCAATTTCCTGAATAGAAAAAGAGCCTTCCAAAGTACGAACCTGTATCTTTCCATGCAACAAGTTAAAGAAGAAATCAGCTACCTTCTCCGGAATAATTTCACAAAGCTCTCCATTCGCATCAACTCCCAGATCATAAGTTTTCAGCAATTGACTTCCCAACGCCGTAGCTCCTATCAGGAAATGATTTCTCAATTTATCCACATTGACCAGATCCGCAGCCAACACCTTTCCTACTACCGAATAGCAATGCACCAGTACCTTTTCATCTCCTTCAAACAGTTGAGATTCTTGTTCGTCAGAATAGGTATTCATCTCTATAATACCTGTATTTTCCATCTCGGGAGTTCCTTTATAAAGAGCGCCTAAATCCGCCAGACTTAAATTGAACAGGCGGGCTTCACTCGTGACTTGCATTTCTTCGCCACTGAATGCGCTGGGTAACAGCAACTTTATATCCCCACTAACAGCTACATTCTTCGCATTGAAAGTTCCCACTATACAGTCTTTCATGGTCAACTTAGCCGTAGCAAAAACTCCTCCCAATACTATACAGTCCTCCAATATCACTTCATCCGCAAAAATACTGCCGGCAACGAAAGCATTGCACAATTTTACAGTCTTTCCGTTGATGTCAGCCATGAACATCGGACGGCAATCACGAGCATACGACACCAGAGAATCCGAAGTGGCTACCGTCTTACGCAAGATAATATCCCCTTTCGCATTATTGCTGATATGGAATTCAAGCTTAGTGAACACCGCACCAAGTATTTCCACATCTCCATTCTGTATTTCCAGCTTGCGGGCATAAACAGCCCCTTCTACAATGGTATCGTTCTGTATCAGCACATCCCTTTCCAGTTCAGCAGATGTACGGGGGAGAATAGAACCTTTTACCAGATTCTCACTTAAAATCACTCCATTCTCCAAACTTATTACTTTCAATTCTTTCATAACTCTACTTCTATTTTATAGAACATAAGTAACGGTATTTACGATAAAAAATTCCCGGCAAGTTTCCTCATCATTCCGGCTACCCGTTTTTCATGTTCTGAAGAACCTAATCTTTGAATCTCTCTCTCCAGATGCTTTCCAATGCGCTGCTTATCTTCTTGTGTCATGGCAGGCATGGACGCTTGCTGAACATTCTGACGTACTTTCCAGTCATTGACTCCCATACGTGCAGTCTGTTCATTCATCACGACCTCAGTTTCTTTACTGCCACCAGCAACAGTCTTCTCTACTACTACCACCGGCAACATCCAACGGGCATTTTTACATCCGCCAATCAACACATGTTCTATATGACTGGCCAATTGCTTTTGCCCAAGCAGATATTGCTTGGCACTCTCTATCAATCCGGCAGCCCGCTGCTTCACTGTGATAGCAGAAATACGTGCCTGTACATCCAACTGCTCTTTATGCCCAACTAATGCCATTGCCGACAGAGATGAGTCCGTATTGCGCAACTGTTCCTTGCGGCTGCTTTCCACAAAGCGGAAGCAAGGTTCCATCAACATGTGAATACGTTGCACCAACTCTCTGTCCAAATTCTCAAAAACAGCGGAGTAACGGGTAGTCAGAATATCATAGTCGTCTATCATCACCAACTTACGATTGGCAAGTTCATCAGACTGAGACTGTAATTCGGCAACTACGGCTTCCACATTCGAGCACTCTTCCATATTTTGCATATCCAGACTGGCAGTGATATATCCCAAAAAGCCTTTGGATATATGTTTACCGATTTGCTGAGTACTGGCTATCTTATGGGCAACTTCAGCTGCATTACATGCCACAACAGAGTTACGCAAGCTTTCAATATGTTTACTGCAATCGTGTACGCTACTGTTATAAGGATTGTCGTCTATTTCCAGATAGATATCAATCGGCTCTTCCAGAACTACAGTCTTGGAAGCTGACTTATCACCTACGGTGAGTGTCACCGTTTCGCTCTTCCGGATCACATCATGTAAGATATGTCTTCGTCCTCCCATAATCAACCCTCCTTCACATTAAGCCAGGTTTCATTCCGGGCCATAAGTTTCTTCATGTTCTCCTTCACTCTTTCATTTAGATCGGAAGTTGCAATCAGTCGTTCCAGCTTTCCAGCCACCATCCGTTGCGATTCTATAGAAACATTTTCCCATCCAGAACCTTCAACCGTGCGTTCCATATTTTCCCGTATCTTCGTGCATGAGCGTTGTCCAATTAATTGTTCAAGTCCTGAAGGCAGTTTCGTTTCCACCACTTCTCCTCTATCTTCTTTTTTCACCAGCATGATAGCAGGCAAATAGCGAAGAACAGACTTGCCAACAAAGGAGTTCAGCTTTATTCTTTGCATTTTAGCGCTTTGCTGCTTGCATGTAGTGAGAAAATTAGTCATTTGTGCAATTAAAGCTTGCGCATTACGCTTAATATGGGCGGCGGCAATAGCTTGTGTAGTAGCCAGAGATTCCGTCTGATTAACCGGAACGGTACCAATCAGATTATTCAGGCGGTTCAAAGTAATAGCAACATCCCACTCGCAGAATCGAATAACAGGTTTGTCCAACTCATGAACACGATTATGCAGAGCTACATCAAGTCCTCGGAATAACTTAGAATAGCGCTCTGTCAGAATCACAAAGTCATCTCCCATTCTCTTTTTCAAATCAAGCAACGCCTCTTGTTGCTGTATCAATTCGGACGCATACGCATTTACCGAGCTTAACGCTGTGGCATTTTTCTGTTCTATCTGAGAAGTAACCAGAGAGAAAAAGCCTTTATTAAGCCGTTTGCACAGTTTGTTCGTAGCATCCCTTTCGGCAGCAATAACAGCCGCCTCCATAGCAACCACTGCTGTTGTGACCCCGGAGACCTTATTAGATACAGTATCTATTTTATTGGCCATGTCGCGGGTATCCACTGTAACATCATATTTTGCCATAATCTTTCATTTTCAAGTTTATGAATGCTATTTCTCTTTCTCCAGATCGCTAAAGTCATCCAAATCGTCCAGATCATCCAAGTCGTCCAAATCACTCAGATCGTCCAACTCGTCCGCTGTCTCCGATGCTTTAGGAGTCTCATGAACTTCCGGAGCCGTTGTTGTCTCTGTATTTTCCGGAACTTCCGGCTGTACAGGTTCCACAGCTTCAGCCACCGGAGCCATTCTAATAGTTTTTTCCGCTTCTTCCGCCACTTCGGGTTGTGCCGCCGGTTCATCCACGTTTACGGTTTCAGTCACTTTTGCGCTTTGAGGAGCATATCCCGAATAGTCCATAGCCTCGCTGTCATCCACTAATTCAGCATGATGATTGAACACAACATCCTGTCCTTGCTCAGCAATTTCATGCAATGAGTCGGTAGCTACCTGAGCTATATCCAAAGTCATATATTCTTCCACACAATCCTCAACAGCAGGAGCAGGCGGAATATTCGAAGCAAATGCATAAAAAGGATTGATGCCTGCCAAAGGACGGCGACGATCATCCAACAAAGCTACATTATCATTAGCATCCACGATTTCCTTTGCCATTTTATCGCGAAGACTGGCATCAAAGAATTCAATGAATCCATAAACTTTTGCCCGTTCATTAATATCACTCTGCAAAGCTTTCATATATTCCTTGAACTCTTCCTGAGTTTGTTTGAATGATTCAGACTGTTCGGCAAATTGCTGCAAATTACTTTCCAGCTTATCTCCTGCATTCTCCTCCAACTCCTGAGCATCTCCATCCATCATTTGTTGCAACATCCGTGCCTTCATACGATCCAGACGTTCAAAAGTGGATTGCGCAGCAAGGAATTTTGTCAAGTTGCTACGCATAATATTAATCAAATCATCTCCGGAAGTCCGGTTACGCCCATAAAAGTCTTGAGTTTCCCGGTGCCATTGATTCAGATAATCACGCTTCTGATTATCAATGTCATTATAGATATCCAAACGGTTCAGTCGCGTTTCCGCTAACAGATTCTGTACGATAGGTGCTACGATTTCTTCTTGTATCTGGCTGATACCATAAGGCATTGTCGTACGGCTTCCGTCTTCTGCAACCCACGAATGATCCTTCATATCATAGCGCATTCGTGAACTTTCCTTCAATTGGAAAGGTGTGTAGTTCTCCACCGTATCGCGGAAGTTGAAATTCGTCTGGCGGATTTTCTCCAGCTCATCCTTCTCCAACTTCGGTGAATAGTGATTATAAGAGGTTTTCAGAATGGTGAACAGCAATTGATTAGAACTTTCCACCAGCGAATTAGTGGATTTAACCTTCGCTGCCGCAATTGTCTGTACTGCATACCCCACGTTTGAAATCAAACGGCGTAATACATCTTCAAATTGCTCGCTCTGGTCAGACAATGAATGGCGCATTGCATTCAGCGAATTAAATTGCTCTATTTCTTTATCATACGCTGCCGTATCAAATACATTCAGCACAGGCGCTCCCGACGGATTGGCCGTACCATATTCATTCAAATAAGAAATAACCGGCGAATCGGGAGGAATGACAGGCATGCCTACAGAAACAGTATGCAAGTCCGACAAGAAATAAGCACTGTCACGCAGATTACGATCCATACGTCCAAAGTAATCATAGAACTTCACTTTAGGTATAGATGTTGAATAATCCTCTGTGGAAACTTCTTCCACTCCCTTACTTTCTTCTACCAGAGGAGCCGTAGTGGAGAGTTCATCCAGTTCTCTCAATTTCTCGGAAAGTGCTCCCTGGTTATTAACTAATTGCAGTTCAAAGTTCTGTACTGAACTATTTCCGGTATGATCTATCACAAAGCTCTTATTCTCGAAAGGAACTTGACTGGCAACGGGGACATAAACCACCCCCATCTTTTCAATCTTATAGTCTCTGAAAATCTGCTGATGCTTGTTTTCCAGTTCTTTCAACTCCACTCCGACATCATCGATGGATTTACCGCTGGATTTAAACAGCTTGTAGTTTTTCATCCCCCAATAAAGACCGGCTACTGCAATAGCAATACTTAGCCACCCAATTACTGCTATCAATGCAAGACCGACAACAAGAATTCCAATTCCTACGTACATCTGCGTCTGAGCTTTTTTCTTACCCGTAGCATTCATAGTCAACGAATTCTTTAATTCTCCCATCTCCTTTTCTAATTCTTCTTCTTGCGACACTATTTTTTCTGCCGCATCTTTATAAAAATCAAAAAGGATTTTCGCTTGATCCTGATACAAATCTTGCGAAGAAGAAAAAACCTTTCCTTTCATAACCAGATATGTTTTTATAGTAAATAAATAAGAATTTAATTTCTAATTGTAGCCTAGCTCCAACAGCTTACGCTCGGCCATTGAAAAGCCTTTCGCTTTAGCTTTCCGGTACCACATAACAGCTTCGAAGATATCAATATCAACGCCTTTTCCTGTTTCATACATGATACCCAGACAATATTGTGCTTCTGCATTTCCGGCATTGGCTAAAGATTTATAAATATCGAATGCTTTCTTGTAATCACCATTCTGCGTTGCTTCCCGAGCTGCTTCCAAAGAGTTAGTCTGAGCTTTTTTCTCTGTTTTCTCAGGTTCGGCCTGTTGTTGAGGTTCATTAACAGGAGTCTTTGCCTCCGGCTGGGCTTTAGGTTGAGGTTGTTCTTCAACTTTAGGCTGCTTTTGCTGCCCTACAGCCTTAACCGGAGTTTCCTTAGGAGTAGCAACAGGCGCCACAGTCGTGGTATCCTGCACCACAGTAATAGTGTCAGTAACCACAGTCGGAGGTGCAACAACTGGCTTAGGTTTGGATGCAAACACAAAATACAAACAGATCAAAACCAAGATCAGAAATATACAGCCACCTACTATATATATAGATTTTCTGGATTTCTTTTGAATAGCAGGGGCTTCTTCTTTTCTTTCCGGATCCGGCTGCTTCACTTCAGGCTCTGGCGATTTTATTTCCGGTTGATTTGATTCAACAACAACCGGCTCACTTTGCTTCATTTCCGGTTCAGCCTGTACAACTTCCGGTTCAACCTGTTTTACATCTGCTTCTGCAAGTTCTAGTTTATCCTCAGTAGGTTCTGATTTTGCTTCAACAAGTTCCGGTTTTGCTTCAGTAGGTTCGGAAACAACTTCAGCAGGTTCACTCTCTGCCGATTCTATTTCCGGTTCTACTTGTTCGATCTCCGGTTCCGCTTGTTCTATTGCCGGTTCAACCAATTCATCCGCAATCTCAGTATTTTTCTCTTCTATCTCTTCAAGGACTTCTTCCGGTTTTTCCTCAATAGCCTCTACTTCCTCTGGTTGACCTTCCTCAATCAATGATATTTCCGCTGGAATATCCAGTACAATAGTCTCTTGCCCTGACTTTCTATAAAATGCATCTAAAATACCCCGAATAATACTAAAGTAATAAACTTCCTCCTTAAACAGTGATGGAAAATTCAAATACAACTGTTCAGCCATCTTCCAATACAATTCTTTATCGGAAGTATTGTCACAAGTATCAAACAAATTATTCGCTTCTTTCAATAAAGGCAAGAAACATAAATTGATTCGAAGCACTTTCAGTCTAAGTACATTCAGGAAATTCGCCTCACATAAATCAGCATATTCATTCAGGTACTTCACCAATTTAGGCACCTTTTCTGCATAAGGTTTTATTTGAATACGCAGCTTGTTGATAGCCTGTTGGCACACCTCACTATCTGCCTGAGGCTTCTTGAAGTTTTCAGCAAGTACAGCCAGCTCCGGAGCTATTTTCTTTAGAATAACATGTTCCACATTCTTCTGAAGGGTAGACCGCAAAAGTTGAAAGCGTTCTGCATCTTTCAAGTTTAAAACAAACTTCTGAGGGAACAGATCTTTCCTGATCGCCTCCAGCATAGCCACCAATGAAACATTATCCACCTCCAAAGCAGCAGCAATGCTTTCGCACTCTTTTAAAGTAAACTTTCCACTCTTTTCAATAATAACCCGACGGATTTTAGTTATCTCATCCAACAAATATGTTCTATTCATAATACCAAATTCATAAAAAGTCTCTAAAAATACATATTATTTTCACCAAAACAACTCTTTTCACGACTTTTTCACTCATATATGCCTATTTCTCACGGTTTTCCGTGACAAACTATATTTTACTTTGGAAAAATTAATAGAATCTGAGAGAACATTTATAAGATACCAAACGTTATATTAACAAAACCATAATTCAAGACAAATTATGAATACGTTATTAACATCTTTAATGCTTATAATTATGACTCACGAAATGCCGAAACTTCCGTATGCAAATAATGCATTGGAACCTGTAATCAGTCAGCAAACCATAGATTTTCACTATGGTAAACACTTACAGACATACGTAAATAACCTCAATAACCTGGTACCGGGTACAGAGTATGAAAACAAAGATCTAGTGACTATAGTAGCCACTGCACCGGATGGAGCAATTTTCAATAATGCCGGACAAGTATTAAATCATACCCTCTACTTCCTGCAATTTTCCCCGAAACCCACTCAAAGCGAGCCTACAGGAAAATTAGCAGAAGCCATCAAACGCGACTTTGGAAGCTTTGACAACTTCAAGAAAGAATTCACAGCTGCCGCTGTAGGATTGTTCGGATCAGGTTGGGCTTGGTTATCAGTAGATAAAAATGGTAAATTACATATTACCAAAGAAGCCAATGGCAGTAACCCTGTACGTTCAGGATTTACCCCCTTGCTAGGCTTTGATGTTTGGGAACACTCCTACTATCTCGATTACCAAAATCGCCGTGCCGATCATGTAAATGCTCTTTGGGGTATCATTGATTGGAATGTAGTAGGCAGCCGGATGAAATAACAACAACATCATAAACTCTTTTTCAAAAAAACGCACCTGCGGGAATTATCAGTCCCAAAGGTGCGTTTTGCATATCCTATCTAACATATTTTAAAGAAAAACGTTGGCTACTGAAAGCTTTTATCATTAACTTTGCTAACATAAACGTTTATCAAAAGAAATGAAGCTCATTGTAGTCACAGCACCCACATTTTTTGTGGAAGAAGACAAGATTATCACGGCACTCTTTGAAGAGGGGTTGGATATTCTACATCTGCGAAAACCGGAAACACCTGCAATGTATTCCGAGCGACTCTTAACGTTGATACCAGAAAAATATCACAGGCGTATCGTCACTCATGAGCACTTTTATCTAAAAGAAGAATTCGACCTCATGGGCATTCACTTAAATACGCGCAATCCACATGAACCGCATGACTATTCAGGGCATGTCAGTTATACCTGCCATTCTGTAGAAGAAGTAAAAAGTAAAAAACATTTTTACGACTATGTATTCATGAGTCCCGTTTATGACTGCATATCCAAGGAAGGAATTCTTTCCGGCTACACACCCGAAGAATTGCGTGCGGCAGGAAAAGAAAGAATCATCGATACTAAAGTCATGGCTTTAGGTGGAATTACTCCCGACAATATTCTGGAAATAAAAGATTTTGGATTCGGAGGTGCGGTAGTACTCGGTGATTTATGGAACAAATTTAATGTCTGTACAGACCGGGATTATCTGGGCGTAATCCGCCACTTTAAGAAACTAAAAGAAATGGCGGATTAAAAAGTTAAAAAACATCTATATTAAAATTTCCCATATTCCCTGTACTCTGCACTGGCAGGTAAAGTAAAGTAGAAAGTAGATCCCTCTCCTTTTTTCGACTCTACACCAATGCCACCACCATAGTGCTCTACAATGGATTTTGTGATGGAAAGACCTAAACCTGTACCACGAATATTATAGTTCATCTTTACAAAGCGCTCAAAAATAGCACGGCGGCTTTCTTCATCAATACCGCAACCTGTATCAGCTACGTAAAAGTAAAAACTATCATTACTCAGACGACGGTATCCAATTCTGACACTACCTTGTTCTGTAAACTTCAATGCATTCTTTACCAGATTATTAATCACCTGCGCAAAACGTACCCGATCAATCATTAAACGACATTGAGGCAGTTTCTCTACAAACTCGATCTGAATACCCGATGGTCTGGGATGTGCATTCTCCGCAGCACATATTTCCTGAATCAATGCATTTACATCCACATCTCCATCTTTATATTCCATTGTATTGGCCTCTATTTTCGAAAAATCCAATAAATCATTGATCATCTGAACCAGGAAGTTTTTATTATCATTGATTTCTTTCAGAAAAATCATCCGCTCTTCTCTACTTAAATTATCAGTTTCAGCAAGCACATTTGTAAATCCTACGATAGCATTCAGCGGCGTACGTATTTCATGCGTCATATTGGCAATAAAGGCATTCTTCAATTGATTGCTTTCCTCAGCCACTTCATTCAGTTGCTGCAATGTTTTCAAACGCTTGGTTTTATTGATGGACACAACAATCATAATAACCAGAAGCAATAAAATAATAACCCCAAAACAAAGCAGCAGTATTTCATTCTTCTGAAAAAAATCAGTAGCCCAAAGAGCATATAATGTAGAAAAATCCAGATTCATAAAGTTGGTGATTAAAATATTAGGTAATCAGACAGTTTAAGTGATGGCAAAGATAATAAAGAAAAAACAAATATTTGATTATTAGATACATGTTTTTCCAAAAAGATAGGCTGTAAACCTATTTAAAAAAAAGTTTACAGCCTATAAATATAAGATTTTAGAGTATTTTACTTCAGATCTTCAATAGCCGCCTGTGCCCCTCACCAACACTACTGATAATCAATGGCTTTAGCCATTTTTGTAAGTGTTTTGTAAGTGATTTTGGGCCTTTTACTGGCAAATCTAAAGAAGATGTGATTTTATCCTTCAATTGCTGCTTGGGCCCCTCTAATACTATACTGATAACCAATATATTTGAGGGTTTTCGTCAGTGTTTCGTAAGTCAAACTATTATTGGATACTATAACAAAGACATGTGTAGCAGCCGAAGAGCTAATTATTGTAGCATCGTAACGGAAAAAGGGTGCTACATAATTATATTATTGTGTATTGGGTTTCTTATTTACCCCCTTTCTTTCAAGAGTTCTATAATGGCGTCTTTGTCCTTCATGTTGGCTTCAAGACGTGCTATTTGTTCTTTTAATAACTGATTCTCCCGCTTCTCGTGTTCTAAATCACTTTGGGCTTCTTTCAATTCTCCTTTGACTTTCTCCAGCTGTGCCAATAATGCCGCATCACCACCGATGAGATTATTGGCATCACCTGCTAAAGATATAGCGGAGAGATAAGCTGAAATCCGCTGGGTAGGTAGTGGGCAAAACAGGCTAAAGAAGTTGAAATCGAGTTCCTGACAGACTTTAACGAGACGTTTAGTCTCCATGGTGTCACGCTCCAGAATGCGGTTTACATGCTGTTGGGGCACACCAATTCTACGCCCAAACTCAGACTTACTAAGCTTGAGTTTTTCGCGTTGTTCATCAATCGCTTTGCCTATATGGACATCATTTACGGGTATATTCATATATTAAACATCAAAAATTGAACATCAATTGAATAATAATCAAACAAATATTTGGCTATCTAAACCATTTTGTGTTGCTTTGCGATTGTTGACAGCAGCTATTCCAAGCGCAAAGTTAAACATTAAATATTAAACATCAAACAATTATGGAAGAAAAAGTTGAAAAAATTCGTCCTGCACTCATGGCACTCGAAGTTGGTCAAGAAATCAACTTCCCCATCACTCGATTGAAGAGCGTCCGTACACAAGCTTCAGAGCTGGGTGTAATCTATAGTCGCCAGTTCAAAACCAGAACCGACAAGGTGAACCACCTCATCATTGTCCGGCGAGTATCTTAGGTCTTAGTTCCTGATAGACCTATGCAATTCTTACAGTTTCTGGACCACTTAATCCCCTATGACACATTTCTTAACGATTTAGCAGCAAGGGTGGTAAAGCTGCTCAAACAAGATAAAGATGATCCGGAGTTTATCAGCCAGCGCAAGGCGTATGACATGTTCGGTCGTCGGAATGTGGAACGATGGAGACGCCAAGGGAAGGTGCAATGCTATAAGCGCCCTGGTAAAGTGGAGTATCGAACAGCCGATTTGCGCTTGTTACAGCGCACCGTTCAAGACTATTTTGATGATTTCCCATCAAAGGATAAGAAGTAATGGATATATTGGTTGTTTTTGCAAACAATTTAGTGGCTATATAAATGCGAAGCAGTTCCTGCTATATAGTTGCATTTGAATGTCAATTTAAGGGACTGCTGTATCATATAGTAGGTAAAATGAAAGAGTTAAAGCCAACTTGCGACCCCAATGGAGTCTATTCGGTGAAGCGAACCTGTGCTGAGTTGGGTATCAGCCACAAGACGCTTCGCAAGTACAAGGAAAGTGGCTATATTAAGCCACTTAACCCAAATAATGTTTGTCGTCCCAAATACTCCGGCCAGTCTATCATCGACTGCTGGACCTTACTGACAACATTATGATTAGCGAAACCACTATCAATAAAGTGAGAGACCTCGACATTAAAGAGGTGCTTGAGCCATACGTCACACTAACCAAAAAAGGTGTGGCGCTGATAGGTCTGTGCCCGTTTCATTCGGAAAAGACGGCTTCGTTCAAGGTCAGTCCTCAGAAGAATCTCTACCATTGCTTCGGTTGTGGTCGTGGTGGCGACGCTATCACCTTTATCATGGAGAAGGAAAATCTTTCCTTCATGGAGGCGGTATTATTCATTGCCAAGAAGCACAATATCGAGGTGGAATATGTGGATGAAGAGCAAACAGAGGACCAGAAAGCTGAAGCCAAACATCGGGAATCCTTGCTGATTGTGCTGGATCATGTTCAGCGTTTCTTTCAAGAAAACCTGAGAATCAACACGAATGACGAATGTCGGGCAGCCAGAGACTATACTTATGGTCGTTGGCCAGAGGAGTTCTGTGGGACATCCGGTATTGGCTATGCCCCTAAGGATAGTCAAGCCTTCCTGGACTTTTGTCGACAAAAAGCACTCAACGAAGAGCTTCTCTTTGAGTTGGGCCTTTTGAAGCGTAGTGAAGATGGCCGTGCCTATGCCATGTTTCGGGAGCGCATTATGATTCCTATCCGAAATCGTTGGGGACGTATCATTGCTTATACGGCTCGCTATATCGGCAAGAACCCCAAAGCGCCCAAGTACATTAACTCGGCTACGAGTGTAGTCTATGCCAAAGGCGAAACCTTGTTCGGCATTGACCGTGCCAGTCGTCAGCGTGGAGCCGACTACTTTATCATCGCAGAAGGGGCTCCTGATCTACTGAAGATGCAGTCGATTGGCTTTGATAACACAGTAGCTTCACTCGGCACAGCATGGACCGATGAGCAGCTGGAGCAGTTGAAAAAGTTTACTTCTTCTATCTGTTTTATTCCCGATTCTGATGTCGTTATCGACAAGCCTTATGGTCCTGGCTTCGAAGCTGTAATGGCCAATGGAACAGCTGCTATCAAAAAAGGTTTTCATGTAACAGTTCGTGAACTTCCGTTTGCCCAGGCACCGATGACCGACGAAGAGCTGCAGAACTTGTATGCAGACGGAGAAGTTCCTAATGAAGCGCCCCGAATGAAGCCCATCAAGAACGATGCGGATAGCTTTATCCATTGTCGAGAAGACTATACCTCGCTGACCGAAAAGCATTTCATCGTCTGGTTGGCTCAGAAGCGCTTCTTTGTGGCCGGTTCGCTGATGGAAGAGCGCAAATGTGTGACAGAGATAGCCGATTTGCTTCGCTACATCAAAGACCAACTGGTGTTTGACCAATGTATCGAGCAACTGGCTAAACTTCATGGGAAGGTGAAGTTGTGGCGGGATGCCGTTTCGCAAGCTCGTGGAGAAGCCCGAAAGCGAAATGAGAAGCAGACGGGTATGAACGACCAGCAACGAGAGGCTGAATTGCTACGGCAGTTTGGCCTATTCGTGCGTGACCATTGCTACTATGCGATAGGCGATGAAGACGAAGATCCGTCCCGCATCTCCAATTTCATCATGGAGCCTCTCTTTCACATCGAGGACGAAAGTAATGGTACCCGCATCTTCCGCCTACGGAATATGTACAACGTGTGCCGCGTCATCGAGCTGAAAGAGTCTGAACTTTGCTCCTTGAGTAACTTCCAGCAGAAAGCAGGTTCATTGGGCAACTACGTCTGGCTGGCAAAGATTGATAAGCTTAATCGCGTCAAGGAGTATCTCTATTCAAAGACTGATACCGCTGAACGCATTCGCAAATTGGGATGGAATGCCACCGAAGCTTTCTTCGCTTTCGGCAATGGTTTGTGGTTTGAGGGGACCTTCAAACCTGTCGATGATTTGGGCATTGTGCGAGGTATCAATGACAAAGCTTTTTACATTCCTGCCACTTCAAAGATATACATTCACAATCCCGAAATCTTCCAGTTCGAGCGCCTGATGGTACATGAGAACCGAAACGGTGTAAAGTTGTATGACTTTGTAGCCAGACTCACCGATGTCTTTGGTGAGAATGCTTGGGTCGCCTTCTCCTACCTCCTATCGACCTTATTTCGTGACATCATCTTTCGCAAGACCCGTCACTTCCCGATACTCAATCTCTTTGGTGAGAAAGGTACCGGTAAGACAACCCTGGCTACTTCCCTCCAGTCGTTTTTCCTGCATGGCATCGACCCTCCCAACCTGGGCGTTACTTCTGTGCCGGCCATGAACGACCGTGTTTCGCAAGCGGTCAATACGTTGGTGGTGCTCGATGAGTACAAGAACGACCTCGACATTCGCAAGATTGCCTACCTCAAAGGACTATGGGGCGGCGGTGGTCAGACCAAGAAGAACACCAACACTGATGGCATGGCTGCTCAAACCATCGTTACTACCGGTGTGGCTCTTTGTGGCCAAGACAAGCCGACGCAAGACATGGCGCTTTATACCCGTGTCCTGTTCTTGGCTTTTTCGAAGACCTCGTTCAACCAACTGGAAAAGCGACACTACGAAGATTTGGTTTCCCTTTGCAACTTAGGGCTGACGCATCTCACCATTGAGATTTTATCACATCGTGAGTTATTCGAGAAGAACTTTCCCGAAATCTACAGCATCACCAAGCGTGAGCTGGCCACCAAGCTCGATCAAGAAGTCATTCACGACCGTATCTTTGGTAACTGGCTCATTCCCTTGGCCACTTTCCGCACGTTGGAAACGGTGATGGATGTGCCTTTCAGCTATACCGAACTTTTCGACACCACCATTCGTGGAATGCGCAACCAGAATGAACTGGCGCAAGAGAGTTCCGAAGTGGCAGACTTCTGGAGCATGTTGCAAGGCTTCCAAACTTCAGGGAAATGTATCGACCGAGCGCATTATCGCATTCGCTATATGAAGTCCTTCCGTCCGCTCAATGTCAAGGAAGAGATGGAGTTTCAGGAGGCCCGGCCAATTCTGTATCTGAATACAGCAGCCGTTGCCTCGCTCTTCAACAGTCGAAACATGAATGCCACGGCCAATCGATCCAACTGGTCCACCATCATCTCCTACCTCAAGTCACACGCCTCCTTCCTGGGCTTGAAGCAGGACCGCTTCACCATCCTCCTGCCCAGCGGTATGCCCGACTTCTCCATCGACATCGTGAATGGTCAGCAGGTAAAGCGTGTAAAGGTCAATCGACCCAAAGCCCTCTGCTTCGACTATTTGCAGCTCAAAGAGATGTTTGGGCTGGATTTGGAAACGGAGGTGGTAGCAGATGATCAAGACGAATGAGTAAACAATGTATCACCATTAAAACTAAGAATCATGTCAAGAAAGAAATTAACCCCTGCGCAAATCCGAGAATGCTTTACAGCCCAAGGTGCGGCTATTGCAGCCATGGTAGAATTTGCCAAAGACCAATGGTCGGGCTATAAGCCCACGAAAAAGCAGACCGAAGAGGTCAATCATTACATTGAAGTACTCCATGGCGATTCACTCAAATACGCAAGGACACCCGAAGATGTGTACTTTTGGCGAGAAGTCGTCACTCATAATGTCGCATCAGACTGCAACGACTATTTGGAAGAAGAGGAATGGCAGAAAGCCCAGGATGCTTTGAGTAAGATAACCAAGGACCCGAAGTATTATGTGCCTGAGCAATGACAAAGAACCTCATGAATGCAAAATTAAAGTCAAAATCTCGCGGAAATTACGTAGATTTCGCAGATCAATCTTTGAAATATAAATTTAATACGCTATTTTTGCGGAAAACAAGCAAGAATATGATATTAAATTTAGAGTTTAAGAACTATCGTTCGTTTAAGGGCACCTGCTCGTTCACGACGGAACCGACCTCGACAAAAGCCAAGGCCGACAATCTTTGTGAAGTTGAGACTCATGCAGAAGGCAATAAAAAGGCCTTGAAGATCTCTCTAATTTATGGTGCCAATGCTTCTGGAAAAACCAATATCATTAAGTTTTTGTATGGTTTCAGACGCTGGGTGCTCAATCTTGACAATCGTGTAGGCGATGACATTGCCCTCTATCAGCCGTTTAAGTTTGATAGTAGCACAGCCAATGCTCCTATCGATTTTTCCATCGAGTTTATCGCTCAAAAGATAAGATATAAGTATGAGTTCAACTTTTCAAGACTTCAGATAGAGTCAGAATCGTTGACTTACTACCCCAATGGTAAGCTTACGCAACTCTATGAACGAACCTTGCTTCCTGAAGAGAAAGAGTCAGATACGCTCAAATTCGGTTCAAGCCTTTCCGCTTACAAGCCTTTTAATGTTTTCAAGAATCAGCTGCTCATCTCCAAGTTCCTGAAGGATACGCCTTGCGAGCCCATCACCAATGCAGCCAAATATCTGGCTGACATGGTCATCTCCAACGGATTCCATGAAGACACCATGTTGGGTGAAGACAAAGAAGTGTTGAGATGGCTCTATGCTCGTCCTGAAAACAAAAAACTCTTGGCCGAGTTCCTGGCCTTTGCTGATACGGGTATGGCTGGCTTCCAGATGGTGAAAAGGAGTGATGGCGTAGAAGTTACGAGCCAGCATGGATTGTACGAAAACGGGGAAGCCATGGGCAAGACGGCTGATTTGCCTCTCAAGGAAGAATCGTTCGGTACTCGTTCGTTGTTTATCATCGGTTGCCACATCTTGCAAGCTATACAGACAGGAAGTCCTTTCTTCATTGATGAAATGGACTCCGGCCTGCACTCATATATCACACAACTGATTGTGGACATCTTCCGCAATGAACGAATCAACCGCAACAATGCCCAGCTGATATTCACCACTCATGACGTGAATCTTCTCGACCAGAATACCATCCGCAAGGATCAAGTATGGTTTACAGAGAAAGATGAATATGGTGTATCAGAGATGTTTTCTCTTTCTGATTTCGAAGACGTGCGAGAAGACACCTTATTTGCCAAGTGGTACCTGAACAACAAATTTGGTGGCGTACCTTCTTTGCAATCACTTGAAAAACTCTTTGTAGAAGATGGCCAGGGTTAGTCAACATACGCGTCACAGCAAATATGTCATCCGTATCGTGTGCGAAGGAGACAAGACTGAGCCGCTATTCTTCACCAGTTTGTGCGACTTGTATTGTCGTGACAATGAGGCTTTGGATGTGCGCACCGTACCACAGCCTCGTATTCCCTTGGACGAGGAAGAAACCACTACCTCCAGAGGTGGTTACAAGGGAAAGAAGCGTAAGGTCAAATCTACTGGAGACATGCCTCCTGAAGAGGAACCCATCACGGGGGTACCTCCCTTAAAATGGGTACAGTATGGACGAAAGATTCTGTCAGAAGGCGTGGATGAATCATGGGCGGTCTATGACAAAGATGAACATCCCAAACATGCCGAGGCCCTTGAAGAAGCCAACAAAGTGATCGATGGAAAGAAAGTGAACATTGCCTTTTCAAGCCGTAGCTTCGAGTATTACTTATTGCTTCACTTCGAATATCTTTACTACACTTTTGAGGAAACTGAGTGCGGTGAGCGTATTAAGGGCAACAAGCATCGATTTGAATGTGGCACTGGTAAGAATCCCGAGAAGGACTGTAATGGAAAGATTTGCATCAATGGATATGCTCGAAAGCAGGGCTATTGGAAGGAAACGAAATCATCCGTTTCCACCTTTCCATTGGTAGCCGATAAATTGGTGAAAGGGCTGATTAACGCCAACCGACTAAGGGCTGAGAGTGATGTCCAAACAAATGAGCCAATATACAACCGCAATCCCTATACCAATGTCGATTTGCTGGTAGGCAGACTGATTGGCAAAGAGACTATCAGTTATGATAGCACTTACCACTATCAGGACCATGGAGCGGACTGGTCGGTGAAGTTCAATGACGAAGGATTACTCATCAGTAATCACAAAACTGGTTCAGAAGTATTCCGCAAAGGGATGTTTGTGGTGTATGATTGGGAAAGCAAAACTGAAGAGGAGCTGAATACAAAAGTTTTGCTTCTATCTTCTGGAGAGTCTCAAATACTCCCCTGCAAGCTAAGGCCAAACCATGCCATCAGTATAAAAGTCAGACCTGACAAAGAGCTTCTGCTCTTACCAAAATTCTCCATATAGCAAATTAAAGTGCGATTCCTGCGGATTTTCTGCAAGAATCTCACTTTAATTTTCAAAACGAGGTTTTTGTTCACTATTTAGGGCGTGTTCATGAATTCGTGAACAACACTCAAAAAGTGAACACTGCTATCCAAACAGCTTGCCCCTACAGTCTCCATCCCTCCGCTTCAAAACAGATTCTCCACCTCCATTCCTTTCTGCTTGGCCTTCTTACAAGTATAATACGTGCCACCTTTGGGCTGGCCATCAAAGTAGGCTATCACCTGGTGCGAATGCTCCAGCAGATAGTCGTTCCTGCGCAGCAAGCAACCAGGGTAATAGTTCACACTCAACACTACCACTTCATCCGCTTGACTGAGCAACTGATGATACCGCTTCCGCTCGATGGAACTCCATCGGCACGATTGACCACTGAAAGGTACCACCGCCACCAATCGGATATTCGGCAATTCTACTTTAAGGGAAAGAACTACCTCTGCGGCCAAACTGTCAAAGCCTATGGCCATGCCGCATAAGAAGCGGCTATGGCCGTTAGCATAAGCCAAAGAGACGGCTGCTTTGAGTCGTCTTTTCACTTCTCCCTGAAGGGGCACCGGAATAGTCCGATGCCCTGTGAAGGCTACTGATTGAGCCTTCAAATACAATCCTTTGTCCATATGATTTTACTTTATAATGAGTTTTTGCCAAGAAGATGCCGCCAAGTACATTTGCTCCAAAACTTTCGAGCTGAATGGCAAAAGTAGCATAGCTGATACCACGTGTAATGATGTCGTCGAATGCTACGATGGTCTTGCCGTTGAACCACTCTTCATCGAACTCGATGATGTTCACCTTGCGGATTTCCTTCTCGGCCTTGCGGTTCTCATGAATGGCTAAACGCTCGCCACACACTCTTACATGGTCATAGCCGTTGATGGCTCCGGTCAGTTCGCAAACGCGCTCACAAAAAGCCTTATAACGGAGTTCGTTCTTCTGAGGGGTGGATGCCGGCACCGGTGTGAAGACGATGGTGGAACAAGCTGCGCCATACTGCTGCTTCATGCTCTCTGCCGTTAGTTGAGCCACCTCTTCGTGGGCTACTCCATCCTTGAACTTATAGACCCGAGTTCTATCCGCAATCTCTTTCTCACCGACATTGCGGATACGTTTGGGGAAATACTTGCAAAACCAAGTCTGCGGTTTTGCCAACTGCTGTCTGATGTTTTCTGCTACTTGTGCCATACGCTCTGATTTTTTTCCCTCTTATTTCAGCTTTTCAGCTGGCCTAAGAGATATTTTTGCTTTCTCAGAGTGCAGGCAGACAGCATGTAGGCAAATTTTAGAGCAGAAAATACGCTCTGCTTGACAGAGGAAGATTTTCTACTCGAATTTGACGTTTGCTGTTGGCGGCACTTCCTTTGCAAAACATATCCGCAGCGGCACAGATGAATCTATGAGTAGCCATCCAAACCCTTTTCTCAAAAAATAATAGGCGTACATTTCAGGGTTGTCATCGTTGACAAACCTCAAACTACTATATATCAACACCTTCTATCAACAAAGCACGGTTGACAAACGTTGACAAGCGTTGATGAAAATCAGTTGAACGAAATAATGCCGTGCCAAGCGTTGACAAATCATAGTGTATATCTATCTTCTATTTTTTCAAGAAGAAAGTAGATATAATTGAATACCAGGGACTTCCGAAGGGCCTTTCAGCAGGCGTTCATCGGCATCAACCTTGTCAACGCCGTCAACCCTCCAGCATATGCCTTCCTCATTCTTACAACAAACATCATCGGCTTTTAGCAGCTTTAGGCAACACTCCTCTGTCACATATTCCTACAAACTCCCACTAAAGCACTGATTCTCCAATATTTAACGTCTTGTATCGCTTTCCAATCCTCCTTACCTTTACCGTAAAAAGCAGAAAGCGTATGATGAATAGATGTCGAAACTTCATGGAGATTGTTCCTGAGCGGCTTTACTCGGTGAGTGAAGCCGCCAGATTACTGGGTGTACATCGATGCACCATCTATGCGTATATCAGCCTTCCGGAGCGACCTTTGCCTTTTATCCGACTTCCACAGAGCGACCGGCTTTCGCTTCAAGGCGCCGAACTAATAACTTTCAAATCAGCAGGACTCCCCAAGAAGGGGCGCAAGCGCAAGTGAGCCTACCGATAAACAGAAGGCCAACTGCTGCACCCTTTGGCGGATGTCTTCCATATCGGCTACTGCCTGATGGTACCTCGATGGTGCTACAGCCCCTGTTTGAATCATCCATTCCTCGGCACAAGAGGAAGGGTCGATGCTGTAAGCCAGCGAGAAGACTTCATCCGCCACGGTTTGACAGTCCTCTTCATTGGGCGAAGTCACCGTAAAACAGAACGGCACACCGCTCAACGTCTTCCGATAAAAGTCGAAGCACCAGGCATTCTGTTTCCATTGAATTATTGCATTCCATCCCAACTGGGAGGCAATGCGCATTACATCTTCATTTCTCATTTTCAAAGTGTTGGATTATCATTTGACCTACTATATATGATATAGCGGCCTGCCTTGTCCGAGAGGATCAGACAGGCCGCGATTGCTAATGGACTGCGCACGATACTATTTCAACTTTGCCAGAAAAGATTGCAGCCGTTTATCCTGAAGGAGCTTCAAGGGTGTCGGTGGCAAGTTAGGTTGCTGCCGGACTTGCATAATACCCAAGCCATGCTTCGTCAAATCAACCTTCAAGTCCGAAAGTTCATTGAGCGATACATAACCATATTCATCCTCCGGCATTCCGATGACGATACCAAAGAGTATGGTGTCATTGCCTTCAACTTGGCCTTCAAGAATGTACCAACGAATGGAGCCAAGCACAAAGATGGCACGGCAAATAGCCTCTTTGCCTTTGTTGTCCTGAGAATACAGTGGATAGCCCTTCAAAGCTTCCGCCAGTTCAGCTGTCATAAGTCTACACATAACGAACTACTATTTAGTGGTTAAACAATCGTGATTCCGAATCTTTTCCCTTTCGTGAAGCTTTTGGAACTTCAAGGCCGGGAAAGTCGTTTTTCGTGCAGCACTTACTGTGGACTAAAGGGAGAATAAGGCAAATGTGAGGTCAGAGAGCGCAGACGGAATCCCCGAATTTCTGAGGAACGAGGAAATTTGTGGAAGGCTGCCGGCAAGCCCTCCGATCGAAAGCCTTAGCGACATTTGACGTTTCTCCCGTCCACAGTAGCTTTGCACCGAAAAACGTCACGGCCATGACGTTCCCAAAGCCTTCAAAACAAATAGAGCTTACGCGTCACTTCCTTGCGTCCCATGTAATAGGACCAGTGGGAAGTGGCGTGTAGCTCTGCTTCTATTCTCCAAACCGCTGTGGGCAATGTGAGAACCTACAAAGTGAAGTGGAGCACCCTGTGCGAAACGTAACCTTGTAGCTTCTCTCTTTGACCATAGCCTTGGATTTATCCTCCTGACCATCACAGCCTATCAGCTGAAACTTGCTTGGTGTCGCAGACACGGAGTAAGTCAACTGGCATCAATCTTCCAATTTCCACATCGCTTCCGTGCGCCCCACGCAGTAGGGCCTGTCTGAAGCGGGGTGGAACCCTCCAAAGACTCATCTTCATTTGTAGGCCAATCAGCCCAAAACAAACTCAGCAGCCCTCTATTGCAAGTGCAACCTGCAACAGTAGAGCTGCTGAACTCATTTCCCTCACAAACAGCCAGTCTCCCTGCCACTGTGGCCGATGTGAGAACCTACAAAGTGAAGTGGAGCACCCTATGCGAAACGTAGCCTTGTAGCTTCTCTCTTTGACCACAGCCTTGGATTTATCCTCCTGACCATCACAGTCTATCAGCTAAAACTTGCTTGGTGTCGCAGACACAGAGTAAGTCAGCTGACAGATACTTCACTAACTTATTTATACAGTATCGTAAAGAGAGGCCGTTCACCCAACATTAGATGTAAATTGATTCAGTTCACTGAGTGAAGATTGTCAAGCAAATCAGTTCAATGACCAACCATACAGCTTTCATTTATATGTTATTCAGCAGATTTAATCATTAAATTTGACCAAAAGAACAATTTATAGCTTTAAAAATCTCATTATTCGTTTGTTTTATGCCTGATTTACATACAAATTAGGTATATTTGCAAGGAAAAACAATCATGAGACGATGGAACAACGTATCAATAGAATAAAAGTTGTGTTGGCTGAGAAACAGCGAACTAACAAATGGTTGGCCGAGAATTTAGGCAGAGAGTACTCTACTATTTCAAAGTGGTGTACGAATACAAATCAGCCTGATCTTATCACGCTGACAAAAATTGCACACCTGCTAGAGGTGGATATACGCGAACTATTAGTGAGCGGAAGACCCACGTTGAAGGATTCGGATTTTACATCCGGTAATAAGTAGTACTCATTAAATGAAGTAGTAGAAATATGATAAATTATTCTCCGGGACAACGCATCACGGTGCGTGGTGAGGACTTTCTGATAACAAATGTCGATCGTAACTATAACGGTGGACATTTGCTTTATGTCATGGGGGTAAGTGAATTGGTGCGCAACCATAGCTTTATCTTCGACACCGATCTTGATAACAACATTGAGATTGTCAGCCCTATTAATGCACATTTGGTCAGCGACGAAGATCCTCGCTGGCGTAAGACGCGCCTGCTTATCGAAACCGCTTTACGTAGCAACGCTTATTTCTCTCAAAAGATAACTGTGGCTCAGGGCGGTGCTTTTGATGTAGCCGAATATCAGATGACACCGACCCTAAAGGCCTTCGAATTACCTCGTCCTCGTCTGTTGATTGCCGATGGTGTAGGTTTAGGTAAGACTATTGAGGTTGGCATCTTTTTGGCTGAAATGATTCGCCGTGGCCGTGGCAAGCGCATATTGGTTTGTGCGTTGAAGAGCATATTGGCTCAGTTCCAAGAGGAAATATGGAATCGATTTGCCATTCCTTTGGTTCGTCTAGACAGCCTTGGTGTGGCAAAGATTCAGAACGAGATTCCGCTTAATAAGAATCCATTCGACTACTACGACAAGACCATCATCTCTATTGATACGTTGAAAAATAACGGTCGTTTCCGTGCTTGGCTCGAAAAGACGCATTGGGATATTATTGTGATTGACGAATGTCATAAGGTAGCTAATGATAGCAGCCTCCGTGGCGATCTGGCGCAGTTCTTAGCCCAGAAGTGCGATTCGATGATTCTTACCTCTGCCACTCCTCATAATGGCAGTGCTGAGTCATTTGCCAACTTGATGCGGATGCTTGAACCCATTTCCATTCCCCGTAATGGCGAATATACCAAGGAAGATATTCTGCCTTACTATGTACGTCGTTTCAAACATGATATTGCCGATGCACACATCCGCAGTCAGTTCCAAGAACGCGAAATCCGCAAGATTAAGGTTACATTAACTGATGAAGAAGAGCAAATCTTAAGCAAGGAACATACCAAGTTCCGCTCGCTCAAAGATGAGTTTAAGAATGATGCACTCTTCGCATTAACTGTATTCAAGAGCTTCATGTCATCCCCTATCGCTGCCTTAGGTACGCTTGAAGAGCGTTGCAAGAAAGACGATAGCGAAGATTTGGCTGAACTCACCAAGCAAGTACGTAGTCTAGTGAAGAACTACGAAGACAGCCGCTACGATGCTTTCAAAAAAGTATTGACTGATCTTTGGAATAAAAATCCTAAAGAACGTATTGTCATCTTTACCGAGCGTATTGCCACCATGAAGTATCTGGAAGAACGTATCATGCGTGAGTTTAAGCTCAACAAAGAGCAAGTGGTACGCTTTGACGGTTCGCTCTCGGATACGGAACAAGAAGAAATGGTAGGTAACTTTGCTAAGGAAGATAGCAAGATTCGCGTCTTCATCTCCAGTGATAGCGGTTCACAAGGTATCAACCTGCACTACTATTGCCACATCATGTTCAATTATGATATACCCTGGAGCTTGATTACTTTGGAGCAACGTAATGGCCGCATCGACCGCTATGGCCAGAAGCAACGTCCTATCATCTACTACTTGGTGAACAAGACCAATGATGAAGGACTTCGTTCTGACTTCACCATCATTGACAAGTTACTTCATAAAGAACAAGAAGTTCATGACACCCTTGGCGATGCCATGAGTGTGATGGAACTCTATAAGGCTCAAGACGAAGAAAAGGCCATCGGTGATGCCCTCATGACCGGTGATACAGAAGTTGTGGAACAAACCGCTTCTCGTCGTCGCCAGCGAGGAGGATTCAAACGTGCGGATGCAGTGGTATCTACTCCTGCTGTAGAGCGCTTGAATGATAAAATCTTCGAGAAACGCTTCTCACTCTATGCTGACGACATGAGTTATTATCGCGACCTCTTCGCTGAATTGGAAGCTACGGGTAGTATTCATCATGGCGATGTGACCTTGATGGAAGATGCCACCGTGCCTTATGTGGAGGTGAAGAACAATGAGGAACTTCGTGACGTGTTGTATGACATTCCACGTGAAGCATTCCCCGCTGATAACATCTTCCGTCTCACCATGGACAAAGCATGGCTGAACCGCTCGATTGCAGAATCAAGAAAGAGCACGAATAGCGAATGGAGCAAGTTCCTACCGCTATACGATATTCATCCCATCATTAGCTACCTGCTTACCAAGTTTACAGCCTCATTGCCCAAGTCGCAAGCCATGGCCGTGCGTAATCCCGAATTACCACAAGGTATGAGTTAGTACTTGTTCTATGGCAGTCATGGAAATGGACTGGGACAAAACCTTGTGAGCAAGTTTTTTATGGTACCTTTAGCTAAAGATGGCGCCCTACGTGAACGCCCCATGTCGTTCTACGATTTCACTCAGAAGTACCCCATCATTAGCAAATTTATGCAGGGTGCATCTGAAGAGGATATTAAGATTTTACAGGCCAACCTCCAAAATGCGATAGATGAAGGCTTGGTGAAATATATGTATGATGCTCAAGGGAAAGTGAGTGCCGAAATGGAAGAACAGCTGAAAGCTTACAAGCATAAGCTACAGATCTGGGCTGATACGGCCAATACCCTTTTTGCCGATAATACAGACATCACTATCACTCGTAACAATATGTACAAAAAAGAGCAAGAAGAAGTACAGAAGATAACTGACCAATCTAGTCAGTTCTATCAAGACCTCTTCTCACTCGATAATGCTGAACCCTATATGCGCCTTTTGGCCGTATTCCATAATCTATAAGACCTATGGCAGATAATATAACATACCGATTTATACAAAACGTAGGCGACTACTTCCCCTCGGGTTATTTCACCGAGGACTTTGTAGATAAGGTGCAGAAATGCGCCGGTCGTACTGCCGACGAAATGAAAGAACTTAATAAGCCTTTCACAGCCCTGCGTGCCCAATATGAAGACTATAAGAACTTCATCATCAATGCCCATCCCCGTGTTAAGGATGCCATTCGTCGTACCCATGAATGGCATACGGCTCTTTTGAAAGTACTCGGATACGATACCGATCATGCTTATCAAGAACCTTATGTGGTCAGCGACAATGGTGAAGTCATCGAGATGATACCTGTACGTCATATCCTGAGGAGTGGTGATAAAATAAGTATGCTCATCATGGAGATGCAGCATCTGATTTCGGTAGATGAACAATCGCCAGCCGGACTCTTTGAACAGCAGTATGAAAGTGAACCCGATAAAAACACACGCCAACAACGCTATTATGCTGGTCAATGGGCCGACGTGATTCCTGCTCAATACTTGAACAAGGATAAGTACCATTTCTCTCCGGCCATCATCAACAAGGCCGTTACGCAGATTTTCTTGATGCCCGAAGAGCGTCGCCCGCATTTCATCTTAATGTTGGCGGGCAACATAGTGTTCCTCTTCGACAAGGATAAATGGGCACGTGGATCTTACCTCCAGTTCTCTATCGACGACCTTTATACCCAAGGACAGCTCAAATCTTCACGCAACCACTATGCGCTATTCCAACTATTGGTGGACAAGAACGCCTTAGCTGCCGATGGACAAACCGTTTTGATGGACAGCCTAATTGAAGAGAGTTATAAGAATGCCTATGGGGTAACTAAAGACTTAAAGGAAGGTGTGATTTTGGCCGTAGAAACCTTGGCCAACGAAGCACTTTACTACATGAAGTCTATCGCTCATCGCCCGTTTGGCAAGAGGCACGTAGAGGCAGACAACACTGTTGTATATGATGAGACGGATGATGACTTCGAGGCGGAGGTGAAGGACGATTGCTTGACCATCGTCTATCGTCTGCTTTTTATCCTCTTTGCTGAGAGTCGCCCCGAGTTGGAGATTCTTCCCACGGGTGATGAAGTCTATAAGCGTGGCTACAGTTTCGAGGCTTTGCGCGACTTGGAACAAGTGCGCCTAATTAGCGACGAGACACGTAATGGTTACTTCTTCGACGATAGTATCAAGCATCTGTTTGCGGTACTTTCCAAGGGCTTCCATAAGGATGATGAAACGAACAACAAGTCGTTCCGAGTACGCCCTATTGACTCGCCAATGTTCAACGACGATCGTTTGAAACGGCTCCACGACGTACGCATCCGCAATGTGAAATGGCAGGAGATTATTCGTGCCCTTTCGCTTTCTCGTAGCAAGAAGTATTGTGGACGCATCTCGTATGCCAACTTGGGTGTCAACCAATTGGGTTCAGTCTATGAGTCCTTGCTTGCTTATCGTGGCTTCTATGCAGAAGAAGATTATATCGAGGTATGCAAAGCCGGTGTGCCTGAAGATGGCACTTACTTGGTTCCCTATTCTCGTATGGAAGCTTTCGACATTCGTGAAGTGATTTGTGATGAGAAGACTGGCGAACCTCGTCGTCTGCCCAGAGGCACCTTCGTTTATCGTTTGAATGGTCGTGACCGTCAGAAGTCGGCCAGTTACTATACCCCTGAAGTGCTCACACGCAGCACTATCAAATATACCATCAAGGCCATCGTGGACGAAGTGCGTGAAGGCAAGCACAAGCCGATGGATTTGCTCAACTTGAAGATATTGGAACCAGCTGTTGGTGCAGCAGCCTTCCTCAATGAAGTGATCAACCAGTTGGCGGAAGCCTACATGACGTATGTAGAGAAGAAACCGGCTCCCGACCGTTATCGTGATGAACTGCAAAAGGTGAAGGCTTATATCGCCACACACAATGTGTATGGTGTGGACTTAAATCCTACGGCCATTGAGCTGGGCAAGCTCTCACTATGGCTCAATGTGATTCATAAAGATATGGAGACCCCCTTCTTTGCCAACCGCTTAACTGTAGGTAATGCCGTGATTGGTGCTTGGCTGAAGGTATATTTCCGAGGTGAGGTACAAGCGAAGAAAGGTTCTCGCAAGTTGGAGGCCAATGAATGGTGGACCAAGGCGCCTCATAAGGTGAAATTTGGTCGCACCCGTGTGAATAGGTCTGTCAACGAGGTCTATCATTTCCTTCTGCCCGATAAAGCCATGCTGGCAGCCCTCGGATTGAAGGATATGAAGAAGGAACATGCCACAGAAGCGAAGGTGATGGCCGACCGCTTAAAGGATTGGACAGCTCCCATTGGTGAGGATCAATTCAGAACGCTTCAGCGTCTTTCTGCTAAGATAGACTTGCTGCTTCGTGAAGCAATGGAAACGCAGGTGAACATTGAACACCTCACCAACAACCGTCGCGACATCTGGCCGCATGAGATTCCTCAAGACAATATGCTTTTCCGTGCTTATGACCAAGCCGAGAAGTATGCTGAGAAGGAACGTATTTTCGATACTCGTTACCGGCACGACAATGCTTACTATAAGCTGAAACTCGTGATGGACTATTGGTGTGCCCTTTGGTTTTGGGAATATCAAGATGCTGCCGCACTTCCTACTCGTGAGGAGTATTGGCGCGAAATTGAGAACTTGCTTGATGTAAGCAATGACAAACTTGACCGTAACACCCAGCGTGCTATGGCGGGAGCAAACATGGTGTGCGAAGAACCTGAATTCGAATACGGAAGTAAGCGCATGACGGAAGAACAGGCTCAGATTGTGGCTAAGAGTAAGGAGGAGATGCTGGAAAGCACCACCTCGCAAACTACGCTCTTTGCCGATGAAGAACCCGAACGCTTCAAGATAGTCAAGCGTTTGGCGGGTCGCTATCACTTCTTCCACCCTATGCTGGAGTTTATTGAAGTATTTTGGCTTCGTGATGGTTTTGACATTATTTGCGGTAATCCGCCTTGGCTGAAGCTTCAATTCGACGATAAGGCTGTCTTGAGCGAGCGCTATCCAGAAGTGATGATACATAAAGTGTCAGCACCGGATGCTCGTGTTATGCATGAAAACATAATGCATGATGATTATATGCGCAATATTTATGAATCAGAATTAGTTGAAATCCAGTGCTCTGGAGCATTCCTAAACGCATATTCAAACTATCCATTATTGGTCGGTCAACAAACAGATTTATACAAATGTATTTTAACAAATACATTTACATTAAAGAATGAAGAAGGGATGGTTGGAATTTTATGCCCTGAAAGTATTTACGATGACCCTAACGGTTCTGCACTACGTAAGGAGATGTATTTTAGATTGAAATATCATTTTCAATACGTCAATGCTCTTGTGTTATTTTCTGAAATTGATTGGCATAACAAATATGGTTCGCAAATATTTGGGAAATTGAAATCTGAGCCCGAATTTATATCATTAAATAATTTATATCATCCAAATACTATAGATGCGTGCATAATTCATGATGGTCATGGGGATTGTGGCGGTATAAAAGATAAAGAAGGTAAATGGAATACTATTGGACATAAAAAAAGAATAGTACACTATACTAAAGATGAGTTGCTTGTTCTATCTCGTACATTTGAGGCAAGTGAAGAATGGGAAACAACGAAATTGGTATCTATTCATAATGAGGACATACTAGAAGTTTTAAAATCACTTTCTTTATTTCCCTATCACATGAGTGATGAATCTCCATATATTTATGAATGCTTACATGAGACAGGTGCTGTAGATAAAGGTTATATTAAGGCTGAGACTAGATACCCCAACTGGGATAATAGTGAAATGATCTATTGTGGGCCACATTTTCATGTAGCTAATCCTTTATATAAAACGCCACAAAAAGTATGCTCAACAAATAGATCTTATGATACAATAGATTTAGAGAAAGTAGAAAGTGGTTTCATTGCACGAACGAACTATGTTCCATGCATAGACAAAACAGCTTACTATGCACTTCACCCTCAGATAGTAGAAGGTCAAGATAAAAACGGAAACAACATTACTCGTAATTGGATGGACTTCTATAAATTAGGGTTTAGAAAAATGCTAAATCTTACGAGTGAGAGAACGTTGATATGTGCACTCTTGCCCCGCAAGAGTGCACATATCAACGGAGTTATATCTGCCACGTTCCGTGGCAGATATAACTCCGTGGATATGGCTGCTATATGCAGCTCACTGCCTTTAGATTTTTATGCTAAAACGGTTGGTGCTTCCAATTTGCAGTCTGCAAGAATGGGCGGTTTCCCAATTATAAAGGATTTAAATTATTGCATTCCACTACGGGCTAGAATTTTAAGATTAAACTGTGTAAATAACAAATACGCTGACCTTTGGTCCGAAGTATGGGATACCTCCTATAAGCAAGAGCAATGGAGTATCAAGGACAAGCGTCTAGCACCATGGGACACCTTGACCGAAGAGTGGAACCACGATACCCCACTTCGCAACTACTTCGAGCGCCGCATGGCCTTGGTGGAGATAGACGTATTGGCTGCCATGGCTCTCGGCTTAACGCTCGATGAACTTATCATGATGTACGAAATCCAGTTCCCTGTGCTCCAGCAAAACGAGAACGATACTTGGTACGACCGCCATGGTCGCATCGTCTTCACTTGCTCGAAGGGCTTGATTGGCGTTGGCGTAGATCGCCCCACATGGAACCTCATCAGTGAGATGCATCCAGGTGAGACCTATACTCACCCCCTCACCAGCGAGCTCTATGCCGGTCAAACCATCACCTACGAAGCCCCTTTCGAAAAGTGCGACCGCATCGCCGACTACCGCACCGCTTGGGCACATTTCGAACAACGTTTCAATCAAGAATAAACAAAAAAACTTATTATAATGGCTAAATACATAAATCGAAGACAGTTGCAAAATGCATCTGATGAAGATATCCTAGAGTTTTTCTCTCAGGTTACCTTCCATGGTGTATATTCTTCTGAGATTAAAAGTATTCAAAAAGCGGACTATTATAAAGGTAGCATCTCTAATATTACATTGGATGGCAATCCGACAAATATATGTCCAAACTTCTTAAATGTTCCTAAGAATAGCGAAGATATTCCAGAAGGGCCTTGCACTTTTCAATGTCGAATTAATATTGATGTTCTTAGAGGAGAAGACCATAAGTATATAGTAACTTTAATAGGACGTTCTTTAAGAGCGAGTCATAATGAAGTCAATGTTGTTAAGCCCAAAGATACAACAGAACAAGACCTGTTCGACATGTGGGGTGTTGACGACTGCCGATTTATTGGTTACTATCACTATGATGAAGAAACAGATACCAATGTTATCGATGACATCAGAAAGCCAAACTTTGATCATATTCCTTTTTATCCCAATGACAAAGAAGAGAAGCCCATTAAATTGAGTTTCCCGTTTGATTTACGCAGACTTAAAAAGGATGAATACTACCTATTCTATTGGAAATTATCGAAAAGGAATAAGTATAATCCATATGAAATTTTGTTAGATTTAGATTCTCATCAGCCACAAATAATTAATCCAAAATGGTTTATCGATACTTTGTTTGATGATAGGCATAACGACAAATCTAAGAATTTTGGTTCTGCGACAAACTTTCTGGATACACTTAGTAAGCAGCTTAGTGCGAAAGAATCTACTTTCGTATATGAGTTGCTTCAAAATGCTAATGATTATCCTGTTGAAGGACAGAAAGTAGACGTTGAGTTTCATATTACAGAGAACTATCTTTTGTTCATGCATACAGGTGATAAGTTTAATGTAAGAAACATCTCTGGTATTTGCGGCATCAACGAAAAAGAGAAAGTTGCTAATAGAAAAGCTATCGGATACAAGGGCATTGGCTTCAAGACAGTATTCTTGAATAACCACTATGTATATCTTCGTACAGGACAATACTCATTCCGCTTTGATGAGAAGGCCTCAAAGATTAAACGTCTAAAAGCACCTTGGCCTATATTGCCTGTTTGGACTGATTACTCAGAGATTGCACCAGAAGTCAACAATGCTTTCAATTCATCTTCCAAAGATTTTCGAGTTCAAATAGCATTGAGACCAGATGACAATCATCTTCTTCATGTTGGGAAGAATTGCTATGAAAACTTATTCAAAGAAGTGTTTGCAGATTCTAACATCATACTCTTTATCCCTAATATCAACTCGGTAAAAGTCGTTATTGGAGGTGAGGAGGCAAGACTGTGCCAACGTAACAATGAGGAATGGATTGTTAATGATTACGAGAAAGACATTGACTATGAACTACAAGCGCTTATCAATAAAACGATTGAAACAGGCCGTAGCAGAATACCTGAGAAATATAAGGATTTTGATGCTACACGTGTTTCATTTGCTTGCAAACACGAAGGCGCTATCATTAAACCTGTAGAAGACGCAATCCTATATTGCTATTTGCCAATTAAGGCTTCATGGGGATTCCCATTCCTTATGAACACCGATATGATTCCAAAGGGTGATAGAAATGACATAGAGACAGAAGTTTTACTTCAAGATGAAGAAACTAATTTCAATGAAGAGCTCACCTCTATCGCAGGTGATAGATTCTTCTATTGGCTGCTCGAATTGCTAACATCTCGCAAATACGAACTAGATTCTGTTTTCTCCCTTATCCCCAACTTTGAAAAGTGCATTAAGGAACACAAAGATTACAAGGTATTCATTACCAAGTTTAAGGATAGCTTTGAGAGCATATTAAATAAGGAAAATATTGTTCCTGTTAAGAAAGGTATTGCTAATGTCAATTACGTTGTCTGCGATACAACCGGATTGACAACATCAGGCATAATGAGTGATGAAGAATTCTTCACATTTACTGATTTAGAAGAGGTGTACTTACCTCTTCCAGTACTTCGTACAAATAAGTCATTCAATCGTTTCCTTAAATACTACGCAAAAGATGATCTTACATTTACTGTAGATGATTTGCATGCTATGATTGAGAATGAACAATTTCAAGACTGGCTTAAAATTCAAGAGAACAACAATAAATTCCTGAATTTCCTTCTTGAAAAGGAACTACTTGAAGATTTTTTAGATGAGCCAATTTTCATCGAGCATGAGTGCGGAAGCCTTTATTCTGCAGAAGATCTATACTATGATATTGATGAGCATCTTACTGACCTTGGTGCTTTCAGTAATCATATATGTTATATCTCGTTTAATACTCGTGAATACTTCAAAGACAACTCTAATTGGACCGATGTAGTTGATGGCAAATTCAACTCCTTTGATCCTTTTAGCTTTGTGAAAGATACCCTTTTATCTAGAAAAAATAAGCCAGATACAATAAAGACATTAAAGGATGAAGACGCTTCTATTCATTTTTATCACTTTATTGCCAAAAATAACATCTGCGATGATGAGATAGCAGAACTGCCCTTCTTCAACACAAAGGAAGTTGCTGTGGAAAATTTTGAGGATAAATTCATTTTCTTTGCTTCAACTATTGGACAGAGAGTTTGTGAAGCTAAGTGGCTTGATAATATTGCCATAGAATTCGTTTCCACTAAGTATGATTCTATTGCCACAGAGTACTTCAAGAATAACTTAAATGTTAAGACTTATTCTAATGAAATCATTGCAAAAGATATTATTCTATCTGATGAATATTGTGATGATATTCAGAAGGCGATAGGTGAAGACTATGACATAAGTGAGGATTTTGTAAAATTCTGTTTTAACAATGAGTCATTTTTCACAGCAGGAACACTAAACAACTACGCACTTAATGTAGTTGATAAGGATGGGGATTATTGCTTTATTATTCCTAAAGATGATGAAGTATTCTTGCCATCAAATCTTTATGATTCATATAGCGAAAAAAAATGGATTGACAATGAATGGATGTATTGCCTTGATTCAGACTATATAAAAAGCTGTTCTAATAACAAGGTTTCAGAATTCAAGAGATTTATGGATTCTGCCTTCTGGGTTAATGAAATATCAGAAAAATATTTTTACAAGTTTGTAATTAAGAAGCATATCAAAGAGATTAGCGCTAATATAAGTGGAAATAACGATGCAGATGGGTCTAAAAATATTGATTTCATCAAGTATCTTGATGATAATTATAAACTGATTTTTGAAGAAGAAAAAGATTCGGATCAATTTGCTTCCATCACTTTGGTAGCTGAGGATTGTTATGGTATAAATAAATCTCAGAGCTCTGTTTACGCTTTTGATGATGAACTAAAAGACATCCTTAATAAGGAGTGGTTCCCTTCAGGAATCGCTCATATGTGCACCAGCAAATATGGTAACTCGAAGGCTATACTTGCTATCAAGGCTGAAAAATATGATTTTGCGAACTTTTTCAGTAAGGTAATAGTGACAAATATCTCAGATATTAATAATGAGATAAAAGACAAAGAGCAAAGTGTAGATTTTCACAACTTAGTAATAGAACATAAAGGTCAGACTCCTGCCAATGAAATAAAGGAGATGAAGTCTGCAAAGCTCTATCTTCTAGGTAATACTGAACCTGTAAATACATCTACTGGCCATGCTATTCTCAGTAGCACAGCTAAGGAACTTGCAGAAAATGGTCTCGTTGAGTTTTCTCAACTCAACATCATTGACCCCGCATACAATGCAGAAGATAACAGAGACTATTGGAGTACCCATCTTGAAAATAGCGATTTTACTATAACTCATTTCCTTAAGTGGTTGAATGACAATACAGATGTTTTCGCAGCAACAATAGCGGATGAGACAAAGAACATTGCATTTTGGAGATGGGCAAAAAAGAATCTATCAGAATCTGCAATAGCTAATCTTCCAGAACTTCCTATCCTGTTATCAGATGATACTACAGCCGAAATTTGCGACGTTATCTACTTATCTGATTGCTATGTTGAAGAAGGTGGTGTTGAGGAATATGTCAAGAAGTACGACGAGGAAGCAAACTTCCTATCATCTAAATACATGCAAGAAGAAGACATTGTAGAAGAATGGCAAAAATTTTGGACTTCAGTCGGCATAAAATCAGAAATCATAGATATCTTGATTGGTACGATTATTCCTAAGTTGAATGAAATAGATGAACCTACTCTACCAGCAACTCTTGTCAAGTATCACAATGAACTTGAGGAAGAATATGAGGATTTGCCAGCTGCATTGACGAATCTCAGAGTCAAAGCACACGATGGCAACTTCTATAGCCTAAAAAACTGCATATACATTAACTGTACTGAGCAAGATGAACCATTTGCATTTGTTGAAATTGCTAATCAGATAACATTCAAAACAGGAGAAGAGCGTTCACTGATAAAGCAAATACTTGATAAATTAAATGTTAAGTACATTGACGATACAACTTCATGGAGACATGCAAAAATCAACAGTTACCTTCAAATACAGGGTGACTTAACTCGTCGTGAGTATTTCAACACAATTCACTATGCTTTCATGGATGAACTTGCAGAGTTGCGCGAAACGGCTGTTGACGCATTAGGTGAGTATAATGAATTAGATAATATCCTAGTACTAAGTGAGAAAGAAGGGTATGTAGATCCCAAGACTCTCACGATGAGTTCAATCTATAATCCTTTCTGTGACTTCCAAAAGAACGGCATAACATCCATCAAGTACACCAGCGATAGTTACTCAACCAATTGCAAAAACTATGTGGGTAAAGTTATGCGTTCCTTGGGCGTTCATTACGATTTTAGAAAGGGCGATATTGAGCATCTTACCAACAGAGAGTTTGCATTCTATTTTTGGACAAAATATCTTCAAAGCAAAGCTGACCGAGATAGTTTGGACAAACTGGCAGAGTATATTAGTTCTAAAGAGTTTAGTGAAACAGCTTGTATTCCAACCAAGGATTACATGAGAAAACCGTCATCACTGTATTCTCCTGCTATCTCAAGCTATGTAAAGAAGACTGAAGATTGGGAGAATAAACTTCCTCTTGAATCAATTTCTGAGATTCAATATAAAGACAAAACGTTGTTTGATCTTCTGCCATTTAAAAAGGGATTATCGTTTTCTGATTGCCTTTACGCTCTACTAAGTGTACACGGTAAAGATACACGTTCTATTCTAGTAAGGTGGGCTATAGAAGATTATTCTCCAGAGGATGAATCTAAGGTTGATGAGTATCGAGAGGATAAAGATGCCCTTTGGACTAATACAAAAAATATTCGTGTTTCTATTAAGTCTCTGTATGCTCTTGAAAAAGATAATGCTACTATAGGTCAGTACTTCAATGATCTCGATAGAATTCTTAATCCTGAATATATGAATAGCACTGATTATACAAAAGCCTGTGAGATATTCAAAATTAAGACTATTACGGATGCGGATTTAATCGTAGATCCCAATAATGCAGTTAGTGCTAATAATCTGAAGCAACGTCTTCGTATTTCAGTTCTAGTTATGGCTGGTCGCTATGATATTGAGAGTTGGAAAGATACATACTCCCGCTACGATGAACTCATTGAAACAATGAGCCTTTGGCGTTGTACAGCAATTTCTCTTCAATATAAAGATGATGCAGAAATTAGTCAATCACTAAAGAAGTTCTATTTCAAGAAGGAAACGAGTGAGTTTTTCTATGTTCAAGACATAGATGCCAAACTTGTGTTTAATGATTTCGTTGCTGCCTTCTTAGGTTATTTAGGCGTCCCCTCTGATTTCAATAAGGATATTATAAATCAAATTATGGACAGTACTCAGAGTGCTTTGGACATGATTAATAATGATTTGAAACTCGATGAAGAGTTTATGAATCAGTTGGATGCAATTATACCTGGCAAGAAAAGAGAAATGGTTGGTATTAAGGCGAATGATGATGACGACCTTGATAATACAAAGCGTCATACATATACTGCACACACTATTTACAATGATCCTTCTGCAGAGGGAAACAATGGAAAAGAGGCATTAGACACAGGTGAAAGTACTTCTACTCCTCCATCAACATCAACTCAGATTCCTAAGGAAACAGACTATGATAATCCTGATGATTATCTGAATGAAGTTGAAGACCAGGATGAGGACTTTCATGCGGATAAGAGCTCTAATAATTATGGAATACCTCGTGAGAATCAAGAACCACGTCAATCTACGCCTAGACAGACAAAAACTCCTGAATCATTTGGAACTCCAACTTCTAATAAACATCCGAATCACTATACAAGTGACCATCCAAAGAAAGAGTATCCTTCTGCGCCTCGTGTCGAAGGGAGTAAACGTCCATATACAGACCATACGGGTTGGAATGATACACGTCATCCATACCGTCCTTTAGCGCCAAAGCCATTCTCACCAGAGGATGTACGCAACTTTGGCTCTAATGGGCAACAACGTACGTTGGAGATTCTGGAGCCTTCTCAAGTAGAGGTTGATGCAATTAATCGACTGCTTGATGGTGATTTGTCTTCAGAACAGGTAGCAGACCAAAACTACCTTGCCCAGTATCGCTTGTATCAAAATCTTGTTAAGAGAGGAATGAAACCCGATGAGTCCGAAGCAGACTTTGTGCGAAATGCACACCTAAAATCTGAGCACACCCTTAATGGAGGTAAGTATATCCACAAATGTAGTGCAGCAGGTGGCATTATGTATATCTCTCCTTCTATTTGGAACAAAATTGCAGATGACAGGTGTGTAGTATGCGTATATCTTGGAGCCAAAGCCAACGAGTTTATGTATTTCAACTCAATTGAAGATATCTTGAATTGGGTTAGTGAAGATGACATTGTTATCAAGCTTACAGGCGAAGAAAAGGCAGATGTAGTACAAGAACTGTATTCTGGCATCCTTGAAGGTGTTAAGGGAACAGCTTACACAATGATAAGAATTGGCTCAAACGAAAAATACAATTCAGTATTTGCGCCAATCTCGCATGATCCAAATGCAAATGATAATCTAACTGATGACAACATTTAATTATGGACAAGGCTAAGACAATCAAGAACTATCAATACTTCTTTGATGATCAAATCAGAGAGATTGAGGCAGAGCAAAAAACTCTGGTAAATACGCCCATAGTACAGCTTCTCAGAAAGGAGGAATTGTGTTATGGCTTCGTTGATCATGTCAACAATGAACGAGGACATATTATCTTGAAATTTCCGAAAGACAAAGGGCCAAGACTAAAAGTTCTTAAATCGCTAACTATAGTTACGCTTACTGCTATCAATGAGCTTGGGCCAAAGCCAAACCAATGGGCTTGTACTCTAAAAGAATTTCTGTCAAACAACTCCTATCATAAAGGTTTTTCGGAGCTGACACCACTCTACTATCTTCGAAAAGCAGACCCTACATATGATTATGTAGGCTGCACCTCTATTGATTTGGGAATGTTTGATTTGGTTAGAGGAGCATTGGCAAAAGGTAAGACTCCAAAAGTACTTGTATATAGCCCCTTTCCTCCAATTGATCTCTTGAAGAATATGAATAACTACATGGATTTGTACCCTTCAAATGAAGAATTGTACATTGAACCTAGGATTTCTTTTGAAAATTGGCAGCCTGTAGAGCTAGCTTACAATTCAGAGAATCCGTCAGGAATAGCAGATCGTATCATGGAGACTTTAGACAATGATAATGTTTGTATTCTTCAAGGCCCTCCGGGAACTGGTAAAAGTTATACCATAGCTCAAATCCTTGCTCATTATCTTGAGCAAGGAAAGACTTGCTGTGCAACAACCATGGCAAATAAAGGGCTTATAGAACTTGTTCAGCAACCACCTCTAAAAGACGCTCTTGAATCAGATAAAATTTCAAAGAGCAATCTTTCAGCAGATGAACTGCATCAAGTCCCGCATCTAAAAAGGACAACATCAGGGTTGTTCGTTCCTAAAGGAGAACTACTATGCTCAACTAATTACGTTCTATCTTTTGCTTTTACAGATAAGAATATTGAAGAGCATGGACTTCCCTCTTATGACCTAATTGTCATAGAAGAAGCTTCACAAGCATTTCTGACTTCTATAGCTGCATTCAAATCATTAGGATCTAAGTGCTTGATAGTTGGAGACCCTATGCAGTTGCCACCTATAGTCGCAAACAATAGAAAAAGTATATATAAGTCTTGGAATGCGAATACGCAAACAGAAGGTTTATTATCTTATGCATTAGGAACCGATATTAAATCATATCGCATCACAACAACGTTCCGTCTTACTAACAAAGGCGCAAGCTTAACTGGAATCTTCTACAATAATAGATTCAAGTCAGTCAAGAAAGACATATTGAATTTCGATAAGATAAGCAGCCCTTTGTTTCCTAATGCAGGTGGTGTGATTTATCATTGTACGGAGGATGCCACCAATGGCGTGTATTCAAGAACAGCGTTTAATATTATCTCATTTGTTATTAACGCATTGCAAGACAACTACAAAAAACGTTCATTGGCGATTATTTCTCCATTCAAGGATACTGTTAAACAATTGCAAAAAGCATTTCTAGCTGACTCTGCAATTGAGGAGTTGACAATAGAAACTATTGATAGAATACAAGGTATGACTGTTGACTATGCAATACTATATTTACCTGCTAGAAATCCAGGATTTGCTCTTGATGAACGTAGATTTAATGTAGCTACAAGTCGTTCAAGAAGTACGACTTTAGTTATTTCAGATATACCACTCCATCATTTCCATTCTGTATCTCCAAATATTCGGCATTTTTTGGACAACTCAGAGTATATGGAACATATTTCTGTAAGTAAAGCCTTCGTACACAAATCAGTTTCCGAGCGAGATGAAATAAAATTTCTGTATCCTGGCCTTGAAGCGATTGTTGATCAACTACTTGATTACAACATTTCATTCAGCCATGATGGAGAAGTTGATTTGCAAGATAAGGATGGTATAGTTCTTGCTTCAGCAGGAATGTTATTAAAAGATCAACATCTAGCAATAGATCCTGTAGATTTTGATTCGGAGCAAGTACTTAAACGTGCTGGTTACAGAGTAATCTCTTCTATAGATTTCAATATAAACGACATTAAATAGAAACAATATATGCTACCACTACAACAAGCCCGCGAGGTACGCGACTCGGTCATCGAGTATATCAAAGCCACGTTCCGATTCAAAGAAAAGGACGTGAGCGATGCGTTCTATCGCTTTATCGAAGATAAGCAGGAAGGCCTGTTTAAGGGTCCCTATATATCATTAAAGACACCTTTCATCTCGGCGACAGCAGAAGAAAGTGCAGATATACCCTTGGATATTGCGCCCAACTTCGCTCCCTACAAACATCAGTTGCAAGCGTTCAAGCAGCTGACAATGAAAGATGGCCATCAGCCTGAGCCTACCTTATTGACCACTGGTACCGGTTCCGGTAAGACGGAATGTTTCCTCTATCCTATACTCGACTACTGCTACCATTGCAATCAGTTTGAGCATCAGCCGGGCGTGAAAGTCATTATCATGTACCCCATGAATGCATTGGCCAGCGACCAAGCCAAACGCTTAGCTGAAACGATTTGGGGAGATGAACGGTTGCGTGGTAAGGTTACTGCGGGTCTGTTTGTGGGTGAAGGTGTTAAAGTAAAGGATTATCCTCGTGATATGGGGCCTGATCATATCATCGAAAACCGTGATGCGATACTTGACACCGTGCCCGACATTCTGTTGACTAACTTCAAAATGTTGGACTATGGTCTGATGCGTCAACGTTTTATGTCACTTTGGCGTGGTAATATCGATACCGACGCCAAAGCTTTGCGTTTCATTGTACTTGATGAGCTACATACTTACGATGGCGCACAAGGTACCGATGTGGCCAATTTGCTTAGACGACTGAAGTTGAAACTTTCGTTGCCTAAGCACAGCTTATGTCCTATCGGCACCTCGGCTACCATCGGAAATGGCACAGACAGCAAAGCGCGCTTGTGCAAATATGCTACCAATGTGTTTGGTGAGACATTTAGTGAAGAGCATGTCATAGAAGAGCACCGCATCCCCGTGGATGAATATGTGGAACCTACAACTGTGGGGCTTCCTGATGGACGATTGCTAAAGGACTGTACTTTTGGCAATACCGATACTGTAGCATCCTATCTCAAACGTCTTTGTAAGATATGGCTTAAAAAAAGTGATGCCACTCCCATTGAAGCCGGTGTGATTTTACGTCGAATGGGCATCGTTGGCGATTTGCTCCATGCTTTGGAAGATGGTGTGCATACATTAGAAGAGCTACAGAATCGTTTGGAAGACAATACGGATTTCCGTCGCTTGCGTCAGCAATATTCCGATAAGACTTGTCTGACAGCTATTGAAAACTTGTTGGCACTCATTGCTTATGCCAAGCGCCCGATGGAAAACGGTAAGTTGATACCAACGCTTTACCTTCAAGTACAACTTTGGCAAAGAGAACTGAGTGGCATTCTGCGCTATGTGCAGAAGGAGCCAGAATTCACATGGCGCGGTAGCATCAAAAACGATGAAGACCGTGTGGCTTTGCCTATGTATTTCTGTCGTGATTGTGGTGCCAGTGGATGGCTAAGTCGTAGATTAGCTACAGACGATCGTTACTGCTCAGACGTGAAGACCATCAACACTTCCTTTATGAACCGTGATAAAGAAGTGGTACTGCTCAATATAGAGTCGAAGCGCCATGAAGCGGTTGAAGAATATCTATCAGAAGGTAGTCTCAATGTGACTCACTATATAAAGGTCAAAGACCTTACAGAAGCAAGTAGCAGCGATGAGGGTACTATCCGTCTGCGCACATGCAGCAAAACGGGTACAAACAAGAATGGTAACCAAAAATTTGCTCGCACCTGTCCGGAATGCAACGGGAATGATACCATCTGCGAGATAGGTGGTCGCACCTCAACGCTTTCAAGTGTAGCCATCAGTCAGGTGCTATCTAGTGATTTTGATCATGCCGAAGCTGCAAACCGTAAAATTTTGATGTTTACCAATAGTGTGCAAGACGCTGCGCATCAAGCTGGGTTCTACGAGGCACGAACCTTCCGATTCTTGTTCCGTCAGTCTATGCAGAAGTATATCAATACATTGGATGATCCCATCAACTTGGTAGAACTTCAAAAAGGATTCAAGGCATATTGGCACACACAACTCTCTGAGGAAGAATACTATCATCGTTTTCTTCCAGCCGACCTAGCTTCTCATATTGACCTCAACTGCAACTATCGTGAAGGTGATGGCTTTATGTCTAACTTTAAGCAAGAGTTTGAAACCCGTGTAGATTGGGAAATAACCAGTGAGTTTGGTCTGACTGCGCAATTGGGTCGTACCCTCGAAAAGACTGGCGCTTCAGCCTCTTTTTTTAAAACGGAAAAGATAGAAGAGGTATATAGTGCCATGGTCGATTGGATGAACAGCAACAACATGGAGCAGATGGCCGATAAAGAACGAGACTTCTGCCACTTCGTATACGGCATCTTGCAACGCATGCGTACCCATGGTGCGGTTGATCATCCTTACTTGGCGAAATACAGAGAGGAAGCATTAACACAATGGGCCTTGAACTGGAATAAAGACGGCCGTCACTTCCTTAATAAACGCTTAGGAGGAAGTATGCAATTTCCTAAATTGGTTGGCGCTTGGTTTACAGACAAAAATGCCGATATGCTTGATATGACTGTGCTGCGCCGTGAGGGTAAGCATAATTGGTATAGCCTGTATTTCTTCAAACAATTCAATGACATAGGTATTAGCAACAATATGGGACTCTTTAATGAGTTCATGCGTAAGTTACTTGATACCATGGTAGAAGTTGGCTTGCTCAACAAACAACCTCAAGGTGGTGGCAACTATGCCATCTGCCCTGACCAAATATGGATTAGCAAGAAGGTGAAGCATATCCAGTGCGATAGTTGCCAATCCAGATTATGTGTAGCCACCGATGATGAATTGGCCGAAGGTACCAACTGCTTGGATTACAAGTGTCGTGGCACCTATTCGGAAGAGACACGACCAGAGCTGAACTACTACCAGCAAGTGTATAACCGCAATATTTCCCCTCGTGTTTATGCCAATGAGCATACAGGATTGTTAGAAAGAAATAAGCGAGAGAAGCTTGAAATTGATTTCAAGAAACATCCTACCCCCAGCTCAACCAATGTGCTTGTGGCCACTTCTACTTTGGAAATGGGTATTGATATTGGTGATTTGAATGTGATGGGTAATGCGAATGTTCCGCCCAAACCGAGTAATTTCTTGCAGCGTGTAGGTCGCGCCGGACGTAAAGAAGGCTCAGCCTTGGTACTCAACTATGCGCATGCCAGCGAGCCGCATGATATGTATTACTATACCTACCCTGCGGAAATGATGCAGGGAGAAGTAACTACTCCAGGCTGCTTCTTAGAGGCAAAAGACATACTTCGCCGCCACTTTTTGGCGTATTGTATAGACACTTGGACGATTTACGACGTACAAAATATGTTGCCTGCGCGTATTGCTGACCTGAAGCTGACTCAAGAAGATGTATTCAATCAAGAAGGCTTTATTGTGAACCGATTGATAACGTTTGTCAAAAGTAACAAAGCTACACTTGAATCTGAATTTAGATCTGTTTACGAAGAACGTACGCAGGAGGCGTTGTCACGCTTGTTTGAGACTCTTAACGATGGTACATTTTACAATCATATTATTAGCGAGTTTAGTACATTGCAAGCAAGATTATTCCACATGGGTAAAGAACTTGACCAATACAAAGAACAAGAAAGTCGTATTCAAGCGAATGACCCCATGCTCGCCCAAATCAAAAATCTGATTAAGGCTACGAAGAAACAGTATGCTCAGATTGTGGGTGAGAAAGTGATTGAATATATGACCAATGTGGGTCTATTGCCGAACTACGCTTTCCCTGAAACAGGTGTTAAACTACAAGCCAGTGTTTACGCATCGCATGAGAAGGAAGACAATGAGCACAACAAGATGGAGCCAAAGTCTTTTGAACTGATGCGTTCTGCTTCGCAAGGCATCAAGGAGTTGGCCCCAGGAAATAATTTCTATACGCAGAAATTCAAGTTGAATATCAGTGGTATATCTACCTTCGATTGGAAAGATGCGTTGACTGAAATGCGATTCTGCTCAAAATGCGACTGTGTGGCACTGAAGGGAGAATCAGGATATGATTCGGCAGCTTGTCCGAAATGTAACGACCCATCGTGGGGCGTGAATAAGCATCTATTGTTGAAATTCACCAATTCACGAAGCATCATGCATAGTAATGACGCTGCATTGGATGACTCTAGTGAGGATCGCGATTCGGAGAACTACATCATCAAGCGCCACTATATGTTCCATCACAATGGGGCTACCACCTCGTATGCTATGCGTAGTGTGGGCTTTGGTATTGAGTTCTGCAATAACATGGAGTTGTACGAAATAAACTATGGAATGCAGATGCAATCAGGTGCAAAGCTGGAGGTGGACAATGATGCTACCGTACCTCAGAATGGTTTTGTGACCTGTAAGTATTGTGGCAAATCAACTCATTTGTTGGCTGGTGTGAAACAGACTGAAGATTTCCATTATCGATTCTGTAACCACAAAGGCGTAAGCTTTGCTGATGATGTAAAAGGCGACGTATTCGAAACGCTCTATCTCTATCGGCATATGCAAACGGAGGCTATCAAAATTTTGCTTCCCGTACAAATTATGGATGCCAATGCTGCCATCGAGATGTTCAAGGCGGGCATCGAACTCGGACTGAAGGCTTACTATAAGTCTTCGCCAGAGCATATACGCATTGACTCCTATAGTGAAATGAATGTGGCAACGATGAATAAAGACCATTACCTTGTGATGTATGATACCATTCCCGGTGGTACGGGTTATTTGTCGAAGCTATATGATACAGAAGAATTTACTGCTCTTCTGCAGTATGCCTATGAAAAGATTCATGAATGTGCTTGCCAATGGGAGGGTAAAGATGGCTGTTACCATTGCATCCTTACCTATGGCAACCAATATAAACGCGATTCTTTCAGCCGAGAATATGCAGATAGTCTCTTTGAGCAACTGATTAGTCATGCCAAATCGTGGGAAACACTTCCTGGATCAGTAGGAACTATCTCACAGTCTGGTGTAGCAGAAGATAGCGAGTTGGAATTGAAATTCGTCAATGCTCTAAAGGTCATCGCTAGAAATAACAACTGGGAATTTGAAAAGATTCCTGATGTGAATACTTATCGTTATGAGCTTCATCTCATCGATGAAGTGAACGATACGGACATTAAGTATTACATCATCCCTCAGTTTGCCCTTGGAGGACCTTATGGAGTTCGCCATTATACAGTAGCAGACTTCCAAATTATTTGTATGTCGGCAAAAATTGAAGGTCAAGACATTGCACAACCAGAAAGAATGCCCATGTGGGCCATTTTCCTCGATGGTTATAGCTATCATGCCAAAGCGCCTAACATACGATTCTATGGTGACATAGAAAAAAGAGACGGTATCCGAGCATCAACCACACATAACCTATATTCATGGACGATGACGTGGGAGGATATTCAATTGTTTGAGAGTGGACAGGATGATAGTCTTGGGCTTAATTCCGTAACGCGTCTTATCGAACTTTTGAAGAATCCCCTACCTGGACACATCACAGAAACGGCATTTGGCTGTATCGCAGATGCTGACGGATTTATGGCACATGGTGGTTCTTTGTACAATGGAAGTATAACGATTGATGATAGCGGCTATGATTCATTGACGGACAATTCTACCGATGAAGAAGTGGCTGCTGCACTCCAAGGTGGTATTCACTACGAGTGGAATCTGCAATCACATCTGCTGACCATAGATAACGAAGAGTGGACTGGTTTTTGGAGGCGATACAATTTTCTTCAGTTCTTCCCAAACAAAACCAATGTGGTAGTTTCTACAGCTACTTCAATAGTAGAAACAGTGGATCGCGATGAAGTGAAGATGTATTATCCCGGCCTTGAGGACATCGTTGACCAGTTATTAGATAACAATATTTCCTTTAGCCATGATGGAGATGTGGATTTAACAGATGATGATGGAATCGTAATTGCAAGCGCTCAAATGATTCTTAGTGAATTGAAAATCGCTATCGAATCGGTTGACGAACAATCTAGTGAAACATTTATCAGTTGTGGTTATCAAGTAATTTCCGTTTCTGACTTCAATATTAACAATATAATAAATTCATAATATGAGACTATTTCTTTCTGACACATTCTATGAAGCGGTACTTTCACTGCCGAAGAAAATACAAAGTAAAGTGATAGCATTCCAAAAGAAGTTCCGTGAGAACAACGCTGCTAACGGCATTCATCTGGAACCTATTGCTCAGTTTAAGGACAATGCTTTACGCTCAGCTCGTGTGGACGATAATTATCGTGCCATTATTGGTGTACTGGGTGATGATGCTTACCATTTGCTTTATGTAGGTACACACGAAGATGCCTATAACTGGGGCATGAGAAAACGCTTTGCTTGGAATGAGCATACGCAATCATGTCAGTTGATTACTGTAACAGAGTCTGAAGAAGTCGTATCAAAGGCCACTCCGGATTCGACAGAGAACGCCTTTTTTAAGGATGTAACTGACGAAAAGCTACTGGCCATCGGTGTGCCTCAAGAACTATTAGGCAAAGTAAGAGCCATTCAAACACTCGATGATTTAGATCCATTAGATGATATGTTGCCGAATGATGCCTATGAGAATATTTTCAATCTGATGGATGGCGAAAATATCGATGACATCATTGCAGACATTGAGTCTGGACGTGCTAAAGCTAATGAGGATGAATTGCTTAGTGACAACAATAAACGTCGGTTTGTAGAGTTGACAGATGATGATGAGTTGCAACGTATCATAGAGAAAGATATGGATGTATGGCAACTTTTCCTTCATCCTTCACAACGTAAATTGGTAAATGCAGACTATAAGGGAACAATGAAAGTAAGTGGCGGTGCTGGTACAGGTAAAACAGTGGCAGCTCTACACCGCATGAAATACCTTACCTCTAACCCCAATGCCAATGTGTTGTTCACTACTTATACACGCACGCTCAAGGAAAACTTGGATGGTCTGGTTCAGAAGATGGATATTAATAGAGGACGCTATGTTTTGAATAACATCGATCAAGTTCTGATTGAATGCGCTCGCCAATACCATATTAAAGATGGCTTTAAGATTTTGGACTACACAGGAGACGAGGAGTCTTTGAAGCTATGGAGAGAGGTCCTTGAAACAGAAGTAACTGAGTTTGATGAACATTTCCTTTATGATGAATACATTGATGTAATAGTCTATTTTGGAAATGCAGACGCACGTAGTTACATGATGCAGCAACGTGTTGGCCGTACCAAGGCTTTAAGCCGCAAACAGCGCATTGAGATATGGAAGCTTGTTGAAAAATATGTGGCATTGAAACAGGATCGTAAATATGTCGATCGATTAGAGTTGTTCAATGAGACCACCAACTATCTCAACGAACACAATGTTCGTCCATTTACTAATGTAATTGCTGACGAGTTCCAGGATTTCTCTAATCCGGAACTGAAGTTTCTGCGCGCTTTGGTAGCAGAAGGGCGTAACGACCTGTTCTTAACAGGAGATCCGATGCAACGTATTTACAGCGGACGAAAAATCAACTTTAGTGCTGCTGGTATTAATGTACGTGGTGTACGCAGTCGCCGGTTGAAAATCAACTATCGTACAACTGAGCCAATTAAGCGCGTAGCTGTATCTATCATTAAAGGTCAAACTTACGATGATATGGATGGTGGTACCGAGTCAACAAAAGGCTATGTGTCTTTGATTCACGGTGGAGAAAAGCCACAGTACGTCATGGTGTCAAATGCTACTGAGGAAGTTACTCAAGTGGCAGAATGGATAGAAGCATGTAAAAACAGTGGCATCTCTTTGAAGGACATATGTGTTGCTGCCCCCAGTATGGGATTGATGAAAGATATGCAGACGCGCCTCCATACGGATGGAACAGCTTATAAAGTACTCAAAGGCACAAGCAAGCAAGGTGCAAGCGATGGAGTATCATTGTGTACATTCCATTCTCTCAAAGGTCTTGAATTTAAGGCGGTCATCTTGATGGGTGTAAATGAACGCAATGTTCCATCGAAAGCCACTGAAGCATATCCTTTTAATGGAATGGATGCTTTGGAAAAGAAAGAGTACCTTTCAAGCAAGCGATCACTTCTGTATGTAGCTATAACTCGCGCTAGAGGATTGGCATATATGGTAGGATATGGTGAGCCTTGCGGACTGGTATCAAATATAATTGAAAAATAGCAATTTAGCAAAGCCAATGGATGTAAGACAATACATGATAGTAGATTTAGAGCGACGAGGTGATAAGCGGATGTTTATCACTGAACAAGTCACTTCTATTAGCGAGAACAAGAACGGCCTTTGGGCTGTTCAGTTCTCGTCATCCCCTCGTGTATTCAATTACAACCAAGCCCGACTGCTGTATCTTACGCATCCTGAAAGCATCAACCTCGGCGAGAAGGGGTTGTACATCAAGAATAAGCACATCAACGATGTGACTGAATTGCTTCGCTTTACGAATGGATGTTATACCTTCTACCGAGTCACTTATGCCAATGGTTACTACGAAAACCTGGAGGGTAGCGAAGTGTACATCACCCGCACTCCTATCGACAAGAATGGTGGCTCTACATGGGACTATTTGCAGAAATTAGCCGCTGAAACTGGATTGGTAACTGAGGATGGTGAAAACACTCTTTCCAATCAATATGAATTGGTGGATGTAAAGCGTGATAACGTACCCTTAGCGCAGTATTTAGGCGACAAAACAAAACTGACTACTTATCGCTTGCTCAAGCAGGTCTATTATCCCTTTGGATGTAATGCCAGCCAAAAGTCGGCTGTTGAAACAGCCTTGACGCATCAGGTAAGTATCATTCAAGGTCCTCCGGGAACAGGCAAAACACAAACCATCTTGAATATCATCGCCAACTTGCTTGTAGCAGGTAAAACGGTATTAGTGGTGTCGAGCAATAATTCTGCTGTAGAGAATGTGGCAGAGAAATTGGATAGTGAAGGCTTGGGCTTTATCGTGGCCAAACTTGGTAGAAAGAAGAACAAGGAAGCCTTTATTGACAACCAAGCCCCTTATCCTGATATGACGGCATGGACTATTGCAGAGCCCAAAATGGTCAATCAACTAGCGAAAGATGCACTTGAGAATGTATCACAAGGCTTTAATGGACAACTTCGCCAAGCACAGCTAAAAGCGGAGTATGATGCATTGTTGAAGGAAACAAAGTACAACGAAATGCTTGAGGCTAATGAGGTCAGCAGTAGCTGGCTGAATGGCAAACCATCAACTAAACTGATGAAGCTTTTCAATCTTTATCAGATGATGGTAGAGAAAGAGCAGAAGTCGAACCTGTGGTTTCGCTTGAAGTGGTCTTTTGCTTTAGGCTGGAAGATGTTCTCTTTCCTCAACTGCCAACCGTCAAGTGTCATCAATAGTTTAGGAAGTGCTTATTACTACTCTCGTAAAGCTGAGATAGAACAAGAGCTGCAAGCCATCGGATCGCAACTTCAATCTATAGACTTAAAGCAAAACGTAAAGGATTTACGTTCATCTTCTCTACAAATATTGAAAAGCATAATAGCTAAGCGATACGGTACTTGTGAAAAAAGGAAGTTCACCATCAATGACATTATACCTCGCACAGAGGAGTTCTTGAAGGAGTATCCAGTCGTGCTCAGCACTACGTATTCTGCCAAGAGTTGCACCAGCAAGGATATGGTGTTCGACTATGTGATTATGGACGAAGCCTCACAAGTAGACATCAAAACGGGTGCTTTAGCTCTTTCTTGCGCTATGAATGCTGTGATTGTGGGTGACGACAAACAGCTGCCCAATGTGGTGAACCGTGAAGAAGCATTGGCTTTGAATGTCATCCAAGCCACCTATAACGTAGGTGATCGATACAATGCTGTGACACATAGCTTCCTGCAATCCTGCGCTGTAGTATTCAAGGAGGCTCCAGTAACGCTACTTCGGGAGCATTATCGTTGTCATCCGAAGATTATCGAGTTTTGCAATCAGCGCTTCTATGATGGAGAGTTGGTAGCCATGACTACAGATAACAACGAAAAGAATGTGTTGCAAGTAGTTCGAACGGCTAAAGGCAACCATGCACGTGCTCACTTCAACCAAAGGGAAATAGATGTCATCAAGCAAGAGGTGATGCCCGAATATGCCAATTCTGAAAGTGTAGGTATTATCACTCCCTATCGTGACCAAGCTAACGAAGTCAATAAGGCATTAGGTCAAGACATCGCCAGCACCGTGCACAAATATCAAGGTAGAGAATGTGATACCATCATTATGAGTACGGTGGATAATGAACCGACGGAGTTCTCTGACGATGCCAATCTTCTCAACGTAGCTATTTCTCGTGCCAAGATGCACTTGTGCATTGTGACGAATGGTAACGAAATGCCACAGGAAAGTAATCTCGCACAGCTCATCGCCTATATGCAGTACAACAACTTTGAGGTAAAGGAAAGTAAACTACACTCAGTCTTTGATTTGCTTTACAAGCAATATACGGTAGAGCGGTTGGCTTATGAAGCGGCTCACCCTGTAGTTTCAGAACATCTTTCCGAGAGCCTCGTTTATGACCTGCTTGTAAAAGCTATAGCTGAATTGGGGTTGACCAATACCGACGTATTGTGTCACTATCCATTGTCTCGACTGATTGGAGAATGGAATCTGCTTACCGATGAAGAACGTGCTTTCGCCGAAAGTCCGTTCTCACATGTCGATTTCCTCATCTACAACTCACTCACCAAGCAACCGCTGCAAATAATTGAAGTGGATGGCTGGCAGTTCCACAAGAACAGTGAGGTGCAACAACACCGTGACGCACTCAAAGACCAACTTCTTACAAAGTTTGGTCTATGTTCTCACCGTATTTCGACAACGGATACTGTGAATGTGGAGACTATCAAATCATTATTACAGGAATCATTATGAAGTTAGGATATATACATAATAGCAGAGAAGAGCAAACGAGGGTGTTGCAGGTTCTGAAGATGACTTCTGAATCGGTGGCGCTTGACGAACTTGGCATAGGACGCATTCGTGATGCCTTTGCCGACCGCATGTTTCCAGGCATATCAACCCTGCAAAAACACATGAAGTATTTCTCGCTGATGCCGCAACTCTATCGCAAAGCTATAGAAAAGCGTTACAATCGGCCCAATGAAGTGAAAGCCGAAATTATTCGGCTTGAACGTATTATGACGAAGAATCTCTATGAGGGAAGTGATGATAAACGGGGCATAACAGGTAGTGATATGATAGGAAAAAACTGGGCGAACTATGTAAAGTACGATCCTGCCTACATCTACAATTCAGGCCTGCAAACTTTTGAGATTCTGCGTAGCTCGCAACTCTACGATCTCATCTACTCTGCATCCAAAGCTTTGCACAATGCCCCCAAGACAAGCAAGAGCGAAGATGAAGATACGAATGATGACGCCGGCGACAAGTCAGGACTCTTTCAATTCTGTTCCTTCCCTAATGTGAATTATGATTTTACGCAAAGTTGCTCATTAGACCTTACAGCAGAAGACAAGGCTTTTATCACGGACCATATTCTAAAAGCAGAGGCTTGTAAGGGCACGCTGTTGCGTTACATTGTGGACAATCCCGATTTTGTTATAGCGGATAAATTTGAACAGATTCCTGCAGAGCAACTGCCAGCAGCGTTAGCCGAAGTTCAAGACTTGGCGAGACGTTTTTCCGACTTCATGTACATGGTACATATTCGTTACAATTACATTTTCTCACAATACGAAGACGATGAAATGCGCACACTCTTTGAAGAAAAACGTCAAGCGTATCGTAACAGTGGCACCGACATCGACAAGGTGTTGAGCGCCATAAGCATTCGAGAGAATAGTGGCAAATGGTTCTGCAAAGAAGTGGCCGAACGTATTGCAACAAACGATACTGCAGAAGGTGGCGGATTGGATCAACTCATCATCAATCGCGAACGAAGAGTAAAGGGTAATCGCAGAAAAATAGATAACCCCGCTTACACCTACGACAAAAAGAATCGCATTCATTTCTACAAACTCACCTATAGATGGGAAACCGTGAAAGTGTTTGCAGAGGAATTAAGAAAGGAGGTTTGCAATGGCTGAAGCTCTATGGAATGACATTATCTATACCGAGGTGATGCAAAGCGATGGCTTTGTAGTGGATTATGCTGTCTGCTCTACCTATAGTTTGGACATGCCCACTCTTCTATCAATACCCTTTATGCTGGGTACGATGTCTGACTTAACGGAAGCAACTATGCGTTCGCCGCACTTGATACTGGAAACCATCAACCGTTCAGCCGGTAAGTTTGCTGTATTTTGCAATGCAGGCTGCATTGCAGTACCGCAAGCGAACTCCAAAGTCTATGCACTCTTGGAGCGCAGCGTCGTGCAAGTGACGCTGCCTGCCAAAGGCGGCGGCTTCGTCAACTTCCATCCCAAAGTGTGGGTAATCAAGGAGACGAATCCAGACAACAACGAAAGCCAAATAAAGCTCGTTGTGCTCTCCCGTAACCTAACTTGCTCCAATGACTTGGATGTGGTATGTGAATTGGTGGGCAAAATCGGCAATAAGCCAGCTACGAAAAGAGTGCAAACGAAACATGCGCCACTCATTCACTTCCTCTCATGGCTCGTAGGTAAAGCCGACGACCGCACCATCCGAAAGAATATGAGGGCAATTTGTGAAGACATCAGCTATATCGAGCATTTTGATTTGACAGATTCTCCTTTCGAGGATTATGACTTCTTCCCGATGGGAATACTCGATTATGATGGCTATTTCGACTGTTTGGAACAAGACCTATTGAACCACGCTGCAGAGATGCTCATCATTTCTCCTTTTGTGGATATGGATGTTCTTGGCAAGATGGCTGCGTATGCACCTAGTGCCAAGAAGACGCTCATCACTCGTCATTCTTCCGTCACGCAAGATATGATTGACTTGTTCAATGATAATGATGGTATCTATGTTCCAAAGGAAGTATTGACAGACAAAGTAGAGAAAGATGTGGCCGTTGACTTGCATGAAAAGGTCTATTTCGTGCGTCGCAATGAAGGAAACCTCAGCTACAATCATCTCTATCTTGGCTCAACCAATGCCACGAAGAATGGCTTCAAGCGCAATGTAGAGTTCCTCCTTCACTTACGATTTGCGCCCTACAAGTCGTCGTATGATAAGTATCGCAGCGAATTGATTAACGACAGCAAAGAGTGCATGTTTGAAAAAGTAACATCTATCCCCAGCGACGACGCAAATAAAGAAGATGTCACCAATGAACTGCTCTTACGCACGGCCATTGCTGCCTTACAGAAGGCACAAATCACAGGCGAGGCCGACAACTACGCTATCACCATCGAGTGCCGGCAAAATAAGTTGCCAAACAAAGCCGTTTCACTCTATCCTCTTGGCTGTGAGGGAAAAGAGGCGGTGTTGACTGATGGCATGGCTTTTACAGGTCTATCGTTGATCTCGTTAACCGAGTTTTATGTGATAAGCATTGACGACCTGCGACGTGTGATAAAGCTCCCAACCGAAGGGATGCCCATGGAAAAACGTGACAATGCTATCTTCCGCTCTTACATCAACACGAAGGGAAAGTTTATCAACTATCTCGCCTTTATGCTTACCGACGATGTGGAGCAATATGTGTTGGAAAGTCAGCAGTTGGAAAAAGAACTTTCTATCGATCATGCCACAGCCTTGGAACAGCAACTCAGCACTTCGCTCTATGAAGACATGGTGAGAATGGCTTATACCAATCCCGAACGCATCGCTTCCATTCGTCAAATCATAGAGAAGGTTGATAAAGAGGTCGTACCAGACCATTTCATGGAAATGTATCAAACCTTCGAGAACGTACTAAAACAGATAAAACGCTTATGAGCCAAGAAGTAAAAGATTTCCAGCGTGCCACAGCCGAGCGCATTCTCCACACCTACAAAGATTTGGATCACCGCCGTGTGCTACTTGCTGACGAGGTTGGACTTGGCAAAACTTTCGCGGCCAAGCAAGTCATCAATCTGGTGAGAGAATGGCACAAAGCAAAGAAGGACGATTTCTTCAAGGTGGTTTATATCTGCTCTAATGCAAATATTGCTGACCAAAATATAGAGAAATTGGGCGTGGAAAATCGCATGAGCATCAGCGAGAGCCGCCTCTCCATGCAGCACCTCTACATCAAGTTGGCAGAGAAGAACATCGCAAATCAGCACAATGAAGGTGAGATGCCAGAATCCATCATTCCGCTCACACCTTCTACCTCGTTTCGCTTTTACAGCGCTCAAGGCACAGCCAACGAGCGTGCTTTGATGTGTAACATCCTTTGTCGCCAGCCTCAGTTTGATTCGTACCAAGACGAATTGGATGGCTTCCTAAGATGTGGTGTAAAGTATTGGGCAGAACTCATCAATAGCTACAACGAGAAAATCGAACGATGCGGTGAAGACTATCTCCAGGATATGCACGATAAGTTACAAACTAAATTGACTGATGAAATCATCTGCCAACTGTTAGACTATGCGCATAATGGTTGCGACTATCGTGAACGCGCCACCATTATCAACACCTTGCGTCGCATCTTTGCGGAGATAAGTATTGATATGCTCGACCCAGACTTGGTGATTATGGACGAATTTCAGCGTTTCAACTCCTTGCTCGAACAGGGCGATGATGAACAATCGATGTTGGCCAACAAGTTTTTCGACAATGAGCGTTCCAACACTAAGATTCTGCTCCTCTCTGCCACGCCCTATAAACCATATTCTACGCTTGAAGAACTAAATACAGATGGCATGGACGAACACTATCAAGACTTCATGAAGGTGATGGACTTCCTCTTTGCTACGAAAGACAAAACCAACCAGTTTAAGCTGTTGTGGCAAAGCTATTCTTCAGCCTTGAAGCGTACCGAAGTGGTCGACTTGTCACCGCTCATTGCGGCAAAGGAAACTGCTGAAGAAGCGCTGTACAGCGTAATGTGCCGCACGGAACGATTTAACAGTGGCATCATCGACGACTCACGCGTTAGCGATGTAGAAGTGCAACCCGAGGACATTCTATCGTTTGCTGAATGCCAAAATCTGATGGACTACCTGTCGGAATGTAATCCCAAAGCACGCTTGGGTAATGTTCCCATGGAATATGTCAAGTCTTCACCTTATCTACTATCATTTATGGATAAGTATGAGTTGAAGAAACGCATCGTCTCAGCCTTGAAGCGGACGGATGCGAAAGATGTTTGCAAGTTAGACGCATTGCTTCTCAGCAAGTATGCCATCAACAACTATCGCCCCATCGTTCCTGCTAGCGGTAAACTGAAATCGCTTCACGACTTGATATTTGGTGCTCGCCACGAGAAGAAAGCACACCTACTGCTCTGGGTGCCTGCCTCCAATCCATATTACAAAGCTGGAGGACTCTTTGAGAGTGAAGATGCTAGAAACTTCTCAAAGCTGATTCTCTTCTCTTCTTGGGAGATGGTGCCAAGAATGATTTCCGTGATGATGTCCTACTACGAGGAACTTTATACCTTTGGCGAATTAAAGAAGCAGAATCCGGAGCTACGGTATATTTCTCAAAAGAAGAACCGCTATGGTCAAGATCGCTTGAAAGCGGGTAGCGTTTTGGAATATCCTTCGCGAAAATTGGCAGACTGCTATAATCCAGCCGACTTCTTCGGAGAACGATTGACAATGATTCGGAAGGTTGTCAAGCAGCGCATACAAGAACGATTGGCTACTCATGATGTAATTCGCCAAATACCTCAGCGCGGAAGAAATAATGCAAAAATGATTGTTTCGCTGATGAAAGTGCTCGATGGAGAACCTATCAAGGATGCAGAAGCCTTATACGTCCCAACAAATGCATTGGATGTGATGACCGACATCGCAATAGCTTCACCTGCAGTGTGCGCTTATCGTCAATCGAACGATAAAGAAGATGCAAAAATGGTGGCAAAAGCCATTGTTTCTGTGTTCAATAAACCAGAGAGTGCAGCCGTTATCGACCGAGTGTATAGCAAAAAAAGTGATGATGACAACTATTATGAATCCGTGCTCGACTACTGTGCGCTTGGCAATCTCCAAGCTGTGCTTGACGAATACGCCCACATGTTGCAGACCCGAAAATTGGGAAATGCAGTTATGGAGGCTATTATAGGCACCAGCAATTTGAACATAGACACCAACGACTCTTTGGGTAATGAAGAGAAAAAGCTGCCTATGCGCTGCCACTTTGCCATTCCGTTTATTGACAAAACGATAACCGATAAGGCTGTAGCTCGTACCAGTAATATTCGTAAAGCCTTCAATTCTCCATTTCGTCCCTTCATTCTATCAACAACGTCTGTTGGTCAAGAAGGGTTGGACTTCCACTGGTATGCACGAAAAATCGTGCATTGGAATATGCCATCCAATCCTGTAGATTTAGAGCAGCGTGAGGGACGAATCAATCGTTTCAAATGCTTGGCTATTCGACGTAATGTAGCAAAACTTTATGGTACGGACTCATACCACACTTGGAATGATCTTTTCTCTATGGCCAACGCTGCATTAAAAGGTCATCATTCCGACATTGTGCCTTATTGGTGCCTACCTATTGCTGAGCTGACGGAAGAGCAACGTTCACGACTTGAATATATCGAACGTATTATACCGCTTTATCCCCTTAGTCGTGACAGATACAAGTATGAACGCCTCATAAAGGTACTGGCTCTCTATCGAATGACTTTAGGGCAACCAAGGCAGGAAGAATTACTGAATCTGTTGAGAGAAATGCATCTTTCAGATGAACAACTCAAAAAATTGACTATTGATTTGTGCCCATATAACAAAGAAAAAATAAGCTATGATAAAGCTTGAAGAAATATTGAGAGGCTTTTCACTAAGTGAATACTCTCGCCAGAACATAATCAACGGAAGTAATGAAGCTCCCGCAGAATTTGAAGCTATAGCCCAAACGACTTTGGCCGGACACTTTTGTGTCAAACGCAAAGGGGGTAACGTTGTTGTTCACCCTACTTGTGTAGAGTTCTATTGTCACGAAGAGGCTAAGCATGGAATTAAAGACTATATTGTGTACCATCGCAATACGAAAGATAGCCCCAAGCCAACTTTCGGTCTTGGAACTCTCCATCATCATGTATCTGGTGTTGACATTACCTTTGAAAAAGGCGATGCGCCTGACACAGCCATTCGTGCTTCCATGTTAATTCGTGAGTTTGAAGTTGAAGGAAAGAATGATGACCGTTCAACGATGCTTTACGAAGCACTCTATCAGCAATCATCCATATTTGATGGTATTTCTGTGCAATGGATTGATGGCGATGAGACAGTTGATGTTACTGCAGATGTTCGTAAAAATGTGGCTCAATTTGATGCCAATGGTGAAAAGAAAAAGGCTTCCGATTATCCTGAACTATTAGCTACAGAAGACAAAAAATATGTTCAAGACTTACGTAAATGGCAGTTCAAGCGCAAACAGGTCACAGACTCAAGTACCAATAAGGTGTATATCTCTTCTTGGCTAAAAGACGAATGCCCAGATTTCTATGGACGTTTTATCTCCTTGCTTCAAGACAATGGAATAGTATTTCAAGTAATGCAGTCAACCAATGATATATGGGCTCGTGATTACATGCCAATACAAATTTATGATGACCACTTCTTACAGTATTGCTATAATCCAGATTATCTGCAAAAGAGTGAAGAAGACAAAGAGAGCATTACTGATGTTGATTCTGTATGCAAAGAATTAGGCATACTAACTTATAAAACAGATTTGGTGATAGATGGTGGCAATGTGGTGAAAGCAGGAAAGCACATCATCATGACGGAAAAGGTCTATGTTGAAAATAGCCATCTTAATCCTGCTGAAGTTAGAGCACAACTTCGTTCAATCTTCCATCGTAATGTTGTCATGTTGCCATGGGATAAGAATGAACCTTATGGACATGCAGACGGAATCGTTAAGGCTATCGACGACAACACAGTTCTTCTGACCAATTACGATGATTTTGATTCTCATTACGCTAAGAGGTTTGAAGATATACTGAGCAAACACTTTACGGTAAAGAAACTTTGTTATCAAGTGGAGCATCGTAGTAAAAATAACTGGGCTTACATCAACTTCTTGCGTATAGGAAATGTTATCATCCTCCCAGGATTAGGCACCTATGAGGATAAACAAGCACTTCAACAAATTCAAGGCTTTTATCCCGAATCCAAGGTGCTTCAGATTGAAGCTTCTGAAGTAGTAAATAAAGGTGGAGCAATCAACTGTATCACTTGGAATATAAAATCCTAAATAGAATATGGCACATAGTAAATCATTGGCAGAAATGTTTCCAGACATTGCATCACAATGGGATTATAATAGGAATGGGAGTGTAACACCTGAAACAATTAGTGCGGGGTCACATAAAGAAGCATATTGGATATGTCCAATATGCCATCAATCATATATAAAAAGAATCTGTAATAGAACTAGTCCAAGCAAGCGAAATAATGAAAGCGATAAATGTCCCATATGTTTAGGACGTGTTATAATTCCAGGTTTCAACAGTTTGAAAACAAAGTATCCTGATGTTGTGGAAAATGAATGGGATTATGATTTAAACGACGTTGATCCAGACACGATATCAGCTCATACGAATAAAAAATATTGGTGGCGATGCATACATGGACATCCAAGTTATCTATCTACTCCAAATAATAAAATTTCTAACACAGGAGGTAATTGTCCTTATTGTAGCCATCAAAAGTTATCTCCAGAGAATAGCCTTGCCGTTGTTAATCCCAAATTGGCAGAAGAGTGGTGTTATGAACTTAATGCCCTTTCTCCAGACAAGGTATTTGCTAACGCAAATATCTCTGTATTTTGGAAGTGTTCCAAAGGACATATATGGAAAGCAAAGATTAATAATAGAAATTTAGGCAAGGGATGCCCAGAATGTGCAAAAGGACATCAATCGTCCTTCCCTGAGCAAGCGATATTTTACTATATTAAATCCGTCTTTCCTGATGCATTAAACGGATATAAACAAGGGAGGTACGACATGGATATTTTTATTCCTTCACTTAAAATAGGGATAGAATATGATGGGGAGTATTACCATAGTTCCCAAACTAAAATAATTCGTGATAGCCGTAAAACTAAAGCTTTGGCGAGAATGGGTATATCTCTTATAAGAGTTCGTGAGCTGGGGTGTCCTGCTATAAATGATGGAAGCGTTGTATTTGGATTTAAATATACAAACGACTATTCTGAACTAAACAATATTATTCCTGAGCTGATGTCCTATCTTGCTGTTGAATCTAACAAAAAGATAAAGATAAAAGTAGACATCGAATCCATACGCAAAGAAATATCCGAGCAGTTATCAATAGTTCCATTAGAAAAGAGTTTACTGAACATAAATCCTTCTCTTGCAAAAGAATGGGACTACGATAAGAATGCTCCATTGCGGCCTGAACAGGTATATCCAAGTTCTTCAAAGAAAGCCTTTTGGAAATGTCCTAAGTGCGGTTATCAATGGGAGGCTGTTATAGGTAGCAGAAACCAAGGATTTGGTTGTCCTCGGTGTTCTAACCGTGAAAATTACACAACAGAAGAATGGATTCGAAAAGCGAAAGAAGTGCAAGGCAACAAATATGATTATTCAAAAGTAAAGTATGAAAGCAGCAAGAAATTTGTAACCATTATCTGTCCTAAACATGGAGAGTTTACTCAGATACCAGCAGAACACCTAGCAGGAAAAGGTTGTAAATACTGTGCCCACCAAACCTTTCATCATCTTGAAAGCTTAACAATAGTTGCTCCAGAAATCGCGGCTGAATGGGATTATGAAATGAATAAAGATAGTGGTTACACACCGGAAACGATTTTGGCTACAAATAGTACAAAGCAATTCTATTGGCATTGTAATAAAGGGAAACCTCATAGTTATCATGCAACTTGTGCAAGTAGAGTTAACAGACATATAGGTTGTGCCGTCTGTCATGGTAAGCAAGCTTCATACGACATGAGCGTAGAATACAACTATCCAGAATTGACGAAAGAATGGTGTGAATCAAATAATATGAAACCATCAGAAATCTCGTGCGGCTCAGAGAAAAAAATATGGTGGAAATGCAGAAATCCTCTACACAAGCCATATTTAGCAGCCGTCTACAACCGAGTTCACCTTCATTCTGGGTGCCCTGAGTGTTCTGGTAATATAAAATCTGATATGACATACAGACAGGAACTGGCTGAAAGATTCCCCTATGTTGAATTATTAAGCGAATATAAAAAATCAAGTAAAAAAGTCAAGTGCAGATGTCTAAAATGTGGTTTCGAATGGGAGTCATATCCATTTAACTTATTGAAACGGAAAACGGGATGTCCACAATGCAAAATATAGCTACTACTTTTTTGAAACAATAATCCAACTACAAAAATATACATTAGTAGGTGGATTATTGTTTATCAGTAGCTCTGTTGCCTTTATATCGATTTCTTCTTTTGGAGATATTATATATAATCAAAGGAAAATGATGAAGGAAAGCTACAACAAAAGTAGTTGATAGATAGAGATGATCGACCTGAACCGATGTGCTTGATTCTTCGGTGTCTCTTGATAAGTACCGGACTGCATCGAGAAGAGCCAGGCTTTATTCTCTGTCTGTCCATCCACTTCGGTAGATGACCAAAGCCAACAATCACTGGATTCCAGACTGATGGGTTCACCACCTACAGCCTTTATCCGCTCGTTTACCGCATATCTGACCGGAAAAAGGTAACTCAATTGACGAATGGAGGGAACGTAGGCCGACTGGCCATAGCTCCACATATCAAATACCTTGATGGCCATCGAGGAAGAAACATCTTCGCAATGGTATAAGGCGTAGGTATTTGCATTGCCATCTTCGTCAGTGAGTGAAGCCGATGTTTCCTGCTCTACGCCAAGACTGTCAGCAAAGGCTTGTGGAGCCATGTCGTGAATGTAAACCGCATAACCGAGGCAGTTGATGTTGGGATTTCGGTTGACATAATATACGATGGCTACCGGTTCCTTACCCGAGTTTGTGAAGTCTGTAGCGCTGAGAACGGTACCATCTGAACATACTACACTGCCCACTTGAAGGGAAGAAACGAAGGATGATTCGAGGTCGTGGTCGCACTCACAAGACGATGTCGTCCATAGGGTGGCAACCATCATGAGCGATAAGAAGATTCTACTTAGTTTCATAGCAAGGGAATTTCAAAAGATTTGACTACGATTTGTGCTTCCTTATCGAGGATGAACCAACATTCCGAGCGGCATAGCTTTCCTTGAGCATTAGGCACCTCGTACTCTACTTTGACCTTCCAACCAGAGAACGGAGCTTTTGGTCTCTTCTGTCCATGCACCTCCGCCTGAATGTCGCCATAGGCTACCAAAGAGCGAAGGGAGGTCATGGCATCCATCTGACGCTCCACCAACTCATTCATCTCCCTGTTGTCGGGATTGAAATCCTCGAAGTCGTTCGTGGCTTTCATCACTTGCTCGTTTATTTTCATCATCATCACAGAGAGCGCCATCTTCTCTTCCATGGTCACATAGTTCTTGCCAAAGACAGAATCAGCTTTACTGATGCCGAGAATCTTGACTGATTCCGGATGATCCACGGTAGCCATTAAGGCTTTTTCAGCCACCTTCACCGCCAAGTTGTTCGGCTTTTCCGAACAACTGACACAAGCGACCAACATGCCACCCCAAAACAAGACGGCAGTGATTAGGATAATCACGATTTTCATACCCGGCTTCATATCTTCACGATTTGGAGTTTATCCGGAGAGAGGCCAAGACGTTTGCGGTAGATAGCGCCATCCTCACGATACATCTCCAGTTCTGAACTGGTGATTTCCTTCTCACAGATTTCCTTGGTTTCGGTCAACGTCAGTTGATGACCACCGATGTTTCGCCAGATGGAGAAGGTACAAGGAGCGGACTGGTTGCTGTAGTTGGAGCAGTTGAAGGCACGCGAACTGACACGAACATCACCACCACAATGGGGACATTTTCCGATGATGTACTGCATATTGATGGCCCCATCATTGGCCAGCTCCAGTACAGCTGGGAACGATTTGCCTTCTTTGGTGGCAAAGCCGTCCAAGAGGATGCTTCGCTTCTCCAATAGTTCAGCCACTTCCTCATCACCCATCTTCCGATTGCCAATGATGCTATTGATATTGAGGGTGCAAGAAGGTTGCTCGCCTAAGTTGTGCTCACAGCGATAACCCTTGCAGGTCTTCACTACGTTGCCACCACACAGAGGGCAGCGACCGATTGTTTTCTTTTCTGTTTCCATGTTTCTGATGTTTTTTGATTTGAAAATTACCATTTTAGTGCGTAGCCTTGATTCCAATCTGCAATGATACCTCCAATGATATTCTTGCCGGACATCACGTTGGCCCATCCTTCAGGGTCAAGAGAAAACCAGAGGTCGTTCCAAGAGAGGGTGCGGACTTGCCAGGCTAAGATGAAGAGGTCGGTATTAATGGCTTCGAGCCTTGTCACCACTTCGTTAGCCACATAGTAGCGTTCCGAGGAATTGAGCAGGTTGACTTTGTGCTTCTCCTTGTTGCCATCGGAGTTCGTCACGTTGTAGCTACCAGAGGTGACCAACTGCTTCATGAAAGGGTAGAGTGCAGCCATTTGCGTAGCGGCATCCGTTAGCTCATCGGACACGATGGCTGCTATCGCGGTTCCTTTTAGGTTTCCTCCTACCGACTTGGTGAGCAAGGCACAGTTTTGCGGTATCTCCTTCGTGACCAACTCTCCTGCCCGTTTGATTTGATACAGATTCTGCATCGCACCTTGGGCATTGGATAGGTACTCCAGCATCTTGTCCTCGACCCGATGTACGCGATCGAGGGCGATGGTCACGGCTGCTTCGGCTGCAATGATTCTCTCCTGCGTCTTCTTGCGCTTCTGATGAACATCGTTCAACATCACCGTTTGTGCCACTACCGCTGCGGTTAGAGTCGGATCGGTTTGTTGAGCAAAAACGGGGCGAGCACAGAGCGCAAAACCGAAAAAGACTGCAAGTGCCAGCACTTTGGGTTTGAATGAGATTGCTTTCATACTTGTTATACTTTAAGACCAGCGTTTCTACGCTCAGCCAGGTTTTGTTCACGTTCTTCTTTGTGAGGAGTAATTACCCTCTCCATCGGCTTGTTCAAGAGGCAGTCGTTCCAATCTTTGAATGCTTTGGGAGGAAGCCATTGTCCGGCTCGATAGCGGATATTCAAGTGTTCACTCAGTTGTGCTGCCAAGGAACGGTCTTGATTCAAAACGAATCTCTTTCCTTTCGCTTCCACCAGAATCCCCTCGTTGGTTTTATTAATTTTCATCGGTATCTCTTCCAATAAAGCCAACATACGGAGGCCATAGATACGTCCCGCTAAGTCGTTATCAAAGCAGTCATAAGCTTTGGCTTGCGGAAAGCGAGTCATCACGCCGATTATCTGACCATCTGAGAAGGTTCCACCCAATGATACCAGAGCCACATCAGATGAAAGCTGTAGGCGGTTCATCTGATAGAAGGCCATGGCATCGAATGCGGATTCACAGAAGAAGACGCGTTTGACTGCTTCTGAATTACCTCCTGAGAGGTCGGCTACCCAGGCCGCTGAATTAGAATTACTTCCTACTGCTTTGGACTTGTAGCCACCATAGCCTCGAATCTCATAACCCTTGACCGTTTCGTCCTCGCCTTGGGTATAAGGGAAACCAATATTGAAACCCTCAAACTTCTCATTCTTCTTATCTCGAATCAAAGAGATAAAAGGAGAAAGTGCTTGGACGGTTTCTGCGGATAAGCCTCTCTGAGCGAACAGAGGAGGTAACTTATGCAAGTCTATCGGTTTCACCTCATACCTGGCGCTATCAAAGACGGCATCCACTTTAGCAGATCTGACATACTCACGGTCTTCATGATACTTAGGTTCAGGTGCGTTGGCAAATTTGGCCAATACCTTGGCGACTCGGTGCCATTCATCTCTGCCGGACACATTGAAGGAATTGAGGTTCTCGCGGATAAGAGTAACCACATCCCCTTTGGAACCATCTCTGCGAAAGAAGGTCTGAGCAGCTTTGTTGTTGGGGTTACTGATGATGATGGTGTCGCATTTGGTTCTACCATCACTCAACACCAGCTCAATATAGCGGCCCACACCGGCCTTCTTATCCAGCTTATAGCCCAAATCATAAGCCACATCATCGATGCCTATCTTAGATTTCAGTTCCCTAAAGTTAATCTTGTAATCAGTCATAGTCTGCCGTCTATTAAAGGGTAAATATTAGATTCTTAATCCTGCGCTGGCCTTCTGCATCTGACGCATCATAGCCAACTCCGGTTCGTACGTCTTTTGAGCAGTCATATGAAGGAAAGCGGTCTTGTCCTTCATATCCGTGAGCTGGAAATAGGTACGAGCGGTTTCTTTGGAGACTTTCTTTAAGCCCAGTTCCACACCGTCGTAAGAAGCACGGATGCCATAATCACTGTTTCGGGTTTTGACAATGGCTGCATTCTTAAAAGGAAGTTCCACACCATCCAAAGGAGCCAGCGGATCGTTCTTGGCCAAGTAAGGCTGTTCGTTCAATTGCAGCCGTTGCTTGTCCACATGGTCGAGGATTAAGTCGGACGCTTTGTTGACATCGGCCATCACCGATACGATGAACTTCGGTTCCTTCTTCAGTACGCCAATCCAGGAATCCAGATAAGCTGCAGAGTTGTCGGTAATTTTGGAATCGAAGCCCATGGAGTGACTAATCATGGCAGCAGTCAACTCAGCTACCAGCTCTTCTTTGGCATACTGTGGATCACCAAATCTACCACCAATCTCTCGGTTCAGTCGTTCCGGGGTCATGGTGGAATGCGTCATCTCGTGCAGCATGGTCGAATAGTACTCCATACCGCCCCGATAAACTTCTTCTGGCGTATTACCGATATTGAACTGTGCCTTCATGGGCAGTACCACGATGTCTTTACTGGGCGAATAGTAAGCGCCATCCTCTCGCTTGTCGGCCTGAATGGGACAAAGCCAGCCTTGCGTTTGAACCATGCGATCGAGTGCTGCATGTTCGTACATGCCCTGAGTATCTCGAAGCTCGGGGAGTTTGAACTTCTCCAATAGCTTCTGCATTCGCTCGGGTTGTACCTCGGCCAAATTGGTCTGCGCCACATTATAGACAGGAAAGGCTTTGATGAACGGAATGGCATCTAGCCCTTGCTTCTCATCTTTACTCATGGCTCGGTATTCTTCCGAACTGATACGCTTTCCTTGCTGATCCTTGACCAGCATGTCCCAATACACCACCGGAAACGCTTTCTCGCCTTTCAGTACATGCGCTTTAAGGTTGTGCGCTTGCTTGAAAGTGAGATAGACCGGGAGTTGATAGCCCATGGCGGCCGTTTGAAGCTGGAGGAAAAAAGAGTTGGAGCCGGAGTAGTTACGTCCTCCAACATTCTGAGGAAGACCGGCATAACCAGAGGTTCCTCCAATCCAACCCTGCTTCCAATCGGCACTCTTCATCTGCTCCATACGGGCTATCATCATCTCGGCAAAGCGGTCAATGGCTACCTGCCCGGCATTGCCGGAAGAGGATGAATTAGTGCCATATGCCATACGCTTCGTCGTTCATGACCTGACTATCCATGTGCTGGACATCGGTCTGTTCTACATAAAATTCAGCGGGCTCATCGGAAGGATCTGTACCATGACTTTGACACCATTCCATGTATTCCTGTGCGTTTTCACCGTCCATGACGAAACGGAGATAACCTATCTTACCTTCTTGAAGGAGTTCTACCAACTCCTCATGACTCATTTTTGCTGACATGATTCTTAGTTCTTTATTCGTTAAGTATGTTTACATTTTCAAGGAAGCAGATTTCTCTACTTTGGCTGTGGGAGCGGAAAGCAGCCCCGAGATTTCGGTATTCAGATACTTGGCTGCAATCTGCTCTCGGGTAGCGGTCTTCGACTTGAAGAGCGAATAACCATCGTCAAAGGAAATCTCCTTCTTGGTGGTTTGTCCCTTGTCGCCCAAATCCATCGACACCTTCCATTTGTTGTCGTTATGGTCTTTGGCGACTCGAACACCTTTCGCATCGACCCCTTCGGGCAGTTGATACTTTTCGTAGGCAGATTTCAAATGCAGGCGTTCATCAAAGTTCTTCTCCACCAGCTGAGTGGGTGTCACGGTTCGATCAAAGTAGGCATTCAAGTCTTGGCGAGAAGCCACTGCGGACATCTTGGTATCTCCTACCTCGACATAAAACTTGTACTTGCCAAAGTCTGGACGTTGCTCATCTTTCTCCTTATAAACATTGAATTTGTCGATACTGATAGTTCCATCGGGGCCTGCTATCTGCTTCGGAAACTTGAAGGCCTCTTCGGGAACCTTCGGCTGCAACTTGCTGGGATAATAACGCTCCATCAGCTGGGGAACGGTCATCTCTTTCTTCTGATAAGCGGCAAGGTCGGCGGCATCCATCTTCTGAGGCTTGAGCTGCTGGCCATCAATCTTGGCTGTAAAATACCAGTCGTTGGGATTGGTGGTACTTTGGTAAGCATGACCATGGGTAACCTTCTCACCATTAGCCGTCACCATTTGCGGTTCACGGGGCTTGCGTTCCTGCTTGGTTTCGGCTTGTTGCTCACTCTTGACTTCAGCATCTACTTTCGTTTTTGCTTTGCGGGCAGGCTTTTCCTCGGCTGCATTTTTCACGGCCTGAGTAGGTGCTTCCTGCGTACCTTGTTCTTTCTTTTTCTTCACCATAGTTTCGTTGTTTGAGAGGGTGGATTCTTTCTTGATTTTCTTTGGGGCTTCGAGCGCATCACAGATAGCGACTCTCATACCGGCCCGAATGAGTTTGGGTAAGTAGGCATCAAGCGCATGGTAAGGGAAAATAGCGACCTTTATCGGCTCTTTCTCCGTGGGAAGAATCCGATTGGTGATGGTGATAGCCAGTACCGCTGCTGCCTTAACCGCATCTTGGTTGAAGGTCTCGTAGAAGTCACCCTTACGGAAAAGGAGAATCGCATCGGGATGCTTCTTCTTTAAGTCATTGAACTGGTGCATGATGCCCACATCATTGTCTTTCTCGGTAGGTGATTTTGTAGCCATAGGCATAGGATATTAAAGTTTGAGAGATTGCGATTTGGATTCTTTCTGAGAGGGTGATAACTTCAGGGCACGTTCTTGAGATTGCTTATCAACGACCTGCTGGTATTCCCATCGATTCTTGTCCGTCATCACCAGACCTAAATACTCTGGATGGAGGTTATCGTAGCGCATCTTCTGTTGTCGGTCCCATTCCTGCATATCGCCTTTAATCACTTTGAAACCTTGCGGTTCTTTGAGGTCGATGCCCACAGCTACCTTTTCGCCACCTACATTCAGTTCAACGGGTTTACCTTCACGAACCTGCTGCTTCTGCTGCATCCCCAACTCGATGTAGTTGACTTTCTCCATATCCTTGAGTTGCTGCTCCAGCTTGATGTCCGTGACACGCCGATGGATAACTGATTTTGTCTCCGGGTCGAGCTGAAGATACTGTTGTGTCTTCTCTCCATTCACATCCACCGCTTTCTGAATCACTTCCCCTTTCGTTAAGCGTTCCGCTTCTTGCTGAGTGAGTCGAAGCACTTGGTTGCGCTCCACTTCAAGGGCAGCACGAACGGGATAAGCCATGAGTGCGGGAGCACCATACTGATCGGTGGTCATTTGAAGTTTCAGGGGGATGGTGATAACGTCACCATTTTGGGCACTTATTGACACTTGCATCAGCGGTGTCACCTCACCAGCAACCAGCTTTTCCTTTACCTCCAGAGGTAAACTATCCGCTTGCTGGCGGTCAATGCCCAATACTGCCAATTTCTCATAAGGCAGCATTTCCGATTGATTTCTGTTGTGCATTTCCATATCCATTTATTTAGGAGTTAATTTTGCAGCCGTAACCGCTTGTACATCGCAAAAATAGAAGCAGATGCTCCCCATTACAGAAATGCGCAACACTATTTTGATAGCATTACTCCTAATGCTTTTGCCTCAGATGGCTTCAGCTCAGTTCTATACCATCACCAAGGAAGCGGCTCTCGAAGCTGTTTCCTCGAAGAAGACGGCTGTACAGAAGGGAGAGAAAGATTCACTAGTGCTTGAAAAAGATAAGAAGGTGATGAATGACACGATGATACATCATAAGGACAGAGTCCAGAAATGTGACCAAAGGGCGTCCCTCAATCAAGTTAGAACCAAGGTGTCAAAGAAGAAGCCATTGAAGGGGCTACCAGAACTAACCATCCCCAATCTTTATGCGGAAATCAAGCGACATAACATCCAACATCCGAAGGTCGTTTTGGCGCAAGCCATTCTGGAAACTGGATGGTTTACTTCACCTTTATGCCGGAATCGGAACAATCTATTCGGTTTAACCAATCCTCGTTCGGGGCAGTACTATGAGTTTAATCATTGGACGGAAAGCGTCCGGGCTTACTATACCAAGGTGCAATACCGCTATAAGGGTGGCAACTACTTGGTATGGCTCAGGGATATTGGGTATGCGGAAGACCCAAACTATATACGGTCGGTTATTAAGGTGTTGAAGATACTGTAATCAGCGAACAAACCAGATGAGTAGCAGATGTACAGGATAGATAGCGTAGAATCCATATTTAGCCACAAAGCCTTGGATAAATCCTCTGCTCCCATCGTACATAAAGAGAACCGTGCAGGCAAGCATGGCTCCTACTATGCCATAGTGCATCATTAAGGGGAAGGTAAATGCGAGGGGAAGCAATCGACTAAAGGGAAAACGAGAAGAATCTTTTCCATTCAAAATAAAGAAGATAGCCATCATTAGCATACCTCTCCAATCATAATCTACCCCTAAGTAATAAGCAAGGTAAGCCATCGCAAGCACAACCGAGATACTCAATGTTCGGTTGTGTTTGGGTAGCTTATCTAAGAACATCAGGTTGGTCACGCCCAAAGCTAACGTGAACAGCACATTGTGTGTCCCATCGTTCCCGTTCAATAGATACCAAGGAACTTCGCTCACTACAGCAAAGTACAATAAGGTAAGGAGGTAACGCATTCGGTTCCTGGTATGCAAGAAACCCTCTACAATCAAAAAGGCAAAAACAGGAAAGGCGATGCGGCCCACACACCGCATCACCTCATACTGCATCGTGTCTGACTTCATTAAGAAGTAGGCACAATGGTCTATCACCATAGAAACTACAGCGATGACCTTTAGTGGACTACCACTTAATGTATGGAGCTTAATTGCATTCATTATCAACCGATTCCAAGTAATTCTTTGACCAAATCCTCTATCTCCTGATTCACCCGTTTGAAGTTACGATTGAGTAAGACTTCCTTTTCACGGTCGTTCTTGAACTCATAGATTTTGGGAAGAGGTACATAGTGATCCTCTTCGTCCTTAATCTGTTTCATATCGAAGTGGGTCTTGCAGAAGTACTTCGTCGTTTTGAATTCTTCGGACTGCTCGATGTCGAACCTATTCAGCATACTGTCATCCGTAGCGGTAAAGTCACGGGCTGCTTGGCCGGCCAACCAACCGGTGGCCATATCTGCAATCTTAGCAGCAGGAACCAGATAATCCATCTTCTCAGAAATAGTGGTCGATACCTTTTGGTCGTTGATGGAGATGGAGCGGGAAGTCTGCTTGGCTTTACCAAACACGTCATTCTGCGCCCATTCCAACGTTTCTTTGTTACGAGCTGCACCCATGAAAATATTGCCACAAGTGGTGATAATCTTCTGCATACCTACCTTGCCATAATCAGCCTCCAGCTGCGGAAGCTCCTGAAAACCTAAGGTTACAGCTACTTTGTTGGAGCGAGCAGTACCAATCAAGCGGTCTATCTTATGGAAGTAGAGTGTAGGTAGCTCATCAACAATAATGCTTACCGGAATGTTTCCTTTCGAATTGACACGGGTTATGAGACGGTTGAGCACCAACGCATTCAAGGAACCTATCACTTGCTCTTTCTCCGGATCATTAGCTATCACCAAGTAGCTGGGGTTATTGCGGTCTGAAATCTTCAGATCGAAATCATCCCCGGTAAACACCCAATAAGCTTCAGGAGATACCAATCTGGCTGCATTGACACGTAGCGTACCCACCATACCTTCTAACTGATCGTTTGCTTTGTTCTCGTAGGCGCTCTTGAAAGGTGCCATCAGAGAAGCAATCTTATCATCCTGCATCAAAATATTGAATACTTGGTCGTAGGGCCTACCCAAGAAAGAAAGCACATGGGGCATATCAGAATACTCTCCTGTAATGGTATCGGGTTCTACTTCCTGACCGTTCTCATCTTCATACCAACATCGGTCTATCTTGACTTCTTGCCCTGTGCGGTCTTTGTAACAAAAGCCATTCAGCTCCACAAACATTCGGTCTTCATCGGTAGATACATCGTTGCCATTCTCATCTACAAAGTCCAGAATTACATTTCCATCCTTGTCGATGGCATTGAAGTCGTCCCAGTTCTTAATCACAATCTCCAGCTTCTGACCCTTTACTGAAACAAGCCGTTTCAGTTTTTTGCCATTTCGGAAACCTACCGGATGGAAGTTAACAAAGAAGTAGATGATGGCTGCCAAGAAGTTCTCGGCTGAGTTGGTGAAGAAAGCTTCGGAACCGCCTTTCTTCTCACCACCTCCTTTATTCAAAGATGCCAGCAAGGTGGCTGCTGTTTCGGAAGCTGCTGCCAAATCCGGAATGTATTTCCGCTGAATGGGATTGATGCGATTGGAATACTCCACATCGGTGAAGTTCACGATACGGAAACCACAGTTGGCAGGTAATCGCCCCGCTTTACGATTCTTGCAATACTGATAGAAGAGCGTCTTGGCAAGCGTTGGAAACTTGAAGTCATAGACCATCATAGCGAATCCTTTGGCTGCGTGTTGCCGAATGAAAGGGTCGATGATGCCGAAGGACTTACCAGAACCAGGGGTACCCAGAACTATCGTCGCGCGGAAAGGATTGATGATGTTGATCCATCCCTTGTGCATCTTCTGCTTCCAGTAGTAAATCATGGGAATGTTCACAGAATAGTCATTGTTGACCAATACCTCAGACTGCTGAAACGATTCGTTCTCGAAGTTGAAACGGTCTTCACCCACTTTGTAGTTGTAATACTTAGCGATACCATCCAGCCCCTGATGAACCAACATAGTACCGACTACGGAGCAGACGGCATAGAGGATGCGATTGGCGGGGAAGCCCATCCAGCTGATGCCCATGCTCATGCTATGAAAGACAAAGCAAAGACCGACCAGGGTCAATCCAGCCAGTACGGGATAGATGACCATGGTCTTCAGATTAAACTTCAACGCTTTCTTAGCCTTGGTACCAATACAGACCACACAGATACAAATCAGTTCGGCTATTTTGCAGCCAGAAACTGAGTTGAATACCTTAAACCGTTCCAGAAGGTCGATAATGAACTGCGTGATGCGATTGTCCGCTGTCACTGGCAGATTCATAACTATTTCGATGATGAGAAAGATATAGATACAGCTGCGGAAGTAGTTGTACATCTGCTGCTGTTCGCGAGTTTCTTCAAATGCCATAAGCTACTTGGATTATATTTGAACTTATTGGGGTTAGATTGGAATCTTGATACCCACCAGCAGACCATTACGGAAGGTATCTCCATGCAGAAAGTTCACGTTGTTCTTTTGGATCAAGGTGAACTCCCATCCGTTTTGGAAGACATAACTGTATTCAAAACCACCTTCTAACCCTAAGAAGAAGTTGCGTTGAACGGCACCAAACTGAGGCCCAAAACGAAAGCGAAGCATTCCATTCTTATAGCGTACCAGGCGATGCTTATAGACTAGTCCGCCATCCCAATAGTAGTTCTCCCAGAATCGATGGCAGGTAGGCGTTTGCCAATGGGTACCGACTTCACCATAAAGCTCTACGGCATTACCATAGGTCAGCGGATGCTCGTAGCCAACCATGGCATTGAGGGTACTGGGGAACAGAAAGCCTGCATTGAGGGTCAACTTCTTATCTTGTGCGGTTGCGCCAATCGTGATAAAGGCGCAAAGAAAAAGGAATAGTATTTTCTTCATGGCTTAATCGGATATGTAGTAATACGGATAGTAAGGAGTATGTTTCATCAGGTTGGCATCAAAGCCATCAGCATTGAGAATGTCCTCATACTCAATAACCAGCGTGATAACACGGCCACTGATTTGATTCTCGGAAATCTCCAGGCGAAGCACCTTCTCTTCTGGAAAGGTTAGCTTAGGAAGTACCAGCACATTGCGATAGTGCTTCTTGAACTTCTTGACATGATTGAGCGAATACACAGGAGTCAGTTCAATGGTCTGCGAGTTGGTGGCTTTCGTCTCTTTCTTATCGGCCAACTTCACCCGAAGTTCTTCGATGTCATAAGCAATCTTCGTCTTATTCTGTAAGGAATAATCCATAAAGAAGTAATCACCAATGGAGTAGATATTATTGACTACCGCTTTCATACCGTGGGCTTTTGACACCACTTGGTTGTACTTGCGGTTGCTGCCATAAACAGCCCAAGCATAACGCGCCATCTCGGCCATGGGCATCGTCACCTCTGGATTAATGTATGACTGCGTTTCGCTATAGGGGACTCGGTAGATGGAGGCTGCCATCTGGGGAGTGAGCGTATAAACGATGTCGTACTGTGCAATACGTCGTTCACCGATTAGCGTCAAGGTACCCAATAGTTCGTTTTCGGCATAGGTGCAGGTATTGGTAGAGTCAACTTCTTGAAAGGGCTTGATACGCACGATGTTATCGGCGCATTGGTTACCTATTACTTTAGGCGTAGAGATGTCCACCATCTTGATATTCTCCGGCATCAAGATGTGGGTCGTTACTTCGAGGTTCACATAGATTTTCTCATTGGCAGTAACCTTGCATGCGCAGAGAAAAGCGAATACGACTAAAAGAATCTTCGTGTTCATATGTTCTAATTTTAGGAGTTATAGATGGATTTAAACTATCGTGCTTCTTCTGAGTTAATCAGATACACGATGGTATTATACTTGATTTTCGCCTTGTTCTTTCGGATGTTGGAGGAGATGGCCGAGGATGCAGAGTTGTACATATTTTGCAACGCTTGCAGGGCGATAGCTTCTCCGGATATTCCGGTCTCACCATTCTCCGAATCAAAGCTGATATTCTGTTGTACCGTGCTGGAGCCTGCATCCTTGACGAAATCTCGAAGGGCAGATTCTGGGACATAGAAACCTTCCATGCCATCGTTGTCGAAAACCGAGAGCTTGACGTTGATGAACTTATCTCCAATCAAGATATTGGTGATGGTAGCCCGTACGCGTTGTTGGCCAAAGCCAGTCACCGTACCATAGAGATAGGTGCCTTTTTTGAGCTTGGTACCACTCACTGTCACGTCATCAAGGAGTTTGAAGCGAAGACGGGTACCTTCTCGAGCCTTGGTAGTTTGGTCAATCATGGCTCGAATCAGCTTGGCTTCCACGGCTTCTTCATCGGCAGATACAGTATGGAACTTATCGGCATTGGTATCTTTAGACTTCATCACCAGCTTCGGCCGGTTGCGTTCCTTCTCTTCCTGACGTACCTTGGCAATAGAGTCCGCCCGCAGCTTCTTTTCCCTCTCGTCTGCTTCAGGCTTACCAAAGCCTAAACCACTTTCGATTGCTTTCTGACGTTCATAGCTTCGACGCTGAATCTCTTCGAGGTCTCGAGCAAAATCATCGGTAGAGTTGGATGAGGGATTGGAATTATTATTTCCACCATAAGCATAGCTATTGATATGCTTCTTGGATTCTGCCAAAGAGCGCTCCAGTTCTTCGAGTTCCTTCTGCTGTCGGAGTCTTTCAGCTTCAGCGGCATCTAAACGATTCAATTCCTCTTCGCTGTAGCCATGCTCCAGCTCTTCTTCCTCTTTCTTATCCTCGCCAATACCACCCACGGCAGTAAAGGCATCTTCATCACCAAAGCGTCGAGACATTTCATACATTTTGTCACCAGCTTCCTCTGCATTAGCCTTGGGAAGCTCCATATTGATACGATCTGTAGCCACAGCTTGGTGCTCTTCCTCGCTGCCTCCAAAGGTCTGCATCACAAAGTATATCAAGGCGCAGAGCGGGACGAAGATGACCAGCGGAAAGATATACTTGGGCTGTTTAAAGTTGATTTTCATCATGGGTTATCGTTGTTTTTGAGTGAATGGACTATGCTTTCCAATTGCTTGTAGCTCTGGACAATACGAATGGAATCGGCATGCGATTTATGTGGAATGGCAATCATCGAATCCAATTGATGCCGAAGCACTTGACCCTTCAAGGCCATATCTTGCAAAGTATGTCGATGGACATCTTTGTTGGCCTGAATGGTTCTGAAGCCTTCAAACATGGGTTCCATATTGGCTATCATGCTAACATTGGGTTCACTTTCTTTGGAGGTATAGAATTGATCCAATGCGATTGTACCTACTAAGAGGAAGGTTAAGCAACCAACGACATAGGCAAAGGTGCGTTTGGGATGCTTCATTGCCCATCTATTAGCCAGTCGGATGCGGGCCGCCAACCGGTATCTGGTACCTAGTCTGCCTAACTTTGGTTGTAACCAGGCTCGAATTTGCTCATGCGTCTGTAGCCGATGCGCACGTATCATTTTTCTGAATGATTTCATATATCTTTACTTCTTTAATAGTCCAAATCCTTGTTTTCCAATGTTCTCCAATTGGTAATCATTAGCCCATGAGGATTGTTTCTCGTGCGGGGTACTGTCTCAATAAAGCCGGTAGTTACCATCGAGCGTTTCAAATCCGTGGTGCGACGTTTGATGAGCTGCGTACCATAATAGGTGAACTTTCGCTCCTGCTCATCAAACTGGATAGAGTCGCAAATGATGGTACAGACTGCTGAGGACGAGATAATATCCGAATAGAAGCCATTCTCATCCATAGCCTGCTTTTGCTTCAAAGCGGTTCCATCGGCCATGTACATGGCCTTACCCAATGTCCACTTGATATAATCGTTATCCGGTGGTAGGTTGAAGAAATACTGATGAAAGAGTTGGATGTGTGCCTTGGCTTCCATCGTGAAGTTGGCTTCCAACTGGGCACGCTGGGCCAAAAATGGGATTTCACCATCCAAGATGTAAATCTGTTCTCTTTCCTTGGTGACCAATGCGATACAACACCACACGGTGAACCCGCAGATAACGGTGCAGCCTCCTATGGTGGCAAACACCGTCATCATAGCGAGTTTGGTTTTCTGAGCTAATGATTCTATAAGCATATCTTATCGTTTTGAGGTTATTTGAAGGCTGACTTGACCATAGAGCCTGTACCACTGGCCACAGAGCCTGCCGCACTTCCGGCCATAGCACCGGCTGTAGAAGCCATACCCATAACAGTGGCACCTGCTGCTGAACCTGTGCCTGAACTTACACCACCGGGAATCAGCCAAGAGGCAACTTCGGGTACGAAACGGATGATATAGGCACCTACCAGCATACCCATGGCATACATACAGTTGGAGCCAATGCCTTGTAAACCCAATGCTCCAATCTGTGACCACGAATTGACGGAGCCATGCAGGAGGTGGTTGTAGGCAACCATATCTTGTTGCAGGTTGTAGAGCAGAATGAAGTCGATGTAGTAGAGGCACATGTACGTCACAAAGCCCCATAACGAAAGGGAAAGATATTTGGACATCCACTGGCTCCATGCGGAGTTCCATGGTGGTGCCAAGGAAAGGGCAAACATGATGGGACAAAAGATGACCATAATGGCCATGAAGATGCGTTGTGCCACCAGAATGCCATAGTAGGACATCTGAAAAATGAGTTCACCCACAAAGCGCACCACATCGTTGATCCATTCGCTCATCTTGGTTTCGGCTGCTACAGCTGCCCGTTGGGCGTAATTATTGATGGTGTTACCCAGATTCTCTACGTTGTAGATGAGTTTGTCCCACCAAGCTGCATCCTGACCGATGGCGGCTACTTGTTGAGCGGTGGAGATAGAATCTTGCACGGCTCTTAAACGGTCCAGATACTCACTCTGCTTCTGAGCTACCTTTAGCTCGAAAGCTGCTACTTCTCGGTTCTTGGCCTTGGCCATGGCATGAGTAGCGGATTCCAGTCCCTTGCCCGGAACCTGCAGGGCAGAACATATCCAAGAGGAAGAGGAAATGCAAATAGAGATACCGATGATACGCAAGAGTTTCATCACATCCATCCCTCGACGGCCCAACATCATCATCCAACACTCATAGGAGCCTACACAAAGTGCTAGACACAGTCCCAACGCCCGAGCCATGCTGACAGCATCGCCTAGTACCGCAACATTCGGAAAGGTCTCCATGGCGACCAACAGTTTCTCCAGACTTTCATCAATGGCTGGAAGGCCGATGGTTAGTATTACAGCTAATAGATTCATGTGTATATTTTTTATAGTTTGCAATTGATTGTCTAATAATGGCTGCTTGCTACAGCGCATAAACGAGCTGTTCGGTCCACCAGTTTACTCATCTTCTCCTTGGCTTCTTCATACGCTTGCTGACGTTTGGCATTTTCAAGTCCGTAACCAATACCTGTCTTATGGATATAGGCGATGTCGGCACAGATGATTTCATTCTGTCGGCTGAGTTCATCGACCTGATATTGGAGTTTGCCTTTACTCTTTGTTAGGCAATAGAGTAGGCCTTCGGTGATACAGTCCTGCATCCGATTGAACTCGCTCTTGTACGTAGAATACATGAGGTCAACTGCGCGATCGGCTTCACGTAACAACTCTTCTTTGTAGAGTTCCTCGATGTAGGCGCGTTCTTCTTCGGTTTTTTTGAGTTTCTGTCGTTGGGTTTCTTCGGCCATTACACGTACCGGCATGATGCGTTTGACATTGGATTTGTGCTCCTTGAAGCGTACCCGCCAACCCGACTTGAACCCGGCCCATTTCCAATAGGTCTCTGCGCCAGAATAACTCTTGTGCAGGAAGTAGTAGTACCAGTCAGGGGCAAAATCCCATGGTCCATTTTCCATCGACTTCCATTGCTTTTCTTTCTCTTCGTCATGCACCATAGCTTGTGCTTTGCCCTTGAGTGGGTAGCTAATGCTCACGATGGTAAGAAGGGCTATTATAATGTTCTTAGCTTTCATATCCTTGATTCCATTGATTGATTACACGATTGGCGATTTCATCGGTTACATCGGAGTTGAGTATTTCCCAGATGTAATCGGGTTTCCATCCACAGTTAGTCATGAGGTAGCAATAGAGATTGGCATTGTCAATGATATATCTTGCTCGGTCGATAGCGGCTTTGAGGGTCATGACTAAGTTGAGCTTCTCATCCATGGAGGCCTTCATCAGGTTGATACCGGAAGCTGCTACCGAAACATAGAGCTTGTAACAGTGCTTGACTTCTCGAGCAATGGCCAAATTGGCATCAGTGTAGTACCAGGCTACGAAAGGCTTCTTGGATACGTGATTAAAGGTATTTCCTGTAAAATCTTTGTACTCCTTGACTAACTGATAGAGCGAATTGGCCGTGGAAGACACAGCTCCTGCCAAGACCAAATAGGAATGGGCATTGCTGAGCTTGGTATTCAAAGTGGTGCGTACATCATTGAACTTGTTCGCCCCTTTGGTGATTAGCGATTGCTCCCCATAACTGGTAGCTACCCGCTGCAAGGCTTTATCCTCATCTTTCTTGATAGCTTTATGAAGCGACATCAATGCCTCAAGAGTGGGTAAATCATTAGGGATGGGAATGATACCAGCGGATAGCTTCATTGGGAGAATGAGGAACATAACAAGATAAAATGCGATTCGTCGTATCATAGTTTTCCTGTTTTGAGGTTAATAATTGGAGGCTACAAGACCATTCCAGTCTTGGATAAGACCGCTCACACCGTTTCTCAAGGTCATGATATTGGCCCATCCTTCAGGATCGATGGCAAAGAACAAGTCATTGAGTGTGGCATATTGTGCCATCATCATCATGCCTTCGACCTTATAACGTATCTCCATTAAATCGGTATAGATGCGATTGGCCAAGGAGAGTCGTTCGTATCTGTCCAACAGGTTATAGCCATCGTCTTTTTGCTCAGCTGTACCTTGTCCCTTGAGGGGATTCCTGACTTTAGCATTGTTTACAATATTAACGAAGTTGCCCACCAGTTGCTGGGTCTCCATCACCAGTCCACTTAGTTCGGTCAGACAATAGAGCTTGTTGGTGAACTTTGCCTTATTGACGGTCTTCACCAGTTCCGGAACACTCTGTAGAATGTCGAAGGCACAGGTACCAATCTCTTTGTAGTAGAGATTTTCGGTACCAAAACCATTGATGTTCTCCATCGACATCTTATACAGTTCCTTGATGATAGCCATACTGATGGTATAGAGTTCCACCTTTCGCTGTTTCTCTGCAATCGAGTCCAAACGTATATTATGCTGGTCCTCGATGAGTTTTTGAGAAGCCATGTTGGCTGACACGGCTGCCAAACTACGACGATCAATAACGATACGCCAAGCAGCATTGAGCTGTGTTGAAGTGACTGCCAATAGCGTCACCAGCAACAAGAAACGTAATTTTACCATAACGACATTACTTTTTGGTGATGATTGACTTTTCGTGCAAATTCGAGATAGAAGTGATTGCCATCTTTCTTTCGGTCTATCTCGATATGAGTGATGGCCTCCTGCATGGTGCCATAGTGCCGAAGATATATCTTCAGGGCTTCCTTTTCGCTTCGTTCCGTGGTATAGGCCCAATAGCATTCAGGGGCTTCTTCCACGCCATAAACGTCTGAGTTTTGCCCCCGACATATCCAGACTTCCTTGAAGTAGCTGCGGTTCTCGCGGTTGTTCAAGGCGTTGATGGTGAAAATTTGCTGGCGCTGGATGGGTGTTAAGCCCAGAATGGCTGCAATATCTTCGTAGCGGTCTTTAAACTTGGTCTGGTCGAGCAGAATCTTTACGTCAGAGTTATTGATGATGGCCTCTTTGACAATGGGCGAATCAATCACGTCGTTAAGTTCCTGCGTTACCACACCAGCTATTCCATGAAACTTGCGTACGGTTTTGTAGAGATACTTGATGTACTCTGCCATAGTAGGCGAAGCAATTGCTTTCCATGCTTCTTCAATAATGAGTGCTTTTCGTCCTTTCTTGATGCGCATCTTCTGAAGGAACACGTCCATGATGATGAGCACTACAATGGGAAAGAGTACGGGGTCGTCCTTAATCTTGTCTATCTCGAAGACGATGAATTGCTCATCGAAGAGGTTGACATCCAAATCGGAGTTGAGCGTTACTTCCAGCTCGCCACCTCGGTAGAATTGTTTGAGGATGGCCGCAAAATCACGGATGTTGAACTGAATCTTCTCCAAGGTGGTAATCTGAGGAATACGCTCCAGAGCAAACTCATAGTAAGAGTTGAAGGATAGTTCGTTAACTTTAAGCCTTCGCTTTTGTTCCTCCATGTGATTGATTTGCTTGTCTATCTTGATAAGCAAGGTATCGTTGTACAGTTCCTTCTTATGCGACTCGATGATACGAAGGGCTCGCTCTCTTTCAGAAACGGTAGCGGCTTCATCGTGAAGGAGTGCATTCAATGAACGACATTGGCGGATTAATTTCAGACGACGGATTTCTGAGGGAAGCAATAAGCTCTTTTCTTCGGCCTTTTCATTCTTCGGTTCTTCATTGATTTGCTTGTCAATGTCCTCCATCTGATGAGCAAAGGTTTCGTAATCATCTTCCATCTTGGCAGCTACTAACAACTTTTGACGTAACCCTTCGCGTTCCTTTTCTGAGAACGTCTCAAAGGGATGGAAGTAAGTTTCGTAATACTCCACAATCGTCTGGTTAATGAGCATATCCTCAATCTTGGAAGGGAACTCGTTGCCTTTATAGATTAGGAAGATGAGTGACTTCAAGAAGTTCTTCTTTTCACCAAAGTTCAAATCGTACTCTTCCTTGGTTACCTTGAACGGGTTCATGGAGATAGGTTTCTCCTTAGAGTATGAAATGTAAGTGCCTTTGTAATAGCCACAAATACCCTCGTAAGAGTCACCGGTATCTACCATGACTACATCGGTATGTTGTTCCAGAAGTTGGCGAACGACCGTATTCATATGACATGCATGTGGAAGCCTTTTTATATCTCCTAACACGCTGAGCTACAGCACTCTCTTGAAAACAACAAATTCAAAACGGTACAAATTTTGAACAGGCGAAAATCTATAGTTCAAAGCACTCGGCAAAGAGAAAAAACTATGACAGGGGTAAAAAGTGGTTTTAAGATTATTTATGAAAATATTTTGGGTAATTTTGGCTGATTGCTATCCAAAGAGCGCATTTTTGATAATAAGTCCCACCTCCATCAGCCATAAAGAGTGTGACAATCGAAAAAGAAAAAGAGGGATGAGAGAGCCTTCTTGGTGGCTTCAACATTGGGCGAAAATGGATGTCTTGTACCTCAGTTGTATCTCAGTCGGCATATATTGCTGATAGACAATGCAGGTTAATAATTCGGCGGCAATAGAATAGCGTTTGAAAGACGTATTCATTGTTTAGTAGTTTTCCTGATAAAATGTTAAATTTAGGGTAGTTAGATTAGTTTTTCTTCCAATTGTTTGGTTTTTTGGAATTGAATGCCTACCTTTGCATTGACAAATCCCGCTCGCTTCCCATAAGAACAGCGTACCCAGCGGGACATTTTTTAAATTGTAGGTATATGAAAGTTATAAAGAACAAGACAATAGATTTTGCAACCGCAGTTCAGGCTCCCGTCATTAACGGAAATAGAGCTGCACGGACAGGTTATGTCCGTTTGGTTCGCCTTATCACTGACGAGCCTGTTCCTCAACAAACTTCATATACGGGAAAAATTGAGTTGAGGTAGGAATGGCTGTATATACAAAAGAATACGAATCCCAGCCAGAGGCTATTCTTACAAACGTCATTATCTGTCCAGCCGTAGATTTGTCGGCAAACGTGGCTGTTCCTGTTCATTGCCAAGTTGAAAATGTATTGTGGGACACAGGAGCGACCAATACATTGATTTCACAGGAAGTTGTAAATGCTTTAGGGTTACAACCGAAGAACAAGGCTCTTATTTCGAGTGCAGGAGGTGATGTCGAATCCTGGACTTACCTTGTTCATGTTATCCTTCCAACAGGAACAGCAGAGTTGAATGTTCAGGCTCTGCTTAACGACAATTCAGACTATGATGTGGTGATTGGCATGGATATTATAAATTCATGCGACTTCTGCTATACAAACAAAGACGGCAAAAGTACATTCTCCTTATGTCATCCAGCAAAGGAGAAAATCATTCTGAAATAAACCAGCCATAGGCTTTCTTTCAAGAAAGACATGTGCGACAACAATAATGACAGATGTGACATTCGCATCTGTCTTTTGCTTTTTACGCCAATAAGAGGCCATTTCCTTACACAAAATATACGAGATTTGAGCAAGAATTTAGTTAATTATGGTTAAATTTAAGGTTTATACATACTTTTCCATAACAAAATGAGGTTGTATTGAGATTTTCTTTGTACTTTTGCAGCGGACTATTATCGCCATGTTTATAGCCATTGAGGTTAGACGTGTTCTTTCGTGATGGCATACAAGGCAGCCTACGCCGTGCTGAGTATGGCGGAGTCATAATGACAAAGCGGTACAAAGCGGGCATTGGGTGGGAAAGATAGTCCAGACATAATGAAGGCGTTTACTAACGCTCTGTTTAAGACAGTCTGTAATCTAGCAAATTAACAGTTATCATAGTCTTGAGCAAAGCCAACGGTAGATGTCCCGGGTGTGATAATATCGCTCCTGCGGAGACCTGTAAGCACGGATTGTACCTTTTCGGGCACAACAATTGTTTATTATGGTCTCCTAATGGAAATGATTATTCATATCGGCGTGGGCTCTGACGTTGTCTGTTCAACTATGATAGGCAATTGCTAGAGCCTCAGACTGTGGAATAGACAACAGACGTTTCCACGCTCTTTTTATGTCTATATTGCTATTAACGAGCAACGACATATAAGCCGATATGAACGCATTGCTTAATGCGCATACCAAACGAGGTTGCGATTCACCTCCTCACATTGGATTTGCCTCCAATGTCTCCCCCGAAGCCCAAAGCTCACAAACAGGGGTGTCCTCGGAATATGTCCAGCAGGAAGGTTACAACTGGTTTGTTCTTCGTGCTACTTATAACAGGGTAAATGCAGCCGTAGAGAAAGCAAAGAAGAATGATATTAAGACATACGTGCCGATGCACTATGTACTAAAAGTGATTGCTGGGAAGAAGAAGCGAATACAACAGCCTCTTCTTCCCAACTTTCTTTTTATATACGCCACAAGGGAACAATCAGACAGTTTTGTGAAAAAGACAGTTGATGCCCCAATCTCTTTTATAAAATATTATTTGGATAAGACGCTTCCTCCAGAGGCAAACGGTAAAAATCCTCCGCTTATTATACCATACAATGCAATGATAAATTTTATCAAAGCAACAAGTACTGATAGTGAGCATGTACGCATTGTTACAGCGGAACAGTGTCACTATAAAAGTGGAGATAAAGTACGAGTAATAGCTGGTGACTTCAAGGGAGTGGTTGGAAAAGTTGCCAGAATAGCAGGACAACAAAGAATTGTTGTTGAGATCTCGGGATTGTGCCTTGTCGCTACTGCGTATATTCTTACTGATTTTATTGAGATTGTCAAATAATGCCGAAAGGCATATTGTTTAATTTAAATTTTTTATTTTATGAAGAAAAATGGTAAGAATGAAGAACTTCAGTCTCGTCGTGAGTTCTTTAAGAGAGCCGCTAAAGGTGCTCTGCCTATTTTGGCTGGTGCAGCTCTCCTGTCAAGTCCTATCTTGTCAGAAACTGCAAATGCAATGTCATGCGCAGGATGTAACAACCGTTGTATGAACAGTTGCTTCAACACCTTAAAAAGTTATATTTATAATAGTGTTGCGGAATTAAGGTATAAGTTGAACTCAAGAAGTATTCACCTGTAAGAAGTTACTAATGACAAAAAAGAAATTGCCCGTTCGTTTTACGGGTCAGCACTTTACTATTGATAAAGTGCTAATAAAAGATGCAATAAGACAAGCAAATATAAGTAATCAGGATACGGTTTTAGATATTGGGGCAGGCAAGGGGTTTCTTACTGTTCATTTATTAAAAATCGCCAACAATGTTGTTGCTATTGAAAACGACACAGCTTTGGTTGAACATTTACGAAAATTATTTTCTGATGCCCGAAATGTTCAAGTTGTCGGTTGTGATTTTAGGAATTTTGCAGTTCCGAAATTTCCTTTCAAAGTGGTGTCAAATATTCCTTATGGCATTACTTCCGATATTTTCAAAATCCTGATGTTTGAGAGTCTTGGAAATTTTCTGGGAGGTTCCATTGTCCTTCAGTTAGAACCTACACAAAAGTTATTTTCGAGGAAGCTTTACAATCCATATACCGTTTTCTATCATACTTTTTTTGATTTGAAACTTGTCTATGAGGTAGGTCCTGAAAGTTTCTTGCCACCGCCAACTGTCAAATCAGCCCTGTTAAACATTAAAAGAAAACACTTATTTTTTGATTTTAAGTTTAAAGCCAAATACTTAGCATTTATTTCCTGTCTGTTAGAGAAACCTGATTTATCTGTAAAAACAGCTTTAAAGTCGATTTTCAGGAAAAGTCAGGTCAGGTCAATTTCGGAAAAATTCGGTTTAAACCTTAATGCTCAAATTGTTTGTTTGTCTCCAAGTCAATGGTTAAACTGTTTTTTGGAAATGCTGGAAGTTGTCCCTGAAAAATTTCATCCTTCGTAGTTCAAAGTCGGGTGGTTGTCAAGATGATTTTTTTGGTTTGGTGTCGTCTTTTTTTAAGCTGCCGCATAACGGCTGGCAAATTGGCGATGGAGCCGACTTTTAGCACAAATGTTGAATAGAATTACTAATCTTCAACATTGCACAAAAGTTCAATAGAAGTACTTCACCGGCTCTATTGCCAATTTGTTTGTTATGTGCCGTTTTATTCCATTTTATACATTTAACAATTGCTGAAACGTAAAGTCGGGTTTAAACATTTCAATTTCGTTTTGAGTTGATTCTTCTTGTGCTTCTTTGCCATAGATAAACATTTGCTGTTCATAATTTTTAACAGCCTCTTCAATGCTATTAAATTTTCCATCGGCTAGATTATCAGACAATATCAAGGCATCCACCAACCCACTATTTACTCCCTGCCCTGCAAAAGGCGGCATCAAATGTGCGGCATCCCCAATCATTGTTATGGGTAATGGGCGCTTGCTTTTCCAAGGCTTTTCTAAAGGAAATATCCGTGTAGCCAATCCTACAAATGACAACGTCGTATGAATCAATTCTTTGTAGCGTTCGTCCCAATCGGAAAATTCTTTCAGAAGAAAATCAACGACACTATTTCTGTTTTGAAAATCTACCTGCGTTTGGTTTTTCCATTCATCAGGTGTTTTAAAACTTATTCCAAAATGCAATGCACCATTATTATTGGGGTTAGCAAATAATAAATTACCTTGGTGAGATGCCATTAGCCGGTTTCCATTGCATAGCTGAAAAAATCCAGGACAGTTTATCTCTGGTTGATGAATATCGGCTTGTATATTGAAAGTACCTGTTTCTTCAACTTCCGTGTCGGTAACAAATTTTCTTACCTTGGACATCCCGCCATTGGCAAGAATAACCAAATCTGCTGTTTCACTCGGTTTATTCTCAAAAGTTAGTGTCCACTTCTTCTTACCAGGTTCAAGCATAACAAGTTTTCTATCCCAAATAACCGTGTCGTTTTCTAAACTATTCAACAAGATAGCCCTTAAGTCATTTCTGTTTATTTCAGGATTGTCAAATCGATTTTCGGGCTTTACATTTTTTGTGGATAAAATATTGCCTTTTTTATCAGCAATATTTACACCCATTGGTAAGGCTAAGTCATAATAAGTTTGTAACAATCCCGCTTTTTTCATTGCTTCCTGACCTGAACCTTTGTGTAGGTCAAGGGTTCCACCAAAAATTCTTGCCTCTCGGTCGTTGTCTCTTTCGTAAACTGAAACGTCTATGCCGTTTTGCTGTAATAATTTTGCCATAGTCAGTCCAACGGGTCCACCACCAATTATTGCAACGTTCTTATCACTAAGTAAATTCATTTGTTTGTCTGTATCTATTCGCATTGTCATTCAAAAATGGCCCATAACAATGGCTCGGCGAATTGGCGAAGTAGCGAAGCTGTATCGAAGATACAAAAGCGGAGCTATTTAGCCAAGTCGCTTGTTGTAAGCAGTCCGCGAAGCGGCGGCTTACGGCAAGCGACGTAAGTCGCCGAGCCATTGTTAGCAAGGAGCGCAGCGGATTGCTAACAACGGTTTGCAGCTATACGCAGGCAGGGATTTTTACCACTAAGCTACCTACGATGAACTGAACTTTAAATTTACCACTTTCCTGTCTTACGAAGCACGAACCCCCTGCTTGCGTATAGGTGATGTTATGCGGTCGGCTTTCATTTTCTCTTCTTTCTCGTTAATTTGTCAAGCAAAGTTACTAAATTTGCAGTCAAGCAATTTCAATTTTTGAATTATGTATTTCAGCAGACCTTGGACTTCTATCTAAGTGATAGGCAGTCCTGAATAAATTCCAATCAATCTTTTAGGGCAAGACAATCAGTCTATGCTTTGTGTGTGCTGTCATTTTTTTTGATGGCATTGCTTTGTCGTAGTTGCTCTGTCGGGTAATACTGTCTATTCACTTCTCTGTGATTTGAACTCAAGTTGTCAAGTTCTAATGCTTCTATCTCCTGCCATTCATAGAAGCTATTATATGCTATACATCCGATAAGAACGGAGATAAGTATATACCCCAACCGTATTGTCTTATAGAAATTCCTGGATCGTTCCATTATTTTGATGATACTGATTTTTCAAACATGAATAAAAGTTTATCCTTTTCTTCCATACGGGTATTATCAGAATAACCGCCTTTTGTTATTTGATACCCACACGGCTTAACCATAAAAGTGCCTAAGCCTTTAGTGTATGAACTTACTTCTGAGGCATAGTCTTTACTTGTATTTAATGGAACTTTCCCTTCAATAAGACACCACTCATTATTACAACTGATACCTTTAATCTCAGACATCATTTTTTGCAGATCTGTAATAGCTTTGGAACTTGCTACTTGTGGTATCTGTAACTCAAAATAGAGCATCGGTTCGAGAATATCCACTCCTGATTGTTGCAAAGCCAACCTGAAGACATAAGGAGACAATTGTCTAAAATCGGCAGGGGTACTTATCGGACTATAATAAAGGGCATAAGTAAAGGTTACTTTCAAATCCGTCACTTCCCATCCATGCAATCCCGATTGGCAAGACATACGGATTCCTTCAAAAACGGCATTTTGAAAAGAATGGTTCAGATAACCAAAGGAGATTTCACTTTCGATTTGCAACCCTGACCCTATCGGTAAAGGTTCAAGAGTCAGTCCTATGGAGGCCCAGTAAGGGTTGGGAGGGACTTCGATATGGATAATCTTATTCACCTTCTTTTTAGGTCGTTCTTTGTAGATAGTCTTGATTTCATCAAAATGGGCCTTTACGGAGAATCGTTCTTCCAGCAATGTTTGTATGATTTCTTTTTGGGTTAAACCATATAACGAGATTTCCAATTCATCACTATATGAATTTATGGAAAAGGACAGAGACGGGTCTTCAATAAACAATACATTTAGAGCGGATATCAACTTGCTTCTCTCTTCGGGCTTGTCTGGTCGGACAGAAGATTTGAGGGCGGGATGCTGATGAGATAATCCTTGAATCAGACAAGGTTTAACACCTAAATAATCTCCGATTCTTAATTCTTCTATATCTTCTATAATTGCGATATCATTAGCAACCACTTCATCAACATTTATCTCTTTGCCCTGATAAATGGTTTTTAGATTTTTAATCTTGATGAATTTTTCAGAATCATTGACTTTTATAACGGTTCGAAGTCTCAGCCTTCCGTCAATAATTTTTAGAAAACTTCTTTTATGCCCTTTGGGGTCATGTTCTATTTTATAAAGATAAGCTGAAAGTCTATTGGGGACTGATGCCGGAGGAAATATAAAAGAAATGATGGCGTCTAACAACTCATTGATGCCAATATTGCACATTGCTGATCCATGCAAGACCGGATAGGCTTTGGCTTTTGCCACAAGAGCGATTATCGCATTCCAATAATCTGCCGGTAAGATTTCTTTATCCGCCAAATATAGTTCTAATATATCGTCGTCATGGTTGCATACAAATTCTTTGTGTTCTGCCCTTATATCTGTTGGGGTGCAAATCGGGTAAACGACTCCATCGACAACCGTTTGCATAAACAAGACGTCTTGCGACAGATTTGTTTTTATGTCCAGATATAAACGCTCAAGATTTACGCCGGCACGATCAATCTTATTGATAAATATAATTGTCGGGATTTGCAGTTTTTGCAAAGTCTTGAACAGCAACTTTGTTTGTGCTTGTATGCCTTCCTTTGCCGATAATATGAGGACTGCACCATCAAGCATTTTGAATGTCCGCTCCACCTCTGCAATAAAATCCATGTGTCCCGGAGTGTCAATGATATTGCATTTCACACCATTCCAAACAATAGATGTCGTAGAAGCCCGAATAGTAATTCCTCTACGTTTTTCTATATCCATAGAGTCTGTTATGGTGTCACCTTTATCAACACTGCCGCGCTTTTCCGTTGCTCCGCAGGCAAATAGCAGATTTTCGGTTACGGAAGTTTTTCCTGCATCAATGTGAGCAAGAATTCCTAAATTTATAA
>ERZ857951.201-NODE-201-length-83076-cov-4.483360_pt1 | contig 83076 bp, 79 predicted proteins | sample MGYA00519759_ERZ857951 | MGnify/ENA primary metagenome ERZ857951 (study PRJEB31778, sample SAMEA3449377) | human gut metagenome | biome: human gut; feature: human-associated habitat; material: faeces | place: United Kingdom | collected 2010/2012 ...
AGCAACGCGGCGTGGATTCCGGCGAAGCGACCGAAGGCAGCCCGAAGGGCTGTCCACGTTGGCGACAACGGAGCCATACGGGGATCGGCAGCAACGATAACCGTGTTTTTCGCCAGAATGCGAACTTTGAAATTTGTAACATTTCAAAGTTAATCTGCTTTAGATCAAGCGGGATCGGCCGCCTGAACTTTTGTCCGGAGAGAGTGCCATGTGGAAGAACGTTATTCTGTTGGGGGCCCTCGCTTTTCTGCTCTGCGCCTGCGGCGGCGCGCGCAATGCCAAACTGCCTGACGGCAGCGAAGGCTATTCCATCAACTGCAACGGCACGGACAACGACTGGGCCGACTGCTACAACCAGGCGGCGGACAAGTGCGACGGCCCGTACGAGATCGTCAGCACCAATACCGTGGGAGTGGGCAATACGCCCATGCGCAATATCATTGTGAAGTGCAAGAAATAGAGCGCGTTTCCGGCCGTGGTTGCGTATCGCCTTAACGGTCGCTTCAGAGCCTGGAGCGGATTAACGTTAAATGCCGCGCATTCCAAAGTTAAAGATACGCTTACTCCGCCGCTTCGCTATGCTGTCCGCGCCCGTAAAGCTCGAGGATTCGCTAGCGGGAGAGGCAACAGCGCAAATAAGTTGCGCTTACGGCTTCGTAGCGCGAGGCGCTCTCGCAGTCTCGGTAGAGCATTTCAAGATTGAAATGCTCTAAAAAAAGGACGCCCTTCGGGGCGTCCTTTTGTATACTTGCGATGAGGCCCGCTGCTACATGGTGGAGCCGGCGGCGGCGCGCTGCATCTTGATTTCCACCTTTTCGGTGAGACCGGAATAGTACTCGCGCAGAATCACGAGCACTTCCTCACGACCGAAGTGATCCGGCACTTCCGCGCCTTCGGAGAGCATCTTGCGCAGTTTGGTGCCCGACAGAATCACGCGGTCTTCCTTGCTGTGCGGGCAGGTGCGCATGGAGGCCATGCCGTCGCACTTCTTGCAGTAGAAGGTCCAGTCGATGTTCAGGGGCTCGCAGAGCAGGCGTTTGCCTTCATCGGCGGGCGCGGGCATCTTGCGGAAGATTTCCTGGGCCTCGAACATGCCGTAGAAGTCGCCCACACCGGCGTGGTCGCGGCCGACCAGCAGGTTGTTGATGCCGTAGTTCTGGCGGAAGGTGGCGTGCAGCAGGGCTTCACGCGGTCCGGCATAACGCATGTCCAGAGGATAACCGGCCTGGATCACGAAGTCTTTGACAAAGTATTTGTCCACCAGGGTGTCAATGCACTTCACGCGCACTTCGGCCGGAATGTCGCCGGGCTTCAGGGAGCCCACCAGGGAGTGGATGACCACGCCGTCGCAGATTTCCACGCCGATCTTGGCGAGGTATTCGTGCGAACGGTGCATGGGGTTGCGCAGCTGCAGGGCGGCAACTTTCTGCCAGCCGCGTTCGTCCATCTTTTCGCGCAGCTGGGCGGGGGTCATGTACACGCCGGGGAACTTTTCGGGGAATTCGCCCTGCGAGAGCACTTTCACCGGGCCGGCAATGTTATATTCCTTCTGGGCCAGCACCATTTTGACGCCGGGGTGGTCATTGGGGGCCACTTCCCAGAACTTTTCGGAGTCCGGGCCTTCGCCCTTGAAGACCAGCTCGCATTCCCACTTTTTGTCGGCTTCGGTCATCTCGTAGATTTCTTCCACCTTCATGGTCGCCATGATTTCGCCCTTGCGGACGAGAGCCACTTCCTGGCCGACTTTGAGGCCTTTCGCGTCTTCGGCGGAGATGTCGAGGGTCACCGGCACGGGCCAGAAGGTGCCGTCGGAGAGCAGCATTTTTTCGCACACGCTCTTCCAGTCGGCTTTGTTCATGAAGCCGGTCAGGGGCGAAAAACCGCCAATGCCCATCATGATCAGGTCGCCCTTGGCGCGGGAAGAAATCTCGATCTGCTTCAGGCCGGCGGCCTTTTTCTTTTCATCTTCCAAAGCCTTGCCTTCCAACAGGCAACACACCAGGCCTTTGCCGCCATGCGGGGGTACCAGTTTGGACATCGCGAAATCCTCCATGTTTTGGTTATGGACGCCTTGCCGCGCCGGACAAGAACGCGCGTCGGACGGCAAGGGGCTGTTCCGGCATCCATCTTGTGAATAATCTAACAAAAAGTCAACTACCTTTCAGAATTTTTTGTGGCTTCTCCGGGCGCTTGTGGGGAAAAAAGTCCCCGGCGGCCGTAAGGCCCGCGCCGGGGACAAAGATACACCGGCAATCCGCGTCAGCACGGATTGCCGGTGCAAGAGCAGGGTCTTTCTAACCTTGAGCTGCTCGGGAAAACACTGACGATCAGTGTTGCCTAGAAGGGCACTTCATCCATGTTGGAGGCTTCCGAGGGGAAGGCCGGGCCCAGATCCTCGTCTTGGGGCTGCTGGCGCGGAGCCTGACGCTGCTGCGCCTGACCGCCGCCCCCCTGTCCGCCCTGGGCCCGCTGGCCTCCGCTCTGGCCGCGCGGAGCCTGCCGGGGTGCGGACCCGCCACCGGCGGCGTAGTCATCCTCATAGCCGCCGGGGCCGCCCTGGCCGCCGCGCGGGGCGTCGCCCTTGCGGTCCAGAAACTGCACGCGCTGGGCCTTGATTTCCGTGGTGTAACGGTCCTGGCCCTGCTGATCCTGCCATTTGCGGGTCTGCAGACTGCCTTCCACATAGATAAGGCTGCCCTTGGCAAGGTAATTGGCGCAGTTTTCAGCCTGGCGCTGAAACACGGACACACGGTGCCATTCGGTGCGTTCCACCTTGTTGCCGTCGCGGTCGGTATAGGATTCGTCGGTGGCCACGTTCAGACTGGCTACCGGCGAGCCGCTTTGGGTGTAGCGCAGTTCGGGGTCGCGGCCCAGGCGGCCGATGATCATGACTTTATTCAACATGGCTGTTGCTCCGGATGAAAGCGGGTAGAGCATTTTCACAATGAAATTGCTCTGTTATTATCAAAATGTTCGGCCTCGTAAGACGGAAGTGAAACCAGAGCAGTTTTACTTTGAAATTGCTCTAACGCCGCACAGGGCGCGGCGTGGATTCCGGCGAAAACCACGTTTTTCACCGGAATCCCAACTTTGAAATTTGTAAAATTTCAAAGTTACTCTGCTCTGGACCCACGAGATTTCCGCGGTCGGGCAAAGCCCGCCCGCGGAAACTTCAAGCGCAATATGCTGTTAGCGGATGTGCCGGGCTCAGGCCACGAAGGCCCGTTCCAGATTGTCCAGCACGTCTTCCAGTTGATCGCTCAGAACGTTGGCTTCGCGCGGCTGCCAGTCGGCAAGCGCCGCCTCCAGCTCCTGCTTCAGGCGCGCGGCTTCGCGGATGCCCGGTCCCAAGGCGTCCTGGCGGGCCTTGGACCATTTCATGAAGGTCAGGCCCTCGTCTAGGGCGCGTACCATTTCTAGCACGCCGCGCTTTTCGTGCTTGATGGGCACGCTGAAGGCCAGTTCAGTCAGCTGGGGCCAGAGTTGTTCCAGAAGATCTTCATTCCAGGTCACGGCGCTGACCCGTATTTGCAGTGCTTTTCCCATAGTAGTGTACCGTATGTGTTAGTGTTGGGGCGGCGTATCATGGGCCGCGTCGGCTGACGCGGGATTTGCCGCCGTTATTCTTTTTCCGTCCATTCGGTCTGAACGCGCATGATCACGTCCTGAATGGCCGGAAGCTGGTCCTGCGGGCAAACGCCGATGAGCGGCGCGCCCGTGTCCATGTTTTCGCTGTACTTGAAGTAGACGGCGTAAATGACGCCGTCCGGGCCCGTGTAGTGCAGGGGCACTTCGCGTTTCATGCGCGACATGATCAGAAGTTCCATGCCGTCCCGCACCGCTACGGAATGCGCGTCCGAAGCGCGGATTTTCTTGTCCACTTCGGGCGTGAAATAGTATTTGGCCCGCTCGGGCGCGCGGAACAGATGCAGGGCCTTCTGCAGAATGGCCCGCTGCACTTCCTCGCGGGTGAGCATGTGGCGCAGCACGGCCAGCGGCGTTCCGGCCTCTACGAAGCAGCCCTCCAGTTCGCTGTGCAACTCGCTGATTTCGCCTTTTTCCGGCGTGCAGATGGGCTTGGGATTGCGTTCGCGCTCCAGTGTGGCCAGCTGGGTGCCGGGTTTTTCCTTCCATTGGCCCTGGGGCCCCAGGACCTTGTCGCCGGTTTTGAGACCGGCAAAGGTCACTCGCCCGGTGTGGGGCGCGGTAATGACGATCTCGCGGTAGGGCGAGGCCTTGATTTCATCCAGCAAGGCGGAAATGTCGATCATTTTCTGTCCGTTATGGCTTATGTCTATGGCGCGTTCTGCGTATTTTTTGTTCGTCTTTTACGAAAAACAGCTTTTTTCCCGCGGTCGGCGTCATACTCGTTTTTTTGATGCGCACGTACCTGAGTACGTTTACGCTCAAAAAAAACGAGCTTTCCTTGACCGCGAAAAAATATCTTATTTTTTGCAAAACCCGTCCAAACCGGCACCCGCCTTCTTCGCTGCGCTCAGCGCGGCGGTATAAGGAAACAGAGCCTGAACGGTCGTGTTTTTGAGGAAGTGCTGAGTAATGAGGATGTTTGTTCTTTGCCAGGAAAGGCGAACGCCGGGCGGAACGAAGTGTATCAAAACATACACGAGTTTCGCACGGGGTGAGCCTGACGCAGGCAAAGGGCAAAAAGACCATTACTCAGTACTTCCTTACCGATAATACAAGTTTCTGCCGCCGATGGTAAGCAGAGCCTGCTTGAGGTTCGCGCGGATCTGCCTCCGGTCCCAGATGCCCTGAATGTGGCCGCGCGACAGCGCGCGGTAGGAGCGGTGGTATTTGGGCGGAATGTCCATGCCTGTGGTTTCCTTGATCACGCCCGGTCCGGCGAAGCCGATGTTGGAGGAGCGCACCGCGAACTGGTAGGGCGAGCAGCCCAGGAAGCTGGCCACCGGCCCGGCGAAGGAATTGGTATCGTACAGTACCATGTACAAACCGCCGGATTCGATGTAGCGGCGCACGGCCACGGTGCAGCGCGGCATCTGGATCACGCCGTGGGTGCCCTCCTGGATGCGGATGCCCGCCGTGCCGTGCACGTAGGCCAGGAAGGGGTAGCGCTTCTTGGCGGCGCGCTGCGCGGCCTCCACGAATTTGTAGCCTTCGGCCGCGCCCACCGAGCCGCCCCGGAAGGTGCCCATGAGCATGGCAACCACCATCTTGGTGTTGTCGATGCGGGCTTCAAAGGTCATGCAGCCGCTCTTGGCCCCGGTCTTTTTCTGGGCGTCGCTGATGCGCTCGGCAAAACCGGGAAAGTCCAGGGGATTGCCCGCCTCGATTTCGCTGTTGAACTCAAAGACCGAGCCGGGATCGAAGACGTTTTTCACGTACCATTCGGGCTCCATGGGAAAATGGTAGCCGCAGTGGCTGCACACGCCCGCGAATTCCGCGAAAAGGTCCGGACCCCAGAGATCCAGACAACCGTAGGAAGCGCTGTTGGGACAGGTCAGGGTGCGGTCGACCTTGTAGCGGGGCGAGAGATAATTCCACTTGTGCCGCCGCGAATCGTCCGTCCAGGCCGAAAGGGCCGTGAGCTCCCTGGCCTTGTTGTCCGCGCGGCTGGGCAGATTGCGGGTGAGCTTGCGCCAGGGGGAGAGCAGGCGGCCCTTGAACATTTCCCACTCGTTGTCCACCTCTTCCATGAAGCCCCGGATCTGGCGTTGGTGCTTGCGATAGAAATCATACTTGAAGCTGACCCAGGGCTTGGAGAACCAGTCCCAGAAGGCGGCGGCGGTCTTGGTCAGGAAGGGACGGCGGTCGCGCGCGGCCTGGCGTGAGAGGCGCAGAAATTTCTGCTGGCGGCGTTCGCGCAGACGGTCCTTGGCCGCGGCCGACAGGCCCCAGCGGATATGCAGCTCGTCCAGGTTGACTTCCGGATTGCGGTGGCGCGAGAGGGCCAGCCCTCGGAAAACAGGCATCTTGCGGGTGGAGATGACCACTTCGTCCGTGGCCCGGATGACCTCCTGGCGCAAGGAGCGGAAAAAGTCGAAATGCCAGGGCCGCGCGCCCAGGGACGGCTCCTGCACCACTCGGTCGATATAACCGAAGCGCAGATTGTCCTGGGCCGTGATGTGCAGATTTTCGGCACAGTGCTCGATCAGCTCGGGAGTGGCTCGCTGTCCGGCCTTGAGCCGTCCTTCGATGGCTGCGGCGCCTTCCGGCGAAATGACCGAATAATAGCCGTGCGAGAGCATCAGGCGCTTGTCCGCCAGGCCGATGGCCTCGGCCCCGCCGGAGCCGCCCTCGGAAATCACGGCCACCACGGGCACGCGCAGGCCCGCCATGCCGTAAATGTTGCGGGCGATCTGCTGGGCCGCGCCGGGGTAGTCCTCAATGGGAAAGGAGCCGGGCGTGAAAATATAGGCGTGGATGGGAATGCCCTCGGTTTCGGCCACGCGCATGTACTGGAGGGCCTTGGCGTTGCCCCAGGGCTTGACCGAGCCGCCGTTGCGGAATTCCGCGCCGTGGCCTTTCTCCTGGCCGATGACCATGACCGACTGGGTGTAAATCTTTTTGCCCCGGCGGCGGGTGATCACCGCGCGGGCGATGAGCATGCTGGGGTCCAGGCTGTGCTCGTCCTGGCCGCCCACTTCAGTGAAGTTGTCGTAGACGTTTTCCAGGATGTCGCGCAGGCAGATACGCTGCGGATGACGCACGATGCGCACCCGGTCCATGGGCGTGACGCTGCTTTCCAGACGGCGCTCCACATAGGAGAACAGATCCTCGACCGTGGCCAGTTCCGCATAGGGATCGTTGAGCGAGCCGGAGCGGGCGCGTTCGGCGAAAGCCGTGAGCCGCTCTTCCAGCAGGTCCGCGTTGTCCTTGTGCTTGCCCGCGAAAATGTCCTGCATGTAGGTCAGTCGGTCGCGCAGGCTCTGGATGCGTTTTTCGATGTTGTTGTCCATAAGTTAGGTGCGCCGCTTACATCGGTGTCTTGAGGTAGTTGAAATAACTGCCGCTGCACTGGACAGCGGCCAGCGGATTATGTCCCAGCATGCGGTCCTTGACGGCCAGCACGGTGGCCGGGGCCTCCAGATGGCGCAGGGCCAGGGTGTCGTGGCCCACGCAGAGTCCCAGCAGCACGTTGAAGTCCACCTGGGCCCTGTTCATCAGCTCGGCCTGGAGCACGGGATTGCACATGCTTTCCGGCTGCTCCGGGTTGAGCAGATCCTCGCCCGAGAGGCCCAGCTCGCTCTTGGACAGCCCGCCCGCCTTGCAAACGGCGGAAATTGTTTCCAGGCCCTGGGCCTCGAAGATTTCCGCCGCTCCCGCGGCCTCGCGCCGCAGGCCGATACAAAAGAGCAGGCCCAGGCGATGGTAACCCATGGCCCTGGCAAAGGCCACGATTTCCAAAATCCGGGGGCGGCAGGGCATGCGCCCGCCGTCGGGCAGTTTCGCGTAGCTGTGCCGCTCCACCCGGGCGGCCTGGCGGGCGAAATGCCGGATGTCCGGCTGCGCGTAGGTCCGGCGGCTCTTCTCCACCAAGTCCGTGTGCGCCGCCGAAGGGCAGTCCGGCGGATGTTTGCCGCCCGGCACGCAACAGAGCCGCTCTTCGCGTTTGAAGGGACAGGCCGCGCAACGGGGCGGTGGGGAGGAACTGTGCATGCCGACGCCTTGGCCGTGGTTAAAAACGCAGAATGCGTCCGGTATTGGCCTTCAAAAAGCCCACATTGGATTTAAGGGGGTCGCCCGCGCCGTTCTGGCCTTCCAGGCGCAGGGAGTCCAGAAATTCCAGGCCGCGGGCCTTGGCCTCCTCCAGGTCCTTGCCCCAGATGATCGCCAGGGCCAGGTTGGGGTCGAATTCCGTGGGGATCTCGTAGGGCTCGTTGCGGGGCACATGGGTCAGCATGGCCAGCCAGGGCTGGTCCTTCCATTGGAAGTGCTCGATGCGGCCCACCCAGGGCGTGAAATTGTTGTCCGGGTCCTCGGCGATGAGGCGGTACTCGATGCCCACGCCCTCGGAGGCGATTTCCGCCTGGGTGTAGCCCAGGGGCTGGCCCAGGCCGATGCGGATCTGCTCGGCGATGAGATCCACGCCCTCTTTGCCGCGAACACGCGAAATGCGGGCCGAGACGCCGTTTTCCACCTGGATGCGGGTGTTGACCTCCATAAGGAAGGGGTCGCCCTTGCGGGTGACGATCCATTCCCAGGTGCCCACGTTGTCATAGCCCACCTTGCGGGCCATGGTCAGGGAATAGTCCACAATGTCCGTAAGCACGCGGCCCGCATTAAAGGTATACTCCAGTTCGTCCGGCGCGAAGCCCGGCGCGACCTCGATGCGTTTCTGCAGGCCCGTTGACTGGATGGAGCAGTTGCGCGTGCCGAAGTGCACGGGGTTCGTGCCCGAGCGGTCCGAAACGATCTGCACTTCCAGGTGGTTGAAATCCGTGATGCGCTGCTCGATGAGCACGCCTTCGTCTTTGAACTGGCGCAGGGCGTAATTGCGGATGCGCCGGTAGACCGAGCGGAACTGGTCCGGGTCGTAGACTTCCTCAATGCCCATGCCGCCGCCGCCCGCCGAGGCCTTGACCAGCACCAGCGGGCGCTGGATGCCCTGCTGTTCCTGGAATTCAAAGACCGACTTGGCGATGCGCTCGGCCTCCATCTCGTCGTAAATGGGGCGGTCCGAACCAGGCACCGTGGGCACGCCCAGGCTGCGGGCCAGGCGCTTGGTATTGATCTTGTCGCCCAGCTCGCGGATGATTTTCCAGGAGGGGCCGATGAAGGTCAGTTTGCGGTCGCGCTTGGTGACCCGGCGGGCGAAACGGAAATCCTCGGCGAAAAAGCCGTAGCCCGGATGCACGGCGGTGCAGCCCGCCTCGTCGGCAACGGCCATCAGTTCGTTGGCGTCGTGATAGGAGGACACGCGGAACAGGCTCTTTTCCCCGCCTTCCTCGCGGGCCAGGCGGACATGGCCCGAGGCCGCGTCCTCGGCGGTGTACACGGCCGTGAATGCCACGCCCAGCTTGCGGCAGGCCCGCATGATGCGTATGGCGATCTCGCCCCGGTTGGCCACCAGAATTTTATGCTCGGTCAACGGAATTTCCGTGGGAACGCCTTTGGCGGCGCTGCCGGCGGCGGCCTTTTTTTTGCTGCTGTCCTGAGCTTTGTTCAAACCTCTCTCCCCAGGGAACAGTGCTCTTCCCTATTATGGCATGCCCGCGCCGCGCGCCCGCCCTTGTGGGCCGGATGCGCGCGGGCTATAGTGGCCGGGCGATGTCTTTCACCCGAAAATCTACCAGAAGTCGAGAGATAATCTTATGCAAAATCCACAAGAAGTCCAGCTTGCCGTCGAGGCGTTGCGCGCCGCCCTGCCCGATTCCGTCTTCGGGGCGGAAGCCCCTCTGGGGCTGATCCTGGGCACCGGCCTTTCGGGCCTGGCAGCCGCCCTGGCTGGCGACGCGGGCGGGGCCGGTCCCTGCGTGGCGCCCTTCGCGCAACTGCCCGGTTTTCCGCTGCCCGGCGTGGATTCGCATCATGGGGCCTTTGTTCTGGGCCGCCTGGGCGGGCGGCCGGTACTGGCCCAGCAGGGCCGCTGCCATCTGTATGAGGGCAGAAGCCCGGCCGAGGTCTGCATGGGCGTGCGGGTCATGGCCGGGCTGGGCGTGAAAACCCTGATCATCACCAATGCCGCCGGGGCGCTCAACCCGCTCTTTGAGGCCGGGGACCTGATGTGCATGGCCGACCAGATCAACCATACCGGCGTTTCGCCGATCATGGGGCCCAATTGCGCGTCCTGGGGCGAGCGCTTTCCGGACATGAGCGCGGTTTTTGACCCGGAACTGCGGGCCCTGGCCCAAGAAACGGCGGAGCATCTGGGCATCCGCCTGGAGCGGGGCGTTTACATCGGAGTGCACGGGCCGGAAATGGAAACTCCGGCGGAAACCCGCATGTACCGCCAGTGGGGGGCCGACGCCGTGGGCATGAGCACCGTGCTGGAAGTGGTTGCGGCGCGGCATCTGGGCATGCGCGTACTGGGCTTTTCCTGCCTGTCCAACAAGAATTTGCCGGACTGCATGGCGCCCGCGCCCCTGGAGGAAATCATCGCCGTGGCCGGGCGCGCCGGGGCCAAACTGGACCGCCTGCTCAGGGCCTTGGTGACAAAACTTTGAAAAATGCGTACAAAGCCTCTCCTTCAGGCTGATGACAAGCCCCGCTCCGCAGTGTTTGCGCCGCCGTCGGCGGCCTCTCTCCAGAGCGTTTGCACTGTTTTTTACGGCGGCCTTCCGGTTCGTCGCCGCCGTATCCTTTTCTAATCCAAGGCTTTTCCCATGCAGCAGAATGATTCTCTCCGCAATGTTGCCATTATCGCCCACGTTGACCACGGCAAGACCACCCTGGTGGACGCCCTTTTCAAGCAGAGCGGCGTATTCCGCGCCGACCAGCGCGTGGACGACCGCGTCATGGACAAAATGGATTTGGAGCGCGAACGCGGCATCACCATTGCCGCCAAGAACTGCGCCGTGCGCTGGAAGGGCGTGAAGATCAACATCATCGACACGCCGGGCCACGCGGATTTCGGCGGCGAGGTGGAGCGTTCCCTGTCCATGGCCAGCGGAGCCATTCTGCTGGTGGACTCTTCCGAAGGCCCCTTGCCGCAGACTCGCTTCGTGCTGCGCAAAACCCTGGAAGCCGGTCTGCCCGTGGTGGTGGTCATCAACAAGATCGACCGCAAGGACGCCCGGCCGCAGGAAGTGCTCAATGAAATCTACGATCTGTTCATCGACCTGGGGGCCAGCGAGGAACAGCTGGAATTCCCCGTGCTCTACGCCATCGGCCGTTCGGGCGTGGCCATGAACAATATCGACGACCCGCAGGAAGATCTTTCCCCGCTGTTCGAAGCCATTCTGACCAAAATTCCCGGCCCGGCCTACGATCCGGAGCAGCCCTTCCAGATGCTGGTGGCTGACCTGGATTACTCGGACTATCTTGGGCGGCTGGCCGTGGGCCGGATCATGCACGGCAAGGTTTTTGCCAAGGAATCCCTGGCCTGCATCGGCGAGGGCGGCGAAGCCCGGCCCCTGCGCGCCACCCGCCTTCAGGTCTACGACGGCCTTCAGCTCTCCGAGGTGGAGGAGGCCCGGCCCGGCGACATCGTGGTGCTGGCGGGCATTGAGGACGTGACCATCGGCGACACCATCTGCACCCGCGAGAGCCCGCGCGCCCTGCCGCGCATCCGCGTGGACGAGCCCACCGTGGCCATGCGCTTCGGCATCAACACCTCGCCCCTGGCCGGGCGCGAAGGCAAACTTGTGCAGAGCCGGGCCATCCAGGACCGTCTGGTCAAGGAAAGCCTGCGCAACGTGGCCATCCGGGTGGAAGAGACGTCGGACCGTGACGCCTTTCTGGTCAAGGGCCGGGGCGAATTCCAGATGGCTATTCTCATTGAGACCATGCGCCGCGAGGGCTTCGAGCTTTCCGTGGGGCGGCCGGAGGTGATCCTGAAAAAGGACGCCAACGGCAAGACCCTGGAGCCCATTGAGCATCTCTATGTGGACTGCGATGAAATCTTCATGGGCGTGGTCACGGACAAGCTGGCCCAGCGCAAGGGCCGCATGCTCAATTGCACCAACAACGGCACGGGCCGCGTGCGCCTGGAATTCTCCGTACCCTCGCGCGGGCTCATCGGCTACCGCGACGAATTTCTCACGGACACCAAGGGCACGGGCATCATGAATTCCTATCTGGAAGGGTACGAGGAATGGCGCGGCGACTTCCCCACGCGTTTTTCCGGTTCCATCGTGGCGGACCGGCCCGGTTCGGCCGTGGCCTATGCCCTGTTCAATCTGGAACCGCGCGGCACGCTCTTTGTGGAGCCCGGCGACCCGGTCTACGAGGGCATGATCGTGGGCGAGCACAACCGCGACAATGACATCGACGTCAACGCCACCAAGGAAAAGAAGCTCACCAACCTGCGCGCCGCGGGCAAGGATGAAAACGTCATCCTCACCCCGGTGAAGAAAATGACTCTGGAACATGCCCTGCACTTCGTGCGCGAGGACGAACTGGTGGAAGTGACGCCCCAGTCCCTTCGCCTGCGCAAGGTCGAGCTTTCGTCCCTGAAACGCTACCAGATAGCGGGCAAGGCCGCCAAGAGCAAGTCCTGAGCCGTTGGGCCCCAGGTAAGGGGAAACGGGCGGCGCGTTGGAGCATGAATCAGCGCCCTGTCGGCAAGTCCGGCGGGGCGCTTTTTGTTTCCACGCCCCCTCCTTTGACGGAAGGGCCCTTGCTGAAAATATATTTTCAGTTAATACTATTTATAAATAAATAAAATAACGGCTGATGCCTCACCGTGCGCGGTGTTTGAGGAGATGCCATGCCGGGTCGCGAATGCCCTGGTGTGCGCCTGCGGGCGCTTCTTCCGTTTCTCGGGCTGCTTGTGTGCCTTTGTTCCGGCTGCTCCGGCGCGTGGGCGGCGCAACCGGCCCGCCCCGGCGAGCCTCTGGCGCGGGCCTTCAGCGAACTGTTTCAGGATGCCGACCGGATCACGCGCCTGGAAGCCTGTTTTCTTTCCGTGGGACTGCCCGAGCGGCCGGAGCACGTGCGCATTTTGCGGCAGAATCTGTCCACGGATGATCCTTTGGAGCGGATTGTCACGCTCTACGCCTTGGCGGCGATGACCCGCGCCCCAAAGGATGTGGACGCCTTTCTGGCTGCTTTTCCCGTGGACCCCGGACTGTTTTTGACGTTGCAAGATGCGGAATGGCGGCTTTCCGCCACGCTGGGTGAGGGCATTGCGGATTTTTTATTGCTCCTGGTGCATGAGCCGCGCACGCGCGACAGGGCGCTGCCGCATCTGGCGCGGATCATCAGCAATAAAGGCGTGGTGGAAAATCTGACTGCCGAGGAACAGGATGTCTATGTGAAACCCTATCTTGGGACACATAGAGACACTTTTTTACTTGAGGGTACCAGCGATTTTGCCCTGTCATATCTGTATGAAGAAGAGCGCAAGTGGGCCTGCGGAGCGAAGCTGACGGAACTCCTGCTGAGCAATGACCCGGATTCCAGAATCACGGCGCTACTGATGCACCGGAGGCTGTTTGATCCCGATGCCGCCCGACGCGAGATGCTGCAGACCTGCAAACAACCGAAACCACTGCGGGATGCGGCTCACGCCATACTGATGCAACGAGTTTTGGATTATACATCTTTTATGAAAAACTTTCCAACGGACCAGGCAACGGTGGAAGCTGTTCTGCGCACGGAAAAGCGGCTGTACAAACCTCCGTTTCACAGCCTTGCCTTTTCTTTTATGAATCGCGGCGACCCACACGACGCGGCGGTGGCCGCAGCCTTGCTGCGTTATGGCAACGGCCGGCTTGAGGCTGTCGAGCGGCACTATCTTCAGGACTATCTGAAGGGGGAATCGTTATGTGGAGATTCAATGGTTACGCCCTGACCTGTCCGGAAGGGGGCATCTGGGGCGCCCGTAGCGGTGGAAGACCCGGTAATTCCCCTAAAGTAACCTACGGTCCAGACGGGCTCTCTGAATGCCTGCCGGAAGGTCTGTATCTTATTCTACGCAGAGAATTTGTGGAGATAAAAGATGAAAAGGGTTATTAAATGATCCGGGAATGTATCTTCCTGAAAAAAATGAAGGTTGGTTCGTACCTCTGAGGCCGCTGTTTTACACCGAGCGCGGTACGCCTGAAAAGGGCAGGTTCGGCATCCATCCCGATGGGGAAGCGCCCGGCACCAACGGCTGTATCGGCGTATTCTCCGGAGATTACGCCAAGTTGCTCCTGTTGCTGGTACGCGGGTCGTTCTGCACGCATCTGGAGGTAAAATATTCCTGCTGCTGCGTGACTCCTTCCGTGTATGCCGGGCGGTAAGCCTGTCTTCCATTTTCAATACCGACTATGCCCTAAAGGCGCTCCACTCGTGCCCGCGCGGTCAGGGTTTCCGCATCCAGTTTGCTCATGGCGTCCAGCAGGAAGATCCGGTAAGAGCCGGTGCCCCCGTCCACGGCCCGCAGTTTTTCATAGGCCAGCTCGCCGCAGACGCCCATGGCGGCCATGGCGCAGACGCAGGCCCGCAGGGGAGTTTGCGGATTCGCGCCCAGATATGCGCCGGTCACGGCAGCGGACATGCAGCCCGTGCCCGTGATGCGCGCCATCATGGCATGGCCGTTGCGCACGGCCCAGGCCTCCCGGCTGTCCGCCACAATATCGATGGGCCCGCTGACCATGATCACCGCGCCGGTCAGCGCGGCCATTTTCCGGGCGCGCCGGGCGTTTTCCGCCAGGTTGTCCTCGGTGACCAGGCTCTCCGGACCGGCGTCCACACCCCTGGCGTCGGCCATGCCTCCGGCCAGGAAGCTGATTTCCGAATTGTTACCCTTGATGGCGGCGCAGCGGATCTCACGCAGCAGGCGCAGGGCCGTGTCGTTGCGGAAATCGGACGCCCCCGCGCCCACGGGATCAAAAACCACGGGCCTGCCCAGAAGGTTGGCCGTCTGACCGGCGTGGAGCATGGCCTGCACCGTGCGTTCGTTGAGCGTGCCCATGTTCAGCACCAGGGCCGAGCAGAGGCCCGTGATCTGCCCGGCCTCGCGGGCGTCGTCAGCCATGATCGGCGAAGCGCCCGCCGCCAGGGTGATGTTGGCGCAGTCATTGACCGTGACGTAATTTGTGATGAAATGCACAAGCGGGCTTGTTTGCCTTACGGCGCGCAGGGTTTCCGCAACGGCTTCCAGTGGCGGATTTTCCCGCTGACCGCTTGCGGATTCAAGGAGATTTTGCCGCGGTTCGCCTTCCACGAAGGGATTGCGCGCCTCCGGCACTTCCTGATGGATGACGATGGGGTCGGAAATCAGGCCGAAGGCGGCATCTTCCGGATAGGTGACCGCCAGTGAGGGATTGTCTCCGGCGTAGGCAAGGACGTCCTCCCGGCTTTCCCAGAATGTGCAGAGAAAGAAATGGGCGTAAGCGCCCTGGTCCACAACTGAAACAAAGGCCCCCCGGTTGCCGGGCAGGGCCAGGGCGTCTCTGACGCCGGTTTGTTCCAGATACTTCCGGAAAGCCGTCTTTGTTTCCAGCGGCGTCAAGCCGTGCCAGGTTCTGGCGATCATTCTTTCCGCACTCCTTTGCCCACGCCCGCGTCATGGGAAAGCCCCCGTCCCGCGAGCCGGAAACGGGGGCTTTGTCTGTTGTGCAACGTACCTTTTTAAGGTTTGATGTACGCAAAACCTTCGCGTTGCAGGCGCACCACTTCCACCAGACCGGCGGGCACCACCGAGCAGCCCGGCCAGAGGCGGGCATGGTCGATCTTGTTGTCCGCCAGGGCATTGGCGCAGAGCATGACGCGCACGCCCTGGGCCAGAAGCGGCGCGGCCAGTTCGCGCAGATCCGCGTGCTCGTCCGTGAACAGGATTACGGCGGGGCCGTTGGCAACCACGGCCAGTTGAAATTTTTCGCCGGGCAGGCCCTTGATGTAGTTGGCCGCGTTTTTCAGCACCAGGCGCAGCATGGCGGGGTCGTTGCTGTCTATATGCAGGCAGAGATCATAATTCATAAGTATTCTCCAGATAGTTTCACGGTTCCGCGATATGGCGAAGCGGCATTTACGCTAGCAAAGCGGCGCGGCTTTGCCAAGCGGGCGGACGCTGCGGCGTTTTTTTCGCCCTCGTGTGAAACCCGGCTTGCGCGCGCTGACGCTCAAGCGTATATGGAATATACTATGCGTTGCGCATTCGTTACTCTTTTATGTTTTTTTCACGCCGTCGGCGGACGGCTTTTTTTTATCGACGCCCGGCCTCGCCCACGGGCCGGGCAGTCGGCGCGTGTTCTGATGCTGGCCGCCCTGCTGGTTCTGCCGGGCCTGCTCAACGGTTGCGGCCTGCTGGCCAGGAACGGCGATGCCGGGCCCGAGGCGGCGGACTCCGGACAGGGCGCTGAGCCGGACCCGGACTGGCAGGGCAAGCCCATTCCCTATGCCCTGCGCATTGAGGTGCGCGACGGGCCGTCCTCCCTGGAGGGCAAGATGAAGGCCGCCAGCCAGCTCGCCCAGCTCGCCAAGGAGCCGCCGGACAGCATGCTGGCCCTGGAACGCCGTGCCCGCGCCGATACGGAAACCGCGCTCAAGCTGCTCCATTCCCAATCCTATTATGACGGCAAGGCTTCTTTCAGCATGGACGAGGCCGCCTCCCCCGTGAAGGTGACCCTGCTGCTGGAACCGGGCCCGCGCTACACGCTGGGCCGGGCCGACGTGCGCTACGAACCCGCGCCCGTGGTGCCGGAATCCTTTAAGAACCGCAGCCGCGAAACGGGCTTCTGGGGCCTGGAGCGGGAGGTGCTGCCCCCGCCGTCCTTTCCGGCAAGCCTGCCCGGCGTGAACGTGGGGCAGCCGGTGACCGCCGACGCCATGCTGGCCGCCGTGGACGCCCTGCCGGAACGCTTCCGCCGCGAGGGCTATCCCCTGGCCAAGGTGGCCGACGCCCGCTATGCCCTGAACCGCGAGGCCCGCACGCTCAATGCCGATATCCTGGTCCGGACCGGACCGCCCGCGCTCATGGGGGCCATCCGCGTGCACGGCGCGCAGGATGTCAACGCCGAATACTTGCAACGGCTGACGCCCTGGACGCCGGGCGACGAGCCTTGGGACAGCGAATTGCTGGACGATTACGCCAATACCCTGCGCGGCCTGGGCCTGTTTCGCTCCGTGGAGGCGGCCCCGGCCGCGGCGGAACTGGAAAAAAGCGGCGAGGGAGACGGCGTGCCCGTGCTGCCCGCGGACATTACCGTGGCCGAAGCGCCCTTCCGTTCCATCAGCGGCAGCGCCCGCTATGACACGGATACGGGTCTGGGCCTGGAAGGCGTCTGGGAGCACCGCAATCTTTTCCACAACGGGGAAAAACTTACGGTCACCGCGCCTCTGGCCACGGAAATCCAGGGCATCAAGGCGGCTTTTGAAAAACCCGCCTTTCTGGTGCGCGAGCAGCGCCTGCTGGCCTCGGCCTCGGCCCTGCGCGAAGATACCAGCGCCTACCGCAAAATGGCGGGCAACGCCTCGGCGGGCCTGGACCGGAAGCTGGCCCGCCAGTGGTGGGGCGGCGTCGGCGTGTTCATGGAAAGCGGTTCCCTCAAGGATAATGAGAACAGCGAGCACCCTTACGGCGTATTCAGCCCCCGCGTGAGCCTGCGGCGCGACAGCCGCAACAATGTGCTCAATCCCAGCAGCGGCTCGGAAATGGAAATCAAGCTCACGCCCTTCGGCGGCTTTTATCAGGAGTCGTTCAGCGCCATGGCCGGAAGCCTGGCGGCCAGCGTCTATTACGCGCCCATGCGCGACAAGACGGGCCGTCCCGACGACCGCCTGGTGCTGGCGGGCCGGGTGGAAGGCGGGGCCATGGCCGGTTCGCCGCTGCACAGCATCCCGTCAAGCATGCGCTATTACGCGGGCGGCGCGGGTTCGGTGCGCGGCTATGCCTATCAGGCCCTGGGGCCGCGCGACAGCAAGGACGACCCCCTGGGCGGGCGCTCCTACCAGATCGTCAATCTGGAGGCGCGCTTCAAAGTGACTGAAAACATCGGCCTGGTGCCTTTTCTGGACGGCGGCATGGTCTATACGGACGAGTTTCCGCGCATCATCGGCGACATGGATTGGGGCGTGGGCCTGGGTCTGCGCTATTACACGCCCATCGGGCCGGTACGCCTGGACGTGGCCACGCCCCTGCGGCGCATTGACGGCGATCCGCCGGTGCAGGTCTATATCAGCATAGGGCAGTCTTTCTGATGGCGCGGATAAAGGAAGAGCGGCCGGCGAGCCCCACGCCGCACTATTCGGCCGCCGTGCAGGACGGGCACAGCGGACGCCCCAGGCATCCCAAAAGGTGGACGCGCTGGCTGCGCCGCGCGTTGGCCGTTTTGCTGGTGCTGCTGTTGGCGGCGCTGGGGGGAGTGGCCTGGGTGCTGCGCAGTGAAAGCGGCCAGGCCTGGCTGACAGAAACCGTCAATGCCGCTCTGGAAAGCTCCCTGCGGGAAAGCGGCCTGCATGTGCGCCTGACCCACCTCTCCGGCCCGCTGCCCTTTGCCTGCTCCTTCGGCCTGGAAGCCGCCGACGCCCAGGGCGTCTGGCTTACGGCTCCGGAAAACAGCTTTGCCTGGGACTGGCATGCCCTGCCCGGCACTGTGCGTATTGCGTCCATCCGCAGCGTCAATCCGGCATTGCGTCGTCTGCCCGATCTGCCGCCCGCCCCGGAGCCGCCCGTCTCGCAGCCGCCCCTGACCGTGGAGGGCCTGCGCGTGATGCTCGGCGACGCGGCGCGCGTTTTGAATGACCTGCCCGGTTGGCTGCCCGCAGTGCATCTGGACGCGCTGAGCGTGGAAAACGCCCTGCTGCCGTCGGAATTGCTGGGCGGCGCGGCGACGCCGCCAACGCCGGACCCGGCAAAAGCACAGACGCCGGAGCGGAAAACTGCTGACGCGCCTGCTCCGGCTCCCGCAGCGCAAGCCTTGCGGGCCGATCTGGACGCCGGGCTCACGGCCGGGGGAGAGGGCGCGAAGCTGCACGTCCGGGCGCGCCTGAGCGGCGCGGAGGAAGCGCCTTTTGCCGTGTCCGTGCTCAGTTGCGCGGCGGCGGAAGTCAGCCTGGAAGCCCAGGCCGGACCATCGGCCAGGGCGAATAAGGGGACGGACAAAGGGCCGGGCAACGCAGCGGAACCGGGGCCGGGCCTGGCCGTGGACAGCCGCCTGGAAGCGGTCTTGCGGCGGCCTGTGCTCCATGTGGACGCTCTGCCGCCGGACCTGCTGGGTTCCGAAGCCCGCTTGAGCCTGGCTCTTGAAGGCGGGACGGCCGCAAGGGAATCCGGCCCGGCGTCCTCGGCGCGGCTGGCCTTGGCCGACCTGAATCTGACGGCGGGCCGTGTGACGGCCACAGGGCAGGGGCAGTGGCACAGCGGCCGGGAAGACTGGCCGGACGGCCCTCTGGACCTGAGTCTGAACGTCAATCTGCAAAGTCCGGCGACGGACACGGCCGCCGTTCCGGCAAAAACCGCAGAGGGCACGGAAGAGGCCGGGGATGTGCTGGCCATGCTGCGCGCGCCGCTCTCCCTCACGCTGACCGCCAAGGGCGCGTTGCGGCGGCCGGACGTGGACCTGCGTCTGGCCTGCGCGGATATTCAGAGCAACGGCCATGCCCTCAAGGATACGACGCTGGCGCTCACGGGCGCGCCCCTGGCCTGGGGCGACGCGCTCGGCCTGGACGGCGCCCGTGGGGAGGCCCGGCTGGTGCTGGACCTGCGCGCCGAGCTGGATCAGCGTCCTCTCAGCCTCACGACGGAACTTTTTTACGGGCCGGACCTGAGGAGCGGCCCGGAAAACGCGACGGGCGTCGCGCCGGAGGCGGCTGTGGCCGGTCTGCGCAAGCTGCGCCTGGGCGCGGCGGGCCTGGAAGGCACGGGCGACGTGGCCGCCGTGCTCACGCCGGGCAAAGCGCCCGTTCTGGACGGCGCGATCCGGCTGCGCGTGGCTGACTGGCAGGCTCTGTCCGCCTTTGTGCCGGGGCAGCGTCTGGACGGCGAAGCCGGGCTGGATCTGGAATTACGCGTGGAAGCGCCGCAAAACGGTTCCGGGCCCGGCGCGCAGCAGGTCCTGCTGCGCTGGAAGATTCCCCGTTTCAATCTCAGCTCCGCGCAAGGCGGGGATGCGGCGCTGCATGTGCGCGGCCTGGACGGCGAGGCCCGGCTCACGGATCTTTTCGGCCGGGCGGCGCTGGCGGCGCGTCTGGATCTGGAAGGGGTGAACCGGGGCGATCTGCGCCTGAGCGCGCGGGCGCGGGCCTCGGGGCCCTTGCAGGGGCCCCTGGACCTCAATCTGGAAAGCTCGGGCGGCGTGACAAGTCGGCTCAACATCCAGTGGCGGCCCGGCCTGGTGGCATTGCAAACCCTGGAAGTGCGCCTGAACGCGGCGCTGGCCGCGGGCAACAGCGGCAAGGGAAGCAAAGGGCGGGCTCTGGGCCTGCGCGCCACGCGCGGCGCGGAGATCCGCTACGGCGACGCCGGGCTGGCGGTTTCCGGCCTGGATCTGGCCCTGTCGCCCTCGGGCCGCTTGCAGGCCCAGGGCGCGCTGGCGCCGGAGAAACTTGATTTGCGGGTCGTTCTGGACGGTCTGGCCCTGGAACCCTGGCGCGCGCTGGTGCCCGCTCTGCCTCTGGGCACGGCCGAGGCCCGCGTGCGGCTCAGCGGCAGCCCGGCCCGGCCCGGCGGGGATTTCCGGCTGGGCGTGCGCCGTCTGCGCGTGCCGGGCAGTCCCGTGGCCCCGCTGGATCTGGCCCTGGTGGGCGGCATTGAGCGCGGCGCCTCGGGCAGTGCGCTGGCCGCGCGGCTGGAGCTGGACCCCCAGGCCGTCAAGGCCCTGGGCGGCAGCGAGGCCCGCCTCAACCTGCGCCTGCCGTTGCTTTTCGGCCCGGACGGCCTGCCCAAACCCGCTCCCCGGGGGCAGTTGGCCGGGCAGGTGCGCTGGGAGGGGGCCGTGGGTCCCGTCTGGAGCTTGTTGCCCCTGGCGGACCGCCGTCTCAACGGCCGGATATCCCTGAATCTCGATCTGGGGGGCACGTTGGCCGCGCCGCGCGTGACCGGCGGCCTGCGCGTGGACAAGGCCCGTTATGAGGACCTGGTGCTGGGCGTGCTGCTCACGGACATCAATCTGCGCCTGGACCTGAACGGGAAAGAGGCCGGAAAGAAGAATGCGGCAGGCGGCACAGGCCCGCTGGCCGGAAGCATGCATCTGGAACTCAGCGCGGCCGACGGCCTGGGCGGCAGCCTGCGCCTGACGGGCGGCGGCGGGCTGGACGGCCGCAATCTGGATCTGCGGGCCGTGCTGGACCATTTGCGTCCTCTGCGCCGCCGGGATCTGCGCATCAATCTTTCCGGCCAGGCCCAGGTTACGGGCAGCGCCACGGCTCCGGACGTGCGCGGTGAAATCGTCATCAACCAGGGCGCGTTGCTGCTCAACAACCTGGCCGTGGGCGGCAGCATCACCACCTTGCCAATTCAGGAAGCCGCTACCGTGGCGGACGCCGCCCCGGCGGCACCAGCAGCGGCCGCCGAAGGACAGGGCTCCCTGAACCTGCGCATCCGCGCTCCGGGCCGCTTCATCGTTGAGGGGCATGGCCTGACCAGCGAGTGGCAGGCCAATCTGCTGGTCAGCGGCAGCCCGGTCGCGCCCATGATTACCGGCGAACTGCGCGCCGTGAAGGGCAATTTCGATTTCCTGACCAAGAATTTCGCGCTCACGCGCGGGGTCATCACCTTTGGCGGCGGTTCCCTGAGCAATCCCCTGCTGGATATTGTGATGACCAATGAAACGCCGGACCTCACGGCTCACATCACCATCAGCGGCACGGTGAGCAAGATGAAGCTCAGCCTGAGCAGCGAGCCCAGCCTGCCCAAGGATGAAATCCTCTCCCGGATTCTCTTTGGCCGCAGCGCCAATGAGTTGAGCCGCCTGGAGGCCCTGCAGCTGGCAGGGGCCGTGGCCCAGCTGGCCGGTTTCGGCTCGGGCGGGGGTGGCATGCTCGACTTCCCGCGCAAGGCCCTGGGCGTGGACGTGCTGCGCCTCGGCACCTCGTCCACCGGGGCCGCCGGAGAACCCGGTGACCAGACCGCGGGGGGCACCACCCTGGAAATGGGCAAGTACATCGGCGACCTGATCTACGTAGGCGTGGAGCAGGGCATGAAGCCGGACAGCACGGCCTTTATCATCCAGCTGGAACTGACCCCGCGCATCAATCTGGAACTCCGCACCGAACAGCAGGATACCTGGGGCGGCGTGCGCTGGAAGTACAATTACTGATCCGTCCGTCGCCGCCTGTGCCGTATAATGGAAGGGCCGCCATGTCCGTACCGCCTCATTCCGCTTCCGCCGCTTCCGGCAACCCGCCCTGGCCCGTCCGCCGGGCAATGGCCGATGATTTCCCGGTCCTGGCTGAACTGTGGCGGCGCAGCGTGGAAGCCACGCATGACTTTCTGCTGCCCGGTGATCTGGAGCGGATTTACGCGGAAGTGGCGGACGTCTATCTGCCGGGTGTGGATGAAGTCTGGCTGGCGGAAGAAGAAGGCTGCCCGGTGGGCTTTCTGGGCTGTGACGGAGCGCATGTGGAAATGCTTTTTGTGGAACCGGAATATTTCGGGCGCGGCGTGGGCAAGGCCCTGCTGCGGCACGCCCGGGACCTGCACGGCGCGCTCAGCCTGGAAGTCAACGAGCAGAATGCGCGGGCTCTGGCCTTTTATCAGCGCCAAGGCTTTGCGGTGACAGGGTGGTCAGCCCTGGACAACGCGGGACGGCCCTATCCTCTGCTGTATCTGGCCTGGCGGGGATGAACCGGCCGACGCATTTTCAGGATTAGTAAAACATCCCGGATTCGCCATCTGAACGAATCCGGGATGTTTGTTGATTTCCTGGTACCCGGAGCCGGGCTTGAACCGGCACAGCCAAAGGCCGAGGGATTTTAAGTCCCTTGTGTCTACCAATTCCACCATCCGGGCATAGTGCGTCACATCAGGCCGCTGCCGCATGGGCGCGCCGCCGTCACTCTTCTCCTTCCGTTGCCGCCGGGGCGGGCGGCACGCGCCAGATTTTTAGCCCCTGGGGGGGATCCTCGGGCACGGGACGCTCCTCTTCCTGCCACTGACCGGCCTGAATCCAGTAGACATGCAGGGCGGCCAGGCTTTTGTCCAGGCAGAGCAGCCGCCCCGTGACGCCGCGCGGCAGCAGGGCCGCCGCTTCCTGGGAGATTTTGCGGTAGACGTAGAGCTTGTGCGCTTCAAAGGCGCACTGGCACATCAGCGCGTCGCCCAGCGGCGTGAAATCCAGGTGTGTCGCTCCGGCCCGCAGCAGCAGGGCTTCCAGGTCGGCGATCAGCGTGCTTTCCACATCCAGCAGTTCTTCGTAGGTCAGGCTTTCGTCGTAGCTGAACTGCCCGAAAACCTCACTGCGATTTTTGTCCATGGCGGCCTCAATCTGCCGGTTTTTATATGTCAAAGCCCGGCATTAGGCAACACGCGGCTGGTCTTGGGAGTGAAAAGCCGCTATACACGAAATATACACGGAACAGGCCGCCGCGCGGCAATTCCGAACAGGAGGAACTATGCGTTTCCGGGATACCTGCGTACTGGCGTTCTGTCGCCTGGGCGTGGCCGGGCTGGCTCCCAAGGCTCCGGGCACCTGGGGCACGGCCCTGGCCTGCCTGCTGGCGCCCTTTGTCTTTCTGCCGCTCGGCATGGGCTGGCGCGTGCTGGCGCTGCTGCTGCTCTTTGTGCTGGGCGCGCTGGCCGCCACGCGCGCGGAAAAGCTGCTGGGCCGCAAAGACCCCGGCGAAGTGGTCATTGACGAACTGGTGGGCGTCTGGCTGGTGCTGCTGCCGTTTGCCGCACCGGGGGTCTGGCTGGTGGTCGCGGCCTTTGTGTTCTTCCGCATTTTCGACATCGCCAAGCCCTGGCCGGTGCGCGCCTCGGAAAACTGGCTGCCCGACGGTTTCGGGGTCATGCTGGACGACGTGCTGGCCGGGCTCTGGGCCCTGCTGTGCGTGGGTGTGTTGCACTGGGTCGGGCTGGTTTAGGGCCTTTGACACTATGCCTTTTTGCCGCTCACTATGCGCGGCAGCCGTTGTCCGAAGGACTTACGGATGGCGACAGCAATTGCATGGAACAGGCTGTGTCGTTACGCATGCTGTCTTCATCCGTAGTTGGGCGTTGCTGTCTTTATCCGTGCGGCTCACAAGTTCGCCTACGGCTAAAGCTCCTGCGTCGCAACGGCTGAAGCCAGATTTAGCCTGCTTTTTGGGTCGAGTACCAAAAGAGTACACTCCCTCAAAGCAGGCTTATCTTCCTTGCGGGCGAACAAAAATTCTATAGCGTCAACAGGCCCCAGCCGGGACTTTTCCGAAGACGCGCGGCATGACGCCGGAGCGCCGCGCAAAGCGGGCGCACCGACGGAATCCGGCGGAATATGCAGGGAAAAGCGGAAAAAGGAAATCGCCGTGCCTGGCGCTACTTCATGCGATAGGTGATGCGGCCGCGCGTGAGATCATAGGGGGAGAGTTCCACCTTGACGCGGTCGCCGGGCAGAATGCGGATATAGAATTTGCGCATTTTACCGGAAATATGGGCCAGCACTTCGTGGCCGTTTTCCAGCTCCACGCGGAACATGGCGTTGGGCAGGGCTTCCTGCACCACGCCGTCAACTTCAATGGAACCTTCCTTAGCCATGGGGCCTCCGTAAAAAACGTATTTGGCAATGTGCGCGTGAACGTGTTGCGTGACGGCAAAGCGGCGCTGCCGCCCTCGCGGTGGGGATTTTTTTGAAATCCCACAGACGGCCCGGCTTCCCGAAATTAAGCCGCTCTGAACGGCGGACAGCTTCACAAAAAAGCCCGCACCTGTCAACCGGAGCGGCGCACGGCATCCGCAAGCCCGGCGTATCGCGCGGCGGGCCTGGCCCCGTGGCGCTTCCGGGCGCGTTCAGAGCTTGTTCAGGTCCGCGCGGAGCCGTGCGGGCTGTCGTCCTTGCGGAAGAGCAGCCACAAGCCCACCAGAATCAACGGCAGGCAGAGCGCCTGCCCCATGGTCAGCCAGCCGAAGGCCAGGTAGCCCAGCTGGGCGTCGGGCACGCGCACGAATTCCACCATAAAACGGGACAGGCCGTAACCCACGGCGAACAGCCCGGACACCGCGCCGGGCTTGCGCGGTTTGCCGGAGTATACCCAGACCACGATGAACAGCAGCAGGCCTTCCAGCAGGGCTTCATAGAGCTGGGAAGGATGGCGCGCATACGGGCCGCCGCCGGGAAAGACCATCGCCCAGGGCGCGTCGCTGACTTTGCCCCAGAGCTCGCCGTTGATGAAGTTGCCCAGGCGTCCGAAAAAGAGGCCCTGCGGCACCAATGGGGCCACAAAGTCCGAGACTTCCAGGAAGGACTTTTTGCGGCTGCGCGCGAAGTACCAGAAGGCCCCGAGCACGCCCAGCAGCCCGCCGTGGAAGGACATGCCGCCGTTCCAGATGCGCAGGATTTCCACGGGATCATGGATGTAGACCGGCAGATCGTAAAAGAGCACATAGCCCAGGCGGCCGCCCAGAATGATGCCCAGCATGACGCAGGTCAGCAGGTCGTCCACATCGGCGGGACGCCAGCCCGAACCGGGGCGCGACGCCCGCCAGCGGCCCAGGCCCCAGCCCACGGCAAAACCGATGAGGTACATGAGGCCGTACCAGCGCAACTGGAGGCTGCCGATGGAAATGGCTACGGGATCAATATGCGGCATGGTCATGCGGGCAATTCCGGAGCGTTGAATTCGCCGCTTTTGCCGCCGCTCTTGTGCAGCAGGCGCACCCGGCTGATGACGATGTCGCGCTGCACGGCCTTGCACATGTCGTAAATAACGGCCGCGGCGCTCTGGGCCGCCACAATGGCTTCCATTTCCACGCCGGTGCTGCCCACGGTGCGGGCCTCGGCCTCAATACGCACCTGGGGCGGCATGTCGCGCACTTCAAAACGGACGTCCGCGAAGGTCAGATTCAGGCTGTGGCAGAGCGGAATCAGCTGGCTGGTGCGTTTGGCCGCCATAATGCCGCCGATTTTGGCGCAGGCCAGCACGTCGCCCTTGGGCAGGGCGGATTTTTTCAGCAGTTCCAAGGTGGCCGGGGCCAGCTCCACCACGGCCTCGGCAATGGCCACGCGCTTGCTGGGGGCCTTGTCGCCCACATCCACCATGGTTACGTTGCCCTGGGCGTCCAGATGTGAAAATGTATGTTCCATACTGCGAATCCTTATCGAGAACCTATGCTTTTGTTACAGCCGGCCATGTGCTGATATACGCCACATACTGCAAGTAGGGGCGCGGCGCAAGCCGCCGGGCAGTCCGCAGGGGCATTCTGTTCTTCGTATATAGACAAAATTATTCTGTATTTATAACAAGTTACATCTTAAAGGCCGTTGCTCTATGGGCTTGTCATACGGATGAGGCATTCCGAGTCCTGCGGGCACGGAGGGTTTACGCCCCCCGGCGTTTGAGCCGCCTTACGGATGAAGACAGCAACGATAGGCGGCCCAAACGGGAACGAAGCGAGAACCCTAATGCCCGGAGGGCAGAATAAAACAACGGACGGAGAACAGAATGATCCTGGGCAGTCCAGGCTCCTCAGCGCAGGCCCACCAGCCATTCCGCCAGTGACGGCGGCCGGGGAACGCGCGGCAGCTGCCAATGCGAGTCGCGCCGACTGTCGGAAAAGCGCAGACGTTGGCGCAGCAGGAGCATATCTGCAGTTTTCGCGCCGGATTGCGCCTGGGCCGGGGCGACTTCAACCATCAACTGGAAGGGAATGTCCGCGTGGGGGCGCAGGGCCATGATTTTGCGGACAAAGGCCAGACCGCTGCCGAAACGCAGATCGTAAAACAGGAGATTTTGCGCGTCCTGAACGCCGGAGGGCGTCTTTGGGGCATCCTCGGGGCGCAGCGGCCTCATGACCGGCAGAAGCGTGAACTGAAAAAATGTCTCGCACGTTACGGACTGGCGCGAAAGTTCCGCTGTCAGCCTTGCGGGCGCGGCCTGATGCGTGGTTTCGGGCGCGCGCGGTCGGCCCAGGGCGTTGAGGCTCTGCTCACGCACCAGCATGCCGTCCGGCCCCTGTTCCTCAAACAATACCCGCCAGAAAAAGGGCGAAAAGGCGTCGGGCAGAATGGTCAGATGGCTGACCTGGCGGTTTTCGGCCCGCAGCCGGGCTTCCGCCTGGGCCGCGTGCCAGGCGTTGAGCCCCACGCCCGTCGCCGGATAGACGAAAACCCAGGCCAGGGCCAGGAGCATGAGGCCGCGTTTGCGCCGCCAGCGCCACACGGCCCAGAGCAGGGGCAGGGTGAGCAGCAGGTCAATGATGAAAACGCCGTTGAGCCGCACCCGCTCGTGCGAGAAGGGCAGAAAAATCATGGTGCCGTAGGTGGTCACCACATCCAGCCAGATGTGCAGCAATACCATGGCGCAGGTCAGCAGCCAGACCTTGCCGAAATTCCAGCGTCCCGGCGTGGTGGAACGCCAGAGCGGGTAACAGCAGAGAGCCAGCAGCAGGCCCAGTATGGGCATGGCGGCCAGGGAGTGGGTAATGCCCCGGTGCAGCAGCAGGAACTGCAGCGGCGTGGAGACAAAAACAAGGTCCAGGTCGGGCGAGGCCGCAGCCAGGGCGGCCAGGGGCACGGCCCAGCGGGTGAGGGGGCGGCGCGGCAGGGCCAGCATGGCCACGGCGCCGCTGGCGGCATGGGTGATGGGATCCATAAGCCCTTTATTGCCGGAAGGGGCTGCGCTGCTTGGGCACGGCGCGATAGGCCGGGTCCTCGGGTGAGGGCTGGGCGCCGGTCAGGCGGTTGAAGCGGCTGATCTGCCAGTCCTGCATCCGGCTCATGACGTCCGGGCGGTTGTAATAGTAGAGCATGCGCTGGGTATTGCCGGCTCCGGTCATGGGATAGCGCAGCTGTTCCGCCGTTGACGGGGCCGGAGCGCCGCGCTCGCCGTCCGAGGAGGAGCCCGCCCCGATGTCCTTGGGGCCGCAACCCGCCAGAACCGGCAAGAGCAGGGCCGCCAGAACCAGGGGAACGAGCTTCGCCGAAAGGGCGGCGCGGATTTTTTTTACCAGGACCTTCATGGTTCTCAGTATAGACATGCGCGGCCCATCCGGCAAGTGGCGGAGAAAGGCTCGTTGCATTTGAAGTCAAGAGGGCCTATATCCCTGAAATATATGCGCCGCCGGCAGTGCGGCATTGCAGATTATCTGAATTATCCGGGTGAGGATTGCCATGGAAAGGGTGTGGGGAGCGCCGGATCTGCTGCGCCTTGCGGGCGTTCTTGCGCTGTCGCTGCTGTTCTTCGGCCTGTCGGCCCCGGCGTCGGCCGCCCCGTTGCGGGTGGGCCTGGACAGCAATTATCCTCCGTTTTCCCTGGTGGACAGGCGCGGTCACGCCTCGGGCTTTGACCTGGAGGTGGCCGAGGAACTGTGCCGCGCCATGGGCCGCCAATGCGAATTCGTCTTCCTGCCGCTGGACGGACTGCTGGAGAGCATGCGCAACGGCGGGCTCGACCTTTTGCTGGGGGTCAGTGAGACTGATGGGCGGCGGGAATTCATGGATTTCTCCAAGCCCTATTTTCGCGCGCGTTCCGGTTATATCGGCAGGCCCGGCGACGTGGGGGCCGGGAAGGACGGCGTGGTCAGGATCGGCGCGCGCGGGGGCAGCGTGCAGATAGGCCATCTTCGAAACCGCCGGGCTGAACGGGCGGAGGTTATCCAGGCCGAATTCGGCCGCCTGCTGGACATGCTCTGCGCCGGGGAGCTGGACCTGGTCCTGGCCAATGACCTGGCGGGCTACAGCTTTCTGCTTTCCGAGCGGGGCCGGGATTTCGAAGTGCTGGGCGATCCTCTGCCGCTGGACTCCTTTCCCAGTCTGGTGAACATCGGCGTGCGCAAGGGGGAGGAGGGGCTGCGCGAGGAACTGAACCGCGCCATCCGGAGCATCCGTTTCAGCGGCGCGTTCGGGCGGATCAATCGCAACTATTTCCCGTACACCTTGTATTGACGGAGCCGCGGCATGGATGCAGAGCAGGGGCGGCCCGAAGCCCCATCCCGGAAAATCAGGCGTATCAGCGCCTACCGCTTCCTGGCGCTGCTCATATTGCCCGCGGCGCTCCTGCTGGGCGTGGCCGGGCTGGCGGTCTTTCTCAGTCTGGACACTATCCGTCAGATCACGGATTCCCTGGAAGAAGAGCACTTGCCCGGCATCCTGGACAGCCAGCGCACGGTGGACAATATCAATGTGCTGCGCAGCGAAGCCGCCGTGGTCTTTATGGCCGAGGACCCCGGCCAGCGCCGCGCCGCCCGGCTCAAGGTCCAGGCCCTGGTGGCCGAATCCGTGTTCGAGCAATCTCCGGAGATCACCGGCTTCGCCAAGACCGTGCAGGAACTGACGCAAAAGCTGGACAATGCCCGCAAGCGCAGCGACGAGGCCTCGGACGCGCTGCATCTGAACGAACTGCGTCTGTCCGGAGTGCTGGCGCTCCTGCGCCATGCCGCCGGCGACGTGCACACCCTTGAACCCACGCACAGCTCGCGCCACGTCACTTCGCCCGCTCGGGAGAAAGACAAAGCCCAGTATGAACGGGCCCGGAAGAGCTTTGAGCCGATGCTGGCTCTCTGCCGCCGTATGGACCTCACCCCCGCCTTGAGCGAGGACTGCGCGGCCTTTCAGCGTGACCTGCGTGTGGTGGGGCAGGCCTGGAACGAAAAGGGCGAGGCCGATCAGGAGGCGTTGATGCTCTGGAGAAGCCTGGACGCCTCCCTCCAGGACCTGAGCAACGCCGCTTCCAGCGAGGAATTTCAGCGGGCCTATGCCGGCATGGAAGGCCTGCGGGCCGAAGCCCGCAGCATGCGGAACGGCTTTTACATTTCCATCGCCCTGCTGGCCGCCATGGTGCTCGGGACCGTGGCGGTGCTGCACCGGCATATCCTCTCGCCCATTTCCCTGGCCGCCCAGGAATTGCGCCAGATCCGCTTCGGCAGCCCGGCCAAGGCGCTGCCGCCCGTGCGCATCCGTGAGCTGCAGCAATTGCTGGATCTTGTGCCCAGCCTGCGCGGCTATCTGAAAGATCTGGCCGCGCGTTCCGGCGCACTGGAGCAGGAGAAGAACAAATACGAGAACCTCAGTCTGGTGGACGCCCTGACCGGCGTGCCCAATCGGCGCAGCTTTGACGCGCGTCTGGCGCAAAGCGCCTGTTGCGCTTCGGTGGGCATGCTGATGATTGATGTGGATTTGTTCAAAAACTACAATGATTCTCTGGGGCATCTGGCCGGCGACAAATGTCTGGTCGCCGTGGCCAGGGCCATGCAGGCCACGCTCTACCGGCATGACGACACCTTGTTCCGCTACGGCGGCGAGGAATTCGCCGTGATTCTGGAAGATGTCGTCGCGCAGCAGGCCCTGGCCGTGGCCGAGCGGATCATGGACAGAATCCGCTCGTTGCGCCTGCCGCATCCCGATTCGGCGGTGGCCCCGTATGTGACGGTGAGCATCGGGGTGGCGGTGGCCCGGCGGGGGGAGGGCTGCTCCGGGGCGGAACTGGTGGCCCGCGCGGACAAGGCCCTGTACCGGGCCAAGGCCGGGGGCCGCGACCGGATCTGTCTGTACGGGGACGAGGACGCGTAGGAACGCGGGTTGATGGCCTTTTTACCCTCTGCCCGCGCCCGGTTCACTCCGTGCAAAGGTCGGCTTTGAATATACTTCCTCCACCCGCAGCTCGCCGTTCTTGGCAGAGAACAAAAATCCTCATTACTCTGTGCTTCCCCAGCTTTTTTCGGGGCGGCCCTGTGTTCCCGCGACGCGGGTTCGGCAGGACAGAGCTGCTTGAAAACCGCTGCCAACGAATGCCTGATTAACGTATTTGATTTATTGCTGTTTGTACTGGCCTTTCCAGCACGTTGAGCCAATCCCCTAATACTGTCTTTTTATTTATTATGAGTCGCTTCATCTGCAAAGAGCCATTTGTTCGCAGTCGGCGGGTAAGGCGCTTTTGATAGCCCCCTATTTGAAAAGGGAAAATAAGCTATGAGAAAATTTAAGGTCGCAATGGTACAGCACAAAGTACCTACGTCAAATGTCGGGGAGAACACGGAACTAGCGATACGATATATCACAGAAGCGAAAGCGGATGGCGCTGATTTTGTTCTTTTTCCTGAATGCTTCCTTTCGGCTTATCAATTTCCAAAAATTTGTGAAACATTACAGTCTGTTGAAGAGATTGAAACTAATGATGAATTTGCCAAATGGTGTGAAGGTGCCTTAGACGATGGCTGCACTTATCTTGAAAAGATAAGACGGGTCGCGAAAGAACTAAGCATCGGTGTTGAGATCACTTGTCTCACCAAAGGGAAGAAATATCCTCAAAATACTGCATTTATAATTGACAGGGATGGTTCAATCATTTTGAAATACAGCAAAGTTCATACTTGTGATTTTGATTTGGAACGCTATCTTGAAAGCGGTAAGGAATTTAAGGTATGTCACTTTGACGGGATATGTATTGGAGTTATGATTTGCTATGACCGGGAATACCCTGAAAGTGCAAGAGAGCTAATGATGCAGGGCGCAGAGCTGATACTGGTGCCAAATGATTGTGATTGTGTCAGACCGTTCAGACTAAGAGAGTTGTCAGTGGAGGCCATGCAGAATATGGTGGGCATTGCAATGGCAAACCCACCAGGGAAGAATTCAGGGTGTTCCTGCGCATTTCATCCTATGGTTTGGGGACATCAAGAAAACAGCATAATCGTCGCTGACGAAGAATTTGAAGGCTTGGTGTATGCTGTATTTGATATGGAATCGATAAGAAAATACCGTGATACAGAAGATTTGGGCAAGTTTAGAAAAGTAAATGCTTATAAACATTTGTTGTCATAATCATCATTATAAATTGAACGTATTTTATTCTCCCTTTTGGCGTGTAGTTGTAGTTTTTATTTTGCGATCTTTCCGTGTTGCGCCTCCGGCCCAAACCTGCGGAACCCGCTTGTTGAGGGGTTTCTCCACTCCCCGGCAAGCTGCGCTTTGCCGCCTTATGGCCGTTACTGTTGCTATTCACGCAATAAAAAAGATTTTTCGGCGCCGGCAAGGAAAAGGATGGTTTTGACGGATAATTCGGCAAATAAGAAGCCGGCAAAAGCCGGCTGGGAGGCGTCTGCCCGCGACGCGGGTCCGCGCCGTCCTTGCCTTGCGCTCCGGCTCAGACTATAATCTCGCCTTCATATGCAATTATACCGCCGCGCGGGACAGCGCGGCGTTTCCCTTGGAGTTGCCATGCGCCCAGCACATTGCGGCATAACGCCCGAAGGATGGCCCTGCATCGGCCTGACCGGGCTTTCGGCTCTGGTTTTCGCGCTTCTGGACTGGTGGTTTCCGGCGCTGGTGCTGCTGGCGCTCTGCTGGTTCAGCCTGCATTTTTTCCGCGACCCGGAGCGGGTCGTGCCCCAGGGCGAAGGCCTGGCCGTCAGCCCGGCGGACGGCAGAATCATCCGTGTCGAAGACAGGGCCGATCCTTTCAGTGACGAAACCTGCTGCTGCGTCAGCATTTTTATGAATGTCTTCAGCGTGCACGTCAACCGCGCGCCCGTGGACTGCGTGGTGGAGGATGTCCGCTACTGGCCCGGCAAATTTCTCAACGCCGCCTTTGACAAGGCCTCCACGGACAATGAGCGTTGCGCCTACCGCCTGCGCGGCGACGACGGCCAGGTCTGGAGCATGGTCCAGATCGCGGGCCTGGTGGCCCGGCGCATCGTCTGCCGCACGGAGCCCGGCGATCCCCTGGCGCGCGGCCAGCGTTACGGCATGATTCGGTTCGGCTCGCGAGTTGACCTTTATCTGCCCCGGGGCTATGTTGCGGCTGTACGCATCGGCGAACAGGTTTTCGCCGGACAAAGCGTGATCGCCCGGGTCCATTGAGCCGGATACGCCGATCAGGCCACAGTATGGATGTTATGGAAAAGAAAAAGCCGCATAAAGGGGTCTATCTCCTGCCCAACATGATCACGACGCTGAGCATGTTTCTCGGCTTTTTGTCGATGGTCTGGGCAGTGCAGGGCCGCTTTGAAGAAGCGGGCATGGCTATCCTGGTCTCGGCCCTCATGGACGGCCTGGACGGAAAGGTGGCCCGCCTGACCAACACCGCCAGTGAATTCGGGGTGCAGTACGACTCCTTGGCCGATCTGGTGGCCTTCGGCCTTGCCCCGGCCATGTTGCTCTGGCAATGGCAGCTGCAGGCTTTCGGCCGCCTGGGCGTGGCCGCGGCGTTCATCTACGCGGCCTGCGGGGCTTTGCGCCTGGCGCGCTTCAACGTCAGCACCGCCGCCGTGGGCAAACGTTTTTTCATCGGCCTGCCCATTCCGGCGGGCGGCTGCACTGTGGTGACCTTTGTCTTTTTCGCCTCTCTTTTTCCGGATTTCCTGGCTTCCGTCACGCCTTACTTCGCCCTGCTTCTGAGCGTGGGCGTGGGCGTGCTGATGGTCAGCCGGGTGCGCTATTTCTCCTTCAAGGAATATGATTTCCTGCGCGCCCATCCGGTCCGCACCATGGTGACTTTTCTTTTCCTTCTCGCCTTGGTGGTTTCCCTGCCCCGCCTGTTCGGCTTTCTGCTCTGCGCTATCTATATCGCGGGCGGGCTCGCCTACACCTTTGTGATTCTTCCCCGCCGCAACCGTCAGCTACTACGCGCCCTATCGCCCCAGAGCGATTAAGGCTGCGTAACGGTTCGCCGCCCGTCGGGCGGAAGACGCGCTCCCTGGACAGCCGCCCTTTACGGCGGCCGTTATGCAAGCAGATATATCTTGTCAACCCAGAGGAGTACGAACATGCAAAACCGCGTTTATTTCTTCGACACCACCTTGCGCGACGGCGAGCAGTCGCCCGGCGCCACCATGAATCTCCAGGAAAAACTGCGCCTTGCCCATCAATTGGAAGTGCTGGGCGTGGACATCATGGAAGCGGGCTTTCCCGCCTCCAGTCCCGGCGATTTCGAATCCGTGCGCACCATCGCCGCGCAGGCCGGAGACATTCAGGTGGCCGGGCTCGCCCGTTGCGTGGACAGCGATATCGACCGCTGCTGGGAAGCCGTGAAGTGCGCCAAAAATCCACGCATCCACACCTTCCTGTCCACCTCGCCCCTGCATATGAAGCACAAATTGCGCAAGGACCCCGAAGACGTGCTCAAGATGGCCGTGGCCGGGGTCAAACGCTGTGCCTCCTACACGGACAACGTGGAATTTTCCGCCGAGGATTTTTCACGCTCGGAAAAGGACTTCCTCTGCCGCATCGTGGAGGCCGCCATCAATGCCGGGGCCACCACCATCAACCTGCCGGACACCGTGGGCTACGCCCAGCCGCAGGAATTTGCGGTTCTGGTGGACTATGTGATCAAAAACACGCCCAACAGCGACAAGGCTGTGTTCAGCGTGCACTGCCATGACGACCTGGGCGTCGCGGTCGCCAATACTCTGGCCGCCCTCAGGGTGGGCGTGCGTCAGGCCGAGGTGACCCTCAACGGCATCGGCGAACGCGCGGGCAACGCCTCCCTAGAGGAAGTCGCCATGGCCCTGAGCGTGCGCCGGGACTACTACGGCCTGGAGCACGGCATCAAAACCGAGCAGCTCTATCCTTCCTGTCGCCTGCTTTCCATGATCATCGGCCAGCCCATTCCCAACAACAAATCCATTGTGGGGGCCAATGCCTTTGCGCACGAGTCGGGCATCCATCAGGACGGCATGCTCAAGAACCGCGAGACGTATGAAATCATGACCCCGCAGTCCGTGGGCCGCACCGAGAGCAATCTGGTCATCGGCAAGCATTCGGGCCGCAACGCCGTGCGCAACAAGTTTGAGAGCATGGGCTACAAGCTGGACGACGAGCAGCTCAACCTGGTCTTTGAGGCCGTGAAGCAGTTGGCCGACCGCAAAAAAACTTTGCACGACGACGACCTCATGGCCCTGGTCCAGCAGGAAATCTACCGGATCCCGGACCGCCTGCGCCTGCGGCACGTCAGCGTGCAGAGCTCGGATGCCGGGGGCGTGCCGCCCACGGCCGCGGTGCTCATGGATGTGGACGGCATGGAAAAGAGCGGCGCGGGCTTCGGCGTGGGGCCGGTGGACGCCCTGTTCAACGTCATCGCCGATATGGTGGGCCGCGAGCCGGAGCTGGAGCAGTACGCCATCAACGCCATCACCGGCGGCACCGACGCCCTGGGCGAAGTGACCGTGCGCATCAAGGAGAACGGGCATTCCGCCGTGGGACGCGGCACGCATCCGGATATTTTTGTGGCCAGCGCCAAGGCCTATGTGGATGCCCTGAATCATCTGGCCAAGAGGGAGGAAGAAGGCACACGCCTCCACTGCCAGCATGATTAGCAGGCGTCTTTTGCCTTCCGGGCTGCGTCAGGCTACGCCGCCCACTCCAGTTACGTAGACGGCTACGCGCCTGTCGTGGGCGACTTGCCTTCCTTGCCGGAAGGCAAAATGCGCCCGCTAATCAGATACATATTTGTCAGGAAGGAGTTTGAACATGCCTCAGACGCTTGCGCAGAAAATTTTGCAAGCCCATACCGACGAGGCCGTGCGGTGCGACGGCCAGATCATCCAGTGCCGGGTATCCATGGTGCTTGCCAACGATATTACCGGCCCGCTGGCCATCAAGTCATTTCGCGGCATGGGCGCGGAAAAGGTTTTCGACAAGGACAGGATCGCCCTGGTCATGGACCACTTCACGCCCCAGAAGGACATTGATTCGGCCAATCAGGTGCTGATCAGCCGTAACTTCGCGGAAGAGCAGGGCATCACCCATTATTACGAGGGCGGCGACTGCGGGGTGGAGCACACCCTCCTGCCCGAGCAGGGGCTGGTGGCCCCCGGCGACCTGGTCATCGGCGCGGACAGCCACACCTGCACTTACGGCGGCATCGGGGCCTTTGCCACGGGCATGGGCTCCACGGACATCGCGGCGGCCATGGCCCTGGGCGAGACCTGGCTCAAGGTGCCCCCCACCATCCGGGTCGAGATCAGGGGCGAGATGCCCCGCTGGCTGCGCGCCAAAGACCTCATGCTGCTGCTCATCGGCGCCATCGGCGTGGACGGCGCCCTGTACAAGGCCCTGGAATTCGGCGGCCCTGTCATTGACGCCCTGGACGTGGAAGGCCGCCTGACCATGGCCAACATGGCTATCGAGGCCGGCGGCAAGGCCGGGCTCTTCGCCGTGGACGCCCAGACCAGGGCTTATTGCGCGGAGCACGGCCGCCCCGGTCTGAGTCTGGAACTGGCCGCCGACCCGGATGCGGTCTACGAGCGCGTGGTGGAGATCGACGTCACGGGCCTGGAGCCCGTGGTGGCCTGTCCGCATCTGCCGTCCAATGTGAAGCCCGTGTCCGAAGTTGGGGATACGCCCATCCAGCAGGTGGTCATCGGCTCCTGCACCAACGGCCGCATCAGCGATATGCGTGACGCGGCGGAAGTGCTGCGCGGCCGCAAGGTGGACAAAAAGGTGCGCTGCATCGTGCTGCCCTCCACGCCCACGGTCTGGAAGCAGTGCCTGAAGGAAGGTCTCATGGAGGTCTTCATGGATGCGGGCTGCATTGTGGGGCCCTGCACCTGCGGCCCCTGCCTGGGCGGCCATACGGGGATTCTGGGCGACGGCGAGCGCGCGGTGGCGACCACCAACCGCAACTTCAAGGGCCGCATGGGCAGTCTCTCCTCCGAGGTCTACCTGGCGAGCCCGGTGGTGGCGGCGGCCAGCGCCGTGGCGGGGAAAATCGCTTCCCCCGGGACGTTGTAAAACCGTCACGGATGGAAGCGCGCGACTGTCATAAAAGTTTTGGGAAAGACAGGGGGCCGGGGAAGGGAGAAGCCTTTTCCCAAGGGGTTCCCTTTCCGGAGAGTCTCTCCAGAGGGTCAAAGCATGAACTACAAGGGCAAGGCCCACAAAGTGGGCGAACATATTGATACGGACGCCATCATTCCGGCGCGCTTCCTGGTGACCACCGACGCGAAAAAGCTGGGCGAGAACTGCATGTCCGGCCTGGAACCGGACTGGGTCAAACGCGTGGCGCCGGGCGACATCCTGGTGGCCGGGCGCAACTTCGGCTGCGGTTCCTCGCGTGAGCACGCGCCCATCGCCATTCTGGGCGCGGGCATGCCTGTGGTCATCGGTCACAGCTTCGCGCGCATCTTTTACCGCAACGCCTTCAATATGGGTCTGCTGCTCATGGAAGTAGGCGATGAGGTGGACAAGATCAACGACGGCGACGCGCTGGAAATCGACGCCGCCACGGGCCGCATCCGCGACTTGAGCAACGGCGTGGAAATCACCTGCCCGCCCCTGCCCCAATCCATGGCCGCCATTTTGTCCAAGGGTGGTTTGGTTGGCTATGTGAAGGAACGCTTGGCGCGAGGGTAATTTTTTGCGGGGGAGAAATCTTTTTGAAAAAAGATTTCTCCCCCGCCCCCTCTTCCGAAAACGTTTATCCAGGGAGGCTGACCTGAATAAACGTTTTCGGGAGGATGGGCGTGAGGAAAGGAAGCTCTTTTTTACATGGGATTCCTTCCCCCACGGCGCAACATCGTCTTACAAAAGGATATTTTTCATGAACAAAACCATTTGCCTGCTGCCCGGCGACGGCATCGGCCCGGAAATTCTGGCCCAGGGGGCTGCGGTGCTGGCGGCCACGGCCCAGAAATTCGGCCATACCTTTGATTCTGAAGAGGCCCTCATCGGCGGGGCCGCCGTGGACGCCACGGGTTCGCCCCTGCCCGAGGCGACCGTGGAGGCCTGCCGCAAGGCCGACGCCGTGTATCTGGCCGCTGTGGGCGGTCCCAAATGGGACAGTATGCCGCCGGAAAAGCGCCCGGAAAAAGGCCTCTTGGGCATCCGCAAGGCTCTGGGCCTGTTCGCCAATCTGCGCCCGGCCCTGCTGCTGCCGGAATTGGCCGGGGCCTGCCTGCTGCGGCCGGATGTGGCGGCCAAGGGTCTTGATCTCATTGTGGTGCGCGAGCTCACGGGCGATGTCTATTTCGGCGAGCCGCGCGGCGTGGAACTGCGCGGCGGTCGCCGCACGGGCTTCAATACCATGATCTATGACGAGGAAGAGATCCGCCGCATCGCCAGGGTGGCCTTTGAGACCGCCCGCCGGCGCCGTGGCAAGGTCTGCTCCGTGGAAAAGAGCAATGTGCTGGAAACCTCGCGTCTCTGGAAAGAAGTGGTGCTGGAAGTCCACAAGGACTATGCCGACGTGGAGCTCTCCCACATGTATGTGGACAATGCGGCCATGCAGCTGGTGCGCGACCCGTCCCAGTTCGACGTGATTCTCACCGGCAATATTTTCGGCGACATCCTTTCCGACGAGGCCTCGGTGATTACCGGTTCCCTGGGCATGCTGCCCTCGGCTTCCCTGGGCGCGTCCGGGCCGGGCCTGTTCGAGCCCGCCCACGGCTCAGCGCCGGACATCGCGGGCCAGGACAAGGCCAATCCCCTGGCGACCATTCTTTCCGGGGCCATGCTTTTGCGCCTGGGACTGCACCTCGCCGCCGAAGCGGACTGCATTGAAAACGCCGTGCGCCGGACCCTGCGCGACGGCTACCGCACCGGCGACATCATGGAGCCGGGTAAAACCCTGGTGGGTTGCGAGGAGATGGGCCGCAAGGTCATCGAGCGCCTGTAGTCCGCATACGCCGTGGGCGTACGGCATTGAGAACGTGAAAGGAGGGAGGCCGCGCGCCTTCCTCTTTTTTTTGCGCCGCCCGCTGGGGAAGGGCGTTGAGGGCTCTTTTATTTTGAAAACGTTCTAAGGACGCGTTGAGGAATGAAGATTTTTGTTCTCCGCCAAGGGCGCCAGCCGTTGCCGCGTCAGCGTCTTGCTTGAGCCGTTCACGGCGAAGCCGTGTTGTCTTGCGGCTACAGTTAAGGCAACACAGCAGAGCTGTGAACGGTTAACGCGACCGGAATAAAAGGTGAATTTCGACGCAGAGATAACCAAAAAGACGCTCGTGACGACAGCCTCTAAGTCCGGGCGCGGCACAGCAAAGCCCGGATATGGCCGCCCAGCATGACCAGCAGCACCGAGGCGGCGATAAGCGCCACGCCGCCCGCCAGGGCCGGGCTGAAGGGTTCCCCGAACACCAGTATGCCCACCATGACGGCGGTGAGCGGCTCCATGACGCCCAGCACGGAGGTCATGGTGGAGCCGATGCGCTGGATGGCCAGAATCAGGGTGAGGTTGGAGAGCACGGCGGTGACCACCGCCAGCAGGGCGGCGATGCCCAGCTCCCGCCAGGAGGTCAGGATCTGGAACGTGTCAGTGCTCAGGGCGTTGATCAGGGAGAGCAGGGCGCTGAACAGCATCACGTAAAAGGTCATCACCAGGCCGCTCATATTCGGGATACGCGCCGTCTGAATGCCGACGATATACAGGGAATTGCACAGCGCGGACAGCAGCATCATGCCCACGCCCAGCAAGCTGATGCTCGTGCCGCCGTCGCCGGGGCCGCTGCTGAGCAGGGCCACGCCGGACACGGCCAGGATGATGGACAGGGCGATGGTCCAGGAAAAGCGTTCATGGAAAAAAACGATCATGATCAGCATGACCATGACCGGATAGAGAAACTGGAGGGTGGCGGCCACGCCGCTGGGCAGGTAGCTGAAGGCCCAGAAAAAAAGCAGCGCGGCGAGCATATACATGACGCTCATGCCCGCCAGCTTGCAGAGGTCCACCCCGCGCATGCGGAAGCGCTCGCCGCGTGCGGCCAGCAGGCCGCCCAGGGTGAGGGTGGCGATCAGAAAGCGATAAAAAAGCGCGGTTTCCGCCGTCACGCCCGCGTGCAGCAGCGGGAGGGTGAACAGCGGGATCAGCCCGAACGTGGCGGACGAAAACAAACCCAGGAAAAAGCCCATCACTGCCTCCGGCCCGTCCATACCGGAGATCGGGTCGCCACGCAAGGGCGGGCCGGGATTGCGGCGTTTTGGACTCCAAATGGAACAGGCCTCCCGGCGTATGTCCGGGAGGCCTGTTCGTCAGAAATATGTCGGAGGCGGACTTGGAACAGATTAACTTTGAAACGTTACAAAGCGTTGCTCTCGATGCCTGTACGCCCCTGGGCTACACACGGCCCTACGGGTCGCCCTTCGCGGCGCGCCGCACCGTGTGCGGGCGTAGAGCAACTTCAAAGCGAATCTGCTCTAGTGCGAGCTGTCCAGCACCACTTCGGCCTCGGGATGGGCCTGGCGCAATGCCTCATGCATGGCGGCCGCATCGGCGAAGGCGCGGAACGGCCCCACCTTCTCGTCGCCCTTGCCGGCGCTGTAACGCACGTAATACGCCTGATCGGCCTTGAGCGGGGTGCCGCTCTCGTCGCTGATCACTTCCAGGTCCACCTTGCCCACGCCGCGCTTGCTCAGGTCAAGCTGCTTGGCCGCGGCATAGGAGAGGTCGATGATCCGGCCGCGCACATAGGGGCCGCGGTCCGTCACACAGACCATGACGCTCTTGCCGTTGTCCTGATCCGTGACTTTGACCACCGTGCCGATGGGCAGGGTGCGGTGGGCCGCGGTAAAGGTGTACATGTCGTAATCGACACCGCTGGCCGTGGAGCCGCCGTGAAAATCGCGGCCGTACCAGGAGGCTTTGCCCGTGAGCATTTCGCTGCCCTGGGCGCGCTTGAGCCAGATTTCGCGGCTGTCCGCGCTCTTGCGGACTTCCTCGGCCTTGCGCTGCTTTTTGTTTTTGGCGCTGCTGCGGTGTTTTTTGCGCGTGCTTTTGTCCTTGCTGCTGACAGCCTGGCTTTTACGCGCTGAAGAGACATTTTTTTTGCTTTTTCCAGCGGAGGGCGTGTGGGCTTCCGTGCCGGATTTCCGGCTTTTGGCTTGGGGAGCGCTTTGTGAAGCCGCGTCGGCGTTCATGGGGGCGGCCAGGGCCAGGCAAAGGGCCAGGGCCGCCCCTATGGAAAGCCAGCGTGAATACTTCATGGTTACTCCTTGGTTGGTGTTCGAGGCTGTCCGCCAAGACATTCAGCGTGCGGGCCTTTTGCCCGCCGACCGCGTTGAACGTCTTGAAAAAGCCGGACGGGTCGCGCCCGCGACTCTGACCCCAAGGGCTTTTCCCGGCGGCCTGGAAACGCGTCCGCGCGTCGTGTGCCGCCCGCCTGCAAGGGGAATGCCTTTTCTTATTGCACAGACTATACCGCAAAAAAAACGCCTCTGTCAAATCAGTGAAAAATTTTTATTATCAATCGGTTATAAAAAGTTTAGAAAGAAATTCGGCCGGGTGCCGACCGCTGCGGCTGCCAAAAAAATGCCGCCCCAACATAAACAATGCTGGGGCGGCATCAACGATAAAAGAGAAATGCGGGGGGAAGTTACCAGTCCAGGGTCCGTTTAAATGCGCGGGCCAGATCCTCCACGTTTTCGCGCAGCACCGTACTGTCGCCGCTTTTCAGGGTCAGGTTCCCGTCGCCGGTGACCGTGCCGATGCGGCGGCAGATCTGCCACAGGCCCAGGGCGTCCAGCAGCATGGCCAGGTCCGGCTTGACGCTGACCAGCAGGCGGCTGGCCGACTCGCTGTAGAGCAGTTCCGTGCGGCTCATTTCCTCCAGGGCGGGCACAGCGTCCAGGTCCACTTCCGCGCCCAGGCGGCCGCCGATGCACATTTCGGCCAGGGCTACGGCCAGGCCGCCGTCCGAGCAGTCGTGGCAGGCGGCAATGGCCCGCTGGCCCATGAGCGCGTGCAGCGCGCGGTAGCGCGCCAGGGCCGCGGCGGCATCCACCTGCGGCACGCGGCCGCCCCTGAGGCCCAATTCGTCGGCGGCTTCGCTGCCCGCCATTTCACGCCAGGTGCCGCCCAGCAGGTAGATATGCTCGCCCTCGCGCTTGAAGTCCGAGGTCTGGGTGCAGGTCACGTTGCGGATCACGCCCAGCACCGAGAAGAGCACCGTGGGCGGAATGGAAATGCGTTCTCCGCCGCCGGTGTAGTCGTTTTTCATGGAATCCTTGCCCGAAATGCAGGGCAGGCCGAACGCCAGGGAGAATTGCCGCAGGGCCTTGCAGGCCCGCACCAGTTGGGCCAGTTTGTAGCGGCCGTCGGGATTCTTCTCGCTCCAGACCGGGTCGCACCAGCAGAAGTTGTCCACCCCGGCCAGGGCGTCGGGGTCGCCGCCCACGGCCACGGCATTGCGCACGGCCTCGTCCATGGCGTTGGCCATCATCCAATAGGTGTCGTAATCGCTGAACTTGGGGCAAATGCCGTGGCTGATGACCAGGCCCGCGTCCGACTCCAGCAGGGGGCGCAGTACGCCCGCGTCCGCCGGGCCGTCGCGCAGCACGCCCACCAGGGGCTTGATGACGCTGCCGCCGCGTACTTCATGGTCGTATTGGCGGATGATGTATTCCTTGGAGCAGATATTCAGGCGGCCCAGCATGCGCCGCAAAAATTCGCCCTCGTCCGCCCCCTCGACGTTCACGCGGATGTCCGGCATGTCCGGGGCCTTCCATACGGCTTCCAGCGTCAGCTGGGGCACGCCGTCGTGCATGAATTCCATGGGCAGGGAGGCCACCACCTTTTCATTGTAGCGAGCCTCGAAAAAGCCGGAATCCGTGAAGTGGCCCAGGGCCGTGGCCTCCACGTCCATGCGCGCGGCGAGATTCATGAATTCCGCCAGCTTGTCCGGCGGCACGGCCAGGGTCATGCGCTCCTGGGCTTCGGAGAGCAGGATTTCCCAAGGCCGCAGGCCGTCGTATTTCAGCGGGGCCTTGGCGATGTCCAGCACGCAGCCGTCCGTATCTTCCGCCATTTCGCCCACCGAGGAGGACAGGCCGCCCGCGCCGTTGTCCGTAATGGCCGTGTACAGGCCCAGGTCGCGCGCGCGCAGGATGAAATCGTACATCTTGCGCTGGGTGATGGGGTCGCCGATCTGCACGGCCGTGGCCGGGGAACCCTCGTGCAGTTCCTCGGAGGAGAAGGTGGCCCCGTGGATGCCGTCCTTGCCGATACGGCCGCCGGTCATCACGATGATGTCGCCCACATTGGCTTTTTTCTGCCAGCCGGGGCGGCCGTTGATTTCCGTGGGAATGATGCCCACGGTGCCGCAATAGACCAGGGGCTTGCCCAGATAGCGCTCGTCAAAGACCAGGGAGCCGTTGACCGTGGGAATGCCGGATTTGTTGCCGCCGTGCTCCACGCCTTCGCGCACGCCTTCCAGCACCCGGCGCGGGTGCAGCAGACGCGGGGGAATGGCCTTGTCGTAGAAAGGCGAAGCAAAACAGAACACGTCCGTATTGCAGACAAGTTCCGCGCCCAGGCCTGTGCCCATGGGGTCGCGGTTCACGCCCACGATGCCGGTCAGCGCGCCGCCGTAGGGGTCCAGCGCCGAGGGGCTGTTGTGCGTTTCCACCTTGATGCAGGCGTCGTAGCCGTTGATAAAGGCGATGACCCCGGCGTTGTCCTTGAACACGGACTTGCAGTAGTCGTTGTCGCCCATGCGCGCGCGCAGCAGGGCCGTGGCGTCGCGGATGCAGGTCTTGTACAGATTGTCCACATCCTCGCGACGGCCGGTCTCTTCATTGGTGTAATCAATGCGCGAGGCGAAAATCTTGTGTTTGCAGTGCTCGGACCAGGTCTGGGCCAGCACTTCCATTTCCACGTCCGTGGGGTCGGCGGGCAGATCCAGGGCCTTGCGCCGGGCCGCTTCGCCCGCTTCGGTGAAGTGGTCGCGGATGCGGTGCAGCTCGTTGAGATTCAGAGCCCAGGTATTTTCACGGCTGGCCTGTTGCAGGGCCGCGTCGTCCATGCGGGAAAGCGGCACGGTTTCCACCGTGTCGTTGGCTTCGCCGGTGACCTTGGCGGCCTGCGGCGCAAAGCCGGGTTCGGCCCGCCATTCCTCCAGGCTCTTGACCCGGAAGCGCTGAATCAGCGTATTGCAGAGCAGGTCGCGGCTGAGGGCTTCCACCTGCTCGCGGCTGAGAGGGGCCGCCGGATCATTGCGGATGCGGTACTGCACCGCCGTGTAGACGCGCAGGCTGTCGCGCGGGATGTCCAGCACCAGGGCGGCGGTGTCGCGGGCCGTGCGGGCCTCGTTGTCCGTGACGCCGGGGCGGAAGCCCACTTCCACGAACCAGTCCGGTTCGGGCGTCAGCAGGGGCAGGGGCTCCAGCGAGGCCCGTTGCAGTATGGGATCGTGCCAGACACCTTCATCCAGCAGGCGGCGGACCTGGGCCTCGCCCAGACCGTCCACGGTGAAAACCTTGATCTGGCGCACCTGCGCCACGCTGAGGCCCAGGGCCTTGCGCAGATGCTGGGCCGTCTTGCGGCCCTGGGTATCGTCCAGCCCGGCATGCAGGCCTGTTTCCACACGATAGAGCATAGTAGGCTTCCTCGCAGCGGCTTTTATGTATGCGGGGGGAATCATTCTCCCCGGCGGGGTTTGGGGCGGAACCCCGCAAAAAGAACGGACATGATCTTTAAATTTAACGGAAGTGCTGATTAATGACCATTAATCAGCACTTCCTTATTTTTTCCTGTCGCGCACATAATCCGCCATCTGGCGCATGAGCTCGCGTTCCGGCCTGTCCGGCAGGGCGTCCAGAGCGGAGCGGGCCGTGGCCAGGTAAGCGTCGGCGTCCAGGCGGGTCTGCCGGTCGTGGCCGGCGTCGCGGATGCGTCCGGCAATGGCGGCGGCGTCGTTGTCGGTCATCAGGCCGCAGCCGAAGGCCGCGTCAAAGGCCGCGCGTTCGCCGTCGGCCAGACCCAGGCGGTAGAGGCGCAGGGGCGGAGTGAGCTTGCCTTCGCGCACGTCGCCGCCCGTGGGTTTGCCAGTGAGGCTTTCAGGCGCGAAATCCAAGGCGTCGTCCACCATCTGGAAGGCCATGCCCAGATTCTCGCCGTAAGCGGCCGCCGCCTCCACCTGCGCGTCCGTGCCGCCCGCCCGCAGCGCGCCCAGCTGGCAGGAGGCGCGGATCAGCCAGGCGGTTTTGCCGCGCACGATTTCCGCGTATTCCTCGGCGCTGGTGTCCACCCGGCGCTGGGCCGCGATTTCCAGAATCTCACCGGCCGCGGTACGGCTGGTAGCCTCGGAAAAACAAAGGGAGAGGCGCGGATCGCCGAAGCCCGCCACCAGGGCGTTGGCCTGGGCCAGCAGGGCGTCGCCCGCCAGGATGGTGGGCGTCACGTCGAAAATGGTGTGCGCGGCGGGCTTGCCCCGGCGACTCGCGGCATTGTCCAGCACGTCGTCATGCAGCAGGGTGGCCGCATGCAGCATTTCCATGGTCACGGCCAGATCGTAGATGTCCGCGCGCTCATAGCCCAGCAGGCGGGCCGTGAGCACCACCAGCAAGGGCCGCAGGCGTTTGCCGCCCGCTTCAAAAATGTGCAGGGCCACGGGCCGCACGGGTTCGGGCAGGCCGTGGGCGGCGCGTTCCAGGGCCGCGTTGACGGGCGGCAGTTCCAGGGCGAGACGTGCTTTGAGAAGAATGTTTGCCATGGCTCACAACAGGTTGAGTGAGGGCAGCGCCGCGCCGAGGGCTTGCAGCGCGCCCGGAAAGTCCTTTTCCTCTTTTCTGCGCGGACCCACCTTGTTGGATACGCAACGGATCTCCACGCAGGGAATCCCGGCTCTGACGCAGGCGTAGGCCACGGCAAAGCCCTCCATGTTTTCCAACTCCGCGTGATAGCGGTTCCAGAGCTCGCGGGCCCGGTCAAAGCTGGCGCTGACTCCGGCCACGGTCAGCGAGCGGCATTCCGTAAACGCATCCATGCCGCCGGATTTGAGAGCGACTTCCGGCAGGGCCTCCGGGCCGGGCAGGGGCAGGCGGTCATAGACCTCCGCATCCCCCGCGTCTTCCGCGCCGCGCCGCCAGAGCGGAAAGCTGAACGCCCTGGCCGTCACATGCCGCCCGTCGTGCAGGCCGTATTCCGGCCAGATTTCCTCGCGCACCAGACAGAGCGTGCGCAGGGGCAGCGCGTCCAGATCAAACGCGCCCGCCAGACCCGCGTTGAGCACCCCTGTGACGGGCCGGTTCTCCGCCGCCGCCCGGCCCAGGCAATGGCCCATGGCCAGCGCCGCGTTGAGCGGACCCACGCCGGTGACGCAGGCCAGCGCCTCCCGACCTTTGAGGCGCATGGGAATGAGGCGCATTTCCTCCAGAGCGTCCGCTTCGGGAAAGAGCGCCGGGGCCAGGGCGGCCAGCTCCCGGCCCGTGGCCGCGCAGATCAGCAGGCACACCGGCTCTACAGCCTCCAGTAGTCGATGCCCGCCGCGCGCATGGCCGAGGGATCGAAAAAGGCCTTCACGTCCAGCAGCACGGCTTTGTCCGGATCCGCGAAGCGACGCTTGAGCTCGCCGGGCGTCAGGGCCGTGTATTCCCGGTGGGACACGGCCAGAATCAGGGCGTCCAGATTGCGCAGTTTGTCCAGGGGCACCAGCTCCTGCCCGTATTCGTGCAGGGCTTCCGCCGGATCGGCCTGGGCGTCGCTGACCAGCACGTCCACGCCGTAATCCCTGAGCTCGCGCACCACATCCACCACGCGGGTATTGCGCAGGTCCGGCACGTTTTCCTTAAAGGTAAAGCCCAGAATGCCCACCCGCGCGCCGCTGACGACCCGTCCGCATTTGATCATCCGCTTGACCGCGCATTCGGCCACGTATTTGCCCATATTGTCGTTGATCCGGCGCCCTGCCAGGATCACTTCCGGATGAAAGCCCAGTTCCTCGGCCTTGAAGGTCAGGTAATAGGGATCCACGCCGATGCAGTGGCCGCCCACCAAGCCGGGCCGGAAGGGCAGGAAGTTCCATTTGCTGCCCGCCGCTTCCAGCACCTCCAGGGTATCGATGCCCAGGCGCTCGAAAATGACGGCCAGTTCGTTCATCAGGGCGATGTTCAGGTCGCGCTGGGTGTTCTCGATGACCTTGGCCGCCTCGGCCACCTTGATGCTGGAGGCGCGGTGGATGCCCGCCCGGACCACCGAGCCGTAGATTTGCGCCAGCAGGTCCGCCGTGGCCTGATCCGAGCCGGAAACGATTTTGGTGATGGTTTCCAGGGTGTGAACCTTGTCGCCGGGATTGATGCGCTCCGGCGAATAGCCCACCGTGAAGTCGCTGCCGAAGCGCAGGCCCGATTCCTTTTCCAGGATGGGCACGCAGATTTCTTCCGTCAGGCCGGGATAGACCGTGGATTCATAGACCACCACGCAACCCTTGGACATATGGCGGCCCACGGTGGTGGTGGCCCCCACCACGGGCGTGAGGTCCGGGGAGCGGTGGTCGTCGATGGGCGTTGGCACGGCCACGATGATCACCGCGGCTTGCGCCAGGTCAGCCGGGTCGCTGGTGTAGCGCACCGTAGCGGCCCTGAGCCCCTCGTCGCTGACTTCACGGGTGCGGTCGTGGCCCTGGGCCAGTTCCGCAATGCGTCCGGCATTGATGTCGAAACCCAGCACGTCCATATGCCGCGACAGGGCCACGGCCAGGGGCAGGCCCACATACCCCAGGCCCACCACGGCCAGAGGCTGACGGCGTTTCTGCAGCGCTTCAAATGTGATCATGGTTCTTTCCTTTACAAAAGCCTGATTTTCCGTCACCAGAAAATATGCAATTTGATCTTGCCCTATTTCTGCGCGCCCTGGGCCTGGCCTTTGTGCTGGAAGGCCTGTGCTGGGCGCTGTTTCCCGGCGGCATGCGCCGGGCCATGGCCAGCCTGCTGCCCCGCCCGGAGAGCCAGTTGCGCCTGACCGGTCTGGCGGCGGTGGCGGCGGGGCTGCTGATCGTCGCGCTGGCCTGCCTGTAAAAAAAGTTTTTTTGCCCCCTGGCCGGCGATCGCCGCTTCCCTGCCGGGGGAAAAATCCATCTTTTTTGGCGTATTTCAACTTTGAAAATGTTGAAATGCCCTGGCGGCCGCGAGAGCGGACGCCCACGCCTGAAGCCTAAGGTGCCTTTAGCCGTTCGCGAGCAAAACGAGCGTTGCTTTAGCTGCAGGCGACGCAGGAGCCGTACAGACAAGGACAGCAGCGCTACGGATAAAGAGAGCAATGACGGACCATGTTCCCGCCGCAGGCTGAAGGCAACGTCAGCTTTGAAATCGGCACAACTTCAAAGTAAATCCGCTCTAGAGCATTTTTACAATGCAAGTGCTCTGTACTGTTAAAATGCTCGGCCTTGTGAAACAGGGCCTGCGAGATTTTCGTAGGCGACTTTGCCCGCCGTTAAGCTGAAATCTCAAGCATTCTATGCTCTAAAGACAGCCCTGGAACCGTTGCCATAATTGCGGACAGTTCCGGGCTGATATTTTTCCTGCAAGGTTTGTTATGCCTTTTCCCCCACATGCAGGCAGACAATGCCCGAGGTCAGTTTGAGGTGCCAGGCGCGGGCGAATCCGGCGCGCAGCATTTCCTCCTCCAGTTTTCGGGCCGTGGGAAAAGCGCGGATGGTATCCGCCAGGTAGCCATAGGCCGCCGGGTCTTTGGAAAACATCCGGCCCACGCGCGGCAGGATCTGGTTCAGATAAAAATTGTACAGCCCGCCCCAGATCCGTTCCTGGCCGGAACCGAATTCCAGGATGCAGGCCCGGCCGCCGGGCCGCAACACGCGCAGCATTTCCGCGAACGCGGCCTCGCGCGGCAGAATGTTGCGGATGCCGAAGGCCATGGTGATGCAGTCCACCGAGGCGTCGGGCAGGGGCAGCTGCTTGGCGTCCGCGGCCACGGGCAGGATGCGCCGGGCGTTTTCGTCTTTGAGCTTGCGACGGCCCAGAGCCAGCATGGGCGGGCAGAAATCCAGCGCGGGCACCAGGGCTGTGGGGTAGCGGCGGCGTACGGCCAGGGCCACGTCCAAGGTTCCGGCGGCCAGGTCCAGCACAACGCCCCCCTGGCCAAGGCGCACGTTGCGGGCCAGCACCTTACGCCAGTACTGGTCCACGCCCAGGCTTAACAGCCGGTTGAGCAAATCGTAAAAACGCGCGATGCGGCCGAACATACCGGCCACGGCCGCGTCATGGGCGCGGGACTGACCGGAAGCCGGGCCGGATGGGGAAGTGGGAGAGGCGCTCACGCCCGCGGCCCGTCGGTTTCATCCGCGCTGTTGCGAATGGCTTCGTAGACCACCCGGTAGACGGCGGGAAAGATTTCCGCGAAGTTGCCCGGCGAAACCGTGCGTGTCTCAATGAATTTGGCGGTCAGTTCCTTGGCCACCTGCAAGGCTTCCTTGCGATCCTTATCCATGTCTGCCTCAAAAGTCCGTATCCGCCGGGATCAGTGAGTTGCTCCGGCGAAAATAAAAAACCCGTCCCTTGGGGAATGGCCGGATGACCCACAGCGGGTTCGTCGCCTGGACGGGTAAAAGAACGGAAACACAAGCCCCCGCCCCTTTTGTTCGTCATGAGAGCATTTCAATGCTGAAACGCCTTGCCGCCGCATCGGCAGCAGCGATAATTCTATTTTTTCGACAGGAAGCGACAGCGTCGCAAAACAGGGCAACAGCATATGCGTTCCGCCGGGCCTTGGCAAGAGCGCGTGCCGGGCGGGGCATGAGGCGGCTCGCCGGTATGTAAAAAATCCGGACGCCGCGTCGGCGGCGTCCGGACGGGAATTTTGAGGGGCTTGCAGTTGGAGCGGATTAACTTTGAAATTTGTAAAATTTCAAAGTTAATCCGCTCTGGGCTTTGCCGGGACTTGATCAGCCCTGTATCAGTTTGGCGATTTCCTCGCGCAGAATGCGCGCCGCCGCACCGGCGGCGGCCTTTTCCACCTGCTGGTTGAAGCGGGGTTCCAAGGTGTCCAGGCGGCTTTCCAGCGCGTCCATGCGCGCCGACACGCTTTTGCCCAAGAGGCTGACGCTTTGCAGGCGTTCCTCCAGGACCGCGTCCGTGACGCCCGAGGGCATGGCCTTCAGGGCTTGGCTCACCGAGGAGGCGATCAGGGCCGCGAAACGGTCGTGCAGGGGATTGCCCTCGCGCAGAAGATCTTCCAGAGAGGCCGAGGGCGCGGCGGCGGCCTTTTCCAATGCCGCGACGCGAGCCCGGGCCTCGGCCAGTTCGCTTTCACAACGCTGGAGGCGTTCGTCCAGGCGGGCGGCCTGCTCCGTCAACTCCGTCAGTTCCCGCAGCGCCGCCGGATCTGCCGGGATGTCCGCCGTCCGGGCGGCCTGCTCCATTCGCGAGTCTTCTTCCGAGGCGGGCATGAGCAAAAGATCTTCCACAGCCGGGACGTCAGCCACCACAGCGGGTTCGGTCTCGGGCTGTTCCGTTCCCTCGGAGGCAGCAAAAGGCGTCGCGGATGCATCGGCTTCTTCCTGCATGGCGCTGCGCAGCAGTTTGTCCAGATCCAGTTCCGGTTCGGATTCCGGACGTTCCTCTGCCGCCGGGTTCTCGTCCACGGCGGGGAGATCCGGCGCCTCCTCGGCTTGCGGCAGATTTTCCATGCTGTCGGCGGGCAATGCCGGTTCCGGCTCCAGTGCCTCGGCTTCCAGGGGCGACCGGGCGGCGTCGGTTTTCCCCGCCTCTTCGGCGTCACCAGCAGCGGGGGCGGGCGACATGTCCTGATCCGGAGACATGACCGCCAGCAGGGCGTCCAGATCTGTCTCAAGATCAGGAGCCGCTTCCGGCGCAACGTCCTCCGGCATGTGATCCGCCGCTGTCGAGGGCGTGGAGGGTCGGGCTTGCTCGGGCTCCGCTGTTGCGGCGGCATCCTGTTCCGCGTCCAGGCCGGTCGGCGGATTGCTCTGGTCCGCGCTCGGCTCCGGGGCCGGATCAGGAGACGGGGTCGGAGATGCCGGGGCTTCCGGCGCGGGGTCGGGCGTCGCCTCCGCTCCGGCGGGTGCCAGCAGCTTGTCCAGATCTATGCATGCATCGCACTCTCCGGAACCGGACCGTTTCGTCGGCTGGGGTGACGCGGGCGCGTCGACCGAGGCCAGCAGGGCGTCCAAGTCCATTTCAAGATCAGGCTCTTTTTCCGGCGCGGGCTCGGACGCTGCCGGGGATGCGGCGGGTTGGCCCAGCGCGGATTCCGCCGTTGCGGGTTGAGCCTGCTCCGCATCCAGACCGGCCAGCAGGCTGTCCAGGTCCGCGGTCAAATCCGGATTCTCCCGGGCTTGCGGTGCGGGAGCGGATGCTTCGGCCGGAGCGGGAGCCTCGGCTGAAGCCAGCAGGGCGTCCAGGTCGTCGGCGAAATTCGGTTCTTCCGGCTGCGGCGAGGCCGCGGCCAGGAGATCATGCACATCCGGTTCCTGCGCGGACTCTGAAGCGGGTTTCCGTGGCGCGGAGCCGCTCATGGCGTTGAGCAGATCATCCACGGCATTGTCCAGATCCCCGGGATCGGCGTCTTGCGCGGCATCCGGCCCGCGCTCATGGGGCTGCGGCGGAATGTCCAGAGTGTCGAGCAGCTTGTCCACCTCGACCATGCCCGACATGTCGAGCTCTTCGTGGGGATCGACCTTGTGTTCCGGCGCGGCAGCCCGCGCGGCGGGAGGCGGGGGCACGGGCTGCTCGTCGCCGGCTTCCATCTGGGCCAGAAGGGCGTCGATTTCCGCGTCGCCCTGCCGGGCCTGGCCGTCGTTGAGACTCTGCATGTGCACGCTGATGTCTTCTTTGGTGCCTTCGGCCGGGGGGACAACAGCCGCCGGGGCCTCGCCTTTTTCTATCAGTTCGGTGAGGTCGATGATTTCTTCATCAGTCTCAGCAATTTTCTCGGCAACCATGCGAACCTCATGGGGTTGACGGAGCGGCGCGCGTGCGCCGGAGCGGGCGGACCGCCGCTCCACAGCGTTTCCGCCGGCATTGACGCCTGGAAAAACAGGCAGCGGCGACGCGGCGTTATTGTCGTTATCCGTGCGGCGCGGGCTGAAACGAAACTCCGCCCCGCTCTAATACAGAAACGGCAAAAAAATGTATCAGTTTATAGGCAAAGACGCAAATTCGTGGAGAAAACGGCCTGACCCCCCGGCCGGAACAGGAGCGCGGAGGAAGAAATGCGAAAATAAAAATGCGCGGCCCCGAGAGACCGCGCATGCAGCATTGAAAAGGGGCCGGTCTACGGATGGCACTTGGACTTGGCGCAGCCGGTGAGATCCTTCTTCAGCTCGGGCTTTTCGGCCACGACCTTGGTGTGGCATTCCAGACAGGTCTGATGCTTGAGGCCGGTCTTGGTGTGGACCACATAGAAGAGACTCTTTTCGCCCTTCTTGGCGGTCAGATCGTCATGACAGCCCGCAGTGGCGCACTTCTGGAAGTTTTCCTTGTCCTGCACCTTGTGGTGACAGGTCACGCACTCCACCTTCTGGTGCGGCGCGTGGGGGAACATCACCGTTTTTTTGGAGCCCTTGAACTCCAACGGCTTGTCGGGCACGGGCGGCTGGGCCGCCAGAGCGGGCAGAGCCAGGGCCAGAGTCAGGATACAGGCCAGAAACATAAATTTCTTCATGGCAGACTTCCTCCTTGACAAAAGCGGCACATGAGAATTGGGGCGAGCTTACGTTGCCGGGCATACTGTGTCAATGGGGCGCGCTGAAAACAGTTTTCAACGTGGCCGGGGACTGGTTATTGCCGATGTTTGCGGGCGTAGCCGCGCGGGGTCAGCATATAGGGGCCGAGAACGCGGCTTTCGCTGTTGCCGATGATCAGCAGAGAGAGCATGTCCGCCAGACGCGCGTCAAAGTCGGCCAGGGCATGCACGGAAACTTCCTGGCCGGGCCGGAAGGCCTTGCGCACCAGACCCACGGGGCAGTCGGGCCGCCGGACGCGCCTGGCTTCGGCCAGGGCCTGGTCCAGCTGATGCGGCCGTCCTTTGGAACGCGGATTGTAGATGACGCAGACAAAATCCGCTTCCAGCGCCGCGGTGAGCCGCCGCTGGATGGTTTCCCAGGGGGTGAGCAGATCGCTCAGGCTGATGCAGGCGAAATCGTGGGTCAGGGGCGCGCCCAGCAGGGCCGCCGCCGCGCAGACCGCCGGTATGCCGGGCACCACGGTCAGGGGCACGCGCTCCAGCAGGCCGCGCGCCGCCAGGGTTTCCAGGGTCAGCCCGGCCAGGGCGTAGACGCCGGGATCGCCGGAGCAGACCAGGGCCGTGGACCGGCCGCTCAGAGCCGCGTCCACGGCGGCGGCGCAGCGTTCTTCCTCATGGCGCATGCCGGTGCTGATGACGGTCTTGCCGCGCAGCAGTTCCGGCGGCACCAGGTCCAGGTAAAGCTGGTAGCCGGCGATGCAGGCGGCCTGATCCAGAGCCGTACGGGCCTGGGGCGTGAGACAGCGGGCGTCGCCCGGACCCAGGCCCACCACGTAAAGAGGCGCGTTGGTCATGATTGGTTTGGGGTTGAGGTTGCCGGGGGTGAAGCCAGGGCCACGGCCAGGGTCAGGCGCTCCTGGACAACGATTTTGGAAAGAAGCAGGCGGGCGCTGTGCCCGTCCGCCCGCGCGGCCAGCAGGGCCGCGGCTTCGCAGACGCTGAACGGCGGCTGGTGGAAACGCCGTCCGGCGGCCTCGGAGGGAGTGGGCGTGACGCAGCGGGCCAGCTCGTCGGCCGGAAAAACGCGCAGGGGAATGTCCAGCCGGGCTGCCGCCGCGCACAGGGCGGGTTCGTCCGCTTTTTCCGTCACTGTGCCCAAGGCCGCCACGGCGCGCATTTCCAGCTTCCGGGCAATGAAAACTTCCGCCAGCGCGGCCAGGGCCGTGGCCTCCGGGATGTCCCGGCGGCAGCCCAGGCCCACGTAGAGCCGGGGCACGGCCAGGCGCAGCAGGCCGGGAGACGGCGGCAGGTGTCGCCAGTGGGCGGCCAGCAGGGGCGGGATGTCCGCATCCGGAAGAGCGGGGACGGGCGGCGCGTCGCCTTCCCCGCCGGAAAGGAGTTCGAAAACGTGAGGCAGGACGGCGGGCAGGGCTTGGCAGGGATCCCAGAGGCGCAGACTCCGGCCCTCCAGCAGGGCGGCCTGGGCCCTGGGCAGCAGATCCCAGTCCAGAATGCGCAGGCCCGCGTCCCGGATCAGCAGGTCCAGGGCCGGGGATGCTGTCGCCTGGCCTGCCGCATGATCCGAGGCCGTGGTGATCACCGGCATGGCCCGGAGCAGGCGGGCCAGATGCCGGGCCAGGTCATTGCCGCCGCCCCAGTGGCCGGAGAGCAGGCTGATGACGAAGCGCCCGGCCGGGTCCAGCACCACGACGGGCGGGTCCTGGCTTTTGTGCCGCAGCAGGGGAGCCAGCACACGCACGGCAATGCCCGTGGCCCCCACAAAGGCGTGCGCCGTATGGCGGCGGTATTCTTCGGCCAGAAAAGCGGCCAGGTCGTGAACGGGCCGGATGCCGTCCCCGGCCAGTCGGGCCGGGGCGCTGAGCGGGCAGGCCGCCACAATCCGGCCGTCGGGCGCACGCCAGGGAGCGGCGGCCAGCCGCGCGGCCAGCCGTCGGGCCAGGGGCAGCCCGCCCTTGCTCAGGACGTGGCAGGCCAGAGAAGGGGCCGCTTCCTTTCGGGAAGCGGCCCCTGAGGCTGCCGACACCGGCGGCGTCTGGTTCAAAAAAGCACCTTGCGGGCCGCGTCCAGCGCGCGGTTGAAGTCGTCGTCGCTGTGGACGAAGGAAACCATGCCCGTTTCGAAGCCCGAGGGGGCCAGATAAATGCCCTGGGCCCGCATCTGCTTGTAGAAACTGGTGAAGAGCTTCTGGTCGCAGGCCTGGGCCTGGACAAAGTTGGTGACCGGGGCCTCGCTGAAGAAGGGGCAGAACATGGATGCCAGGGTGGGCATCTGCACCGGCACGCCCTTGGCCCGCAGGATGTCCCGCAGGGCTTCGGCAAAGGCGCGGGTACGGGCTTCCAGGGCGGCGTAATCCAGGGTTTTGAGCTTGCGCAGGGTCGCCAGACCGGCGGCCATGGCCAGTGGATTGCCGGACAGGGTGCCCGCCTGATAGACCTCGCCCTGCGGGGCCACGTGTTCCATGAAGCGGCGCTTGCCGCCGAACGCGCCCACCGGCAGGCCGCCGCCGATGATCTTGCCGAAGGTGGTCAGGTCCGGATCAATGTTGAAGCGGGCCTGGGCCCCGCCGAAGGCCGCGCGGAAGCCGGTGATCACTTCGTCGAAGATCAGCAGGCTGCCGTACTGGTCGGCCAGGAGGCGCAGGCCTTCCAGAAAGCCGGGCAGGGGAGGGACAAGGCCCATATTGGCGGCCACGGGTTCCACGATGATCGCGGCGATGTCCGCGCCGTGCCGGGCGAAGCATTCCTTGACCGCGTCCAGGTCGTTGTAGGGGGCCAGCAGGGTGTCGGCCACCACGGCCGGAGGCACGCCGGGCGTGCCGGGAATGGAGAAGGTCGCCACGCCGGAACCGGCGGCGGCCAGGAAGGGATCGGCATGGCCGTGGTAGCAGCCGATGAATTTGAGCACCTTGTGGCGTTTGGTCACGCCGCGCGCCAGGCGCAGGGCGCTCATGGTGGCTTCGGTGCCGGAATTGACCATGCGCACCATTTCCAGGCCGGGCATGGCGGCCACCACTTCGGCGGCCAGGGTCACTTCGTCCGGGCAGGGCGCGCCGTAGCTGGTGCCGCGTCCCACGGCCTCGCGCAGGGCCGCCGTCACCGAGGGCTCGTCATGGCCCAGAATCATGGGGCCCCAGGACAGCACAAAGTCGATGTATTCCCGGCCGTCCACGTCCGTGAGGCGGCAGCCGTGGGCCTCGGCGATGAACAGGGGCAGGCTGTCCACATTGTGGCAGGCACGCACCGGGCTGTTGACGCCGCCGGGGATCAGCGCGCAGGCTTTTTCAAACAACTGGCGGGAAAGATCGTCCATCTGCGGTTCTCCTTTGTGCCCGGCGGCATGGCCGTCAGGCGAAATACGTCATGGATATTTTTTTCAGTTCCCTGAGGCTGCGGAGGATGGCGTATTCCCTGAGCGGGCTGGTATGCAGCAGTTCATCCACCACCTTGAGGCATTCCTCTTCACTGCGGCCGTGGACCATGGTGTACAGGGTATACGGCCAGTCAGGCACGGAACAGGGACGGTAATAGACGTGGGAGATATGGTCGTGAAGCGAGGCGATGCGCCCGCATTCGTCCACTTCCGCCTCGTTCACCTTCCAGGCCACCATGGCGTTGTGGGTCCAGCCGGTTTTCTGATGCTTGATGCTGGCCCCGAAACGGCGGATGGCGCCGGAGGCCTTCAGGCGGGCCAGCAGTTCCAGCACTTCGGCTTCACTGACGCCCGCCTCGCGGGCGATGTCGGCATACGGGGCAAGCGTGTCCGGCAGATCGGCCTGGACGATGCGCAGGACGGCGCGTTCCGCTTCACTGAATTGGTGGCTCATGGGCGGCCTCCGGTCCGGGTAATAAGGAAAGGCCGCGCCGCCGGACAAAGCGGCAGGCGCGGCCGGAAAACACTTCGTACTTATAAACGCCGACGGCCGTCAGCGCTTGAAGGAGCGGGCGAACAGATCCTGAATGGCGATGCGGCCGTTGTCTTCCAGGAAGCGCGTGCCCGTGGCGGCAAAGTGGGCGTGCTCGATGGCCGGCTGTTCCACTTCGCTCCAGGCGTCTTTCTGCCAGATAAACCAGGTGCCGCGGGGCTGGTCGAAAACCAGCAGGGGTTTGTTGCAGATCTTGGCGAATTCCGCGCCCCAGCCCGTGCCGCCCTTGACCGTGTTGTCGGGCTGGATGGCGCCCACCACGATGATCTGGTCGCCGCTGCTGACCTGCCAGCAGATGGATTGCAGCACTTTGCGGAAAATGGGCGCGCGGGTGTACTCGCGGTTCATCAGCTTGGAAACATAGGTCAGGCTGACGTCCTTGAGGGCCAGTTCCTCGGAGGTGAGCACGCGCACACCACGGCTGCGCTCGATCTGATGGCCTTCAAAGCTGTAGTTCACTTCCTCGATGCCCCAGCTTTCCGCCAGGGCGCCGAAAAACTGTTCCGTTCCGGCAGCGCCGCCGCTGTAGAGAACACATTGATTGGGGTTAAGCATGCTTGCCTCCTCAAAAAGATATCTGACGCCGGACACAAGCGCGGATTCTCATTGGGGAGATTCGCTCCCAATGAGGCGGCAGCGTCAATGCGGGCATCATGGCAGAATTTGCGCCGCTCGGCAAGGCGGCTCGCCGGAGAAAAGCCCGCGGGCGGTCGCGACCTGTTTGCGTTTCGTCCGTGTCCCTTACAGGGCTTCCTTATACAGCCGGGCGATGTCCCCGGGCGTGGCCTCGCGCGGATTGTTGGCCGGGCTGCCGCTGGCAAGGGCCTCCTGCACCATGATCCCGCACTGCGCGGCCAGTTCGTCCTCACTGACGCGTTCGCGCAGGCGCGGGATGCCCAGCGTCGCCGCCAGATCGCGCAGCAGGGGCGGCAGCAGCCCGGCGGCGGCCGCATCGTCAAGGCCCGTTGTCGCCGCGCCCATGGCCTGGGCCAGTCGGGCGTAGCGTTGCGGATTGCCGGAAAGGGAAAAGGCGGTGACCGTCTCCAGCAACATAGCGTTGCTCAAGCCGTGCGGAACCCCGAATTTCGCGCCCAGGGGCCGGGCCATGCCGTGCACCAGGGCCACGGAGCTGTTGGCAAAGGCCAGACCCGCCTCCAGCGAGGCCAGCAGGCATTCGCGCCTGGCCTCGGCGTCGTCGGGCCGTTTCCAGGCCCGGGGCAGGAAGCGGACCATGCGCGCGGCGGCCCGCAGTGAGAGCGGCATGGTCATATCCGTGGCCTTGCGGGATACATACGACTCAATGGCGTGGGTCAGGGCGTCCATGCCTGTGGCCGCCGTGAGCGAGGGAGGCATGCTGCGGGTCAGCAGGGGGTCAAGAATCGCGGCCACCGGCACCAGGGCAGGAGAACCGATGAGCAGTTTTTCTTGCGTGGCGGCATCAATGATCACCGTATTGCCGGAAACCTCGCTGCCTGAACCGGCGGTGGTGGGCAGGGCGAATACCGGCGGTCCGGCTTTGGGGGATGCGCCCTTGCGGGCGTAATCCGCCGGGCTGCCGCCGTTGGCGTGCAGCAGGCTCACGGCCTTTGCCAGGTCCATGGGGCCGCCGCCCCCGCAGGCCACCAGGGCCGTACAGTTCTCGCGGCGGAACAGGGCCAGGGCGTCTTCCACATGTCGGCTGGTGGGTTCGCCGCTGGTTTCGGCATGGAGGGCAAAGGACACGTCCGCCTCGCGCAACGATTGCAGCACGGGTTCCACCGCGCCCGTACGCAGCAGAACCGGTCCGGTGACCAGCAGAATTTTGCCGGAAATCCGGTTTTTGACCAAGGGGCCGACGCATGCGGCCTTGCCTTCGCCGAAGGCGATCAGACCGGGTGATTGAAAATCCCAAGAGTGCATTTGCTTTTTCCTCCGGAATTACCTGCCGTGGCGGGCGGTCAGCGCGGACCTGCCCGGAACCTTGCCGTTCCAAGGCAAAGCCTGCCCGGCGGGCGGCAGAGCCGGGGCCGGAACGGCAAACAGCAAGACGCGCATGGCGGACTTTTGCGGCTCTGTGTCTTGGAAAGGCCGTGGTGTCGCGTCAAGCGGCGCATGTCGCAAACCCGTAAGGGGGTGCGCGCCGCCACAGGCGGCGTAAGCACAGTAAAAATCGCGTTTTTGCTGTGCGGTCTTCACGCTGAACCGACAGGTGCGGGGTGACATCTCAGTAGGGCCGGGAAATAAAAAACGCCCCGGCGGACGAACCTGGCCGGGGCGTTTGCTGGAGACCCGTCGGAAAGCCCTAGTAACGGGGCTGACGCGGCGCTCTGGGTTTGGCTTCGTTGACGCGCAAGGTGCGGCCGCCAAAGCTGAAGTTATCCAGAGCTTCGATGGCGGCATCGGCTTCGCCGTCCTCCATCTCCACAAAACCGAAACCGCGGGCGCGGCCGGTTTCCCTGTCGCTGACGAGTTTCACGGACAGGACGTTGCCGTATTCGGCAAAAAGATCCTGAACCTGTTCTTCATTGGCCGACCAGGGAAGGTTTCCGACATAAATGGACTTGGACATGAAACACCCTCTCAAAAAAAACAATCTTCCCGCGCATCCATCCGGCAAAACGTATTACCGGTACGCGGCCCTTGTGGAGACAAAAGCATGCTTTGCGCTGCTTGTCAACGAAAGGGCATGAAAAAGTTGGTATTGCGCGTTTTTGCGCGTTTCTCGCGTCGGGACTTTTGTCCGCAAAAGCCTGTGGCGCAAGCCTTTGCGCGAAATTCGCCGAAGTCGGGCGGAAAAATTGAGGAAAAGTCTAAAAGAGAGGGGAAAGACCCGCATGGGACTGTAGTACAGAGCAGCAAGACAAACGCGGGCTGGTATCACAGTTTTGCTGTAGTGTTTGAGTGATCAACTTACGTATTCCGGCGCACTCTTTCCCGTTCAGGCAACCACGGTTGCGTCGCGCGTCAGCTTTGCCGCTGGGCGGCTTATGGATGACGACGGCAACGATAGGCTGAGGGCAGCGTCAGCTTTGAAATCGGCTCAATTTCAAAGCGACTCTGCTCTCATCGCGCGGTAGAGTATTTCAAGTGTTAAATACTGTAGAGGGTCAGCTTTGGCTTTCCGAGGGGGGCGGCGACCAGTCCGGCGCGATGTCCTCAAACGAGGTGTAGGGCGAGATGTACATGAGTTCCGCCGCGCCCACCGGGCCGTTGCGCTGTTTGCCGATGATGATTTCCGCCACGCCCTGGGGCGGGCGTTCGGAGGGCTTCTGGAATTTATAGACGTCGTCGCGATAGACGAACATGATCACGTCCGCGTCCTGCTCGATGGCCCCGGATTCGCGCAGGTCAGAGAGCATGGGGCGCTTGTCGCCGCGTTCCTCCACCTTGCGGTTGAGCTGGGAGAGCGCCACCACCGGCACATACATCTCCTTGGCAAGGCCTTTGAGAGAACGGGAAATATCCGAAATTTCCAGTTCGCGCGAGTCCGTGCGGCGGCTGGTTCGCATGAGCTGGAGATAGTCCACCACCACCAGGCCCAGGCCTTTTTCAGCCTTGAGGCGGCGGGCGCGGGCGCGCAGCTCCAGAGTGGTCAGGGCGGGGGTGTCGTCAATGAAGATGGGCGCGCGGGCCACCACGTCGGCAGCGGTGTACAGGCGTTGCCAGTCGTCGTCGCTGAGCAGGGAGGGCCGCCGCAGCTTGGACAGGTCCACCTTGCCCCAAACCGCCAGCATGCGCTGCATGAGCTGTTCCTTGCTCATTTCCAGGGAAAAGACGGCCACCGGCACATTCTGTCGCACAGCGGCGTTAAGGGCCATGCACAGCGAAAATGCCGTCTTGCCCATACTCGGGCGCGCGGCCACGATGATCAGGTCCGAAGGTTGCAGCCCGGCGGTGAGTTTGTCCAGACGGGTATAGCCCGTGGTCACGCCGGTAATCACGTCCTTGGAGTCGGCCAGTTTGGAGAGATTTTCAAAGACCTTGTCCAGCAGGTCCTTGGTGGGCGTGAAGTCGCGGCCCGTGGTGCGCTGGGAGATGGAAAAAACCGCCTGCTCGGACTCGTCCAGCAGGGAAGCGACTTCGCGCGAGGCGTCGTAGCAGTTGCTGATGATGCCGGAACAAACTTCGATGAGCCCGCGTTGCAAGGCCTTGTCGCGCACGATGGTGGCGTAATATTCGGCATTGGCCCCGGAAACCACGGCCTGGGCCAGATCGGCGAGATAGACCGCGCCCCCGGCGTCCTCCATCTCATTGCGGCCTTTGAGATATTCGGCCGTGGAAATGAGATCAATGGGCGCGGATTTGCGGTAAAGCTCCAGAAAGGCGCGGAAAATGATGGTGTGGGCGGGCAGATAAAAGTCTTCCGCGGTCAGCATGTCCACAATGCTGTGCATGAGTTGGGGGCGCAGCAGTACGCCGCCCAGCACGGCCTGTTCGGCCTCGGCGCTGTGCGGGGGCACGCGGCGCAGCAGATCGGCTTCCGCCGCGCGGGCGGCAGCGCCGGGCGAGGACTGGCCGCCGTGCCCGCCTCTGCCGCTTCCGCCATTTGTGCCTTTTGCGTAAGACGAGCCGCCCCCGGCCTCGCGGCCGGGGGCGGTCATGCTGTCATGGGGAGAAGCCACGCTGCGCCTACTGGGCGGCCTCGGCCTGGGCTTCTTCAACCAGGGTTTCGGAGGCCGTTTCCACAACGACTTCCTCTTCCTCGGGCTGATGGTCGGAAATCACCTTCACCGGCACAACGGCGATGACGCTGGCGTGCAGGCGGATGCGCACCGGGTGTTCGCCCAGGGTGCGGATCGGGGCGTCCATCAGGATGCGGCGGCGGTCCACATCCACACCCAGAGCGGCAAGGGCGTCGCCGATGATGGTGGAGGTCACCGAGCCGTAAAGCTTGTCGTTTTCACCCACATGCATGGGAATAACCACTTCCAGGGCTTCCAGGCGGGCCTGCACGCCCTGGGCGTCGGCGCGCAGGGCATCCATGCGTGCCTGGAGCTTTTTACGCTCCTGTTCAAAGACTTTCAGATTGGCTTCACTGGCCACCATGGCCAAGCCTTGCGGCAACAGGAAGTTGCGGCCGTAACCGGGCTTGACGTTGACCACATCGCCGAGATTGCCGAGATTTTCCACATCGGCGCGAAGTATCAGTTTCATGTGCGCCCCCCTTAGATCATGCTCTTTTTCTTGACGACGGAGTCGTGCGTGGCGGTGTAGATGAGCAGAGCCATCTGGCGGGCGCGTTTGATTTCGCGGGTCAGCAGGCGCTGGTGATGGGCGCAAGTGCCCGTGATGCGCCGGGCGATGATCTTGCCGCGCTCAGTGATGAAGTCGCGCAGGATGTCGGGACGCTTGTAGTTCAGGGGCAGTTCCTTGTCGGCGCAGAAGCGGCAGAACTTGCGGCGCGGGGCAAATTTCTTTTTAAAGGCCATTTAGGCAACCTCCCCGGCCACTTCGTCGGCCAGCTTGACGGTCACGAATTTGAAGATGCCGTCGGTGATCCGGATATTGCGCTCCAATTCGGCCACCAGCGCGGCCGGAGCGTCATAGACCAGACGCACGTAGTAGCCGCGCATCAGCTTGTGCACCGGATAGGCCAGATCACGCATGCCCCAGTGATCCACTTCCGTCATGACGCCCCCTTCGCGCTCGATAATCGCCACAAGTGCGTTCAGAATGCCCTCGCGGTTTTCGGCGGAAAGCTCCGGTGACAGGAGCAGCAGGGTTTCGAATTTCCGCATGGTTGTTCTCCTTTTGGATTAGCAGCCCGCGCGCCCGGCGCGAGCAAGGAACACGCTGTATACAGGCGGCAAGGCGGGCTGTCAAGCCCGGCGGGCGGCGTAACGGGAGGCGGAGGCGGAGGGGGAGGCGGGAAAGGGGTGCGGCGTCAGATCATCTGCTCGCCGCTTTTCTCCATCAGGATGCAGAAATCGTTATTGATCCAGTCCAGAATGGCGGGCACGCCCTCTTTGTCCACGGGCCGCCAACGCTGGTTCGGGTCTTCCTCGGAGCATTCCCAGAGCTGTCTGAACTGGAGGCGGAGGGTCAGGCGTCGCAGAATGATGCTGTAGGTGCTTTCCACGCACTTGCAGACCGCCAGCACGCTGAAGTGCTTGTTGCCCGCTTTGCACAGAGAGACCAGCAGCATGACCTGCTTGCCGTCCATATTGTTGAATTCTTCAAGAAATTCTACTTTGTCCAGCTGCACTCTGGCACCGCCGGCGGAGATATTGACCAGGCGCAGCTGGGAGGGGCAGCCTTCACGGTACATGAAGTCCGGAGTGCCGAACTGAAGCTGGTTTTCAGGCAGGCGGCTGAAGGGCAGCCAGAGTCCGGCCGCCTTGACCATGCCGAGACTGGGATAGACCCGTTCGTATTTGCGTAACTCCCGCTGAATGTACTGGTCGGGCATGCAGATGGAGATCTCGCAGGCCCTGGTTTCCTTATTAATGCCGTTGCTGATGATCCGGCTTTTGCACAAAAAACCGTAACGGGCCGTGGCCGAGGGCAGCTTGAGATCGTTGACGATCACATCGTAGGGCAGCTTGAAATAGATGCTGCATTTTTCATTGTTAAGAATATCGGGAAGGAAATTTTTACGGGATCTGAGAAGAATGCGGTTTTTTTTGACGGACTTGATGTAGCAGATCACATTTTCCAATTGTCGTTGTCGGTCCACGAAAAACAGGCTGACTCCCGCATCGTGCTTGAACGCGGCGTGAATAACGGCATATGGGCGCGGCTGATGGGTTGCGGCTGTTTTGAAGAGATTTTTTATTGAGTCCCATGTGGGCATTTTGTTCTTCCTCTTGGATGCGGCGTCCGTGCCCGAACGGCCGACGCTCCTCAGTGGAGGTGGGCCGCCATCAAAGAGACAATATGGGCAGGCTGCCCACTTGTCAAATATCGGAGGAAATACTCACACTTTGCCGTCAATGCGGGTAATGTTCAGCTGTAGACGCGGGGGTTGGTGCTGCCCATCAGACAGAGGATCTCATAAGGAATAGTGCCCAGTTCGTCGGCCATTTCCTGGGCGCTGACCGGGCGCTGGCCCGGCGCGGCGGGGCCGCCCAGAATCCAGGCCGTGTCGCCGGTCCGCACGTCCGGCAGGGAGGAGACGTCCGCCATCAGCATGCTCATGCAGACCCGCCCCACCTGCGGAACGCGGCGGCCGTTGATCAGCAGGTCGATGCGGTTGGAAAGGGCGCGGGCGAAGCCCGTGGCGTAACCGGCGGCCACCACGGCCACGGTCATGGCCTGGGGCGCGGTGAAAATGCGCCCGTAGGAGACGCTTTGCCCGGCTTTGAGCTGCCGTACCTGCAGGACGGGCGAGCTGACGCTCATGACCCACTCCAGGCCCGTGCCGCGCGCTTCCCAGGCGGTGCCGGCAAAGGGGTTGCCGCCGTAGAGGGCCAGGCCGGGACGGCAGGCCTCATAGCGGCTTTCAGGCAGGCCCAGAGCCCCCGCGGAATTGCCCAGGGAACGCGCGATGTCTGGAAAGGCTTCGCGCAGGACGGCGCACATGCTCGCGAAGCGCTCGGCTTGGGCCTGGGTATAGGCCGTTTCGTCGGGCATGTCGGCGCAGGCCAGGTGCGAGAGCGCCAGCACGGGCGCGAGGCGCGGGAAGCGGCGCAGGCTTTCCAGGGCCGCGGGCAGTTCCTCGGCGGAAAAGCCCAGGCGGTTCATGCCGGTCTCACATTTGAGGGCCACCCGGAACGGCCTGTCCGCCGGGCAGCAGGCCGCCGCTTTTTCGATGTCCTCAAAATCCGTGAGCAGGGGCGTCAGATCATGGGCGGCGGCGGCTTGCCAGTCCTCGCGGCTGATGGCGCCCATCAGCGGCACAATGGTCTGGCCCAGCCCGGCCTCACGCAAAGCCACGCCTTCGCATACGGTGCCCACGGCGAAGCGCCGGGCCCCGGCCCCGTCCAGGGCGCGGGCCACGGGCAGCAGGCCGTGGCCGTAGGCGTCGGACTTGACGACCGGCATGATGGAACCGGGTTCGCCCAGACGCGCGAAGTTGCGCCGCAGAGCGGCGAGATCAATGTGGCAGCGGGACGGCGTAAAGGCGCAGCAGCTCATGAAATGCTCCGGAACAGACAACTCTGCGAAGGCGGCGGTCCGTCAGGACCGGGAGAAGCCGCCCGACTCGGGAAAACCTCTGGTACCATGTACCACTGAAGACGCTGTCTCAAGTGGTAAGATCGCTTCGCCGAAAACGGAGTTTTCGGCTTGCTCACGGCGGTTAAGCCGCCGCAAAACCCGTAGGGTTTTACGGGTCTGGCTTTTCAAATCAGACACTAGACAACTTTTAGAAAGGCAACATAGCAACATTGCCCGTGCGACACAAGGAAAAGCGTGTCGCCTCGCGGCCTTGCGGCGGGAGGGCGGGGCGGAGGCCTGCCGGCCGCCCGCGCTGCGCTTCGGCGGAGTAAAGGAGGCTCCGCTCAATGCCGCGGGGAGACTCCATGATTCGTATCAGCCCGTTACAATAGTTATGTGTACACGTTGGCGGCTTCTAAGGGGGCCGTCCGCGCCGGAGTCCGGCGGGCCTTGCAACGCGGCGCGCTTGCGGATAGGCTGCGCGCCATGTCTGAACCCGTTTTTACACTGCAACACACGGACGGCGCGGCCCGCGCCGGGCTGCTGCGCACGGCCCACGGCGTCATCCCCACGCCCATCTTCATGCCCGTGGGCACGGTGGGCTCGGTCAAGGCCATTGCGCCCGACGATCTGGCGGCCATCGGCGCGCCCATCATTCTGGGCAATACCTATCACCTTTATCTGCGGCCCGGCGACGAGCTGGTGGCCTGGCACGGCGGCCTGCACGGCTTCGCCTCCTGGCCCGGAGCCGTGCTCACGGACAGCGGCGGCTTTCAGGTCTTCAGCCTGAGCTCCCTGCGCAAAATCCGCGAGGAGGGCGTGGAGTTCCGTTCGCATCTGGACGGCTCGCGCCATTTGTTCACCCCGGAAAAAGTCATTTCCATCCAGCGCAATCTCAATTCCGACATCATGATGGTGCTGGACGAGTGCGTGCCCTACGGCGCGGACTACGCCTATACGGAAACCTCCCTGGCCCTGACCACCCGCTGGGCCGCGCGGGCGCGCGCCGCCTATCCGGCGGGCACGGGCTCCAATCTGCTTTTCGGCATCACCCAGGGCGGTTTTTTCAAGGATCTGCGTTGTCGCTCGGTGGAGGAAATCTGCGCCCTGGATTTCGACGGCTTCGCCATCGGCGGCCTGTCCGTGGGCGAGGGCAAGGCGGAAATGTACGACCTGCTCTACCATACGGCCCCCCTGCTGCCGTCGCACAAGCCCCGCTACCTGATGGGCGTGGGCACGCCCCTGGACATCGCCCACGGCATCCATGCGGGCGTGGACATGTTCGACTGCGTGCTGCCCACGCGCAACGCCCGCAACGGCACGCTGTATACCTCGCTGGGCAAGGTGAACATCAAGCGCAAGGAATATGCCGAGGACGACGGTCCCCTGGACCCGGCCTGCGGCTGCTACACCTGCCGGACATTTTCGCGGGCCTATCTGCGCCATCTCTATGTGAGCAAGGAGCTGCTCTCCTTCCGGCTCAATTCCCTGCACAACCTGACCTATTTTCTGCGTCTGGCTCGTGAGGCCCGGCAGGCCGTGCTGGAAAATCGTTTCGGAGCCTTCCTGGCCGGAATGGAAGCCCTCTATCCCGAGGAGGCGGCCCAGGCCGCCGGAGTCTGAACCCGTTTTGCGGAAGACGGAAAACCGCCGGAATCCTCACGACAGGCAGTGAGAATTCCGGCGGTTTCGCGCGCGGAGGCTCCCCTCACGAGGCTGAGGGGCGGCGCACTCAGGCGGCCGGAGCCGCGGCCGTTCCGCGTCCCCGCCACATGGCGGCAAGGATCAGGGCCGCGCCGCTGAGCAATCCCAGGCACATGCAGATGAAGCTGGCGGTCTTCAGTCCGGTCTGGAGGCCGGGGGCCATGGTCAGAACATCCAGGCGCTCCAGATAGCACGGGATGGCTATGACCCGGCTGACCGCCACGATCAGCATGATGGTGCCCATGACAAGCTTGATCATGTTTTCCCGCACATAGGTGGTGCCGATGGCCCCCAGCTGCACGCCCAGCAGCGAGCCGCCCAGGATGATCAGCACCAGACGGATGTCGATCATGCCGTGCAGGGCCCAGTTGACGGAACCGCAAAGACCCATGACAAAGGCGGTCACCAGTTCCGTGCCGGAGGCTATCAGGCCGGGCACGCCGAGCACATAGATCAGGCCGGGCACGCCGATGAAACCGCCCACGGCGATGGTGGCCGCCAGCATGCCGGTGGCAAAGCCCACGGGCAGGGTGAACCAGAGGGAGATGCGCAGACCCGAGCGCCGGAAGGTAAGCATGGGCGGCAGATTGACGGCCTGGAGACGGCGGGCCAGAGCGGGCGTTCCGCCGCAGTCGCCGTTGCGCCGGTTGCAGCGCAGGGCGTCATGCAGCACATAGCCGCCCACACTGAACAGCACCGCCACAAAGGCCAGGCTCACGTAGAGGTCCGAACCGGCCTGCCCCCAGCGTTCCAGGATATGCCGCTGGATGGCGATGCCGCACTGCACGCCCACCCCGGCCGAGGCGGCGATGACCAGCCCCATCTTGACGTCCACCTGCCCGTAGCGGAAGCGCTTCAGCGCGCCCACCAGGGCCTTGGGAAATTTGTGGCACATATTGCTGGCCACGGCCACGGTGCCCGGCACACCCAGGCCCATCATGCCGGGAGTGAGAATGAAGGCTCCGCCCGAGCCGATGAAGCCGCTGACCAGGCCGCCGATAAAGCCGACAATGAAAAGAAAGCCCACGGTAACCAGATTCAGGTCGATGAATTTGGCGGAATCAAGCGCGAACAGGTCCATAATCTTCTCCCCGGTCCGATGTCAGGCGTGCGCGGGAGTGCGCAGGGACAGAACGGATTCTTCCTCCTCGGGGCAGGTCGGGGCCGGAGCCGTGTGGGCCGTCACGCCGAGCAGCCGCCAGAGGTTGGCCGCGAAGCTGCCGTGCACATAGGAAAAGAGCAGGGCGATGCCGATGGGGACCGAGGCGCTGACGCCGCCCTGGGAACAGAAGGCGGCCAGAGCGTCCGCATAGAAGTAAAGCAGAACGTACAGGGTCGCGCTGGCGGCGCCGAAGAGCAGGGTTTTGCCGATGGTTGAGGCGTGTCCGGTGATATGCATGATGTCCTCCTTTGAGGTATGGATGAAAGCGGAGCTGTTCAGACCCTGACGCAATACACGGGTATGGAAAGCTGTCCGCGCAGGCGGACGCCGTCCCGCAGGGCGCAGATGACCATGTCCACCCGGCCCATGTCCCGCACAACGTCGCTGACGGCGTCCATGCCGCCCGGCTGGATGTGGTGCCGGGCCGGAACGCCTTCGGCGGAAGCCCGGCGCAGCCACGGCTCGGCGGCGGAATCCGCCCGCGAAATGAAGGCCCGGTCGGGCCGGGGGGTGAGGTTCAGCAGCACGAGGGCATCCCCGAGACGCTGCGCCAGCCCCAGGGCGCTGGCGGCCAGTTCCCGGCTCCAGTGCTCATGCCGGGAAACGGCCAGCACCACTCTGGGATGACCGCTGCCGCGCGTGTACGCCTCGCGGGCCAGATCCGTTTCCCCGGCGTCCGCATAGGCCAGCGCCTCGCTCAGGTCGTCCATGCGTTCCCGCAGCCGGGCCATGCCTTTCAGACTCAGGGGGGAAGGGATGTTTTTCACGCTCATGGCAGTCATTCCGGGTTTGCGGTGTGGCGGGCCGTTGTGTCGCCGCGCGTCTGTTTCCGGTATATCAAAGAGCGTGCCAGTCCGGATTTTTTGTATCAAGCTGTTATTCCATGAGAAATTTTTTAGAGCCGGGCGGATGGCCCGGTGGCGGCGTTGCGGAATGTAACGCAGCGGGCGGATTTGCTTCAGGTAATAATGTGAAAATATTAACATATTTTATATGTTGAATATTGCAACGGCTGTTCCGGAGTGTAACGCCGTGGCGGCGGCCGGGGAGTGGAGCCCGGCGCCCCGGTTTTCGGAAACGCCGGATTTCGGGGCTTGGGGGCCGGGCATCCCGGCCGGGCATCCCGGCGGTTTTGGCAGGAACGTTGCAAGTTGCATCCGGTGGGGCACGGCATCCGGCGCGGGCGCGTCGCCCGACGACCCGGACCGCACCGGCTCGCAGGGGGATACGTCATGAAGGGCATGAAGCGGCGCTTGCGCTCATTCGGCAGAAGCATACGGCACAAGGTGCTGCTGGGCATCGTGCTTTCTCTGGTGGGCGTGGGGACGCTGGGGGCGGTTTCCTATTATTATCTGCGGCAGTTGGAGGAAACCCTGGCCCTGGCCGAAGGCGTGGACGACCTGCAGAGCGACGTGCTGGAAATCCGGCGCAGTGAAAAGAACTACCTGCTGTACGGCCTCGGCGCGGACAGGGAGGAAAGTCTGCGCTATGTGGACCAGGCCATCAGCCGGGCCCGTGGACTTCTGCGCAGGAAGCCGGGGGCGGATCTGCCCGGCGGCACTCTGGGCTCCGGCCGGGCGCGGCTGACCGGGCTGCTCGTCCGGATGGAGGCCTACCGCGACGGTTTCCGGGCGCTCGGCTCTCCCCATGATCCGCAGGCGGAGAATGTGCGCATGCTGGGCAAGGATCTGGTTGCCGACACCCAGTTGCTCGTGGGACGGCTGCGCGGTCATATTCTTGAGATCGTTTCCGCGCTGCGGCGGCAACTGGTCTTCTCCACAGCCGCGCTGCTGGGTGTGGGGCTTTTCCTGGCCTGGCTGATGGGGCGGCGCATTCTGCACGCCCTGGGGCTGATCGAGAAGGCCACCACCAGGGTCGTGAAGGGCGATTTTTCCCCTCTGCCTCTGGAGGGGGCCGAGGCGGAAAGCCGCCATGTGCTGGAGGCGCTCAATCATATGATTTGTGAACTGGAGAGCAGCCAGAACCAGCTCGTGCAGGAAAAAAAGCTGGCTTCCCTGGGGGTGCTCACCGCGGGCATCGCCCACCAGCTGAACAATCCGCTGAACAATATTTTCACGTCCTGCCAGTTGCTGCGCGAGAGCGGCGCGCACGGCGGCGGCGACGCCGGATTCCCGGCGGAAATGCTGCGCAACATCCATCAGGAAGTGCTCCGCGCCCGCGACATCGTGCGCGGCCTGCTGGATTTCGCGCGCCAGTCCGACTTCAGCCTGAAGCCCGTGGCCCTGGCGGACGTGGTGGGGCGGGCCGTGGCCCTGGTGGCCGGTGAAACCCCGCCCGGCCTGCGCATCGACATCGACGTGCCGCCCGATCTCGTGCTGCCCGCCGACGGCCGCCGTTTGCAGGAGGTCTGCATCAATCTGCTGCTCAATGCCGTCCAGGCCGTCAGCCGCCTGCCCGGACGGATTTCCGTAACGGCCCGGCGCGACGAGGCCGCCGCCCAGGCCGTGCTGCGCGTGCGCGACAGCGGTGACGGCATCCCCGAGGCCGGCCTGGGACGCATTTTCGATCCCTTTTTCACGCTCAAGGGCGTGGGCAAAGGCACGGGCCTGGGGCTTTCCGTGGCTTTCGGGATCATCCGCAGGCACGGCGGCACGATCAGCGTGGAAAGCGTGGAAGGCGAAGGCAGCTGTTTCACCGTCCGACTGCCGCTGGATGCGCACAAGGGGGAATAAAGATGAACGGAGCCGCGGCGAAAATTCTGGTGGTGGACGACGAGGCCATTGCCCGCGCCAATCTTGCCCGCGTTCTGGCCCATGACGGGCACGAGACGGCCCAGGCCGGGAGCGGGAGCATTGCGCTGGAGATGCTGCAGCACGGGGAATACGATCTGGTCCTCACGGACCTGATCATGCCGGACATGGGCGGGCTGGAACTGCTGGAGCGTGTCCGCGCGCGCTTTCCCGGCACTGAAGTGATCGTGGTCACCGGCTATCCCATGGTGGAAACCGCCGTGGAGGCCATGCGCAAGGGCGCGTACCATTATCTGGCCAAGCCCTACCAACTGGACGAGGCGCGCCTGCTCGTGGCCAGGGCGCTGGAAAAACGCCGTCTGTATCTGGAAGTGGCCCGGATGCGCTCCCTGCTGGAAACGCGCGAAGGGCCGCTGCTGCTGGGCGATGCTCCGGTCATGCGCGAGCTCAAGCGGACCATCGCCCGGGTGGCCCCCTCGGACGCCTCGGTACTCATCCTGGGCGACACGGGCACGGGCAAGGAGCTGGCCGCCCGTTCCATTCACGCCCTGAGCCGCCGGGCCGGGGGACGTTTTCTGGCCGTGAACTGCGGGGCCTTGCAGGAAGAACTGCTGGAAAGCGAGCTCTTCGGCCACGAGCAGGGGGCCTTTTCCGGGGCGGTGCGCCGTAAACCGGGGCTTTTCGAGGCAGCCTGCGGCGGCACGCTCTTTCTGGACGAACTGGGGGAAATGTCGCCCGCCATGCAGGTCAAGCTGTTGCGCGCCCTGCAGGAACGCGTCATCCGCCGGGTGGGCGGCACGCGGGACATTGAGGTGGACGTGCGCGTACTGGCCGCCACCAACCGCAATCTGCGGCTGGAAGTGTCCAGGGGAAATTTCCGCGAGGATCTTTACTATCGGCTGGCGGTGATCACCCTGCGCATGCCCGCCCTGGCGGAACGGCGGGAGGACATCCCCCTGCTGGCGCATTTTTTTCTGGAGACGGGCGCGCGGCGCGCGGGCCTGCCCGTACCGGAGCTTTCGCCCCAGGCCCTGCGCGTTCTGGAAGGCTATCTCTTTCCCGGCAATGTGCGGGAGCTGTGCAATCTCATGGAGCGGGCGGCGGTGCTCAGCGACGGGCAGCGGATCACCCCGGCGCATCTGCCGGAGGAACTCGGCGGGGAATTGCTGCCCGCTGCCGGAGCCGGGCCGGAAGCGGGAGAACGGCCGGAAAGCCTGGAGGAAAACGAAAAGCGGCATATCCTCCGGGTTCTGGACTATGCGGACGGCAACCGGACCAGAGCCGCGCGGATTCTCGGCATCAACCGGGTTTCGCTCTGGCGCAAGCTCAGCCGTTACGGACTGTAGCCTCCGGGAAGGGAGGCGCGGGAAAGGCCGTGGCGGGGATCAGGCGGCTTCGGCCCCGGCCTCGCGGCGTTCGCGGCGGCGCACCAGGAAAAAGACCAGAAAGGAGCCGGCCAGCTTGGACAGGCTCATGATGCCGATGGACCAGGGGGTCGCCAAGCCGAGGAACAGCAGAAAGACCAGGCTGTCCAAGGGCGCGCCCAGCAGGCTTGAAATCAGGATGCGCTGGGAAAAGGGCTTGTGCGTGAAGGTGAACAGGGCCCAGTCGCCCAGTTCGCCCACGGCGAAGGCCACCGCGCTGGCCACGGCCAGTTGGGGCGTGGCCATATACCAGCTCACCACGCAGCCCGCCAGCATGGCCCAGAGAATATGGTGCCCCACGCGGCGCTGGGCGAAATCGCGCACTACAAAGACAAAACCCACGATCAGCGACGCCGGCGGCCAGAGGTCGCCGTTGGGCAGCTGAACGAGCGGGGTCACGGCAAAAGCGTAATTAACGCCCACAATCAGAGCTATGTAGGTAAACAGCGAGAACATGGTGCGCAGACTATGCGGAGCGCCGCGCGCCGTCAAGAGCGAGCGGCGCGTCATATGGACAAGGGACGGGGCAAGGAATACACTTAATGAGTGCGGAAAACAGGGGCGTTACGTTGCCGCTGAGGGGAACGCGGCCTTTCCGGACCGGAATTCACCCCGTCCGGCAGCGGGTTTTGGTCGTTGCTGCGGCATGATCCGCGGGGCTGTCTTCCGTATCCGACGCTGTCGCAGCTCTTTCCGCGAGACATGGCCGCCGGGATCGCCGCAGGGCATCATAAAGAGGGCGTCGTCTTGGAAAGATTCAGCGCATGGTTGAGGGCACACGGTTGGACGCTGCTTGTTCTGCTGTTTCTGCCGCTTGCGGGCATGGCCCTTTTCCCTTTCGCGCATTCCTTGCTCAGTTCCGGCAAAACGCCGCCGGTCGCCATGAACGACGACGCCCAGCTCATTTTGTTTGTGACGGGGGGCTGCGGGCTGCTGCTGATGGGCTTTCTGCTCCTGGCGCACAGCCGGAACCGGAACGCCAGGCTCCGCCAGGAAAGCATGGAACGGAGCCTGGAATACCAAAAGCTGATCACTGAGGCCACCAAGGGCCTGTACGAAAGCATCTATGAGGTGGACGTCACCCGCGACAGGGCGGACAGCGAGGAAACCCGTCATTATTTCGAGCGGCTGGGCATTGCCGGCGACACGCCCTTCGAGGAGGCCCTGCGGCATATCGCGGCCCGGCAGATCCGGGAAGAGGACCGCCGTGGCTATCTGGCCACCTTTTCTCCGGACAGGGTTCTGCGGACCTACCGCGAGGGCGTGCGCAGCCTGCGCTATGAATTCATGATCTCTGAGGACGGCAAGAATTATTACTGGCTGCGCATCATAGCGCGCATCTTTGTTCTGCCCTTCGACCAGTCCGTGCGGATGATCGTCTACCGGCAGAATATCGACGAGGAAAAGCATCACTGGAAGGCATACCAGTATCAGCAGATACTTATGGAGGCCGCCAAGGGTCTGTATGAAAATATCTATGAGATGGATATGACCCACAATTGCGCCGCTAACGAGGAAACCCGCGCCTATTTCGAAAGCCTGGGATTGCCGGGCGATGCCCCCTACGACCGCTTTTTGCATCATGTGGCTGAAAAGCAGATCAAGGCCGAGCACCGGCAGCGGTATCTGGACGCCTTCTTGTCGGACAATGTGCTTGCGGCCCACGCCAACGGCACGGATCGCCAGGTCTGCGAAGTCATGCTTTCCACTGATGACGGCGAGGCGTATTACTGGCTGCGCATCACGGCCCGCATTTTTTTCTGGGATGAAGACAAATCCGTACGGATTTTTTCTTTCCGCCAGAACATCGACGAGGAAAAAAGGCGGGAAAGCAGGCTCTCCGCCCAGGCCCGGCTGGACCCGCTGACCGGCCTGTACAACAAGGCGGCCACGGAACAGCACATCAGCGAGATTCTGGCCGCATGCAAGACCGAAGACCGCCGCTTCGCCTTTTTTATGCTGGATATTGACGACTTCAAACGGGTCAATGACGATTTCGGACACGCCGTGGGCGATATGGTCATCCGCGAATTTGCCCTGGAATTGAAGCGGCAGTTCAGAGACACGGATATCGCGGGCCGTATCGGCGGCGACGAGTTTGCGGCCTTTCTGCCGGTGCCCGGCAGGGCCTGGGTGGAGCGGAAGGCATCTAAGCTGGGCGCGGCCCTGCGCAAGAGCTTTATGTCGGAGACCTACGCCTTCGGTATTACCGCCAGTATCGGCATCGCCCTGGCGCCGAGGGACGGCAAGGACTTCGCCACATTGTACAGAAACGCCGATGCCGCTTTGTACCAGGCCAAGAAGCGGGGCAAGGACGGCTTCAGCGTTCACGCCGGGGCCTGAACCGCCCCTTGCCGCGCGCTCCCGGCCTTGACCCCGGCCGTGGGATATGGGAGATGAAGCGCGTATGGAAGGCGTGCCGGGCTTGTCCGCGCCCGTCTTCCTGCCGTGCCGGTCATATGCCGGGCGGCGTCTTTCTCAGAGCAAAGTAATTTTCAAAATTACTTTGCTCCGGCGGCTGCGAAAGCGGACGCCCGCGCCTGAAACCAAGGCGGGACCGCGTTCCCGCCGCAGGCTGAGGGCAGCGTCAACTTTGAGAATGTCAATTCTCAAAGTCAATCTGTTCTGGTCTGTTTTCGCGCCGCTTCGCGTCGGCGCGGTCACGATATCTAACGGCGGCCCCGCACAGCCCGCGATCCGCCGGGGAGAAGATAATGACGGATCATACCTATCGTTGCGGCTGGGTGGCGCTCATGGGCCCGCCCAATGCCGGAAAATCCACGCTGTTGAACGCCCTGCTGGGCCAGAAAGTGACCATTGTCACGCCCAAACCCCAGACCACGCGCAATCAGATCGTAGGCATTCTCACTGACGAGGAGGCCCAGGTCATCTTTATGGATACGCCGGGCCTGACCCAGGTGCGCGGCCGTTTGAGCAAAACCATGATCCAGGCGGTCTGGCAGAGCCTCGGTCAGGCGGACGTGATCATGCCCATTCTGGATTCCCATCTTTACATCCGGCACCCGGAATTTCTGGACCGGGATCTGGCCCCGGTGGCCGAAGCCCTGGCCAGCGACGAGCGGCCCATGATCGTGGTGGTCAACAAGGTGGACCTGTTCAGCGACAAAAGCCGGATGCTGCCCCTGCTGACCCGCCTGAACGAAATGTGGCCCAGGGCCGACATCTTTCCGACCTCGGCCTTGCGTCGGGACGGCCTGCCGGAGCTCAAAGCCCTGATCCGCTCCAAACTGCCCGAAGGGCCCGCGCAGTTCCCCGAGGACCAGATTTCCACCGCTTCCCTGCGTTTCATGGCCGCCGAGATCATCCGCGAAAAGCTCTTTCTGCATCTGCGCCAGGAAGTGCCCTATGCCGTGGCCGTGGACGTGGAAAGTTGGGAAGAGGACGAGGAGCGCGGCCAGACCGTGATCCACGCCGTGATTTACGTGGCCCGGCCCATGCACAAGGCCATGGTCATCGGGCGGGCGGGCGCTTCCATCAAACAGATCGGCAGCGAGGCCCGCAAGGACATCCAGGAGCTGGTGGGCGGCAAGGTGCATCTGGAACTCTGGGTCAAGGTGCGCGAGCATTGGACGGAAGATCCGGCCTTTCTGCGCGACCTGGGCCTTATGGCGGAGTAGCGGGCATGAGTGCCGAAGACGTATTGCGCGAGCGTTATGCGCGTGTTCTGGAGCGGCTGGACGCGGCCTGCGCGGCCGCGGGCCGCGGGCGGGAGGACGTGGCCCTGATCGCGGTGTCCAAGCTGCATCCGGCCGCTGACGTGGCCGCCGTGGCCCGCGCCGGGCAGGTGGATTTCGGCGAGAATTACGTGCAGGAGGCCCTGCAGAAGCGCGAGGAACTGGCGGGCGAGCCCGCCTGCCGGAACGTGCGCTGGCATATGATCGGGCACGTCCAGAGCCGCAAGGCCGCCCAGGTGGCCGGGGCCTTCGCCCTGATCCATACCTTGGATTCACGCAAGCTGGCTGACGGCCTGGAACGGCGTCTGGCCGTCCTGGAAGCGCGCCAGCCGGTGCTCATGGAAGTCAACGTGGCCGCCGAGCCGCAGAAATCCGGCATCATGGCTGAAGATCTGCCTGTTCTGGCCGATTATATAGTGGAGAACTGCCCGCATCTGGAACTGCGCGGCCTGATGTGCCTGCCGCCGGTCTTCGACGCGGGCGAAGCGGCACGGCCGCACTTCGCGCGTCTGCGCGTCCTGTGTGAGGAGCTGCGCGCGCGACTGGGCCTGCCCCTGCCCGAGCTTTCCATGGGCATGAGCGGGGATTTTGAGGCGGCGGTGGCCGAAGGTGCCACCCTGGTGCGCATCGGCACGGATATTTTCGGGCCGCGCCCGCCCAGAACATAAATGTTTGGCATAAAGCCTGCATGATTCAGACCGGCCCGGTCTTGAGCCGTCAGGCCGGTTTCAACCCGTCCGGAGTAAGTATATATGGCAGCCAAGGACAGCGCCAGGGAAGCCCCGGCCCTGCCGGAAGGGCAGGCCGAAAAGCCCAAGAAGAAATCCAAAGCCAAGCGCCTCGTCATTCTTTTGGCGATTCTGCTGATGACGCTCAGCGGCGCGGGCCTTGGCGCGTACTGGTGGCTGTATCTGCGCACGCCCGGCAGCGGCGCGGCCCACGCGCCGGCTCCGGCCAAGACGGAAGCCCCCGCCCCTTCGGCGGCAGCGGGCGGCGCCTCGACACCGGTCCCGTCCGCGCCCGTGTCCGGAGCCCCGGTCTCCGGCTCAGCCGGAAACGCGGCCGACGCGACGCGCATCGAGCGCCAGAGCGATCTGCCCCGCAGCGCGGGCCTGGTTCTGCCTCTGCCGCCCATCACGGTCAACTTGTCGGACCCCGGCGGGCGGCGTTATCTCAAGCTGGGCATGGAAGTGGAAGTCAATGCCGACGTGTCGGAAGCGCTCAAAGCCCAGAATGCGCGCATCCGCGATGCCGTCATCATGTTGTTGGCGGGCAAGAGTTTCACGGACATTGCCACGCCCGACGGCAAGGTGCTGCTCAAGGCCGAAGTGGCGGCGCGGCTCAATCAGATTCTGGGCGCGCAACGCGTGATCCGAGTCTATTTTACGGATTTTGTGGTGGAATAAGCCCGCGCCGGTGCTTGTTCCGCGAGCGTATTTTGCGCTTGGACGTCTCGCGTAACGGCGAAATGAATTTGCCTTGCGATACGTTCGCGGCGCGGATTTTTCGCGAGAATCCGCACAGAGCGTTTGGATATTTTCAATGTCAGAGCGCTCTAAGCCGCTCCGGCGGGGCCGCAAACGCGGACCCTCGCGACGGAGCTGATAACGAGGTACGTCATGTCGCAGGACGATCAGGAAGCCTTGGCCGCGCAGTGGGCGGCACAGCTTGAGGAAGAAGAAGCCGGCCAGCCCGGCGGGGATGCCGGAGCGCCGGAGGCTGAGGCCGGGGACGCCGGAGCCGCCGCCGGGGACCAGGAGCGTTCGCCCGTGGACGACGAGACTCTGGCCGCGCAGTGGGCCGAAGCCCTGGCCGAGGATGAGGAGGACAAAAGCGGTCCGTCCACTTTCGGCGGCGCGGGCGCGGGAGGCGGCGGCCAGACCACGGACGCCCACTTCAAGGATATGACCGAGATGTCCCGCCAGCCCAGGGACAACAAGCTCAAACGCGAGCTGGATTTCATCCTGGACATCCCGCTGGACGTCTCGGCGGAGTTGGGCCGTACCCGCCTGCTGATCAATGAACTGCTCCAGCTGGGCCAGGGCTCGGTGGTGGAGTTGAACAAGCTGGCCGGTGAGCCGCTGGAAGTCTATGTCAACGGCAAACTGGTGGCGCGCGGCGAGGCCGTGGTCATCAACGAGAAATTCGGCGTGCGCCTCACCGACATCATCAGTCCCATTGAGCGGGTGAAGCAGCTTGGCTAGCCGGTACGTTTCAGTGGCGGCCGCCGCGACTGACCCCGGCCTTTCGGGCCAGGCGGTGCGCGGCGTGGTGGACGGTGCCGCGGCGGTTCCGCGGCCCATGGGCCTGGAGGACGCGGTCCGGGCAGCCGGTGAGCATGTGGCGCGCGGTCTGGAGCAGGCGGGCCGGATCATGGGCCAGGCCGTGGAGCGCGCGACGGATCATGCCGCGAATCAGGCCGTTGCGGGCGGCCACGTCTCCAGCCTCGGCCAGACCTCATTCAGTTGGGGCGGCTATATGCAGGCCGTGGGCATTCTTTTTTTGCTGCTGGCCGTGCTCTGGCTGCTGGTCTGGCTGGTGCGGCGCTACGGGCGGTTCAATTTTCTGCCGCGTCCGGGAGCCCTGCCGCGCGGCGCGCTGGTCATGGAGGCCCAGATGCCGCTGGGACCGCGCAAAGGACTTATGGTGGTACGTTTCTTGAATAGAAGGTTGCTGCTGGGGGTTACTGACCAGCAGATCACCCTTCTGACGGAGGAAGACGCGCACCATGAGCCGCACGACGCAGATTTTCACGAGATCATGGAGGAAGCCCGGCGCGGCGGGCCTGCTGGCGGCAAGCCTGCTGATCCTGCTGCCTGACCTGGCTTTCGCGGCGCAGGATCTCAGCCTGCCCGCCATGTCCCTCACGCTGTCCGGCGGCGCGCCGGAACCGACGAAAGTCTCGGTGCTGCTGGAAATCCTCTTCCTGCTCACCGTGCTTTCCGTGGCCCCGGCCATCATGCTCACGGTCACCAGCTTCACCCGCATCATCATCGTCTTCAGCTTTCTGCGCCAAGCCATGGGCGTGCAGCAGCTGCCGCCCACCCAGATCCTTGCCAGCCTCGCCATTTTTATGACGGTGGTCATCATGTTTCCGGTGGGCAAGCAGATCAACGATCAGGCCCTGCAACCCTATCTCAACGAACAGATCGACTACAAGGTGGCGCTGGACCGGGCCCAGGCCCCGTTGCGCACCTTCATGTTCAAGCACACCCGCGAGAAGGACCTCTCGGTCTTCTATGCCATCACCCAGATGGAACTTCCCAAGAACAAGGAAGAAGTGCCCACCATGCTGCTGGCCGCCGCCTATGTGATCAGCGAGCTCAAGACGGCCTTCACCATCGGCTTTCTGATCTACATTCCCTTTCTTGTGCTGGATATGGTCATTTCCAGCGTGCTGCTGGCCATGGGCATGATGATGTTGCCGCCCATGATGGTTTCCATGCCCTTCAAGCTCCTGCTCTTTGTGATGGTGGACGGCTGGAATCTGTTGGTGGGCTCGCTGGTCAACAGTTTTTTGCTTTAGAGTGTATTGTGCTTGAGATTTGCGCTTTACGGCGGGCAAAGCCCGCCTATGGAAATCTTGCGGTCCTTGTTTCACAAGGCCGGGCATTTTGACAGTACAGAGTAATTTCATTGTGAAAATGCTCTAACTTTCGCTCCCGAGGAGGGCAGCCAGATGTCTCCTGATTTCGTCATCGGTTTCGGTCGCCAGGCCATTGAACTCTGTCTGATGATGGCCCTGCCCATGCTGGGCGTGGGCCTGGGCGTGGGCGTGGTGGTCAGCGTGATCCAGGCGGCCACCCAGATTCAGGAAATGACCCTGACCTTCATCCCCAAAATCGTCTGCATGTTCATTGCCCTGCTGCTGGCTCTGCCCTGGCTCATGGAGCGGATGATCACCTTCACCCGCGACGTGTTCATCAACATCCCCACTTATGTGAGATAATTCGGGCGGGTGCGCGGCGGCGTCTATCCGGGCAGGCTTACGGACGCGTGTTCAGGATCTGTTGCAGCCGCTCCGCACTGATCCGCTCCACAGGCAAAATCGGCTGCGGATCGGCGTCATGGGGAGCGAGGTCTTTTGTATACCAGGCAACGTCGTGCCATGTGCCGCCTTTGAAACCGGCCTTGCGCTGGATTGTGAGCGTCTGGAAGCCCAGAGAGGCGTGCAGCCGCTCACTTTTGCGGTTGGGAAGCGTGACCAGGGCATATGCCGTTCTGACGCCCTGCAAAAGCAGAATGTCCAGCAGCATGCGGTACAGCCGTGCGCCGATGCCCCTCGAGGTCGAGGCGGGATCGAGATACACGGATAATTCCGCGTTCCACTGATACGCCTCGCGCTCGGCCTGTCGGTGGGCGTAAGCGTAGCCGAGCGTTTCGCCGTCTTCCTCACAGACCAGATACGGATACTCCGCTGAAATGGTGCCGATACGCGCGGCGAATTCGTTCTCCGAAGGCAGGGTGTACTCAAAGGTCACCGGAGTGTCGATATATTGCGCGTAAATGCGCAGCAGCGCCGCGCTGTCCCCAGGCCGGGCCAATCTGATATTCATCTTTCCTCCCCGTGCGTTGTGGTGTCCTCAGCCCGCATGGGTTATGTCGCTGTGGCAATGCAACATGCTCTAACAGTTGTTTTGTTATTGTACAATGTACAAAGAAGGACGTATAAATAATGTTTAGATAAAGTTTAGAAAGAATATACATTTTATATTGACTAAAAAATAAAAGGAGGACTCTGTACAGTCCTCCTTTTTTCATGTTTATTAGGGGTGTCGTTCGTCCGGGAAAGAATGCTTCCGGCTAATTTTATTTCAGCTCTATAGTTTTTTATCTTCCCGCCGAACTACACTACAGAGCCCCGAGAGCGTGCCGACGCGGCCAGGCCCAGCAGCACGGCTCCGGCCTGGGCCACGTTGAGGGAATCAAAAGGCCGGGCCAGCGGAATGCGCAGCATATGCGCGCAGCGTTTGGCCACGCCGGGCCGCAGGCCCTTGTCCTCATTGCCGAGCACCAGCACTGCGGGGAGGCGCATGCCGTCCGCAAAGGCGTCCAGGCTGTTGGGGCCGGGCGCGCCGCCCGCGCCGTAAATGGTCAGGCCCGCTTCCTCGGCGCTGTCCAGGGCGTGGGCCAAGTTGGTCACCTGGGCCACGGGCAGATGCTCCAAAGCCCCGGCGGCGGCCCGCCGGGCGGCGGGGCCCAGGTAGGCGCTGTTGTGCCGGGGCAGCAGCAGGCCCGCTCCGCCCAAGGCGTAGAGCGTGCGGCAGAGCGTGCCCACATTGCCGGGATCCTGCACCTGGTCCAGGGCCAGCAGCAGGGGCAGGGGCGCGTCGGGCACGGCGGCCAGCAATTCTTCCAGTCCGCAGAAGCCGGTAACGGCCAGGCGGGCTACCACCCCCTGGTGGGCCACGGCGTCGCGCCCCTGGCGCGGGCCCCGGCAAAGGCGGTCCAGTGCCGCGCCGTCCACCAGGCTGAAGCGTACGCCGTTTTGACGGCAGAGGTTCTGCACCTCCCGCGCTTCAGGGCCGTGCAGGCCCTTTTTGCAGAAAACAAGATCAACGCGCTGGGGCTCGGAGGCGAGCAGTTCCAGCACGGGTTTCAGCCCCGGCAAGAGCGGGGCGTCGTCGGAGTGATCATTCATGGGCGTCTCCGGCTGGAGAATTTTGACGGTCGCTGACGGGCGGCCAGGGTTGGAAGGGACGCCGCAAGGCGCGGCGCGCATTCCGGCCTGTGTACGCATCTTCCCGGTTGAAGGCAAGCCGGGCGGTAAACGGGAGTGAATATATGGCACAACATACAACAAGTTTTCGCGCGCCGGGGGCGTTCTGGCTGCTGGTTGCGGCTTTCTGCCTGCTGTTGGCGGGCGGCTGCGCCACGCGCCAGGGCAAAGGGCCGGAGGTTTCCACCCCGTCCCTCATGCTGCCCGACGACGAAAGCGCTTCTCCTTTAACCCGGACTGAACTGGCGGCCCTCAAGTCCACCGGACAGATCGACAAGAACGTGCCCGCCGACGCCATGCCGGACGTGGCCCGCCAATATAAGTATTTCCTGCGCAAAGGCCGCAATACCATGAGCGTGTTTTCCAAGCGCTCCGAACAGTACCTGGCCTATGCCCGCAAGGTTTTCCGCTCGCGCGGCATGCCCGACGAGCTGGCCTATCTGGCTATTGTGGAAAGCGGCTACAGGGTTGACGCCAAATCTCCGGCGGGCGCCGCCGGGGCCTGGCAATTCATGCCCTATACCGGCATGAAATACGGTCTGAATCAGGACTGGTGGATGGACGAGCGTCTGGACCCTTACAAGGCTACGGAGGCCGCCGCCGATTATCTGCAGAAACTCTACGGCGATTTCGGGGACTGGCCCACGGCCATTGCGGCCTACAATGCCGGTGAAGGCAAGATGAGCCGCGCCAAACAGGGCACCGGCGGCCGTGACTTCTTTGAGGTCAAGGCACGCAATCACAAGCTGGACGACAAGGCCCAGCTGCGGGAAGAAACCAAACAATATGTGCCCCGCTTTTTGGCCGTGGCAAAAATTATGCGCAACCTGCCGCAACTGGGCTTTGACCCCATTCATCCGGACAAGGCCCCCGGCGTGCTGCGCTTCACGGCCCGGCCCGGTACGGATCTGATGGCCTTTTCCAGCGCCTGCCGTTTGAGCTGGGAAGAGTTTCGCGATTATAACCCGCACCACAAGCGGCCCATCACTTCCACGGAGCGCGCTTCTTTCGTCTACGTTCCGGCGCGATACGAACGGGAGGCCACGGCTTTTCTGCGTTCGCCCCAGGCCAACGCCTATGCGGACTGGCGTCCGGTCAAGGTGGCCACCTCGGCGGACTCCTGGGACAAGATCAGCCGTCGCTGCAATGTGCCCGTGGCCCGTTTGAAAGCGGCCAATCCCGGCAATGACCGGCTGCGGGCCGGAGAAATGGTGCTGGTGCCCCGTTCGGTGAACATGTCGGCCACGGCTGTGGCCGCCTTGGACTCGAGAGACGCCAGGGGGTCCGGCGATGCGCGGCAGGGTAAAAAAGAACGCCTGAAACCCGGCGGCGATCGCCGCGCCCCGGCGCGCGCCACGGAAGTGGCCGTCGGCGGCAGCCATAAGCTGCAAGCGGACGAAACCCTTTATGCCGTGGCCCGCAAATACAATGTGAGCCTCAAGGATTTGCAGGACTGCAACCAGATCGACAATCCCAACAAGGTCCGGGCGGGCTGCGTTCTGCGCATTCCGGGCAAGGCCGTGGCCGAGGCCGCGCCGTCTTCCGGCGGCTCCAGCGGTCGCGTGGGCAAGCCCGGTCGCAAAACCACCTATACGGTGCAGGCCAAGGACAGCCTCTGGAATATCGCGCGCAAACACAATGTCAGCGTGGACGATCTCAAACGCTGGAACAATGTGGACGAGAAAAGCCTGCGCGCCGGAGCCAAACTGGTAGTGAACCTGGACTAAGTATAGTTTCCCGCAAGGCGTTTCCGTGCGGGGCTTTGCGGGGATATTCCGGGGTGCCGAACAACTTTTTTACAAAAAAGCGTTGACAGATGAGGGGCGGATGGATATCTTCCACTTCCCGCGACTGAACAACACGTTTTTGGGCCTTTCGAGGCACGGCGAAAAAAAACTTTGCCGGAACGAAAAAAAGTTGTTGACACAGCCAAGGGGATGGTGCATAAATCTGCACCGCGCCGCTGAGAAGAGCGGCAGGGGGCGGAGGCCCTCGGGTGGTTCATTGACAAGTGAATAGCGAGTGGGAAGAAAGAGTCTTTGAGATTCTGATTTCTGCCAAGCAGGAATCTTGATACAGATTTGAACTGGAGAGTTTGATTCTGGCTCAGATTGAACGCTGGCGGCGTGCTTAACACATGCAAGTCGAACGCGAAAGAGACTTCGGTCTCGAGTAGAGTGGCGCACGGGTGAGTAACGCGTGGATAATCTGCCCTCATGACCGGGATAACAGTTGGAAACGGCTGCTAATACCGGATACGCTCTGAATGAACTTTTAGGGGAAAGACGGCCTCTGCTTGCAAGCTGTCGTATGAGGATGAGTCCGCGTCCCATTAGCTAGTTGGCGGGGTAACGGCCCACCAAGGCAACGATGGGTAGCCGATCTGAGAGGATGATCGGCCACACTGGAACTGAAACACGGTCCAGACTCCTACGGGAGGCAGCAGTGGGGAATATTGCGCAATGGGCGAAAGCCTGACGCAGCGACGCCGCGTGAGGGATGAAGGTTTTCGGATCGTAAACCTCTGTCAGAAGGGAAGAAAGTGCGTGGTGCTAATCAGCCGCGCATTGACGGTACCTTCAAAGGAAGCACCGGCTAACTCCGTGCCAGCAGCCGCGGTAATACGGAGGGTGCAAGCGT
>ERZ857951.204-NODE-204-length-82872-cov-39.196059_pt1 | contig 82872 bp, 89 predicted proteins | sample MGYA00519759_ERZ857951 | MGnify/ENA primary metagenome ERZ857951 (study PRJEB31778, sample SAMEA3449377) | human gut metagenome | biome: human gut; feature: human-associated habitat; material: faeces | place: United Kingdom | collected 2010/2012 ...
GAGCGCATGACTGTTAATCATGATGTCACTGGTTCGAGCCCAGTTGGGGGAGCCAAAAGAGGCTCATAGTTTTTCTATGAGCCTCAATTACTTATATATAAAATTTATTTCCGGTAGAAGTGATAATTGTTTTATCGGAAAGGAAAAGATATGGAGTTCGAAAATATGACAGACAAACAATTTGATGTTCTTATGAACTCAATTATCCAAATAGTGAAGGATTCTGAAACTAAAGATGAAGCTGTTGAAAAGCTACAAAATTTAGTTAAAGGTAAAGAAAACTGATTACTTTCGCTAATCTGCTTAATTTAATATTATCAAATATATGAGTCAATCATCATATTTCTTATTTTAGAGATATAGTAATTGGCTCTTTTTTTATTTGGCAATCGTTTTAATTTTTTTGATTAGAACGGTTGCCTTTTTTTATTTACAAAAAATTGAAAGGAATGATTTTAAATGTATTTTACCGACACACCCGAACTCAGGAAGTTTGAAAGAGAGATGCGTCAGAAACCGAATTTTGACAGGCGCAGTGATGAGTGTGATGAAAATGAAATCTCACATTTCTCTGACAACAAAAATGTCAATACAAACAGAAAAAAAGAAGGAGGTTGATTTTATGACTATAAAAATCAGGAGTCCTACTAATGGATATTGCTTGAATCAAAACTAAAAAAATAGGAGATGTATAACTTGAACGAATATGAAAGACAGCGCAGAATAGCTGAAAGCACAAAGAAATTGTATTCGCCGGGTACAAGAATTGAGCTTATCAGTATGAAGGATCCTTACGCACCTGTTCCGGCAGGAACAAGAGGAACAGTAAAATTTGTTGATTCAATGGGAACGATATTCCCTGAGTGGGACAACGGTCGTTCACTTGGAGTGGTTCCCAGCGAGGACTCATTCAGAAAGCTCACACAGGAAGAAATCGAAACGGAAAACCAATCTGAATCACAAGTTGATGATGAAGTTCCTGATGAGAATAGTGGAATTACTATGGGAATGTGAGGTGATTTTAAGAATATAAATCTTCGTTTGGAATGAAGATTTATGTCAATTAAATTTTTGGATATGTTTGCAGGCATCGGCGGTTTCCGTTCCGGACTTGAAGCCATTGGCGGTTTTGAGTGCGTCGGATACTGCGAAATCGACAAGTATGCAAAGCAGGCATATGAAGCAATGTACGATACAGGAGGTGAACTTTACTTTGATGACGCAAGAAAAATTGTACCCGAACAGTTACCCGATTTCGACCTTATTACCGGCGGATTTCCCTGTCAGTCCTTCTCAATCGCAGGAGCAAGAAAGGGTTTTGACGATACAAGAGGAACGCTGCTTTTTGAAATTGCAAGAATTGTTGCCGTTAAAAAACCTAAGTATATCTTCCTCGAAAATGTTCCCGGTCTGCTTAACCACGACGAAGGCAGGACATTTGAAACAATTCTCCGTACGGGGTCCCCGAAAACCTGTAAGCTTTTTGGGGAGAGGAGGTGCAGCATAGCGTGCGAGTTTTTAACCGCTTGCGGTTGGAAACGAGTAAGCACAGCTTGCACCGACGAGGGGTATGATGTGTGCTGGCAGGTACTTAACAGCAAAAATTTCGGAGTTCCACAGTCATGAAATCGAGTGTTCATTATCGGATATCTTAGAGGACAATGTGCCGGAGAAGTATTATCTTTCACGCAAACAAGCGGAAAAGCTCTTATACAAAGAAAAGCCCACACAAGGTGAGCGAATCTACTCATCAACAGGACTGAGCTGTACGCTCACTTGCGGTTCGGGTGGTTTCGGCGGTCATAGCGGACTGTATCTTATTGAAGATACTGAAAATTTCGGATTGCTGATAAAAGCTAAGACCAAAGACGGTTATCAGGTTGCATATCCCGGCGACAGTATTGATACTGCATTTTCGGGAGAAAATTCAAGGTGTGGCAGAGTCGGCAATCAGATAGCGCATACTCTGACAACCTCTGCAACGCAGGCTGTATTCTATCTTTTACCTGAAAGGGAAAATGATAGAATTAGCCATCGACCGTTGACACAAAGTGTCAAAGCGGTCGGGCAAAATGAATCTGAAATGAATCTAATGAAATGGACACTCGTGTCCATTTCATTGACCTGAACCCCGATCCGAAGTTAACAGAAATCGCAAGGTGCATAACTGCAAGGCACGATTCGGGAATCAGTAACCGAAAAGCTGAACATTCGGGAGTTTTTGTGGAAAATTCAGTTGTTCTCGATGACAATGAAAAATTCATAGTTGCTTTTGTTGAACCAAACGGCGAAGTTCACATCGGCAGAATACGAAAGCTTACTCCGAGGGAGTGCTGGAAATTACAAGGTTTCACGGACGATCAATTCGACAAAGCAAAAGCGACAGGACTATCCGATAGCAGACTTTACAAGATGGCTGGAAATGCTGTGACAGTAAATGTGATCTCTGAAATTGGGAAGATTATCAAAAAGGTAAACGATAAAAATTAAATAACAACTAATATCAATCGTTCCGAACGACTGATATTGGTTTCAATATATATAAGCCGTTGGTTGAGTTAAAAACTTAATCAACGGCTTTTTGTCGTTTCAGGGGCGATTGGTATTCTGAAAAGGAAGTGAGAATATCAAAACCCCTGTGAGTTGGATGGGTAACAAAACATCCATCCTTCATATTTTGTACGCCCTGTTTCCTCTGAATTACGAAAGGTATATTGAACCCTTCGGAGGTTCGGGAGCGGTACTTTTAGGCAAGAAAAAGCCTGATAAGTTCGAGGTGTACAATGATTTTAACCATAATCTTGTAAACCTTTTTCGCTGTATGCGTGACAGACCTATGGCATTCATAAAAGAACTCGGATTTTATCCGCTAAATTCAAGGGATGATTTTAATGCAATCAGAGATTTCTTCAGACAGGAGAAGTTTGAGGATAAGTACCTTTATGAGGAATTGGAACTGACGAAGATTATCCTGCCTGACTTGAAAGCAGAAGAAATCATTGAATTGTATATAAAAATGAAACAGGACTACGACTTGCGCAGAGCAGTAATGTTTCTGAAACTTTTGCGATACAGCTATTCAAGCGGCGGAAAATCATTTGCCTGTCAGCCATTTTCAGTAGTGAGCCTGTTTCAACTGATTGAGCAAGTCGGCAAAAGACTTGAAAATGCGGTGATTGAAAATCAGGATTTTGAAGTCCTGATAAAGCATTACGACCGAGATAATGCCTTTTTCTACTGCGATCCGCCTTACTATTCAAGCGAGTATGTTTATCAGTGCGGTTTCACTTGGGATGACCACTTGAGGCTGAAAAACGCACTTGCAAAAGCAAAAGGCAAATGGCTTGTATCATATAACGATTGTGAAGAAATCCGCAATTTATATGACGGTTATTCATTCTTTGATTTCACAAGGTTACACAATATGAAACAGCGAATCAACGCAGGCGAGCAATTTCCCGAACTGCTAATCAGCAACTACGATATGTATGAAAGGCAGAGAAATAAACCGTTGCAGTTGAGTTTGCTTGACTTAACAACCGAACAACAAATTGATTTAGAACAAATTTTGAAGGAGTGTATTATTAACCATGGAAAATAGAATTTATGTAAGCATACCGCTTGACACATTGATAGTTGCAGGAATTACATCCGACTGTGCTGTGCAGATTTCGGCTGTGGACGGAGCAATTCTGATTGAGAGGTGCGATGATGATTACGAAAATTTTGATGACAAGTGTAATTGTAGCAACTGTATCTGCGATGAGTGCAGAGCAGAGCTTGCGGAAAGCGAGGACGAGTAGTGCTTAAAATTTACAGAGTTCTCGGTAAAAAAGGAAGAATTACAATTCCCTATGAAATCCGTCAGCAAATCGGATTCAGATACAACGATGTTTTATCATTCAACCAGCAGGATGACGGCTCGGTACTTGTCAGGCGAGAAAAAATATGCGACAACTGCAAGGAGTTAGCAGAAGAATATGAGGAAAATTTCACCCTTGAAGAGTTCCTCGACAGCCTGTCAGAGGAAGAACAGAGAGATGCACTTTTGCATCTTTCTCTGCTGTGGGCAGAAAAACAGAAACACTAAATCGGAGGTAAATTTATATGGCACAAAATACTAATTTCAAAGGAAACAAATACAACAATCAGAAAAGGAAACTGCCGTATATCAAGGTAAGGATTGATAAGCTTGTTGATGTAGAAGATTGCAACACAAAGGCGTTTGCAAGCGTTACTGTCAGCGGTGCGGTGGCAATTCACGGAATCAGAGTGATGAACTCAAGAAAAGGCTTATTTGTTGCAATGCCTGCAAGTAACTATGTTGACGAAAACGGCGAAACGAAGTTCAGCGAGATTGCTCACCCTATTTCAAAGGAGTCAAGAAATATGCTAAACAGCAAGGTTATGGAAGCGTATGATCAGGCACTTAATAAACAGCAGAGTGAAGATGAAGCCGAAGATATGTCAGAAGATGAATCGGAATGCTTTACGCAGAGTATGTGATTTTGCCTTGACTTTTACTCTAGACTTATGTATAATATCTTTCAATTTGAATGGTAATTTCGGGAGATAAATAAAATGAAAGTTTTAGTAATGAATTGTAGTCCAGTAAGAAATGGCGCAACTGCTGAAATAGTAAATATTGTTTCAGATTGTTTGAAAGAAAAATATGATGTCAGAAGTATTTGTATTGATGATTTTGATATAAGTTTTTGTAAAGGGTGTAGAAATTGTCATAATACAGCTAAATGTATTCAAGATGATGATGTAGTCAAAATAATTCAACAGTATGAATGGGCAGATATTATTATATCAGTGTCTCCTTCATATTGGGCTGACATTCCGGGACAATTTAAGGCTTTTATTGATAGGTGCACACCTTGGTGTAACACTCATGACCCTCATGCTACCATAAGTAGCGGAAAGAAAGGATATTCAATAGCTTTAAGAACTGGTCCAAGTATGAGAGAATGTAGCCGAGTTATTGAAAGCATCGAACACTTCTATGGACATTTGGAGATTGAGTGTTGCGATAGTTTAGGCTTGTGTTCAGTAGAGTATAAGGAGGCAGTGGAACAAAGAAAGAATGAAATTATAAAGTTTTGCGATAAAATTTAAGAATATGCTCTGGACATTTGAAATTCTTTGGATATACTTAGTGCTTGAAAGGACGGCGATAGTATGAAAAAGAAAATCGCAATAATGCTGACATTGATTTTAGCAACAGGAACATTCACAGCTTGTACGGCAGAAGAAAAAATGTATAACAGTTCTTTATTACCCACGGTTTCAACTTCCGTGGGTGTTTCTGTATCTGGGAAAATTTCTGCGACGGCAGGAACAGCACCAAAGCAGTGGCATTATTCCAAGCGACCTATCATTCAATGTAATCGCAGACAACAATAAAATATATGTAGTCTACTGCTGAGCAGACGATTAAGCAAGGCACTCACTTCATTGTGGGTGCTTATTTTTTTGAAAGGAATGATTCCAATGAAAATAAACCAAATAACTCTAACAGACCTCCGCCGTATGAACGGCAAGGAAGGACTCATCTTGCAGGGGTGTGGCGGTGAAACACAGGAATGGGTGGACGGCATCAATAAAATGCTCACGGACAAAGGAATACTTCTTGACAATACAAAGTTTGAGCATGTTTCTGTGTTTCAAAATGACGGCGTAACCTGTATTCTCTATCCCCTTGAAGATGTCCACCTTGACATCGGCAAGCTTGCAATGTGGAGATTACAGTCCTACACAGCCTTTGCCGGGACTTGGCTTTCCGATTATGTAGATAACAAGCTCGGCGGTTTTGAACCTGAACAGAATAAAGCAGAAAAGGTCAAACCCGACTGTGCATTAATAGGGACTGACGGCAATGTGTTTTCCATACTTGGTATGGCAAGCCGTACGCTCAAGCAAAACGATATGGCTCCGTTCATACCGCATTTTTATGCGCTGATTTTAGATGACAGCAACAAAGAAGAAAGAAACCTCGGTATGCTTGCAGGACTTTCTATGCTTTGGGTTTGTGATGCGGTTTGGGTTTTCGGAGATGAAATAACTGAGAGTATGAAAACAGAAATTCGCTTTGCAGAAAAACTGAACATCGAAGTCAGATATATATCGGAGAATGATTTAAGAAAATCGGAGGTAAAAAATGATAAAATCAAGAAAAATTAAGTTATTGAAGTGGTTGGCAGGAATATCAGTAATACTGTTAATGCTCGGAATATCGGCAGTAACAGTATTTGCCGCAGGAGATGTATCATCAGCCATTGAAAGTACATGGACGGCGGCTCAAACACAGATTAAAAGTGTTGTAAACAATGTTGTTTTTCCTGCGGTTGATATGATTCTTGCTATACTTTTCTTTGTTAAAATGGCCCTCGCATATATGGACTATAGAAAACACGGACAGTTTGAATTTGTTGCGCCGGCAATTCTTTTCGGCTGTCTTGTGTTCTCTCTGACTGCACCGCTATACATCTGGACGATACTTTAAAATTGAAAATGGAAAATGTAAAATGGAAAATTTTGGTCGGCAAGATAGCTTGCGATAACGGAAAGTTTTGTTGCCCGACAGTATTTAAAATTGCGGTAAAGCAGCCGCACACCTTAATTTTCAATTTTCAACTTTCAAATTTCCATTTGACAGGGGGTGATTTATATTTTTGATTGGTTAGGAGATTTCATCGGCGGAATCGGAAGTGCCATAGGCGAGGTGTTTGACTTCCTCGGTGAGCAAATCTCAAACGCAATATGGAACACGATGTTACAGTGGTTCTACGAAACGATTTACAACGCTGTTGCAGACTTCTTCACGATGATGGGAAATATGGGCGCAGATGTCTTCGACCTTGAATGGGTGCAGGCAACAATAAATCTGTTTACGCTTTTTGGCTGGGCATCGTTCGTCGCAGGCACGGTTGTTGCCGTATTTGATGTGGCTGTTGAATATCAGAATGGCAGAGCAAATATCAAAACAACTGCAATTAATGTCTTAAAAGGTTTCTTTGCCTGTTCGCTATTCGGAGTCGTGCCTGTGGAGCTGTACAAGTTCTGCATCAGCCTGCAAAACACATTCTCAAAGGACTTGTCATCTATAATGGCAGGGCAACAAAGCATTGCTTTAGCCGGACAAAGCACAAGTGTTTTAGAGGGCAGTTTTGCAGTCGCAAACCAGACAACATTCGGATTGCTGAATCTGTTATGTTTGATAGCTTTTGCCTACTGCGTAATAAAAATATTTTTTGCGAACATCAAGCGAGGCGGAATCTTGCTTATTCAGATGGCAGTAGGTGCACTGTATATGTTCAGCGTTCCGAGAGGATATCAGGACGGCTTTAATCAGTGGATGAAACAGATAGCGGCACTGTGCCTTACGGCATTTATGCAGACAACTCTGCTGTTCCTCGGGTTGCTAACCTTCCCCGGCAATATGCTTTTAGGACTTGGAATAATGCTTGCATCAAACGAAGTTCCTAGAATTGCACAGCAGTTCGGACTTGATTCATCAGTTAAGGTTAATATGACGAGCATTGTTCACGCAACCACTACTGCCGTAAATCTGACGAGAAGTGTTGCAAGGGCGGCTAAATAACTTAGTGCCAATGTTCTACTCCACTTATGTTGCGTAGAACATTACTGCTTTTTAGCGTAAAATTTCCGCTAAAAAGCAGAGGCGCAATGCTCCTTGGCACAAGTTGCAATCTATCGCAAAGTTCTAATCAAACAAGCTTGTTAGAACTTTGCTCCGATTTAAGACGAAAGGAATTTAAAGATTATGACCACTTATTTATATCCGCAAAACCTAAAAGCCACAGCCAATCTATGGCTGTGGAGCTTACGGGATTTTGCAATTATGAGCATAGCGCTTTTATTATCAATCCTGATACTTGCACAGACGAGGATAATAGCACCGCTTGCAGTGACACTGTGTTTTGGATTTTTGTCAATACGGCTTGAAGATACAACAATTCTTGATTTTATTCGCTATGCTGTGAAGTATTTTATATCAACTCAACAGATTTATTTTTGGGCAGAAAGGGGCAAATAAATGAAGAACAAGCAGAAGAAAACAAAGCACAAAGGCAAGTCCGTTCAGGACTTGCTGGGCATAAAAACCTTTACGAAAAACGGTTTAAAGGTTGGCAAAGAAGAACTAATCTTCTATATGGTTCAGCCTACAAATATTTCTGTGCTTTCCCACACGAATATCGAAATCAAGGTGCGCCACCTGATGATGGTGCTTTCTGCTGTGCCGGATATTGAAATCACTTGTACAGATTCCTGCGAGTGCTTCGATACAAACAAAAGCTATATCAAAGGCAGAATTGAAGCTGAACAGAATGAAAAAGTCAGAAAAATATTGAATAAGGATCTGGATTTTCTCGACAGTATTCAGACCGAAACCTCAACCGCAAGGCAGTTTCTGTTCATAGCAAGGTGTAAATCTTCAAAATCCGAAAATGTTTTGCAGAAAGCAAACAGGGTTGAGAAGATTATTTCAGACCAAGGCTTTGAAGTAACCAGAATGAAGAAAGCAGACATCAAGCGGTTTCTCGCAATCTACTTTGAGGCAAGTATGAACGGAGATTTAATGCCCGACTATGACGGCGAACAGTATATTTCGGAGGTGGAAAATGAAGAAGCATAAAAGGAAAATCCAAACGGGAATTGTGATAGGCATATTTTCTGTAATTATAATTGCCTGTTTGATTTCAATATTTTCACGGATGTACACCGAAAACAAGGAAAAGGAAGCATTCAGACAGCTTGCAGAAATCGTTACTGAGGAAACAACGAATACAGATACTGAAACAGAAACGATAAGAAAGCCAAATCTGTTGAAAGTCAGTGATTCGGATGATGAATTGCAAACTGAACAGCCTGTGTATTGCACAACCTATTACGAACCTCATTCAATATCAGAACTCATTTCAATGAATTCCGAATGCTTTGGCTGGATAAGCATATCAGGAACAAACATAAACTATCCTGTTATGCACACACCCAGTAATCCGCAGAAGTATCTGAATAGGAATTTTTATGGTGAGTACAGCTATAGCGGTACACCGTTTCTTGATGCAAGGTGTTCAGCCGACAGCACCAATCTCATAATTTACGGACACCATATGAACAACGGCACAATGTTTGCAGACCTCTGCAACTATACCGATTATTCTTATTTTACGGAACATCCGACAGTTGTGCTCGAAACGAAAGACGGGGCATTTGCTTACTCCGTCTTTTCTGTTATGAAAGTAAAATCCGATGATTATTGGTACAGATTCACAACAGTTGGAACGGAAAAAAGCTATAACTCAAGAATTGAATATGCAAAAGAGAAATCCATATACGACACAGGAATTACACCTGTTTACGGTCAGCAGATTCTAACGCTTTCAACCTGTTACGGATACAATCAAGATGACCGCATACTTGTGTTGGCAGTTCGAAATTAAAGGGGGTAAAAATTATGGGACTATTCAATAGAAAACCAAAGGTGCTCACACCAGAACAGGCAGAGGAAATTTACACAAAAGATTTCTTTGATATGATTCTGCCGTCAACAATAAAATTCTTGACAGATCACTACATTGTCGGCGACTCATACCGCAGTGTATGGGCGGTTCGTGAATATCCGCCGTCAACTGAAGAACAGGCGATTCTTTCACAGCTTGCAGACAGAAACGGAGTAACTCTCCGCATCTATCACAGACTTGTGGAGAGTATGGAACAGAGAAAAATAATTCAGAATGCCACACGCAAAAACAAGCTCAAATCAAGCGGTAACGATGTAAACGAAACCATAGAAGCACAGGGCAACTTGCAGGATGTTGTCACCCTTATGGCAAATCTGAGGAAGAACAAAGAGGCGTTGCTCCATTGCAGTGCGCCTTATCGGAAACAAATCGAATAGGATGAATATGGGACTGTAGGCAATGCCGCAGTCCTGATTTTTAGCAAGAAAATGAATAATATACGCACTTTATTGATGTAAAAATCTAAAGACATTATTTCATATAATAGTGCATAAAATGTTAAATAAAATAAACACCAATGTTCAAAGGACAATTGCCTGTTTAACCATAGGCGCTTATTATAATAAATTTTCCGGACGGAGAGAACTTTTTCAGTTACAGCTGTCGACGTAAGATGTGGTAATATTTCCATCAATTCGACTAAGTCTTCTTTGGAAAGGCACATATATTTTCTGCGTACTGAAATTCGTTTGTTTAAATTTTTAAATAAAATCATGTGTCCATACAATATCTTAGAACTAATAATACAGCAGAACAAGGAAATTGCATAATATTACAATTTCCTTGTTCTTTAAAATATTTTAATAATTTGTACAGCTGTATATGAAAAGAAACAGTTTTTTATTATCATCAACATAATGCGATTTGGTAACTTTATGAATAATTAAATTTTAAGAAATAGTACCGTTAGAGCTACATTTAATCGTAACCGACATTGAAAAGTCCTTTGTTCCGGTAGATGTTTTTTGGGTAGCGGTAGCCTTTGCGGTAGCAGTATTACCTGATTTACTGTGCGAGGCACTTTTTATAGACCAAGCATATGATGGTGCGGTTGTACTATGAGAACAACTTGTGCATTTTGAACTACTTCCGTTATAAGAAAATGTGCCCTTGATTGATACTGACCACAACACAGCACCATTACTGTTTTTGTAATACTTGGTTTTTGTTGCGGTTTTAGTGCTTGAGTTTACTGTAACAGAAGATTTATCTGGTGCTTTGTAGCTGATCACAGTTTCAATTCTATCACCATTATCTAAATACTCAATACTTGTTACTTCATCATTGAGCAATAGTGCACTTGTGGGAACACAAAAAATTGTACAACACATAAATGCTGTGATTAATGATATTAGTGTTATTTTTTTAACAGTATTCATAATGATAATCTCCTTTTTAAAATTTATTCTTCAATTACTTCATTTGAAAATAATGCTTCTTCCCGTAACAGCATCTGATGATTTTGATACCAAAAAGCACAAAACACCGATGTTAAAATTATCAGAATAATTAAAATTACTGAGATAAAAGCTTTAATATATTTTGAAGTTTTGATTTTTTTGACTATGTATTCCGTGTCAGCCGCTGAAAAATAATCGTTCACCACGTTATTCGGCAAGCCGTATTTTTCGTACAGTTCTTCTTTTGTTGTGATTTCCTCATCTTCGCAGTAGCTTTCAATATTCGCTTTTAATTTGGTGACATATCTTTTCTCACTTTTACCCATAATCGGGAAAAATGATTTAACCTCAGAAATATATTGTTTGCATATTTTATTCATCCGTTTTGCATCCCCCTTGCTCTTGCGACAGTACATTCATAATTTTTTGAATACCGTCCGTTGTGTTTTTGTAATTTTGCGAGATCTCTTTCAGAAATTCTCTTCCGCTTTGCTCAATTCTGTAATATATGCGAGTTCTCTTTTTGCCTACCTGCTTTGAATACTCGGTTATTTTACCTTCATTTTCCAGCTTGTAGGTGGCGGTATATATAGTGTTTTGAGATATTGTCAGTAAGCCTTCCGAAAAATTCTCAATGGACTTTACTATTTCATAAACATAGCTGTCATGACAATTCAGAATTGAGAGAATGAGCAATTCCGTAATACCGTTAATAAAATAATTTTTAGAAGCCATAAAAACCTCCTTTTCAATTACATTATACAACATCTTTATCTTAAATCAATATTACGGCGTAAAAAATATTTGTTGACAAAATAAATTCTTTATATTACAATGAATTTGTAAATAATAGTCTTTGATGAAATTCTCTCATATTTAAAAATTATCCCGATGATTTAAGGTGTTCAAAGTAATGTGTAAATATGGCATAGGTTAATATGCTCGTCTATGGTTATAAGTACAGCGTGCATTTGTATGTAAGGTTAATATCTTTTACCTTAGGTGTATTTTAGATTATCATAAAAGGAGATGAATCCAATGGGAACTAATTTGAATCAATAAATCACAAAATAATGCATAATTATTTGCAGCAAATTAAAGTAAAGGAGAAAAATCACATGACAAAAAAGAAAGTTAAATTATCTGTTACTAGTTTGTTAATATCGGCTTTATTAATTTTTTCCTGCGTAGGTGCATATGCCGCTCAAAACAGCAATCAATATGATTATTCTTATACTTTTGAGGGCAATAATGCTAATTACATTAGCAAAAATTTAGCAACAGATGAAGAAAAATATTATAATGTAAATAACAATAATGCATATTCATTAAGCAATGTAACGGAAGGTTCTTCTTCTGGATATATACCGGATGATTGTTCTTTTGGCAATATTTCAGACGATGGTTATGGCATTGAACCTACAAATATTATCGGTTCTGATGGACGTTCGAGGGTAACAAATACTACAAGTTTCCCTTATAGCGCTATTTGTTATTTAGAAACTAAATGGAAAGACGGCACTACTACCATAGGAACAGCATGGATGTATTGGAAAGACATAGCTATAACAGCGGGTCATTGCGTATATTCATCAGACAGAGGCGGTTGGGCAAAAAGTGTAACTATATGGCCCGGTAGAAACGGCAGTACGACACCATATGGTTCTGCATATGCTAAAGTTATGCATACCAGCACTGCATGGACTAATTCCTCCAATGCTAATTATGATTATGGATTGCTTGAATTAAACAAAAACATAGGAACTTCTACAGGATATTTTGGAATGCATTGGACATCAAGCTCACTAAATGGAAAAAGCATTACCGTAGCGGGATATCCGGGAAGTTCGATCAAAATAAGACAACTTTGGAAAATGAATGGTAAAGTTGCAAGCTGTAATGCTAATAAAGTGTATTATAGTATTGATACTGAAGGAGGACAAAGCGGTTCTCCGGTATACTGGTACAATTCTACATATGGATATCAGGGAATAGCAATTCATGCCTATGGAGGTTCTTCAAATAATTCAGGAACAAGGATAACACAATCTTTATTTGATTTCTTTACATCATTTAGGGATTAATTCATAGGGGAGGACAGAAGTCTATGGTTGTACGTGTGCAAAAATTTACAAAAATAATCGTATTCAGTTGTGTTTTAATTTGTGCTTGTTTAATAAGTACAGCTTGCTCCGGAAATGCGAATTTGACAGAAACAGAAGATAATATTAAAATTACTGCTTCTGAAAAAGTTACTAATGAAACAACAGCAAGTCAGGAAAGTACAACACAACCTGATTCATCTACTGCAGAAACTACGAAACCGGAGAGTACTACCAAATCTAAAACTTCTAACGAAGAAAAAACTCAATCATCGGAAAATACAAGCGGAAGTGAATCATCAAAACAGAATGCCACTTATTCAAAAGATAAAGTCACTTTTATCTTTAAGGATAATTCCGGGAATGTTATAGAAGGGATTGATGTGGTTATTCAACCGCATGCCAATGAAGGCAGCGCACATACAGATATTGCAGAAGTTGTTGGAACGTCTGACAAAAATGGCGCAGTAGCTTGGAAACCTATAGAAGGAAAGCATTTTTTAGAAGCTTCAAAAGGATCTGAAAATCAAGAATATGCTATTGATATTGTTGAATCTGACATAGGAACAGTAATTGAATTAATATGGCAGTCTTGAAATATAAACATTTTCCTTATTTCGTCGTAGCTATAATAAAAGCCACTCTCCGTAATTGCTTCTTCTTTCTATCTTAATGTAAATTTTGACCATTTCCCAAACCAGGAAATGGTCAAAGGCTTTAAATATTTAAGGGGCTGTCGCAAATGAGTAAAATTTGCAACAGTCCCTATTTTTTTGATAGATTAAGTTTTAGTAAGAATGAAATTTTAAAAAGTTGAAAATATCTTCAATGGCATACGCACTAATTCAGAGGGTGGATAAAATTTCCATCCTCTTTTTTCGGATTCTTTACTTTTCTTAACGCTATGCGATTTTTTTCTCAAATAAAGGTTTGTGAAAACGGTCAGATTTTGCTCGGTTCCATAGCTTTTGAATATTCTCACCACATTCGCCCTGTGTCGGCTTTTAAACAATAAGTCGGGAAAGTATCCGAAATCGAATAAAAGCCGAAATCGGGCGGTTTGTGGCAAGGTGTGAAAAATCGGAGTTACGGCAATTCGGGCAGTTTTTCAAGGGTGGAATTTTAAGCAGGAGAAAGACACGGGGTTGCAGTCGCTCCCTCGTGTCGGTTTACGGCAGACGGCAACGCCGACTGCCATGCGGTTTTTCGCACTTTTCAGCCTCAAAAATCCATAGGGTTAATTTTCAGCCTTGGGGTTGTACTTGTGGGTTTAACTGCCCGATTAGCCGAATAAAATGCCAAAAATAAAGGAGTTGCAACTGTGGGTTGTGACAAAACAGGAGGTTTTGCCCTTGAATGAAACGGATAACAGAAAAGAAGTTAAGCGGAAATTTGCACTGTGGATAAAGCAGTCAACAATTGATATGGTTGAGGGTATTTACAAGGAAGATAATTGCTCCAGTCGAAGTGAATTTATTGAAAAGGCAATAATTTTCTATGTGGGATACCTTTCCTCAAACGACAACAGTCAGTATCTTCCTAATGTGGTTACCTCTACATTGAAGTCTATAGTCGCTGAGAGCGACAACCGAATGAGCAGACTGATTTTTAAATTAGCCGTAGAGCTGGCTATGACAATGAATATTATTGCCTCGTCACAGGATATAGACAAGATGACTCTTACAAAACTTCGTGGCGAGTGCGTCAAGGAAGTCAAACGGCTCAATGGATCGTTTTCTTTTGATGATGCATACGATTGGCAGAAAGGATAATTATTTGTGGCAAAGTTAGTTACAAAGTTTAAATATCTCAAGCCGAATCGTAAAGTTAGTGCAGGCGGTTATGCAAAATATATTGCCACCCGTGAGGGCGTAGAAAAGATTGATGACACTCAAAAATTTGCTCCTGCAACGGCAAAGCAGAAGAATCTAATTGAAAAAATCTTAAAAGATTTTCCCGACAGCAAGGATATGTTTGAGTACGCTGATTACCTTGAAAAGCAAAATCAAGGCTCGGCTTCTGATTTAATCTCAAGATTTATGGAAGACTACGCTTATGAAATCTCGGGCAGAAAAGCATATGCCGATTATATTGCTACCCGTCCTCGTGCAGAAAGATTCGGCTCTCACGGACTTTTTACCGATGACGGTGTGCAGGTTCAGTTGAGTAAAGTAACGCAAGAACTCGACAGGCACAAGGGTAATATCTGGACTGCGATAATTTCTATTCGCAGAGAGGATGCGGAACGGCTTGGTTTTAATACCGTAGCTCGGTGGAGAGATATGCTCCGAACGCAGACAGAAGCACTTGCGAAAAATCTGAAAATACCAATGGAAAATCTTCGTTGGTATGCGGCATTTCATAATGAATCGCACCACCCTCATGTGCATCTGATTGCATATTCAACTGTTGAGAACGAAGGCTATCTCACGCAAAAGGGAGTTGAAAATCTACGCTCGTCATTTGCAAGAGATATTTTTCAGCAGGATTTATTGTGCATATATGAAAGGCAAACCGAGCATAGGGATAAGCTCCGAGCAGAGGCTCGTGATATTGTAGAGGATTTGGTTTCAAAAATCAACTCTGAAATATATATCAGCGCATCAATTCAGCATAAGCTGTTGGAGCTTGCCGACAGGCTTTCAAAAACAAGCGGCAAAAAGGTTTACGGCTATCTAAAATCCGATGTAAAAGCAATCGTTGATTCTATTGTTGATGAGCTTGCAAGTGATGGCAGAATCAAAAAACTATATGACCTTTGGTATGAGCAAAAGGAAAATACAATCCGCACCTACACGGATGAAATGCCTGACAGGATTCCTCTTGCCCAAAACAAGGAATTCAAGTCAATCAAGAATGCAGTAATCAAGGAAGCGTTGAAATTAAATATCACCGAAGATGAAGGGGAAGAAAGAGAGAATAAAGACGAAGAATTTGTTTCAAATCCTTTTGAATATGAAGAAAACACCTCTGCCAAATCAGTCTTTGATTCAGACAGAGGTGTTCTGTATCCTCATTATTCAATTAAAACAAGCCGAAACAGCGTTGCAGTTTCCTCACTATATCTCCTGCGTTATCTCTGCAATATGATTCAAAGTAGGCTTCGCTTTGAAGAAAAGCAGAAAGCACAAAGGACGGATAAAAAGTTACAGCAGAAGATTAATGATAAAAAGCAAACTCAGGGTTTGAAAATGTAATCTATAAAAATTTTATTCCAACACTTTTCATTTTTAATTTAGACTTTTCATACTTTTTAGCGTTAGAAATTCCAATGCAGGTTTCATCTAAAAACACTTCATACCCAGTCTTGGAAGCCGCAATTGCTGTTGCTCTTACACAATAATTACCATCAATGCCTATAATTTCGAGTTCTGTTACATTCTTTTCCTTTAGGAAATTAGCAAATTGAATATTTTTAAAAGCATTGGGATTTCTCTTTGTAAAAATCTGTTTGGAAACCACATTCATCTCTTTTGATAGTGACTTTTCTCTTTTAGGTGATTCCCAGAAAAACTGATTTTTAATATAGACTATGTATTCTTTCGAATATGAATTGATTTTATGGTTTACATTATCTATGAGTTTTTTAGTATCATAGGGAAATTTTTTCTTGTTTCTTTTTTCGCCCATATAATCTTCCTGCATATCAATTATCAATAAAAATCTCATATTGTTTTCACCGTATAATAAATTCTTGTTTGCGTTTGCCAATTTGCACTATATTTGATGTCTAATTATCCATTTCGTTAAATCGGCAAGTTCAAGTTTGCCATCAGCTATATTCAGTATTGTTGTGTAAAGTTCTTCTTGTGTGTAGTCAAGTTCAATTCCGTTGAGTGCAAGAAAAACAAGCATAGTGTGCGTGCCAATGCGTTTATTCCCGTCAACAAAAGCGTGATTTTTTATGATTCCATACCCAAGCCGTGCAGCTTTTTGTTGTACAGTTGGAAATAAATCTTGGCAGTCAAATTTTTGAAAAGGTGCATTTATCGCAGAATCAAGCAAGTTCTCATCTCTGATACCGTCAAGTCCGCCTGTTTCCTCAATCAAGGATTTGTGCATCATAAGAATTTGTGGTTTAGATAAAACTATCATTTTGCAAGAACCTCATAGGCTTTTTTATTTTTTGCAATCAGCCTTTTTGAAATATCCATAACATCTTCATCAACAGCAATCTGTTCGTTTTCTGCCTGACTGAATTCAACAATAAGGTAACGAGGAACATTATTTTTCAGAATAACTGCCGAACCATTTTCATCCACTAATCTTGCAACCTTAGAAAAATTTTGATTTGCTTCTGTGATTGAAACAAGAGATTTTGTGTTTACATTCATAAAAACACCTCCAGAATTATTATGTGCAAATAGGATAAATATATCCTAATATTATTATAATCAATAGTTCTTTGAATGTCAATAAAAATTTTCCGCCAAGGAATAACTGCCCAAAATCACTGATAGGTGCCACCTGTCACAGTGATAGGAGAAAAAACTACCCACTATAAGATATTACAGCAGAAAAGAAAAATATATACAAGGAAGTGATTAAAATATCAACTTACATTCATTTTACAAAAGAACAGCGAGAACAGGCAAGGCGAACAGACCTTGCAAATTTTTTAATCAGTCAGGGCGAGAAAGTCAAAAAATCAGGTTCTGAATACGAATGGTTTGACGGTTCGCAGAAGGTCACAATCAGGGGCAACCTTTGGTATCATCAGTACGAACAAAAGGGCGGCGATGCGGTTGACTTCGTCCGCAGATTTTACAACAAGGACTATGCCGAAGCGGTTCAAATGCTTTTGAATAACGGTGGCAGTCAAATCATAACATCACCGCCCATAGAAAAAGAGCATAAACCCTTTAAATTGCCACCGAGGAATGACAGAATGAGCCGAGTTTTTTCTTATCTGCTGTTGACTCGTTGCATTGACAAGGATGTGCTTTATGAATTTGTGCGTAGGAAAATGATATATGAATCTGCCGATTATCACAACGCTGTCTTTGTAGGCTACGATTCAAGCGGCAAACCTTGCCACGCACACAAAAGGGGAACGGTGACGAGTAATTCGTATAGGGGAAATGTTGCAGGCAGTCAGCCGGAGTTCAGCTTTCATTGGCACGGCACAAGCGACAGAATCTATCTGTTTGAAGCTCCGATAGATATGTTATCGTTCATAAGTATGCACAAAGAAAATTGGCAAGAACACAGCTATGCGGCATCCTGCTCCGTATCGGACAGGGTGCTTTTTCAATGTCTTAAAGATAATCCAAACATCAAAAATGTGTTTCTCTGCTTTGACAATGACGAGGCAGGACAGACAGCAAACAAACGGATAGCCAACAAACTAAACAAGATGAATATTCAAAATGAAATCCTCGTTCCCAACCTCAAAGACTGGAACGAGGATTTAACTTTTTCAGAAAAAGGAGATGAACGAATATGCCATCAGGTATTGTAACTTTGATAATCGTGACAGGCTCAATGTTTGCTTTGTTCATAATCATTCCTACGGTCGGCAATTACTATTCCCTGAACCGCATAAAGAATAAGACAGTCGGTCAAGGTCAGCACGGCACGGCTCGTTGGGCAACTAAAAAAGAGATAAAGAGAACCTACAAGCAGATTGATTTCAAACCCGATGAATGGCGTACAAATCCCGACAGCAGACCAACGGAGCAAGGTATAGTTGTCGGTTGCAAGAATAGAAAAAATGGCACAACAGCAATGGTTGACACAGGCGATGTCCACGCTCTGATGATTGGTGCGGCAGGTGTCGGCAAGACCACATATTGGCTTTATCCTTGCATTGAATATGCCTGTGCAACGGGTATGTCATTTTTATCAACCGACACCAAAGGTGATATTGTTCGCAATTACGGAACGATTGCAGAAAAGTATTGTGAGTACAAAATATCCGTCATAGATTTACGAAATCCAACTCGCTCCCACGGCAACAATCTTCTCCACCTCGTAAATAAATATATGGACTTATACAAAGCTGAACACGAACAGCTTGTTTACAAGGCAAGAGCAGAAAAATATGCAAAAATCATTTCAAAAACGATTATTATTTCAGGAATGGACTCAGCTTCATTCGGACAGAACGCTTACTTTTATGATGCGGCAGAGGGACTTTTAACAGCAACTATTCTGCTTGTTTCGGAATTCTGCGAACACGAAGAACGGCATATTGTTTCGGTATTCAAAATCATTCAGGAGTTACTTGCACCGACCAACAAGAAAGGCAAAAATCAGTTTCAGCTTTTAATGGACTATCTTCCCGACGACCACAAGGCAAAATGGTTTGCAGGGGCGGCTCTCAACACAGCCGAACAGAGTATGTCAAGTGTTATGAGTACAGCACTTTCAAGGCTGAATGCATTTCTCGACTCCGAGCTTGAACAGCTTTTGTGCTTTGATACGGAGATTGACGCTGAAAAATTCTGTAATGAAAAGTGTGCAATATTCATTGTAATGCCCGAAGAAAACCACAACACTTTCTTTATGGTGTCACTCATAATCCAACAGCTCTACCGTGAAATTCTTTCTGTCGCAGATGAAAACAGCGGTGTACTGAAAAACCGTTGTGTGTTCTTCTGCGATGAATTTGGAACCTTGCCAAAGATTGATTCAGCCGAGATGATGTTCTCTGCCTCCCGTTCAAGGCGTTTGCAGATAGTACCGATAATTCAATCCTTTGCGCAGTTGGAGAAGAATTACGGCAAAGAGGGTGCTGATGTTATCATAGATAACACACAGCTGACCATTTTCGGCGGCTTTGCTCCAAACAGCACAAGTGCCGAGGTATTGTCAAAAGCACTTGGTTCAAGAACTGTAATGTCTGGTTCGGTTAGCAAAGGCAAGGATAATCCGTCACAATCCTTGCAAATGATTGAGCGACCTTTGATGACTCCCGATGAGTTGAAGTCACTTTCAAAAGGCACATTTGTTGTTATGAAAACAGGTTTTTATCCTATGAAAGTAAAACTAAAGCTGTTTTTTAAATGGGGTATTAAATTTGAAGAAAAGTATGAGGTCATGGAAAACGGCAACCGTGAGGTTCACTATGCCAACCGTTCGGAGTTGTTCAACAACATAATTCAAGCATACAGTCCTCACTATCCTGAACCGTCAGTAACTGATTTGGATTTTGATGAGGCAAGCAGTGAGAAAAAGAAGAAAAATGAAAATCTTAAAACCTCGCCAAATGCAGAACAGACTGAGTGTGAAGATATTGTTGATGCGGATGAACCAACATCAGCACAGCAAGATGATCCAACAGAAGAACCTGAAAATTCAAGCGTTGAACAGAGCGCAGACAAGCAAAGAAAAGTAGTCATAAGAACCGAAAGACCACCTCAGGAGGTGCTGGACAATGAGTAGATTAACTTTTCTGTATCAAATGGACTTGCCTCATCGAGCCGTTGCCGTATATACCTACCTCCACGACCGAGCCAACAAAAACGGCGAGTGCTTCCCTTCCGTAAATACAATAGCAGGCGACATTAAACTGTCGCCTGCCACAGTGCGTAGGGCTATTAAAGACCTAAAGAAAACAGGACTGCTAACAACCACCCAACGCTACCGTGAAAAAGGTGGTAAGAGCAGTTTGTTGTTTAAAATAAAAATGCTATGACTGGTTGTTAGAGGGTAAATTAGAATTTATTCCGATTACGGAGGTAAAGGTTTTTGTATCATTATCATATTTCATTTCTAAATTCCCATTATATTTTGCAACTACTCTCTTAATGCTTCTTGTACCTATTCCGTGCATTCCGGGGGCGTTTTTCGATGAAACTAAAATATTGTTTATATATTTAGGTTTTCTATCACACGAATTTGAAATTTTTATGATTACAAAGTTTGAATTTCTTTTGCAAATAGAAAAATCAATAAATTTATCATTGGTTAACAATGCAGACTCAATAGCATTTTCCAAAAGATTATCTAATAGAGCAGTTATATCATATTCTTTCATAAAATCAAGGTTAGTATTATTTATGTTTATCGTAAAAATTATATTGTTCTTTCTGCATATTTCATAATACCTGTGAGTGATTAAATTGACTACTGAATTATTACAGTAGTCAATGGGATTCATAACACTATAATCTGCAACAATTTCAGATATATATTTTGATATATTTGAATCTTTGCTTTCTGATAATTGCTGAATTGTCTTTAGATGTTTTGTTATATCATGAATTAATATCTTTGAGTTTTCGTTTTGCTCTCGTAACAAATCATAGTAATCTATGGTATTTTTTTCCTGCTGATAATCTAAAAGTATTTGAGTGTATTTCCTATTTATTTTTATTGTTGTTTCATGAAGGTAAAAAACTATTATGTTTGACAATAGTATGAGAATGTTACCTATAATTATAGCAATTTTAAAGTTGTTGTTTACGGAGTAGGTTGTACAAAGATATACATTTGTACACATCAAGATTATTGAGGCAATGGGCAAAAAACAAAGTAATATTGAAAATTTAGAACCTGTACTTTTATACTCTTTTTCAGTAAATTTTAGAACACCCCATATAAAAATAAAATAAAGCAATTTACTCATAATTGCCTGAATAATGAGGATAAATGCGTCAGACCGGCTTTCAAAAAGACTAAAACGAGATACAACAGAAAATGGTAAAATAACAATTAATTCTGTGATAATCATTAAAAACAACAAGACAAAATTAGCAAATATACCGGATTTTATGCTTGAATTATAGCAAATTCTCAAGATAATAAAATTGCAAACATAAAAACAAACAGCATTTATCAGCGGAATTTCGATAAGGTTTATAATGTATAGGACTAAACCGGATAAAAGTATTGATATAGGAATAAATTTTTTTGATATTCTTCGTTTAAATTTAAAATCAAAATAATAAAAAGATATGAGTGACTCAATCAGAAAGACTACAGCGTAACAGATATTAGAAATCATGTTGTCCCTCCCATATATTCATAAAAGGCTTTTTTGAATGATGCATAGAAACTACGGGATATAGGTACTGTTGCTTTTTTAGAATTAAATGATAATGTGATTTCATTTTTATTAAAGTCTGTTACATTCTTTAAATTAACTATGTAACTATAGTGTGATTGGGCAAAATACTCGTATTTGGATAACTGCTTTTTCCAATAATCAAACTTTTTATTTGAAATGAACTCTTGCGTTTTAGTAACTAGTTTAGTTTTGCGATTTTCTATAGTTAAATACAAGATGTCAATTGTAAATATATTGTGACATTCATCAAAATAGTCTAAGATAATTTTTTCTGTGCTTTGTTTATACAGATTTAAAGCAATCTCCATGCTCCTAAAAAATCTATTTTCGTCAATGGGTTTAGATAAAAATCTAAAAACCTTTAAATCCATTGCATCATCAAGATATCCTTGAAAAGATGTAACTATAAAGACAATAATATTCGGATTTAGTGTTTGAAGATGTTTTGTAACAGAAAGTCCATTAACACCGGGCATTTCTATATCAATAAACGCAAAATCAGTTTTAATTTGTTTATCCAATATAGAATCCCCATTTGAAAAGCAGGTAATATCAAAATTATAGGTTGACTGTTTTGATAATTTAAGGAGAAAATTTTTGATTTGCTGAACGATTTTCAAATCATCATCACATATCAGTACATTCATAGAGCTATACCTCCTTAATTAGGATTATAACTCAAAAAAAAGAATTTGTCATCCGTTTTATTCCTGTTCAGTTAAAACTCTATATATTATTTTTGATATCAGGCTCAATGATTTATCATTGCAAAAATTTGTTTGTCAACAATATTTTTAGGAATGTTATTACTTTTTTAAACTACTTAATAAGAGATAGTCAGGTGTGATATTTAATGCATTGCAGATTTTAGCAAATGTTTCAATACCTAGTACAGAGTAACCATTTTCAATATTTGATATGCGGTAATTTTAGATAACCGAATTTTTACCTAAAAATCCACTATTTTTACCTGTTTAAAATCAAATATTCTAAAAAATGCTATCCTTTCTTTAAGGCGTTATGCCAAGAAAAAGGATAGCATTTTTGATTTGTATTGAATTTTATGTTCTAGCCGTATTTGCGTTAATTCCATTATGATACTTTGGCTTTGTGTTGCAGGAATTTGAAACTTTTATTATCGAAAAATTTAAATAAGGTTTAAAGCTGCTTCCCTAAATAAGAATTATAGAGTGCAATTTTTGTCGGATTTATTACCATTTTTGCAAAAATCAACATTCGCAAATATTTTTTTGATAAAATAATAAGAAGGTTGATTACAACGAAAAACAAAAATTCATTATCAAGTAAAATTAAGGACGGAGTAAAAAATGCACTAATGCAACAGCACATACAAAAGCTGCACTAAATTATGCAAATACGTACAGTCCAGGTCTAGGATTATATCAGGTAACTGGAAAATCAAGTGTTGTATTTCTTGGATAATAATTAAATAGCAACATCATTTCCTATATACTTTTAACATGTTATCCGTAAATTTTGACATAGTTGTATCAATAAACTTTTGTTTAAAGTAAATTATTATTATACAGAGGAGTAAGCTGATGAAAAAATTTGTAAGTATTTTATTGGCAGTCGTATTAATATTTTCTGTTTTAACCTGCGTCGGATGTGAAGCAGACAAAAAAGAGAAGAATACAATTACTTATTATCATTATGAGCCGTATGTATCACCAGTTTCTAGTTTAATATATCAATATAATGAAAAATGTAAGAATGTTCAAAATAGAATCAATATTGTTGAGTTTGATAATATTGAAAAAATGACAAGTCAACTTACAACTGAGCTTATGGCAGGGAAAGGTCCTGATATTATTACATCTGGTGAATTATCTCTATTATCATTATCAACAGAAAAACTTATTAAACAGGGTGTATTTGCAAATATTGACGATATTATTTCTAATAGCGAAGACAAGGATAAATTGAAATTATCCGATTATAATTCTAATATTCTTGATGCGGGTGTTTACGATGGAAAAAGATATTTTATTCCTGTAACATTTGAGCCTCAGATTTTACTCTCCTCATCAAGCAAATTATCAAAATATTTAGACAACGAACAACCGGATTTAACATACGGTAACATCAAAGAATTGAGCGGAAATATTAATAATGATGATAGTAATCAAGCTCTGTTTTCCGGCGTTGAGGATTATAAAAATGTTTTTCTTAATTTAATAGATGAAAATGTTGACTTCTATTCTCAAAAATATGATTTCGATAGCGATGACTTTAGAAAGTCTGTCACCTCACTAAAAGAACTATACAGCAGTAATGAGAAAAATGAAGATAACATAGTGCCAATGTTATCATCGAACGGTCAGATTGAATTATTTGCGTTATATGATGAAATTGCAGACATTGAAAATGATAATGACGAGCCCATAATTTTGAATACACCGAATAAAGACGGTGAGTCCACGGGTGTTATAACCGATGCAATTTTTATTAGCAATAATTCCGACAACAAAGAAAAAGCTCTTGAGTTTATTGAGTATGCGTTATCGGAAAAGGTGCAGAGTGCTTTTTGCGGAGCGAATATAGAGGAATATCTACCGACAACCTCTTACGGAAGTGGCTGGGAATATCCCGTCAACAATGAATCTTACAGTAAATTATTTGATAAAGCAAAAGAGGTAAAGTATATTAATAACACTGCAAATATTTCAGAAGCTAATTTTATGTATGCAAAGGATTACGTTGATAACATAAAAAGCTATAGACTTTATGGATTGTATAATTATTATAACACAGAGGTTATAGGTGATATTGTAGATAAATTTTTATCCGATGAAATAGATGAAAATAAATTTCTTAAAGAGCTTAAATCAAGAACTGAAATTTATTTAGATGAATAGTGTTATGCAAAAATTAGGGATATTGCAGGTACGGATCGACAAGGTACTAGTGCATACGGTCTTGTAAAGGTAATTGAACATTTTGGTTTTTAGCAAAAAGTTGTTGAAGCGGATAAAAGTGTGTTAACTAATAAATTGCCTTTGCCTGCAATTGCACACATGATAATTGACGATTCCTTATTGCATTATGTGGTTATAACTAAAGTTAAGGGTGATACTGTAGTAGTTTCCGACCCTGCAAAGAATTTATATGTTACTTTCAATTATTAATGAAGTGAATTTAACTCAGTGCATATTAATTTCGCTACTTATCCGTATGAATTAACAAGTAGAGCGTTATTGTTGATTTAAATAATAAAAATTCAGATAGACTACAGATTAATAATTTAGAATTATGTTAAGATATATATAATCACAAGGTGAAGCATTATGAAAAATAAAATTGCGATAATTTTAACATTACAATTTATTATTACTGTGTTTGTTTTCAGCGGATGTGGTGAAAGCACAGCTTCAAGCAATTCTTCAAAGCTTACATATTGTGCATATAATGAGGATGTTATTTGCGATATTATTGAAAGGTATAATAAATATTGTACAAAGCATTACGATGAGTCCTATCAAATTGAAATTGTAGAGTATGATTCGTTAGAAGAAATGTACACAATAATGGCAACGGAAATTATGTCAGGCGATGGACCGGATATTATTTCGTTAGATCAACCATTGCCATTTGAAAAACTTATTGAAAATCACGCATTTGCGGATGTTGACGAGCTTATAAATACATATGGTTCTAATATCGACTTTAATGATTATAACACAAAAGTAATGGAATCGGGAATAGTTAACAGGAAACGGTATTTTGTGCCTTTTTTCTATTGTCCCAATATATTTATTTCTACTCAAGAAAAATTAAAAGAATATGATTTAAATTTTTCTGATTTTTCCTATAAAGAATTATCTAGACAACTTTCACAAGAAAAAGTTTCCTGTTCGCTTTTTGGAAATGAAAGTGATAACTATAGCCTTTTGTATTCATTTATAGATAGCTATGTAAATTTTGATAATAAAACAACAAACTTTGACACCAATAGCTTTTTGGAAAATATAGATTATATTAAGAAGTTGATAAATAATGATAACACCAACGAGAATGTATATTATAATTTATATAATTCAGAAAACAATGGTTGTATATTGTCTACTCCTAGGTTACTTTTTGGCGGTACAATAGGAGGTATAAAAACAGCTTATTACAATATTTTTTTACAAAACAAAACTCCTGCTATTTTGCCAAATTTTAGCTATGAGAACAAAATAACAGCTTATGTTGAGTGCGGAATAGCTATAAATCAAAATTCAGATAAAAAAGATAAGGCATTAAGATTTATTGAATATTGTTTAAGCGAGGATGTTCAAGAATATTGGTGCGGAAGTAGGAGCGATAAGGGATTTTCAGGCACAAATGAAATATCCCTGCCGGTGAATAATAAAGCTTTTGACTATGCTGTTGAAGTTGAAACTGGCGAGGAGTGGGATTACAACGAAGACGGAGAATTTGATGAAGAAGAAAAAGAATTTTCAGAAAATGTGGATTCAATATTTTGGAAAGATTATTTGGGTATAATTGATGATATAAGCGGGTGTACCTTATATAATTATAAAAATTTAAAAACCACCTATTACAACTCGTCAGTAATTGTTGATATAGTTGATAAATATTTAAAAGGAGATATTTCAAAGGAAAAGTTTATACGTCAGCTCACAGCGGCAACGGAAATTTATTTAACGGAATAGACTAAGGATAAAATGTAATTATGTTCACACGCTTTTTATTTAAACCGCATGAATCTATTAAAGTCATACTAGCTATACTTTTAAGTGTTATAATAATTACTTCATTTTCAAGTTGTGCAATAAAAAATAACAGCGAACAAAATCATCTTGTTTATTACACATTAAATGATGAAGACTCTCTGTCTTGGATTATAGAAAAATACAATAAATACTGCATAAACAGTAATAATCCGTCTTTCCAAGTTGAGATAGTTAAATTTGATTCTGAACAAGAAATGTCAACGCAGATATCAACTGAAATTATGGCAGGAAGTGGACCTGATATTATTTCACTTAGTCAAAAATTGCCTTTTGAAAAATTAATTGAAAGCCGTTCATTAATGAATATTTATGATTTGCTAAAAGATGATAATTCTTCAAATGCAATAAATCTTGATGATTATAACGTTAACATACTCAACGCAGGAGTTTATGATAACGGTTTATATATTGTACCGCTGTTTTATGGAGTTGATGTATTGGTATCTACAGAAGAAAGATTGAAAAATTTCGATATCAAAGAAAATAACGGCTTTTCTTTGACATACAGTAATTTTTCAGATGTATTTGAAAATTATTTTTTAAATGATGAAGGCTATTCATTTGTATCTAATGAGTTGTCGGATTTTTTGTGGTTTGATTATCCAATGCAACTCTTTTGCAGATTTTTAAACAGCTATGTTGATTTTGAAAATAAAGCTGTGTATTTTGATACCGATGAATTTAAAGATAATTTAGATGTAATGATGCAGATGTTGACGATTTCTCAAAAAAACAATACAAATGAATTGTTTGACGGATTGTATATAAATCGGTCATTTCCGTTGATGGCAGGAAGTTATTCTTATTATCAATCTATAAATGAAACACCTGTAGTCTTTCGTGGATTGACAAAAAACAAAGATGTTAATTCCGCACACATACAGGTTGGATATGCAATTAATAATAATACACAACTAAAGGAGCAAGCACTTGCGTTTATAAAATATACTCTTAGTGATGAAATTCAAGAAATTGGTGCAACAGCATCAGGAAGTTTGAGTTTTCCTGTGAATATGTCTGTTTACGATAATGCTAAGCTTGTTGCCGGCTCAAGAACGGATGATAACAATAAAATTATCGGGATTGACAACGATTTTATGAAAGCATACATTGACATTGCCGATAATGTAAACGCTTGCACCTTGTATCGAGATGTGTCACATTCATATTATAATGACAATGTTATCGGTGACATTGTTGACAATTATATAAATAAAGGTATATCAAAGGATAAATTTATTCGTCAGCTCTCGGCTGCTACGGAAATTTATTTAACAGAATGAACTGGTATATTATGATTAGATTTAAATGTATATTACAAAATGACGAAACAGATTGCGACCCAGCTGCACATGGACTAGTAAAGGTAATTGAGCATTTTGGTTTTTAGCAAAAAGTTGTTGAAGCGGATAAAAGTGTGTTAACTAATAAATTGCCTTTGCCTGCAATTGCACACATGATAATTGACGATTCCTTATTGCATTATGTGGTTATAACTAAAGTTAAGGGTGATACTGTAGTAGTTTCCGACCCTGCAAAGAATTTATATGTTACTTTCAATTATTAATGAAGTGAATTTAACTCAGTGCATATTAATTTCGCTACTTATCCGTATGAATTAACTGTTTTTTTGATTAAGTTTGAGGTGAAATATCAGTTGTATATTAAATTGACATCAATATTTTTATTGCTGGCAATATTATTATGTTTTGCATCCTGTTCAAAGAATAATGAAGACGGTGAAAAATTAAAATATTATACCATAAACAATGAAGATTCGGTTTGTGTAGAATTGATACAAAAATATAATAATTATTGTCTTAAAAACCTTGATGAGTCATATCAAATTGAAATTGTGGAATTTGATTCGGAAGATACTATGCTTACAAAAATATCAACGGAGATAATGGCGGGGAAAGGACCCGACATAATTTCATTGAATCAAAAATTACCTTTTGAAAAGCTGATTGATAACGGTTCATTTGCTGATATAGATGAGCTTGCGGAATTATACAAATCCGATATAGATTTTGATGACTATAATTCAACAATAATGGATTGCGGAATTTACAATGGAAAGCGATATATTATACCTATAGCTTATTGCCCCAATATACTTATAACAACTCAGGAAATATTAGATAAATATAATCTGGAAAATACTAACTTTTCATTTAAAGAGTTAGAGATACGGTTATCTGACAAAGACCATAGTTATGCGCTTTTTGGAAATAAAGATGAAACATATAAGTTCTTCCTTTCCTATGTTAATGAATATGTGGATTTTTATAATAAAACTACAGAATTTTCAAGCGATGAATTTACCGAGACCTTAGATTATATTGGAAAAATGATTAGAAATGATAATTCAAGAAAAGAAGGAACTACATGGGATATAATAGGTAATTATTTGTTTCGTACTTCACAATTATCTTTCGACGGTTCTATGATGAGTACGCTAAATTCTTATTTTTATATTTATAATAATAACAGCACGCCGGTTATTATTCCAAACTACAATAAAAAGGCGAATGCAGTATCAGCATTTGTTCAATGTGGTATTGCATTGAATAATAATTCAAATAACAAAGAAAAAGCATTGGCTTTTATTCAATATGTTTTAAGTTATGATATTCAAAAATTATGGAGTGAAAGCAGCTCATCACCATCAATAGTGGTAAGGGCACTGCCTGTAAATAAAGCTGCTTTTGAATATGTAATTGACCATACGTCAAAATGTGTATATGATATTAATGATGATGGAGAGTATGAGAAATCTGAGGAAGAATATTCAGATGAAATAAAAACTAAGTTTTTTAATGAATATTTAGATATGATTAACAGTATAAGCAGTTGTACTTTATATGATTATCTGGAATTTGAAAATACTTATTACAACTCCTCGGTTATCGGAGATATTGTGAACGATTACTTAAACGGGGATATTTCAAAGGAAAAATTTATACGTCAACTCACAGCGGCAACGGAAATTTATTTGACTGAGTAGGAATAAATTATGAGAAAATCTAAATTAACAAGAAAACAAAAAGAACATATAGCAGCATACCTGTTTATATTACCGTCTTTTTTAGGCATAGCGGTGTTCTATATTGTGCCGTACATAATTTGTTTTACAAAAAGCCTGTATGTCGGCGACACTTTTGTGGGCATAGAAAATTACATACAGCTTTTTCAAAACAACACATTTTTGCTTGCACTTAAAAACACGGGCATATTTACAGTTACGGCAATACCGCTTTTAATGGTGATTTCGTTTTTGATAGCGTTGTTTCTTAATTCTTTTAATAAAATATCTTCCTTTTTCAGAAGTGCATTGCTTATTCCGGTTGTAGTTCCGATTGCATCTCTGATTTGCGTGTGGCAATTAGTTTTTGATGATTACGGTGCAATCAACGGATTACTTAATTCACTTGGATTTAATACTGTTGAATTTTTTAATTCGGAATGGTCTATGGTGATGATCGTTTTTATTTATGTGTGGAAGTACTGCGGATTTTGTGTGATTCTTTTTACGGCAGGCATTGCCAATGTTTCGCAATCTCTCTACGAAAGCGCAAGGCTTGACGGTGCAAAAGCTCATCAGCTTGTAACTAAAATTACTATACCTATGATTGCGCCAACTACATTTTTTGTTTTTCTGATGGAGCTTATTTATTCATTTAAAATTTTCCGTGAGGTATTTGCTTTGTTTGGTGATTATCCAAACACCAATGTGTATTTTTTGCAGAATTTCATCAACAACAATTATTACAATCTTAACTATCCAAGATTGTCGGCGGCATCAATTGTCTTGTCGCTGTTTATAATTATGGTGCTGTTTATTTTCTTCTGCTTTGAAAGGAAACACAGCTATTCTTGAGAGGTTTGTTATGAAAGATACGGTTATGAAAATACTAAAATATATTTTGCTGATTGCTGTAACTGTGCTGTTTTTGTTTCCTGTCATTTATATGCTTGCTTGTTCATTTATGACAGGTTCACAGGTAAGCGAGATGCTCAATTTTTCTGACGGAAAATATAAAGAACTCAATATGATTCCGAATATGGCAACTTTGGAGCAGTTTTATCAGACTCTTTTCAGAAAACCCGAATATTTGTTGAAGTTCTGGAATTCGGTTATTTGTACTTTTCCGACAGTAATCGGTCAGGTTGCAGTATCATCATCGGCGGCTTTTGCTTTTGCAAAATTGAAATTCCCGTTCAGGGACAAGCTGTTTTTCATATACATAATTTTGCTCATTTTGCCGTTGCAGGTAACTCTTGTGCCTGATTATATGATTCTTGAAAATATGAATTTGCTGAATAATTTTCTTGCGGTAATTTTACCCGGAACTTTTTCTGCATTCGGAATTTGTCTTTTGAGGCAAAGTATAAAATACATTCCCGATTCCGCAATTGAGGCGGCAAGAGTTGACGGTGCGTCATATTTGAAGATATTTACTAATATTATTCTTCCGCAGATTAAGGGCGGACTCATAACACTTGCGTTGCTCTGCTTTATTGATAATTGGAATGTAGTTGAACAACCGCTGATTTATTTTGATAATGAGGGTATGTATCCGCTTTCCGTAACGCTTACTGATGTCGGTAGTTCGGATTACGGCATAATATTTGCCTGCGGAGTTATATTTATGATTCCTGCATTGCTTATTTATCTTTACGGACACAGGGATATTGATTCGCCGTTTGTCGGAACTGATAAGGGATAGGAGAGAGGCTTTTATGAAAAAAGATAAGCTAAAGAGCGTAGTGTTGAAATTTTCAATTGTATTTTTTATTGTGATTGCATTACTTACATATTTTTCAAAAACAATCAATAATATGCTTCTTCCAAAGGTCAAAGTGGTTTCGGTTCAAACAGGTGTAATTGACGATACCGCAGGTTCAAATGATATGAAAACACATTATCTTTTGCCTGTTTCATCGGTGGATGGGGCAGGCAATACGGGAATAGTATTTGTTATAAATAAAACCGAAAACGGTGATGCAACAGTTGAAGAGGTTTCGGTGGATATATGTAACAGTGACGAGCTGTATTGCGAGGTGACATCGGACTCACTTTTTGGCGACAGTCAAGTTGTATATAAAACAACCAAGAGTATAGAAAACGGTTCAAGTGTTTATATTGAGGAGGAAACAGTGTGAGCAAAAGAAAAATTGTTTCGTTTCTGTTACTGTTGTTGCTGACTGTGAGCGTTTTTATTGCGAATATTATAATTATTGAAAATGCAAAAGGGCAATTACCTGATGTTACTCAATTAACTTATGATAAAAATTCCGAAACTGCTCCAAAAACGGTTTCTGAACTTGAAAAGCTGTTTGAACGGATTACTGACAAAGGCATAGCTTTTTGTTCCGAGGGTAAAGAAACAAAAGTTAAGGAAGAAACCGTAACTACGGTACTTGTGAATGAAAACTGGTTTTTGGATTATAAGACCGAAATTAACGGCGAAAATATTTCGTCCAATAACATAGATAACAGAGATAAGGTTGCAATAATCGGAAGCTCTCTTGCTCTCAAACTGTTTTTTACAACAGATGCAGTCAGTAAAAAGATTTGCATTGACGGAAATCAATATACAATTTGCGGTGTGATATGCGAAAACGAAAGCTTAATAAATAAGTTTTCTGCTGATGACAAACAGAGAGTGTATGTTCCATATACAACAGCCGAAAATTATGGCGACAGAACGGTTGATATGATTGTTTACGATAACTCGGTATATACGGGAGCAATTGTTGAGCAAATGGATTTGCCGCAGTATTATTCGGTTAATCTGAATGAGAAAAATCAAACGCTCTCGTCATTTGAACATATTTTATACCTTGCAATATTTATCGGATTTAGCATTATTGCATTGAAGTTGTGGTATAGGTTCAGTAGAAAATTTTTTGAGGAGATAAAAGAAAATCTCAAATTAAACTACTTTCTGAAATCGCTAAAAAATATTCCGCTAAAATATGTTGCACTTGTGCTTGTTTTTGCAGGAATACCTGCCGTGCTTTTGATTGTGTTTAATATTTGTGATTTCAGCATTTTTATCCCCTCAAAATATATACCGAATGATAACATTTTCGACATTTCAAATTACCTGAATGTGCTTGTCGATAATGCACAAACACTAAACTCACAAAGCCTAACAGGAAATCCAATGCTTGTAAATCTGTTCTCTAGAACATTTACAGCGTCACTGTGGCTGACAATAATATTTTTGATTAGCTGGAATTTTGTTATATGTTACTTTTTGTTAGACTATAGAATTAAAACTAAAAAATAAAGTGAATTTAAAATTATAGTATTGGAGAATATAAGTATGATTAACCGAAACTAAGGGAAATTTTTAATATTATTTTCAGTTTATTTAATGAAGTATTGATATTGAGTTACATAGCTATGATTGTATTAGCCTTACTTATGATTATTGTGCCGACAGCAATTGTATTTTGGCAAAGCCCTGAGGATGTTAGAGTTTGGATTGCATCAATAGTAGGTGGAATTCTTTCCGTAGTTGTTGTTCCAATATTTATTAATTATATAACTGATAAACGAAAAACAGAGGATGAGCTAAGAAAAACGCTTTTTGAGGAAAATAAAGCTTTATATGCAAAGCTTAGCAATATATTAGTTGAATTATTAGTAAATGAAAGTTCTATTCATAAAGAGAATACAAACAGTAACATTAAAGCTGAAAAATCCTTAAATGTTGTAAGTCCTTTAAAAGATTTTTTGAAAGACAATTATTCTGAACTTGCAAATACAATTTCGATAAGTTAAATTTGGGATATTGTTGAAGTTTGTCAGGAATGTTCAAATTCTGTAACTGCTTATGATAATATACGAGTGAAAACTGAGAAGTGCTTCCGTAATATAAGAAAAGAAATAGGGGTCAAAGGCAAGTTTTATGTTAATAACTATATAATTAATGAATTTTGTGATAGCAAGAAGGATAAAGACATTTAATAGCGTGTGATAGAATACCGACAAGTAATAGCTTTCTATACTTGTCGGTATTTTTATGCCCTTTTTACTTGAAAATGGAAGGGCATGATGAAATATAGAAACAGAGGTCCTCCAAACAACCTGAATTACTAAAAGATTCAGATTGATTGGAGGAAAAATTAATGGACAAACGTCCTAAGAGAAGAAAATTACTGAAAGAAAGTGTTAAAATGTTAGGATTTATGATTGGTCTTTTTGTCGGTGCTTTTATCGGCGTATGTGTTATGTGTCTTTGCAATTCAGCAGCAAAGGCAGATGAGTATATGGAAGAACATATTAATGATGAAAATAAAAAATAGGGAACAGGTGATAATTTGAACGAAAACTATATAAATGAAAATAACATTGATTCAGAACACAGAATAGAATCTGTTATAAACGACTGCAAGGTCACAATCTGCTTTTCTAAAAACAAAAATTTACAGGTTGAAAGAAATGTTCTTGAAAATCTTTTGGATACATTTGAGAACAGAATGAACGCACAGATTGGATGCTGAATTTCTTTAAGTTCATTTTCAGATTTCGCTGGATATTATAAAAATTATGTAGTATTGTTGGTTTGCAAAAATCGTATGAAAGGGTGATGAAATGAAAAGAGTATATTGCTTGTACAGAGTATCAACCAAAGGTCAGGTTGATAAAGATGATATTCCAATGCAGAAAACCTCGTGCAGAGAATTCGCAGAGCGCAATGGCTGGACAATTCTGAAAGAATTTCAGGAAAAGGGCGTGTCGGGATTTAAGGTTTCGGCAAGCGACCGAGATGCTATTCAGGATTTGAAAGCCGCCGCAGAAAAGAAAGAATTTGATGTACTCCTTGTCTTTATGTTTGACAGAATAGGCAGAATTGATGATGAAACCCCGTTTGTCGTCGAATGGTTTATAAAGCACGGCATAGAGGTGTGGAGCGTTAACGAGGGCGAACAGCGTATGGATAATCATGTGGACAAGCTTATGAATTACATACGATTTTGGCAAGCCAACGGTGAAAGTCAAAAAACGTCAGCACGTGTTAAAACTCGCCTTAACCAGATGACGTTAGACGGCAAATTTACCGGAGGTGTTGCACCATTCGGCTACAAACTTATCAAAAGCGGTGAAATCAATAAAAAGGGAAAAGAGCTTATGGACATAGTTATTGACGATGATGAGGCTCCGATAGTCAAGAAGATATTCGAGATGACAGTTAAAGAGGGTTACGGCTCATATCGCATGGCTGACTATCTGAACAGTCACGGTATACGAACTCATAATAACAGTAAATTCCAATGTAATACAGTTAATCGTATTCTAAAAAATAAACTATATTGCGGTTATCTTGTGTCAGGCGGTGTTGAATCACCATACATAGAAAGACTTCACATCATTGATGAAAATGTATATGAACAAGCACAATTTATATTAAGTCAGCGTTCTAACAAAAATGAAGAGAAGAAACAAATTGCAAGAACTACAAAAGGCAGTACATTGCTGTCGGGAAATATATACTGCGCCCACTGCGGTCAGAAGATGGTATCAACAAGCTATATCGACAGATACGACAGGGCAGACGGAAGTCAGTACAGAGTTCGCAGACAGAGGTATATATGTACCAATAAAGCGATGAAAAGAGGTGCATGTGACGGGCAGTCGGCTTATGTAGCACACAGAATTGACGGTGCCGTGCTTGCAACGCTGAGGGATTATCTCGCCAAAATCAAATCAACACCAAAAGATATAGCAATGGAAAAACGCTACAAATCCGAAATATCGGAGTATATGAGAAAACAGACAAAGCTTGAAAAAGAAATTGAAAAGCTTAAAAGACAGGTGGTTGAATTGTCCGCCGAAATAGGACGCTCTTTACTCGGCGAAAGTCGCTTCACTCCCGATATACTGTCCACTTCTATTGACAATACAAACGATTTGCTCCATAAAAAGGAAATTGAATTAAATGATATAAAGTTCAAGCTTGCCAATCAGCAAAATGCGATGGGTAAGCTTGATTTTTATTATTCGCAATTCAGAACTTGGGCAGACGAATTTGACAATTCAACAATGGAGCAGAAGAAAATGATAGCCTGTCAGCTCATAAGAGAAGTAAATGTCGCCAGAGGTTATGAAATAGAGATTGTGTTTGATATTAATTATAAGCAGTTTGTATCTGAATGAGGTAATACAGATTGAATTTATAAATCTCATCTGTTATAATATTTGAAAAGAAGTCAGGTGAAATATATGAGTAATGAAAATAAAATTCAAATTTTTGATGATAGAAAGATCCGTACAGCTTGGAACGAGTCAGAAGAAGATTGGTATTTTTCCATAGTTGATGTAATTTCAGTTCTGACTGACAGTAACGAACCTCGTCGTTACTGGAGCGATCTTAAGCGAAAGCTTAAAGCTGAAGGAGCAAACCAGTTGTACGAAAATATCGTACAACTGAAAATGCAATCTCCTAAGGATGGTAAAAATTACAAAACAGATGTTGCAAATACAGAACAGCTTTTAAGATTAATACAGTCAATCCCGTCACCAAAAGCAGAACCTTTCAAAATGTGGCTTGCAGAAGTAGGTCGAGAGAGAATTGATGAAACCATAGACCCTGAACTTACCATAGAGAGAGCCCTTGAAACTTATCTGAAAAAAGGGTATAGCAGAGAGTGGATAAATCAACGACTTCAAGCTATACAGGTGAGGAAAGAACTTACTGACGAATGGGATTCTCACGGCGTGAAACAAGGTGTAGAATATGCAATTCTGACTGATGAAATTACAAAAGCTTGGTCAGGAATGACAACACGGCAGTATAAAAATCTAAAAGGATTGAAAAAGGAAAACTTGTTATTACTTCAAAAAATGCTGTTGATTTTTCAAATCTTATTTCCGATGTAATAGAAAATGATTTTGATAAAAATGAATAAAGTATTCTGATTGCCTTGTGAGTTAAAACGCTCGCAAGGCTTTTATTATATCCCGATTTCAAGTTTGTTCCTCGGATGTTTGGCAGAAAGAATATTTTTCTGCTTTTTAATACTGGTATGAGTGTAAATTTGCGTTGTCGTAATTGAACTGTGTCCGAGCATTTGCTGAATATATCTGATGTCAACATCTTCTTCAAGCAATAGCGTTGCAAAAGAGTGACGAAACATATGCGGAGTAATGTGCAGCGGCACTTCTGCACCGATTGCATAGTTGGTAATCATATTACGAACAGATTGTTCAGATAGACGGTTGCCGAGTCTATTTATAAAGAAAAATTTGTTGTTTGCTATTTCAAATTTAAATGATTGATTATACTTTTTGAGCAACTCCTGAACATTTTGATTGCAGATTTGAATCAGGCGTTCTTTTGAGCCCTTTCCGTAAATTTTGATTATGTAATCATTAAAATCAATTTGTTCAGTCGTGAGTGTGCATAATTCTGAAATCCTCATTCCGGTGGCAAACAGTAACTCAAGTATGAGAGCATTCCGCAGAGCAACTCTTTTAGCATACTCAGTTTTAGCTTTGGTAAGTTGTAGATAAGCAAACCTAATAATTTGCTCAATATTATTTATGGGAATAGTTTTTGGGAGAATAAAGGGTTCTTTATACTTGATTTGTATCTTATGAAAAGGGTTAATATCAATAAGTTCCTCAATTTCAAGATAGTGAAAAAATGCTTTTAGCGAAGCGATTTTTCGTTTAACACTCTTAGGTTTGTACTTGCAATGCAGTAAATTTATATATTGCTCAATGGATTTTTTGTTTGTCCATTCAATAGCAGATTCCATAGTGAATTCAAAATACTGCCTTAAATCAATAGTGTATGATTTTATCGTTTTCTGGTCGAGATTTTTCCTTGAAACGCAGAATTTTAGATAATTGGTTGTCAGGTCAGTTGATTGCATATTTTTTATTTCCATCGCATATAGCTCCTTATTGTTTATAAATTTATTATGCAACAGAAAATAAAGAAAGTCTATTCAAATATCTATATTTATTTTGTCTTAAAATTTTATTTGTTGAGTAATAAACAAAATTGTATTATGCAAAATGCATAAAAACACTATGTGAAATTTTATAACTGATTTACGCAAAAGTTATTTAAATATTTGTCAAATTATGTTATAATTAATACCATAAAGGGTAATTATAAATGTTTTTATATTACATACCCGAAATATAGATTTAGTTAAGGCTTAATACTTTTTTCTTAGAATGAGATTAAGCACTACATAGACATACACCAGTTGAATGTAAGATGTGTAGCGTATTTTGTTAACAGAAATGTATTATTGACCTTACCTGAAAATAATGAATAAAGGATAACTTAGAATTATCATCTACTTCCATTACTTCTTACAATAATATTATTTTGAGAAAACATGCAGTAAGGGGGAATTGTATATGATTAAACAAGAGAATTCATCAGGAAAACCGTTAGCGGATACTATTTGGTTAGAGAATCACCATCGCGCAAAACTGCCTGAAAGAACTGCTTTTGCTAAAAGGTTGGTTGAATTGCATCCAAAAAGTATAGTTGATTTGGGTTGTGCCTCTGGATTATGGCTAGAACTACTTAATCAATTGCTTCCAGAAGATTGCGAATTTATTGGAATAGATAGTGATGGCGAAGCTTTGAGCATTGCTGCTAATAAAAGTAAAGATTGGAATCGCAGGTCATCATTTATTCAATTGGACATTGAAAAAGATGCTCTAAATATACCACCTAGTGATTTGACGTTAGCTTTCAATGTTTTTCCATATATTCAAGACCTTGATAAGTTTATTAAATTGCTATCACAAAGAGTCCCGCGTGGTACATTGGTGATTCGACAATACGATGGTGCTTCTATTCGATTCGGCCCTATGAATACAGCAATGAGACAAAAGATGGAGATTGAATTACGAGTGGCAACTGAAAATAGCCAAAAGTTCCATCACTATGATTTGGATCGCACTTTCTCAGCACTTCGTAATTCTTCATTTGAGCAGGCTGAGTATAGTTTTGAATTGTTCAAAAGGACAAGCCCTTTCAATGAAGATTTTATACCATATTACAATCAAACATTAGAATGGACTTGTCAACAATTATCTGACACTTCTGCCGAACATCTTCAGAAATGGATTTCCCAAGATCCTCAGATGACCAATAAATATTTTTATGAGGTAGACTTAATTGCCCTATTATCATAATCCTCAACCGCTGTTCTCCAGAGACCTTTATATTGTGCCGCAAACATATTCAGAATTTCTTGATCTCTCGATAAAAGAACAACCGGATCTTGCGGAATATCTCTAAAATCCCAATTAAACAGCACTTCAGTTGTACCGTCCTTGTAGGTCAAAATAATAAAGCCTATTTGAGGTTCAGATTGTGTTATCAATTTATATTGATAATGACCCTTACATCTTTCGGTAATATGTTCATTAATTTTTCTAAAGCGCACTAAAGCCGATGAATCTCCGATATCTTTCCATGTCAATCCTTGATTAACATGTTTTGCTATTTTGCTATATGATCGCTGGTATGTATCTCCGTCATATAGACGTTCATTAGTTTGTTCGGTTTCATCTTCAAAATTAAACGATGTATTTTGTACATACTCCAAAACAGGTAGCCTGTTCATTATGTATTCCCATGCATATTTTGGGGTTCCCATTTTCGTTACGTGCAAGTAGTTTTTTACAGTTTCGCATATTAGTTTTGAATCCTCTGAAACCTTTTCTACTTCACCATGGGTAGATATATTTTGACCGATTATTAGAACGATAACCGAGAGAAGAAAGGCTGGTATTGCAGCCAAAGTTGACTGTGACGTATATTTTAGAGGATCCAAAAAATAAGTTATTACAAATACAACTATTGATAAGATTGCGTTAAAAAGTAATATGATTAGTTGCTTTTTCGAATTAGGTTTTTTCATATTAGTAGTCCTTCCGATTGAAATAATTTGATTCTTTAAATAATATTTTCCTTTATCAATCCTTACAGGAATAAATAGTTATTTTAAGGTGAAATATTAGTAGATGATAATTCTAAGTTATCTTGCATTAATATAATGATTGATGGAGTTGGGAGATTTTGTAGATTTGAGTATATTGGAGTTTTATCTTTATAATTGGAATTAACTGGTTAAATGACAAATTTTACGGTAAAATTATTTGTAAATTTCATTTATTATTAATATAGTTTTTAAATTAATAAAGTTGAATATTAATTGCTGTTTTTGACTACAATAAATTATTATAAGTAGTTATTCTACATATAACAGAAAAAACAAAAGGAGAAACGATAATGATTGGCAAATTAAAACAATTTTCAATATTTGATTTGTGGGGTGATAAACAGGTAATATTAGATTTTAAAGATAATAAATTGATTTTAGTCGGAGAAAACGGAAGCGGAAAGACTACTATTCTACGAATTGTATATGAAACATTAGCGTGTAAGTGGTCTATGCTTTCAGTAGAAGATTTTTCTAGAATAGAATTAATATTTCAAGACAATAAGATGTTAAAAATTTCTAAATCTAAATTGTTGTCAGCAAGAGAATTGTTTTTAGAAGCAGATTCCTCTCTTTTGAGAGAGTTTCCACCAATAATAAGAAGAGTCCTTAATGAACGTTCAAGTATATCAGGTCGAGACATTTCTTATGATCAGATTTTAGAAATATTAGAGGAATACGACTACACAGATTTAGAAATATATCACAGAATAAATGAAAAATTATACTCTGTAGAGAAAAATGCTCTATTGGAATATAGTAACGTAATAAAAGAAAAAATAGGTTGTAGTATAATTTATTTACCAACATATCGAAGAGTTGAAAAACGAATTGGTTATGTGAATGAAAGAGATTATCAAAAAAGACATATGGGATATAAGTATAGATTGACTAATCAAGTCATTTCTGAAGAGCGTTCGATAGAGATTGCAAAGACAGGAATGGATGATGTTGATTATTTTATATCAATGAGTTTAGATGATATTCGTAAAGAAGCAAATATTAGTGCTTCAAGATTAAACTATCAGTGTTTTAAAGGTATACTTAATAAAACTAGTGATAACGTAAAATATAATAAAGAAATTTTATCAGAAGAAGAAATAGAAAAAATTTTTGGAAGTATAAATGAAGATGTATTATCATCCGCTGAAAGTATACAAATAAAGCAACAATTAATGAATATGCAATCATTGAGTGCACCTATGAGTCAACCATATGATCGAATTGTGTATTATTTTTACTCTATGTTGCATGACAGATATATACATTTAAGAGAAAAAGAGAAAATTATTTTATCTTTTTTTGATGCTTGTAATAAATATTTATGTAATAAGAAGTTTGTCTATAATGAGAAAGAATACACATATAATATTTATGTGAATGATGGCAACAAGTCAAGGAAAATTGATTTAGAGCATCTATCTTCTGGAGAAAAACAAGTAATATCAATTTTTAGTTATCTGTATTTGTCTCCGTTATCAAAATCGTTAATCTTGATAGATGAACCGGAATTATCATTATCGGTGCCTTGGCAAAAGAAATTCCTCGTTGATATTTCAAAAGGTAATCAATGCGAGGGTATTATTTCAGTTACACATTCTCCGTTTGTATTCGACAATGAATTAAGGAAATGCGCTCACTCACTTGGAGAATTTGTAAAATAAGGAGACTTAAATGAATATTTTAGAGGAATTAGATAGGAGTTTAAAATCTGATATTCCTAGTTATATGGAATTTTTATATAGATTTGATCCTAAAAAGAAACAAGTTTTTGCCTTTTATGAAGGTGATGAAGATTCAAGTTATTATAATAAATATTTAAAAAGATTTGCATATGACTACGAAATAGAAGAAATAGTGGCAGGATGTAAGAATAATGTAATCAAATTATATAATGAGTTTGATTGGAATTATTATAATTCCAATCAAATAATATTCTTTATTGATAGAGATTTGTCTTTTTGGTTAAAAGAACCGCAACACTATGCTAAAAATTTATATATTACCGATGGATATTCTGTGGAGAATTATGTTGTCAATGCTGAAGTTTTTAGGTGTTATTTAACTAAATTTTTAGGGTTTGCTAGAGCTAATAAAGATGAAATTATTTTTATGGTTAATGAATGTATGCGTTTAATAGCTGAATTTGAGGAAAGTATGATGATTGTTATGGCGAAAGCAGTAGTTGGTAAAAAACATAATAGGTCTATAACTCTTGACGATTTAAAAATTAGTAGATATATAAATTTTTCTATTGATAATAATTATATAAAATTTCAATTAAATAACATAGATGAAGTTGATGGTGAATGGTTAATACTACCAGAGTATATAGATGAAATAAAGAAACAAATCCAAGATTTTAAAGATGATTTAGAAAATTATTTTGTTAGAGGAAAATGGTTATTATGGTTTATGGCAAAAATCGGTGAGATGATGCGTTTGCATGCAGATGTTTTTGCTCCTTCTTTAGGACGAACTGGGAAAATCAGACCTACATGTTCGGTACCTCTGTCGCAAGTTTTTTCTGTTCTTGCCCCTTGGAGTAGCGATAAAATTACTAGTAGTTTAAAAGATTTCTTAAATAATACATATTGTTGTTACTGTCAATAAAAATGCAATTCAATTATTTTTTGGAGTTTTATTGAAAATAAATAACATTTTATTTTATTTCGCTAGATTTCGGCGAAAAATATAAGATTACTCATCAGAAAAACGATGGGTAATCTTAATTTTTTGTTATTCTCAATTAAGAGTGTAATTATGTGCAAAAACAGTATCCGTAAAAAAATTACGGATACTGTTGACAGAACTCATTGATTAAGGGTATAATAATAATGGTGATTGATATGATAAAGTGTTTTAGTGTAAAGGGATTCAAAAATTTCAGTGAAAAGATAACATTGGATTTTTCAAATGTTCGTGATTATAGGTTTAATTCACAGTGCTTGACAAATGGTTTGGTTAGCAAATCTATTGTATATGGTAAAAATTCTGTTGGAAAAACTAATCTCGGACTTGCAATCTTTGATATTGTTTCGCATCTAACCAATAAAAATGTTACTCCTAATCTCTATGATTATTACTTATGTTCAGACGGTTTGAACAATTATGCCGAGTTTGATTATGTGTTTCAGTTTGATGATGATATTATTAATTATTCATATAAGAAGGACAAAAAGCAAATTTTGATATATGAGAAGGTCGTATTAAACGAAAAATTGTTATTTGAGTATGACTATATAAAAAAGCAAGGTGAAACTAATGGCATTGATAAATTAGCATCAACATTAAATTGGGCTTTTCAGGATACTGATTGCATTTTAAAATATGTTGTTAATAACACAGTGCTCCCTGACTCTCATCCTCTTAGACAAATGATAAGATTCGTATCCAATATGTTATGGTTTAGAAATTTAGATGAAAACAGATATATTGGTTTTAAATCTGACAGCAAGGATTATTTGGATTTTATATTTGAAGATGATACATTACATGAATTTGAGGAGTTTTTGCACATAACCGGAATAAAAGAAGACTTGGTAGCAATAAAAGATGCAGATGGAGTAAAACGATTGTACTTTAATACAGATACACCGTTGCCATTTTTTAAGGTGGCTTCAAGTGGAACTCGTGCGTTATATACATTTTTCTATTGGTATAAAACTGCCAAAGATGTGTCATTTATGTATGTAGATGAATTTGATGCGTATTATCATTATGAACTATCTGAGTATATTGTAACAATTCTTGAAAAAATGACAAATACTCAAGTGATTATCACTTCTCATAATACAAACCTTTTAACCAACAAGATTATGCGTCCTGATTGTTATTTTATACTTTCCAATAATAAGCTTACATCATTTGCTGATGCCACAAGCAGAGAACTGCGTGAGGGACACAACCTTGAAAAACTTTATATGAGTGGTGAGTTTGATGGGTAAAAGTAAGATATTAGTTATTGTCGAGGGAGCAAAGACAGATTTCAATTTAATGAAAAGATTGCTGAGTGTTTATGGTATCTCAGAAACTCATCAAATAGTATCATATAATACCAACATATATACTTTGTATAGTCAGCTACCGGATAGCTACGATGAGTATGATGATATTGATTTGCTTCAATTGTTAAAAGAAAGAGAGAAGGATGAGTCAAAACGAACTCTATTAAATGAGCGTTATTCAGATATCCTACTCGTTTTTGATTTAGACCCACAAGCCCCGGACTTTGCTCCTGAAAAAGTAATTAAAATGACAAAATACTTCACAGAATCTACAAATATGGGAAAATTATATTTAAATTATCCGATGGTTGAGTCGTTTTATCATATGTCAGACATACCAGATGAAAAATATAATGAATATATAGTTACCCTGGATGATTTGAAAAATAAAAAATACAAGCAAATGGTACATAATATATGTAGAGATGGTGATTATACAAAATTTGCATCTAACAAGGAAGAGTGTGATATTGTTATAAAGCAAAATCTTGAGAAATCTAAACTTCTGACTAACACTAATGAATATTTGCCAAATTCTATTGATATACTTAATAAGCAATTGGATTTGTTAATTAATAAAAAAATAATTTCTGTGTTATGTACCTGTATTTTTTATATTGCTGAATATAATAGTGATTTTATTTAATTTGATTTAATCATTAGGCGTTTTGTAGCTGTAACTGCAAAACGCTTTTTTATTTTCAAAATTAACAAAACAGTTATTTGTGAAAAATTAACAATAGGAATTGTGAAAATTCTACATTATAATTTTTAAGAATTATGGATTAATCTGTTGAAATGTGTTATAATTTCACATAAAGGATATAATATGTAATTATATGTAGATTAGGGGGATATTAATGGATGGAAAGGGCATATTGAGATATATTTTTGATCAAAAAACATATAACGATATTATGGAGTTTTGTGAGAGAATTAATAATTCTGATGCTGATTTTTATGTTGTTATGTCAAGAAAAGCTGCCTGCTTTGTTAGTTTTCTTGAAAAGTATGATTTTCTTAAAATTAATGGTAGTATTGTAACTGATAGAATTTTAGATTTTAATAATGATGTATTAATTAATAAAAATGTTATTGTTATTGATGATGTTGTAGTGTCAGGAACTACAATTTACAATGTAATAAGAAAACTTAAAAATTTTAAAGTTGCAAATATTGAAGTTTTTATTTTAGGAGTGAATAGCAAATACTTTAATACTGAATTATTTAGTTATCAATATAATGATGAGATAAGAAATTATATAAATTGACCTTATGTCCTTATGACTGATGAGGGCTGCACATATATGTGTTCCAATATAGCTAAAGTATTTGCTCTTGATGCAAGTCCCTATGATGTAGACTTTCCTAAGCATAACATAGTGTCGGTTTCAAAAGATTTGATAGATCAGATGGTTTTTTCTTCTTATTGGAGGTCTTATGATGTTTCATCAAGTATGCAATCTGATTTTAAAATAAGGAACATAACTTTTTTGCCGTCTGAAGAACTGATATATAGTTTAAAAAATAGAATGGGAGAGTGCTTTTTTAGTCTTGGATATATAAAAATTAGATTATTTGTGAAATATGCAGAAGATAGGAAAAAGAAATATAAGTTGAATGCCATACCATATTTTATGTTTAATGAAATAAGTGAAGATAAAATAAACATTATTTTTAATGCGTTATTTAGTGATTGGTGCGAAGGTGATATTAACTCATATGCTAAGTTAAGAATATTACAATATGTATTTGCAGAAAAAGTATTTTTGATATGGAATGATTTGTTCGATGGTGCAGGGACTAATGTGAATTGGGAATTAAACAAAATAGAGTTTTCAAAAATTTTTCCAATTGGTTATTATGATGCCATTATTAAAGCTATTTATTCTGAAGTTGATTTAAAAAAGTATTTTAATGACTTCTTACCACTAGAATCATACTCGTTTGATTTGGATTTAAAAAAGTGCAATAAGAATGAAGATTATAATGTTTTTCTACAAGCAAAACTAGTAGAACCATTCACAAATCTATATTTCAATAAAGAATTAAAAGCAAGAGAAATAGTAAAAAAACATGGTAAAGATGCATTTGCTTTAGACGAGTATAAAGATGTTTTTTATCGGTTGAATCATGGAAATTCTTATAAATCTCTTTTAAAAATATTAGATAAATTTCCTGATGTTTATGATAAAGAAACAACAGTTTCTTTATTTATCGACAAAGCTATTGATTCTGGAGTTATTGTTCCAATTATTGCTGAAGAAATTGACAATAACAATAAAAAAATATTTTATAGAGCATTTCGCCATGGAGAAGATATTCCTTTTGGGGAGCATCAGGAAAAAATGTGTGCTATACTATTGTCGAATTATAAAGATCAAGGAGGGATTGAGGCACTTTCAAAAATTAGGATTGAGAAACTGTTGGTATTGTTTTTGAGAATTGGCGAATTACAAAAAATATTTAGACTAGACACATATGATAGTATATATTATAAAGTTAGTGTGGATGCATATTTATTTGGTAATATTCCATCAAAACATGACCTTGAAAGTTGTAGAAACATTCATTATATTAAACATAAATCAGATGTTGTTTGGTTAACTGATGTTTTAAAGGAAAAACAAATAATTAAGATTGATAGCAATGGGAAAGTTGAAGATATAGATGATACAATTGATATTGCAATTGATAGAGTCACAAAAGGACAAGTATCTATTATTGGTCAAACTTTTGGTAAATTATTCTATAATTATAAATTAGGGCAGGTTCCGTATATTGATGATCATGACTTTATTTTGTTTTCAACATGCTTATTTCCACAAGATGTTTTAAATGCACTGGCTGCTGAATTAGCGATTTTTAATGATAGATTTTCAAAAAAAGTCAATATTATAAGTAATAAAATCGAAAATGAAAAATATGTCGAAGTATATGAATTAATAAATAGTAATGAATTTTATACAAGTATAAATAGTGGGCAAAAAAAGTATTTTGATTTTATTAATAAAAATGCTTTACGAAGGATCGAAGAAATATCTATTCAATTGGCAAATAGAAAGGACTTAAGTGTGTATGGTTCTGCATGGGATCAATTTTGGCCCAATAATTTAGATTGGAATGAAAGTTCTATAGAGCGTACTTTATTAGATACGATTTATACTGAAGCAAAGTTGATATTAATATTAAATGTGTTATGTAGAGAAATGCTGTTTTGCGTATGTTTAGATGACAAGAAAAAATCAGAATTACACGAACAAATAAATATATTTATAGAAAAGTTGAAAAAGCAAAAGTTTTCAAATCATAGAGGCGTGAAAAAAATAATGGCTTTTTCTTGTGAGCTATTTGAATCAGTGAAACAAATTCCTGATAGGAATGTTATTTTTAAGATATTAGATAATCTTTGCTTTTATAACAAGTTAATACCAAACATTTTATCGGATGTTGATTTGTTAATAAATAAGCACGGAAAAGTTAACGAAATTATTAGATACAATCATGCACTTTGTATAATGCCCGAATGTAATTATGATTTGTTTGGTAAGAATTTCCGTCAATTATTAAAATCTAAAAACATAAGTTATCAAGAATTCCCAATATTTAATTCAAATGCAATTTTCCCTGAAGCAGGTATTTGGTTTTTTTTAAAAGGGAAAAATAAGCAAGATTTAATTAATCAAGTGCTTGTTGAATGTTTGTCAAAAGGATTGCCTGAATATAATTTTGAATATGCAAAAGTATATTACAATCTCTCAGAAGAATTAAAATTGAAGATTTCTGGAGAAGAAAATGCACGACAAAGGTTCTGTTCTTTTCCATCATATAGTAAGCAATGCGTGGAACAGATAGAAGGAATATCTCGAGTCAGAGGTGGACAGTGTATATATTGGTTAATTGAGGATTGCAAAGCTAATGAAATTTTTAAAAATAGAGTAAAATCTTTTATCAATTCAGCTTTTGATTTAATTGAAAATGGAACTATTAAGATTCAAACAATGAGTTCTCAAAAATCATTATATTATGTTATGAAATATAATAATGAAAAGAGAAAACAAAATGTTTATAACAAACTAAGAAAGAGGTATGACAAAATGAGTGAAAAATGTAAAGTGTTTATTTCATATTCAGAGGATTCAGAAGAACACGTAAATAGAGTTAAAAGGATAGCTGATCATTTGAAAGAAGCAGATATGGATGTGTATTTTTATGGAGATGAATTATTTGGAACGGATATTATAGAATTTATGAGAAATATTGAGAAAAGCGATGTTACTTTAATCATTGGCACTGAAGAATACAAGAAACGTGTATATGGAGTTTGTTCTTCAGGTAGTTCATTCGAAGATAGGATAATCGCAAGTGGTTTTATGTCTGAGCATAGAAGTAAAATAGTTCCGATTGCTTTTGGAAAGTTTAATGAAGTTATTCCAGCTCCATTTAATGTTCTAAAAGGTATGACAATGACTACAGTGACAGAAGATGAATTGGATAAATTGACTCTCGGATTGATAAACAAATATATTAAAAATAATTAAGGAGTGTTCAATATTTTTACTATTTTCCAATATTCTTCAGGTGTAACTTTTTTGAATTTGTTAAGTAAGTTAAAATAAATTATACCGTTTTTTGTATTACTAAAATATGATGCGGCAACAGTAAGATTTTCTAGGGTTCCTTCAAGAGTATTTGTTATATATATTTTTAGTATATTCTTTTCAATGTTGTTTAAGTGCATATATTTACCTGCCTTAATGTAGTTGTATATATTGTTACATAATAATCTATAGAAATTTGTCATAATATGTTCTATTAATTAAAATTATCATGCTATTTCCCTACACTCCCCAGAGCGCATGACTGTTAATCATGATGTCACTGGTTCGAGCCCAGTTGGGGGAGCCACAACAGAGTAGTCTTTTGACTACTCTGTTTTCTTTTTTATCTAAATTTACTGCTAAATCGGGCGAGAAGGTGAGCGTTAAGAAAACAGTCCTGTGGGACACACTACATAAAGAAGGTATCCCATCGGACTTTGATATTTCAGGTTTTATGCTGTTTTCTTCTGTTTCTGTTGCATTTCTGCCATATGGCGTTGGAAGCCTGCTTCCATATCTTCGGGGTTAAGCGGTTTGATGATACCAACACCGTTGTAATAAATGTCGATAATCTGATACCGCTTGCCGTCAAGATAGCGGGCGGCTGATACAACAATCTTGTCGATGAATTCGTGAACAAGCTCACCTGTCAACTCGGTTGGCTCGGTGATTGCTTTTACTTTTTGAACAAATTTTTGCAGATTAACCGTCTTATCTGTTTCGGCTTCAAGATAGCTCTCCATTTCGGGGAGCTTTTCTTTTAGTTCCTTCTGCTCGGTTTCGTATGTGTTGCTCAAGGTTGCGAATCGCTCGTCGCTCAGTTTACCAATAACATTGTCCTCATAGATTCGCTGTATCAGCTTATCAATTTCAGCGATACGTTTCTTTGCCTTTTCAAGCTCTCGGCGTTTTGCTGTCAGCTCTTTCTTTTTGTCAGAGTCGTAGCTCTCAACCTGTTTGCGGACAAATTCCTTTTCAAAAGCCTGAATGTTCAGAAACACTCGCCGCATACTTTCAAGAACAAGGTTTGTCAGCGTTCTCTCGCCAATATAGTGTGAGGTACAGGTGTCGGGATTCTTGGAATAGCTTGAACACATAAAGTGCGGTGGATCTCGCCGGTCTTTCTTGCCTGATTGGTAGTACATCTTCTGTCCGCAATCCTCACAGAACACCAATCCCGAAAAGATACTGACTTTGCCCGTCCGTTTTTGACGGTGCCTGCCTTCTCGGATTTTCTGAACAAGTTTGAATGTGTCACGGTCAACAATGGCGGGATGGGTGTTCTCGAAGATTATCCATTCGCTTTCAGGACGGTCAACACGCTTCTTGTTCTTAAAGGATTTGGTTGTGCTGCGAAAGTTGACGGTATCACCGCAATACTCTTGTCGCTTCAAGATGTTCGCTATCATAGCCGGACACCAGTGGAACGGAACGGACGGCGGCTTACCGCACTTTCTGCCTACGCTAATCCAGTATTCCGTTGGTGTTGGAACTTTCTCTGCGCTTAGCTTGTTGGCAATTTGTGACGGTCCCATTCCGGATACGCACATCTTAAATATACGCTTGACGATTTCAGCCGCAGGCTCGTCGATTATCCATTGATACTTGTCATCAGGACTTTTCATATATCCAAAAGGCGGATTGCTTGTCAATGGCTTGCCCGATTCGCCTTTGCTCTTGAATGCCTTGCGCACCTTGTCACTGGTATTCTTTGCGTGCCACTCGTTAAACCAGTCCTGCATAGGTACAAGATCGCTGATTCCGTTTTTGGTGTCGATATTGTCCATAATGGCAATATAGCGAATGCCCATACGGTCAAATTCTTCTTCCAACAAGGAACCGACTACCAATCGGTTACGTCCGAGACGGGAATGGTCTTTGACAATCAGCGTTGCGATTTTTCCTTCCTCGCCGAGCTTCATAATTTCGTTGAAGGCAGGACGGTTAAAGGTTGTACCGGAGAAACCGTCGTCTATGAAAAGGCGAGTATTTTTGAAACTGTTTTCGGCAGCGTATTGTTGTAAAATTTCTGTTTGATTTTTGATTGAGCCCGATACGCCTTCCTTCTCGTCATCACGGGATAGTCGGCAGTACAGAGCTGTGATTTTGTCTTTATCTGACTGTTTACTCATTTTGCTCCTTTCCACAGTCGGATATGTATTTGTAGGATAGTTTTATTATAACATATCCGACTGCTAAATTCAATACTTTAAAGCACTAAATTGAATCTTTCTCTACTATCTTTTCAATCTTCTTCAAGATTGTTTTGTCAGCGTTCTGATTGAAGTGCGTTCGCACAATATAGGTTGTGTTGTCAATGTCCTGTGTGTATCGTAACGGTTCAACGAACTGTTCATACTTAAAATAGTTTAGCCGTTGCTCCGCTGTCATCTTACTGAGCATATCGAAGTAATCCTCAATGACTGCGTTGAGTGCTTCGGTAAGCGGCGTTTGAATATCAAGGACTTTGCCTTTGTCATCAACATAGTACATAATCTGTCACCTTCCTTTCGTAGTTAAGATTTTCGCAAACAGGTCTTAGGGTGTCCCTAACAAGTGCTGAAATTCCGAGGCGATTTCTCAGCAACAACCGTTTGTGGATACGAACGGTCTGCTTGCTGAGACGCATCTCGGAAGTTCAGCAGTACCGTTCGGCTCCGGTAGGAGTACGAGTGGTCTGCGTGCCTAGATTCAACATTGTTATGCAGTGTTCTGAAAAAACTGTCAACATATCTGTCACCCTAAACTGTCACTATGGTTGTCTGTGATTATAGATTTCGATGATTCTTCTTCGGTTAGTACGCCGAAAATTGATGCCGATACCGTCACGTTTTCTCAACCGATACCAATATTTGTTGAGCAGTTTTGTTACCGTATTAGTCGGCGTAACGGTGTCGTTCATTTCGGTAAATAAATCTGTAGCTGTGCCCATCCAGTAATGCTTGTCAACCATAAACACTCTTAACCTTCCAAAAAAAGGATGATCTTCGGTCAGCTTCGGATAGCCTTCACGACTGACTTTCTCCATTGCCAGCGCAACAATTTGTTCACCTTTAGTCATTGTTTCTCCTTTCTGTCACTGTAAAAAGTGACTGTTTTGTTGCAAGTTTGCCGCTTTACCCGAATGTCGTTCCTGCGCCGGATTTTCACCGGAGCGTCGTATCGCTCGCTTACGATCATCGCAATATCATATCCCATTCGGACGGTCATTCAGTTGTATTTTGACACGACAAAAAGCCAAGTCACGCAAGGCACTTCCCTCAACTTCAAAAGGGTAAACTACCCCCTTGGTTGAGAAGCCTCATGTAACTTGACTTTAAATTTTTTGATTAAACTTTTGAAAAATTAAAGCGCTTATTTGTACTGCCGTTCACTAAAATAAGCTAAACTCAAATGACTAAAAACAGAACGGAGCCGGCACTTCTGTCAGCGTACCGGTACCCTATAGCGCATCTTTGGCTTTGCGCTGCCCGCAGGTGATGCTCCTGCGCTCGTCAGCTCTTTACACTCATAAGTTCATCACTATTCAGTTGTCGCACACAATCTGCGAACAGTTTTGTGTACAGTAATTATTATAACGAACATTCGTTTGGCTGTCAAGCAAATTTAGAAAATTCGTTCGACAAACGTTAGTGTATTTAAGATGTCACGTCTAAACAAGCAGTGCGTTTTTACTCCTACCGAGAAAAACACGTTTGTTAGGGACACATAAGACCTATAAAAGATTCTCTTTTTCGTTTTTATGTCTGTTAATTTGTTTTATTATATGATATGATAAAATTATCAATCATCAAGGGGCGATAGTATGAGCGCTAAGAATCAATTTGATTGGATATCATTTTATGAGGAGTTTGCAGATAAGCTACTTGCATATAAGGACAATCGGCAGGAGCTGATTGAAAAAATAAAGCAGGTTTATGAGGTTACAGGGATAAAACTGCCGACTATTGATAGAGATAAAGGCGGAAATAATATCCTTGTTGATATTGATCCTTTTACAGTTTTTGGATTATTTAATAAACAACTAACTGAAAAGAACAGAATAAAACTTATTACTGAATTCAAGGAATTGTTTGACATAAAAGCTGATGTTCCTATGTCTTTTGACGGAATTCCTGTGTTAAGTCCACTAAAATCTACTTTTTTCTATTTTGTAGATAACAGAGGAGAATCAGATATACAAAACCTCTGGTCAATTTTTGAATTAGCGCTTACTCTGTCAAAAAACGATACAGAAGAAAACAGACAAGAGTTTATTTCTGTTTTTAATACAGTTAGGAAACAAAAAGGCGTAAAATGGAATTTGTCAATGGGCTTATACTGGATTCGTCCCAACAGATTTATAAATTTAGATTCACGCAATAGGTGGTTTATAAAGAATAATGACAGCTTACCTGAGTCAATTACAGCCACAGTAAAAAATCTGCGTGATACACCGAAAGCAGAGATATACTTAAAACTTTGTGATGATTGCATTGCTTATATTCAATCTGACAAATGTTCCTATAAATCATTGGCAGATTTTTCTTGCAGTGCGTGGAGTGTATCTAAGCAAGATGATGAATATGAGAAACTTTCCGAGAAAAGCGATGCTAATTCCGGCGCAAAGTTCCTGCGTTGGTTCAAGCCTCTTTTGCAGGCGCTCAAAGATTTAGGTGGTTCGGCTACTCCGAAAGAAGCACGAAATAAAATTATAGAAAACGAAAAGCTGACCGAGGAAGAAACAAGCGCAGTTGTCGGTAAGACGCAAACGCCTGAATTCAACAATGACGTTGCTTGGGCAAGGCAGTACCTTGTCAGAGGCGGTTATTTGGACAACAGCACTCGTGGTGTTTGGAAACTCACCGAAAATGGCTGGACTGTTGATATGACAGACAAATTAGCGTCAGAGATATTCAAGACGATTGTTAAAGAAAACCAGCAAGATAAAGAAGATAAAGGCTCAGCTCTTGCTGACGAAGATGTAAACACAAAGCGCTATTGGATTTACTCGCCCGGCAATAATGCTTCAAAGTGGAGTGAATGTACCGAGAAAGGAATTATGCTCATCGGTTGGGGTGAAATCGGTGATTTGACACGCTTCGCTTCAAAATCAGAAATGAAGGCTGCTATGCAGGACACCTACGGCGACAATAAGCCTTATCGCAATGCAGCTCTTGCTACTTGGCAGTTTGCCAATGAGATGAAACCGGGCGATATTGTTTTTGCTAAGCAAGGTATGTATAAAATAATCGGTCGTGGCGTTGTTGAGTCCGGTTATATATATGATGACCGTAGCGAAGATGAGTATAATAACACCCGTAAAGTAAAGTGGACAGACATCGGTGAATGGGAACATCCCGGTCAGGCAGTTATGAAAACGCTGACCGATATTACCCAATATACAGAATACGTTGAAAAGCTCAATGCAATGTTTGATACAGAAGATGATGACGATGATATTGACGTCGAGGAAGAACCGCTGAACACCTATACCAAAGAGAACTTCCTTGCAGACGTATATATCAGCGAAAAACAGTATGACACTTTAGAAGGACTGCTCCGAAAGAAATTGAACGTCATTTTGCAGGGCGCTCCGGGTGTCGGTAAAACATACGCCGCAAAGCGTCTTGCCTATTCAATGATGGGTGTTAAGGACCCCGAACGTGTGCAGCTTGTTCAATTTCATCAAAGCTATTCCTATGAGGATTTTGTCGAGGGCTTCCGCCCGTCAAGCACAGGAATGAATTTTGAAATTAAGAAGGGCGCATTTTATAACTTCTGCAAAAAAGCGTCCGATGATAAAGAAAACGAGTATTTCTTTATTATTGACGAAATTAACCGTGGTAATCTCAGCAAGATTTTCGGCGAGTTGTTTATGCTGATTGAAGCCGATAAGCGTGGTAATGATATACAGTTGCTCTATTCTTCGGATAAGTTTTCTGTTCCGAAAAATGTTTATATTATCGGTATGATGAACACAGCCGACAGAAGTCTGGCAATGATTGACTATGCACTCCGCAGGCGGTTTGCGTTCTTTGAAATGAAGCCCGCGTTTGAATCAGATGGCTTTAGGGAATACCAATTTGGATTGGAAAATGACAAATTCAATAAACTGATTGACTGCGTTATCAGTTTGAATCAGAGGATAGCCGATGATGATTCTCTCGGCGAGGGGTTCTGTATCGGTCACAGCTATTTCTGCGATATTGAGGAGATTAAGGAGAACACGCTGACCGATATTGTTGAGTTTGAAATTATCCCCTTGCTCAAAGAGTATTGGTTTGACGAGCCTTCAAAAGTAAAAGAATGGATTGACCGTTTGAGGAGTGCTGTCAAGTGATTCCGATTCAAAATATCTACTATATGCTCTCCTACGCATTTCAGGTGCTTAATGAGCAAGGATATAAAAGTGTGGCGACAGAGCATTTTGAGAATGTGGCGGATTTATGCGCCGCAATACTGATTAAAGGCTTGTCAAAGCAGCTCAAGCGTGGTCTGATGAAGGATTATATCCCGAAGCGTGAACCGCTGACGGCGCTGCGTGGTAAAATGGAAATTTCGGAAACGCTGAAAACAAATTTCATTATCAAGCGGCAGGTTGTGTGCTCCTACGACGAGTTTTCCGAAAACGCCTATATGAACCGTATCATCAAGACGACAATGCTGCGCCTGATGGTGGCGGACGTTGACAAGAGCCGCAAAAAGGAAATGAAAAAGCTGTTGGTGTTCTTGGGCAATGTTGAGCCGCTGCCGATTTACAGTATCAACTGGAATCTGCGCTATGACCGCAATAATCAGACGTACCGTATGCTGGTTTCGGTTTGCTATTTGGTTTTGAAGGGCTTGCTGCAAACACAGTCGGACGGCACAACCAAGCTGATGGATTTCCTCGATGAACAGCGTATGCACCGCTTGTATGAGAAGTTTATTCTGGAATATTTCCGCAAGGAACATCCGGAACTGACCGTCGGCGCACCGCAAATCCCGTGGCAGCTCGACGACGATTTCTGCGATATGCTTCCGGTTATGCAGTCAGATATTGTGCTCGAAAAAGACGATAACATTCTGATTATCGACGCAAAATATTACGCCCATACCACACAGCAGCGGTTTAATAAGGCAACTGTCCACTCGGCAAACCTGTATCAGATTTTTACCTACGTCAAGAACAAGCAGGAAGAGCTGAAAGACAGGCAAGTTACAGTTTCGGGAATGTTGCTCTACGCCAAAACAGACGAACAAATTGTCCCCGACAATACCTATCAAATGAGCGGAAACCAAATCAGCGTGAAAACGCTTGATTTGAATTGCGGATTTGATGAGATTCGGGAACAGTTGGATAGTATTATAACAACAGAGGTAATATATGATAGAATCTGAACGCTTCATAAAAATACACGATGAAATATTTGCAAAATCCTATGAAGATACACTTTATGTATTCCTTTGTGGAGGAGCTACCGATGATTGTATCAGAGATAATATACGAGTGCATTTAGAATCAAATGGTATACAAGTACTATACCCTGAAGATTTGTTTATGGAAATGATGAATAAAGACAGAAAGTCCAATCTGCTTGATTATGAGAACATTTTAGCTAAAAGTGCAAATTCGATTTTACTTATTTGTGAGAGTATGGGTTCAGCAGCAGAACTTGGCGCTTTTGTACAAAGCGAACAAATACGAAATAAACTAATAATTGGCATAGAAAAAAAGTATCGCCGTCAACATAGCTTTATTATGGATGGCCCCGTCAAAAAGCTTCAAACTATAGATAAAGATAGAATACTAATCTTTGATAAAACAAATCTATCGCAATTTAAGAATAGTGTTATTACTCAATATAGAGGATTAAACAGTAAACGCAAAAAATTCTTTTTTAAAAACACTTGCCCCGACTTCACAATGCTACCTGAATATATTTCTTTTATTCCCTTAATCTTATATTTCTATAAAGAGTATAATCGCAAACAGCTATACAAGAATTTAAAAGAATTAATTAGAAATAAACATGGCATTCTGAAAGATTATAATGAACTATTCAATGCTTCTTTAAGGTATTTGCATAAACTTGGTATTATATATGTAAATGGGAATATTAACATAGACCGAAATATAACAGATCAAGTTTTATCTTTATCAGAAAAAGGGTATATTTCAACAGATATTTTTTTTAGAAAAAGTAATATTCCATACAAAAATGAGTTGCATGACAGAATAAGATGTGATATACTAAAAGAACAGTTAAATAATTAAAAATTACCTCTTTTAGTTTTTACAATTCTTTATGTAAGTATACATATTTTATTGTTTTGGACGGTGATTCGCCAGTCCTTGGTTAAACGCTTACTCACAATTCGTGATATAAAACATTTGATTAAAGCACTTGTTTTAATCAAATTTTTATCTCACGAAAGACTTATGGTAAAAGAGGTAATTTTTTATGCAAAAAAATAATTTACTTCTCATTAATTCTTTAGGTATTCCATATTTTGAATGCTTAGAAGAGTTTTCAAGAATAATTGGACTAAGTACCAAACTAATCTATCTCTTAACAAATAAAACAGAAAGCTATTATTCCTTTAAAGAGATACCAAAAAAGAACGGTAAAAAAAGAATAATAGCAATTCCTTCTTACACATTAAAAATCACTCAGCGATGGATTTTGAAAAATATTCTTAATAAAATTCGCCCAAGTGATTATGCAATGGCGTTTAGAAAAAGCTCAAACAATAATAAGTTTGATATAAAAAAGAATGCCTATTATCATTCGGATTCATTATATGGTCTATCAATTGATTTGAGCGATTTCTTTCCAAGCATTAATGCAGCAAAAGTGTATAGAATATTTAAGGGGATAGGTTATAATAATACAGCTTCGGCAATCCTTACAAATTTATGCACATTAGAAAACAAGTTACCACAAGGTGCAGTTTGTTCGCCGGCACTGTCTAATTTAATATGTATGAGATTAGACAGGAGGTTGTTTGGTCTGTGTTCTAAGAGAGGAGTTCTTTACACAAGATATGCTGATGATATGTATTTTTCTTGTGATAACAAAGGTCTTCTCCTAAAAATGTTTCCTATCATAGAAAAGATAATAAAAAGTGAAGGTTTTATTATCAATCAAGATAAACTCCACTATCATACGCCCAAAAATAAACATCTAATCACGGGTGTTGTTATATCTCACTCTAATGACACATCTGAATTAAAAGTTTCGAAAGAATTCAAACGGAAAATTAGAGCTGAGATATTTAGATGTATTATGACTGGAAATTATGAAAATGCTGCTCATATTAAAGGAGAGATTTCTTATGTTTGTTTTATACAAAGCGAAAACCGTCAAGATTATAAGCAATCAATAATCCAATACATAAATCGCACATCAAAAAAGATTGAATACTTCTGCGAATTAGTTGATGCTTATAATGAAAACTTTTTTTACGACGAACAGGAACCATTAGAATTTTTGGATATTAATAAACTTGAAATTGATTGCCCTGAAAAGGATACCGATAATTATGACCAGTATTTGTTTGAAACAATCGAAGCAATTTTTCAACACCGCAAGAAATACATAAAAAACAATAACCTTACAGATATCTGCAAATACCAAAACTGGCCCAAAAACACAACAGAAAATGAATTTGATTCTTCAAGTGAAGAAACTCCTTTTTAAATCAAACTAACGGCACATTGTCATATAGATGGACGATGTGCCGTTATTGCTGGTTTTATTATACCTAAATGAAAATTATTTCATTGTTTACTATCTCTGCCGCTGATTTCGTATATTATTCATACGTCTAACCCACAGCATTTGATTGTCTGCTTTGAGCTGTTAAGTTACACCTTCCTTTTTGGCGAGTTGTTTTACCAAGCGAAAGAACATATCCTCTGCCTGTTCGTCAATATCGGCGAGGTAGGCTGTGAGCTTGCAACTTGTCAGCAGGTTTGTATATAAGATGGGACGATGATGTTTGATATATTTCAAATGCCGCTTGCCCCAAATCCCGATCTCAACCTTCGGCTGTTCGGGTAATGTCAGGTTAGGTAAAAGGTAATCGCCTTGCTGAGTGTATGTGATCTTATTTGTCATAAATGTTATCCTCCTTAATAGTCGAAAAAGTGTACGAAGTTTGCTTGGAAAAGTTCAGTATTTATGCGGTCTTTAATATGCTGTATTCGAGGGGATAAGGTAATATTATTAACAACCTCGAAAACCGCAAATATACCGATTACGGACATTTGCTGACCACCTTGATTTTTTTGATTTTAGCATTGGCTGTTTTAATCAAGACCTCATCAACAAGATCGGTATATCTGCCCTCCGCAATCAACTGATTTCGCAAGTCGTTCAGGCTGTTTATCAACAATCGCATTTCTTCGCTATTTAGATAGATGTGATATTTAGTTTTTCTCATTCGTAAAACATCCGTAAAGTATAGATTTATCCTACAATCTTAACTATCCGACTGTTTCACATAACACCTTCTTTATCGCTAACACCCCGTGGACTGTTTTTAGTGAACTGGGATTGTGCGAGTGCTGTTTAAGAACCAAACGTAGTATGCGAGGCAGTTACTTTCCTTCCTTACAAAGTAAGTTGGGGGAGCCAGAAAACGACAGGTTTTTACCTGTCGTTTTTTTAGTGAAATAAATCCTTACGGATTTGTGAAATACGCTTTGCGTGTGCAGTATTCCTTTTCAATGTGAAATGCCTACGGTGTAAGCTGATTTATTTCATTTAACTTTCTGTGTTACCAGAAAATTTCACAATACGTTATGTAGTATTTTACCGTTTGCACAGCAAACAATTTTACGGAGCAGTTGATGTGTGGAAACGAAATTTCAACCATGTCGAGCATCTTTTTGATTACGGCAGTGCCGTTCGTAAGGTTATGTGTACAACCGATGCGGTTGAAATCATAAATTCAAGTTTCAGAAAAGTTACAAAAAAGGGTGCTTTTCCAAACGAAAACGCACTACTCAAATTGCTCTATTTACGCACAACCGAGCTTTACAAAAAGTGGAATGGCAGTAAGGTTCAAAATTGGTCTATGGTCAGAAATCAACTGGCTGCGAATGAAAAAATCAGTGTCCGTATTAAAAAATACGAGCACATGATTTAAGGCATTAACATAATTTTTTATGATCTTTATAAAACTTACACACTTTTCTTGACAAAGCCTCCTCATATTTATTATTATAATGATGATGACCATGAACTCCCATTCCCAGGAGAGAAAATGTCACCGGATGGTGGTAATAACCGGTATGTTTACACAATTTACGGTGTGAACAATCCGAGAGTTATTTTTAATAATAACACTACTGATCCTGCAACCAGACAACAACATCCCGGTATCAATCAACCCGGAATTGAAATAACAGAAGATGAAATGTGGATAGTAAATGAAACTGCATATAGTCAAAAGCCACAAGGAATTACAGTTCATTTTTATCGTCCGGCTGATTGGGAGTATTGGAACACAAGGATTTACTTCTATGAAGATAATAATATTCTGATGGAATGGCCTGGTACGCTGATGAATAGTCAAATGTACGATAATTGGTTAACCTATACGATATATGGTATAGACAATTCTAAAGTAATATTTAATGATTCTCAAAATAAGCAGATACCAGGAGTATTACAAGAAGGTCACTTAGTAACACGGGATGTGTGGTATAAAGATGGTATATGGTCAACATATAAACCGTAATATACTTTGATAAGCAATCGGATGACAGAGTCTTTTGCTATGTCATCCGATTACAATATACTATAACAAAAAGAGTGATAGTGTATGAATAAAAAAACTAAAATTATATTGATAATTGTATTAATTGTAGCATTTATAGCATTAATAATACTTTTGCTTCATCCTTGGAAGAGTAACAAATCAGATGGTACGGAGTATTATATGTCAAAAAAATATAACTATTGGTTTGAGGTGGATAATGGTCAAGCAACTTTGATTAAATATACGGGTGAAGAGTATCATGTTAAGATTCCGTCAAGTGTTTATGGAGTTCCAGTTACAAAGTTAGGTGAGTATGAGGTGCTTAATCTTTCAGGAGCAGCTAAAAGGGGAATATTCGAAGACAGTAATGTGTCAGAAGTGAGTATCCCTGAAGGTGTAACGGAAATATGTAATGATGCATTTTATTCTTCAGGTCTCTGTGAAGTGAATATACCTTCCAGCGTTAGAGTAGTCGGGACAAGGGCGTTTGCTTTTTGTAAATATTTAAGGTCTGTGGAATTTGAAACAGGAATAAAAACAATAAGTGAATCAATGTTTAGTAATTGTAAAAACCTGCGTTTTATCGAATTGCCAAGTAGTGTAGAAAAGATAGAAGGTGATGCCTTTGCAGAATGTGCGTTACAAAAAATAGATTTACCTGAAAACATAAATACAATTGAATCTTATGCATTTAGGGAGTGTGATTCTCTAACATTTGTTACTATACCACCAAAAGTAACATCTATTAATAGTGGGACGTTTTATAGCTGCGACTTTTTAGAAAAAGTAAATATTCATGATGAAGTTAAATATATAGCTAATGATGCCTTTGACAGATGTGACAAACTTACAATCTGCGGAATAAAAGGCTCATATGTAGAACAATATGCAAACGAACACAATATACCTTTTGAAGAATTAGATACAACAATTGAGTCTGTAAATTAATAATTATCGGTTTGTTGATAATTAAAACTATATTTTTTACGAGGGAATTTTAATATGATGGAGAAAATAGAAAAATATAAATTACCTATTGGGATATTGAGTGCAGTGATAGCGATACTTATATTGTTGCAAAGCTGTTCAAGTGAGCATTGGTGGTTTGGTTTTACATATGAAACTAATGATAATAGAAGCAATTCAAAAGCCAAACCACCGGTTACAATTGTAAAGGTAAACTACCCATCAGAGAAAGTTGTAATTCCTTCAACGATATTTTTCCATAAAGCAAATGCTTTAGGCGGATATGTTACAGGATACAATTTGTGGGGAGCAGAAAGAAAAGGAATGTTTGAGGATAACGATATAGTAAAAGAGATTGTTGTTTCTGAAGGGATAGAGTATATATTTAACGGATGTTTTTACCATTGTATTTCATTAGAAAGCATACAACTCCCAAGTACTATAAAACAATTCTCTTTTACGAATTGTGAAAGTCTGAAAAATGTTAATTTTAATGGTGATGTAAAAGAAATTGAAAGTTTATCATTTTCAGGCTGTTCTTCATTAGAAACGCTTGTAATTCCGGATAATATTGCTGATCGTGGAATAGCATACGGTGCTTTTTCCGGTTGCACATCACTAAAAAGTATAAATATTCCCGATAATATTACTGCAATACAACAATATACATTTAGTAATTGCATATCCTTAAAACAGTTAGTTTTGTCTAAAAATATTAAGTGCATTGAATGGGGTGCTTTTGAAAACTGCACCTTGCTGGAGAAAATTATCATTTACGATAAGGCAGAAGATATTGCGGATAATGCCTTTGAAGGTTGTGATAAGCTCACAATCTATGGAATAAAAGGCTCATATGCAGAACAATATGCAAATGAACACAATATACCTTTTGAAGAATTGAATAACATAGTTGACTGATTATATTTGCGGAGATTAAATAAAGTCAATTTTAGAATTTAAATGCCGACAAGTTATAGCTTTTAATGCTATTGACTGTCGGCATTATTTTTGGCCCTTTTGCGTTGAAAACAGAAAGGGCAAAATGATTTGTAGAAACAAGAGCCCTCCAATAGACCTGAATTAAAAAATTCAGATTGATTGGAGGAAAAATTAATGGACGCAAATTGCAATAGCAAGTTGAAACAATTTTTTAAGAATAGTGTAAATCTAATTAGGGTACAAATTTTACTCGTGGACTGTGAAAAAACAGCATTGCAAAAAACAATAAGGCACATAACCGTTATCACTTTCGGTTATGTGCCTTTTGTAGTTTAATAAGTTTGTTAAGAATACCACGATTGATTACAGTCCAAAACAAGGAAGATTTCAGTGCGTCAATTTCCAAAGTAAGTTCCACCATGGAAGTTACTTTGGAAATTAACTATTTACTTTTTTGTTTAAGTTTGCGGTAAATATGAATTGTATAATCCGTTTTATTGTGTTATTATGTAGTAAAATAGTGTGCAACATTGGTGTTTTGAAAAAAATTATGTTGCTGAAATTAAACTTGAAATAACTGACGGGTGGCATATGGTTCGCAAAGTTGACAAAACAAAGCTTCTGACTGTTGTCGGGATAATTATATTCCTGTTCGGAGGTGCGGTGAGAATTTTTTCTCATCTTACTTCCTCGGCGGACAATTATATTGAAAATTTTGATGTTATTATCTTTTCGGGGCTTATTATAGGCTGGGGTGTGTCTGTTGCATATCGCATTGTTCAGAAGAATATACGAATCTGCCTTGTGATATCTGCGGCGCTTATGCTCTTGTGGATGGCTCTTCGTGCCATAAAATACAACAGCCCTGCCGATATCAACACATACGGACGGTATCTTTGGTATTCATATTACATAGCAATGGTGTTTTTGCCGCTTATGATGTTTTTTGCAATGCTGAATATCGGTAAGCCCGAAAATACAAATAACCGAAAATATCTTTTGATTATACCTGCCGCCGTTCTTGTACTGCTTGTTATGACGAACGATTTTCATCAGCTTGCTTTTGTATTTGAACCCGATTTTCACAATTGGAACAAACAATACAGTTACGGTCCTGTTTACTATGTAATTGTAGTGTGGATTTTTATACTTGTACTTTCGTCAATTGTGCTTTCAATCAATCGATGCAGAATTTCCGCAACACGCAAAAAGCTGTGGATTCCGATTGTAATAATTCTTGTCGCAATAATTTACACGCTCTGGAATAATCTGAATCACGGATATTCGGGACTTAGAATTTACAATGTTCCCGAGGTGTTCTGTTTTGCCTCAATTGCTCTATGGGAAAGCCTTATTCAGATAGGTCTTGTGCCGTCAAATACGGGTTACGGCGATTTTTTCAATGCGTCAAATCTTAACACTCTCATATTTGACAATGAGGGCAATGTGAAATACCGCTCAAAAAACGCAACAAATGTTTCAAAAGATGTTGTTCTGCAAAACGGTAACAGTGTTGTGATTGATGAAAATATAATTCTTAAAAAGCATAATATAAAAGGCGGTAAGGTAGTTTGGACGGAAGATATATCGGCAATTAACCGAATTAACAGAGAACTTTCGGAAGTAAAAGAGCAGATTTCGGAATACAATGTAATCTTAAAATCAGAGGCAGAGCTGAAAAAACGAAGAGCGGCAGTAACCGAACAGAACAAGCTCTATGACAGTATAACCGAATTTATCCGTCCTCAGCTTTGCGACCTTGAAAATATACTCAAAAATATTGAAAATAACAGGGGAGATATTTCGGTTAATTATGCAGGTGCCTGTGTTGTTAATGTCTACATCAAGAGAATAAGTAATCTGCTCATTATGGCAAAAAGCAGAAAAATGCTGAATGCTTTTGAGCTTGAAAACAGTATCCGAGAACTTGCCGAGTACATTTCTGTTTACGGAATTTCGTGTTCATTTTTCAGTAATGTTTCGGGAGAAATTTCAGCCGAAAAAACGATTGTACTTTTTAAATTCATCGGGGTTTTTATAAGGCATATAATGAACTGCACAGATGCGTTGTTGTTTAATTTAAAAGTCAATGAGAAATTTATTGATTTAAAAATCAACTGTGACAGCAAAAATGAAATGAAAATTCCCGATGATTTACTTGACGATATTACAAAACTCGGCGGAAATGTCACCACGGAATATGACGCTGACACGCTGTTTGTGTTTGTTCGTATGCAAAGCGGAGGTGATGACATATGACACCCATCCTTGAAATGCGTTCGTTTGTTTGTGTTATATTGATGAGTGTGCAATTTGTTGTTGCCTGTGCAGCAATATACAACGCAACGCAATCTTTTCTTTATAAAATCAGGTTGTGGAAACCGATTTCAGCGGTTATAATTGCAGTAATCTCTTTGACAATGTTTTTGGTAAGCACTCATGTCTTGAGTAAAATATATTACGATAACCAAATTAATAAAATGGCTGAATTTTTTGGCAGAATGCCGTTTGCTCTGTCTGTCGGCATAACGGCATATTGTGCTGTTATGTCTGTGTACATAACGGTAAGGCTTCATCATTGCAGGAATACCGATATTACCGCAATGTCAATTAAAGAAAGCTTTGACGGCTTGCCGACAGGACTTTGCTATTTTGACGAAAACGGACTTGTTGTATTGAAAAATAACCTTATGGAAAGCATATGCCTTGAACTTACGGGTAAATCGCTTAGTGTTGCAATGCCATTCAGAGAGAAGATAAAAGAGGCTTCTCAATATGAAAATGACGGGGAATTTACAGTCAGATTAAAGGACGGCAGGGTTTTCAGCTTTTCGTTGTCGGAAACGGAAATTTTTTCAAAACCGTATTTTCAGCTTGCGGCAACCGATATAACAGAGTTTACAAAGCTTACATCAACCTTGGAATATGAAATAGGCGAGTTAAAAAAGGTTAATGCTCATCTGAAAAAATACAATGAAATGGTCTATGATCTGACAAGAGAAGAAGAAATTCTTCGCACAAAAGAGATAATTCATGACAGGCTCGGCAGTACGCTGATAACAACAAGAAGATATCTTGAAAACGGCACTCTGTCTGAAAATAACAGTAAATTACTTGAAATGTGGAAAAACAATATTTCTGTTCTGAATACCGCAGAGAATGATTGCAAAGACGAAAACTTTGCTAAGGATATTGAAAATGCCGCAAAGCTTGTCGGCATAACGCTTGAAACAGTCGGAAATCTTCCGACTGATAACAATGCTGTTGCACGGGTTCTGACTTTTGCAACAATGCAATGCCTTAACAATGCCGCAAGACACGCAAAAGCAGATAAAATGATTCTTGAAAGTCTTGACGACGGTGAAAAATATATTTTTAAATTTGCAAATAACGGCAGAAAACCGCCTCAAAAAATCAATGAGGGCGGCGGACTTTCTTCCGTAAGAAAAAAGGCGGAGCAAATCGGCGGAAGCATGAAAATATCGACTTCCGAAATTTTTGTTCTTGAAATCACAATACCGAAAAGCGAGGTGCTGCAGTATGACAAGAGTGCTGATAGTTGAAGATCAGTCAATGCCGAGAACTTTATTTGAAATGTATGTAAAACAAAGCGAAAACTATACGCTTGCGGGCTCAATAAGTAATGCCGATATGACGGATTATCATTGTGAAAATTCCGATGTTGACCTGATTTTAATGGATATATGCACTTCAATGGGGGCAAACGGTCTTGAGGCGGCTGAAAGAATAAAAGCAAAGTTCCCGAAAATTAAGATAATCATTGTTACCTCAATGCCCGAATATTCCTATCTAAAGCGTGCCAAGGATGCAGGGGTTGACAGCTTTTGGTACAAAGAGGTAAGTCCCGAACCTATTATTGAACTTATGGACAGAACAATGAACGGTGAGCGTGTGTTTCCCGACACAACTCCCAAAATTAAATTCGGCAACGCAATGAGTACGGATTTTACCGAAAGGGAGCTTGAGGTTTTGCGTGAACTGACAAGCGGTGATACAAACACGGAAATTGCCAAAAGACTTTACATTGCTCCGGGCACTGTCAAGAACTATATACAGTATATGCTTGAAAAAACAGGCTTTAAGTCAAGAACAGAGCTTGCCGTAAAGGCAAGAGAGGCGGGACTTGTAATCCTTGACGATAGAATTAACGACAAATAAATACTTTTTTCTGAATATGTGCCGTTTGGCACATATTTTTTTGCTGTTAAAACAGTATAATACAATTACAGGATATAAACTGCTCAGACGGTGAATATCTTTTGTGCAAAACGCTATCTTTGTCCGATTAATAATCAAAGACAAAGGTGCATAAAATTTATTATTTAATGACAGGAGGAAAAACTATGGAGGCAAAAGGTTCAACTTTTCTTAAAGTAACGGGAATCCTTATGATTGTATTCGGTGCTATTGCATTGATTGTGTCAATCATCGCCATTCTCGGTATCGCCGCACTTGCAGCTTTTAACGACGGTACATACGATATGACTATGCTTTATGTCGGTGGCGTTTTCGCACTTATCAGTGCGGTTGCTGAGTTTGTCGCAGGTATTATCGGCGTTATCAACGCAAAACTTCCGCACAAGGCAAATACATGTATTGTATGGGGCGTTGTTGTTGCGGTTATGTGTATTGCAGGCGAAATTATCAGCATGATAGGCGGATCACAGTTCAATGTATTCTCTCTTATCTGCGGTCTTGTTATCCCTGTACTTTACATTATAGGCGCTGTTAAGAACAAAGCATAATTATTTTATTATTTACCCCCCTTTTAATTACCCACCGTAAATATTTTTAGCACAAGGTCACAGCTGTCCGAACAATCGGGCGGCTGTGCTTTTTTTGTTTATGTTGTGAAATATGCCGTTTGGCACATTCATCTTCTATCGCAAAATTGTACAATATAAGTGAAAGATATAGGTGAAAAGGGGTGATGTCCGTTGAAGAAAATTTTGCTCAGTGTTCAGAATAATTTGCTCAGTGAGGCTATTCAAAATGCCCTTGTAAAGAAGGGAAGATTTTGTATTGAGAATGTTTCACCGAATCAAGACGGGAAAATTCTTGATTTGTGCATTGCAGAAAGAGTTGATGTTTTGCTTATGGATGTCACAAGACTTGCCGATTCAACTATTGAGAAACGGCTTGAGCTTTGTGGAAAAGTAAAGGAATATTTGCCAAGCTGTAAAACGGCTCTGCTCTGTGACGAACAGGCATATCCCGACCTTGCCGACAGGGTTAAACAGGCAAAACAATTCGGAAAAATAAGCTCGTTTTTTTATTCATCCGTAACGGCAGATTATCTTGCCGCCGCACTTGACGCACTTTAAAAAGGAGGTACTGTTTATGGGTATATTTGACAGCTTAAAAAATATGACAAATCAGGCTGTAAAAAACAATGTTTCAAAGGCCGTTTCGGGAGCGGTAAACAATGCAATGCACAAAAGCAAAACATTTGTATTTGCCGATTATCCGAAAAATGCAGATGAACTCAAAAAAATGCCGGAGCTTGACTTTTCGTCACCTCTTTCAACAGCGGCATTTGCAATGCTTGTGTTGCTTGAATATGATGAAAGTCCGGAAAACACAATAGAAATGCTTAATGTATTAAAAGGACCTCAGCCGATGAACGGGATGGATGTTCAGTTTTTGCGTGACAGAATCAAGGGCAGGGGATATATTCCTCGCTCATATTTTGAGGGTTCATCCGTGAAGAACGATTATACACCGAATGTTCCGTACAAAATAACCGTTTCCGAGTATGCATATACCTATCAGAGCGAGGGTTATGCAAAGGTTCAGGTTCAGTCGTCGGGAGCAGACTCACCTCGTCCGATTGAGCTTCGCAGAAAGGGCAATCAATGGTTCTTATGGCGTAATCTTGCACTCTCTGACATACGAACTCCGGCTTCGGTTGATCCTTGGGCATGAAGGAGGGATTTTTATGAAAATCACGAAAAAAGCAAAGCGTATTTCGAGTGTTGTTTTATGCTTTCTCATGCTGTTGACAACACTTCCTATGACAGCCATAACCGCAAATGCGGCGGCTCAGGCTTATATCAAATATATCGACACCGAGGTTTACATAGGAGATGTCCTTAACATTATCGTGGGAGTAAACGGCGGCAGTACAGACGAAACCTTTACCTATCAATGGCAGGCAAAGTATCCGAGCCTAAACTGGGTTAACCTATCCGATAAAACCAACAGACCCAACTCGAAATTTTCGGGTGTTTTTACAGACCATCTTAAATTTCAGACCTACGCAGAACTTGTAGGACCTGACTCAGGGTGGAAAGATGTTGTCTTTAGATGTAAAGTAACGGGCTCAAAGAGCGGTACTTTTTATTCGGGAAAATGTAACTTTCCGGGACTTCTTGAGAAGACAGAAATTCCTACAATTGGATTTTTAGGCTTGGAGAAACCTGAACAGCGGAAAATCCCCTCAACTACGGCAACTCCGATAAACAGCACTTACTACAGTTTTGATTATATTGAGTGGTATGAGTACAAAAACAACAAAGTTAGCAGAAAGCTCAACGACGGAGAAGCTTTTGACAGCGGTATGTATTGTTGTCAGCTATACTTTAATATGAACAGAGGGTATGCGGTTGCCAAGAACGCAGTATGTGGCTTGTACAACGACGACGGTCAGGCGACAATTCTTCAGGATGAAACCACAGGTCAATATTATATTTGGGCATATTACGTTGTTGCAGATAAATCACCTTCATTTTCACATCAGTTCACTGAGGCAGAAATTATGAAAGGCAAAGAAGGAACTATATCGGTTACTGCCAACAATGCCGCAAGCTATCAGTGGCAGATGAAAGTAAGGAGAAGCACAGGAAGATATGTGTGGCGCAACATAAGTGACAACTCATCCACATCAAACAAATTTTCCTTCAAGGGAACAAAAACAAATGCTTTGAGCATCAGACCGAATACGGATTTTGATGAAACTCATTTCAGGTGTGCTGTCACGGGTGAAAACGGTGATGTCATTTACAGTGTATCGGTTAAAGTTACGCAAAAGGTTAAGGCCCGTATTATACTGGATTTAAGAACGGGCGGCTTACCGGATGACACTATTACTATTAAGTTTGATGAATACACTCCTGACGGCGTCTATAATGGCAGCTATACACATGAAACGGTAAACAGTAATGCAAAACCCTTATATGTGTATTATGAAACAGTTCCGGGCAAATATGTCATTACTGTAAGCAAACCGCAATGCGTAACACGGGTATATGAAGTGAATGTTGTTAAGAAAGATGTTAACCTTGTAGTAAAAATTACTGTTCCGTATGATGTCAATATGGATGGTGTTATTAATGTTGTGGACGCAACCTTGGTTCAAAAATACATTGTGGGGCTTGAAGAATTTGACGATTACACTTTTAAAATTGCAGACACAAACGGTGATGGCACAATATCAGTTATTGATGCTACAAATATTCAGAAGAAAATCGTGAATCTTTTGTAAAGGAGAAAGTTTATGGGACTATTTGAAAAGAAATATTGTGACCTTTGCGGTGACAAGGTAAACGCCCTCACAAGGCAAAAGCTTTCAGACGGTTATCTTTGCAGCGACTGTAAGCACAAGCTCAGTTCGCTTTCATCAGGCTGGAAAAACAGAACATTAGCAGATGTTAAAACTCATCTTGAACAGCGTGAACAGAACAGACAGAAATATTCGGCATTTGTTCAGTCGGCAAGTGCCGGTACAAACGAAAAGCTTGTTGTAGATTTTAATAACAGAAAATTCTATTTTACAATAGGCAGAGATTTTAAAAACAGCAATCCTGAAATTTTTGATTTTTCACAGCTGCAGGACTTTTGGCTTGAGCTTGGATATACAACTCTGCAGGATTCCGACCGTGACGGAATTCCTGATGAGTATGACCGCTATGATAACCGTCAGGGCAGGAACAGCGGTTTTGGCAGTCAGTTTGATACAACAAACTCATTTTCGGGGCAAAACGGTATGCTTGATGTTCCGCTTGCACTTCAGCCGTATGTTCGTGATACAAACACATCGTCATCACCGCAAAGAATATCTTCTTTAAAAGCAAAATTCATCGTAAATCATCCGTTCATAACCGATATATCAATGTATGTTGATTCGTCAATCGGTACTGTAAGGAATGAGCTTATGAGAGCGTTTGATGACGGAATGCAGTTAATGAGACTGTGTGAACAAATAAGGAACGGTATGCAGAACAATATGGGTTATCCGCAGAACGGAATGTCCATGCAGAACAATATGGGTTATCCGCAGAACGGAATGCCTATGCAGAACAATATGGGTTATCAGCAAGGCGGAATGCCCATGCAGAACAATATGGGTTATCAGCAAAGCGGAATGCCTATGCAGAACAATATGGGCTATCAGCAAAGCGGAATGCCTATGCAGAACAATATGGGCTATCAGCAGAACGGAATGCCCATGCAGAACAATATGGGCTATCAGCAGAACGGAATGCCTATGCAGAGCAACACAGTAAATCAGCAAGCTCCACAGCCGTTTACTCCGCAAAATGCTGCGGCAATTGTTTGCTCGGCTTGCGGATATAAGCCTGACGGCAATCCGCCGAAATTCTGTCCGTTCTGCGGGGCTGCCATGACATAACCGATATGACTTTACGGTCGTTATTTCATAATATTTCCAAACGAAAAATGCGTGTAAAAAAAGAAATTGTATCCGTGAGCTATTCAAAAAATCATTCAAATTTTGACTCCTGCTGTTCTTTTTATGTGCGAAAAAAAGGTGTAAATTTCCTTTTTGACGCTATCTGCAAATGCGGTTATATCGCTTTTGAAAATGTTTTGATTGACGAAACGGATATGAGACTGCTGTGTGACACCGCCGAAGACGCATTGGAAATCCTGAAAAAATATAATCCAAAAAACAAAGAACTGACAGTCGATGACGCCACGGTTACAATCGTTGAAATCATATTTTCCGACAAAAACAGTATGTCGGTCAGTATGACGGAACAAACCTTGGATTCGCTCGAAAAAGCGTTCTTTGCCCTTGCTGAAAAATATTGCAAAGATGTTTAATCTCTAAAAATAATTGAAAAGCAACCCTATGAAAACGACCCCACGGTAAAATAATCGTGGGGTTGTTTTTTCTGTAACAGAAAATAAGTGCATTTTTTCTTGCCATTACCGTAGTAATTGTTTATAATTAAGGTATGACAATAAAAGAAGGCATGAACAATGCAAACGATAGATGAGGCACTAAACAAACTGAAAAAATCTGATTTTCGCAGTCGGTTTCATTTAAAGCAAAAGGACATTGACTATATTAATGAAAAGGGAATGAATAAAATCCGCTCCCATGCAGAAGATTTTGTCAGAACACGGCTTGCACCAAAATATATTCCGAATGACGGAAAGCAAACGCCTATGAGGGGACACCCTGTTTTTATCGCACAGCACGCCTGTGCCTGTTGTTGCAGAGGGTGTCTTAACAAGTGGTACAGAGTTGCAAAGGACAAACAGCTTAACGAGGTCGAACAGCAGAAAATTGTAAATCTGCTTATGGCGTGGATTGAAAGGGAATACAATGATTATAATTCCCATAAAGAATGATAGATAAGGGCAAAAAGATGAGTGATAAATTAAGCGTGTTAAAAGATTACTTCGGACACGATTCTTTCAGAGACGGACAGGAACAGATAGTTGACGCTTTGCTTGACGGCAGAGATGCACTTTGCATTATGCCCACAGGTGCGGGCAAGTCTATGTGCTATCAGATTCCCGCATTACTTTTTGACGGGGTGACAATTGTTGTGTCACCTCTGATTTCGCTTATGAAGGATCAGGTCGGCTCACTCGTTCAGTCGGGAGTTCCTGCGGCATATATAAACAGCTCGCTTTCATATCCGCAATTTCTGCGAGTGCTTTCAAATGTTGAACACGGAAAATACAAAATCATCTATGTTGCACCCGAAAGGCTGTTGACTGACGGATTTCTCGACACCTGTAAAAAGATAAAAATCTCAATGGTTGCAGTTGACGAGGCTCATTGCGTTTCACAATGGGGACAGGATTTCAGACCGAGTTACCTCAAAATTATTTCATTTGTTGAAAGCCTTGCAAATCGTCCGATTGTCGGAGCATTTACCGCAACGGCCACAAATGATGTAAAAGAAGATATAAAGAAAATTCTCAGGCTTGAAAACCCGTTTGAAATTACAACGGGATTTGACCGCCCCAACCTTTTCTTCGGTGTAATAAAGTCATCGTCAAAGGACGAAAAGCTTATTGACCTCATTCGGGAGCGTGGCGACAGGTCGGGAATTGTCTATTGTGCAACCCGAAAAAATGTTGAATCTGTCTGCGAATTGCTCTGCGATAACGGCTTTTCGGCGGCAAGATACCATGCAGGTCTTGATGAATACGAACGCAGGAAAAATCAGGAGGATTTTGTTTTTGACCGAAAAAATATTATGGTCGCAACCAATGCTTTCGGTATGGGAATTGACAAGTCAAATGTTACATATGTAATTCATTACAATATGCCGAAAAACATTGAAAGCTACTATCAAGAGGCAGGACGGGCAGGCCGTGACGGCGGTGAGGCTGATTGTATTTTGCTCTACAGTCCTAAGGATGTTCGCCTAAATCGCTTTATGATTGAAAATTCCGAGGGCAACGATGAGCTTACAATTGAAGAAAACGAGCAAATTCGTGAGCGTGATTTTGAACGCTTAAAATATATGACCTTTTACAGCACTACAAACGATTGTCTGCGTGGGTTTATTCTGCGGTATTTCGGCGGTGAAAAAAAGGCTTACTGCGGAAAATGCTCCAACTGTCTTTCCGTTCACAAGCTTGTTGATGTCACAATTGACGCTCAAAAAATTATGTCGTGTATTGCAAGAACAGGACAAAGGTATGGCAAAACCGTGATTTGTGATGTGTTAAAGGGCAGTAAAAGCGAGAAAATTCTAAAAGCTGAGCTTAACAATCAGTCAACCTACGGAATAATGAAAGAGGTTACGGCAAGGCATATTTTCGGCACAATTGACTTTCTTGCCGAAAAGGAGTATATTTCATCTGACAATGAAACCGAGGTTCTAAAACTTTTGCCAAAGAGCCGAGATGTGCTTTTCGGACGGGAACGGCTTGTGATGAAGAAAGTTGAAAACTCCGAAAAGGTTGTCAAAACGCACCGTCCCGAAGTGCCTGTCAATTCCGAATTACTTGACGCACTCAAGGCTTTGCGAAAAGGCATTGCATCCAAAAAGAGCGTTCCTGCCTATGTTATTTTTACCGATGCAACGCTGATTGATATGTGCAAAAAATGCCCCGAAACACCCGATGAAATGCTTGAAGTTTCGGGTGTGGGCAGAACAAAGCTTGAAAAATTCGGAAAACAATTTCTTGAAGAAATCGCAAAATTCAGATAACTTCATATACTGTTAAAGGATGAACGAATTCGTTTGTCCTTTTCTTTTTCAATCTTCAAAATTGCATTGAAATAATTAGTACAAAGTGGTACAATAGTTACAGAGAGAAAACAGATTGGAGGCATTTGTATGGCTGACATATTTGATTACATAAGCTGGCGCGGCGATTTGACATTTGAACAGGATGGTTTTAACGAGCTTGACGCACTTGTGCTTTCACGGCTTTCATATCTTCCTTTTGACGGTGCGGTATCGTCCTGTCTGTTTGATGAAATTACCCTTGAACAGGCGGCAATGCGTGTGTTTGCAACCGATGATTACGAGAAAAATCTATTGTGGAAGGGTGACGCCGACCTTTTGAAAGCAACGGCAGAGAGCAAGAGATTCGGCAAAATTCTTGTTTCGGGGTATGTAAACGAGGTTGAGTCCGATGTGAGTATGCAGTTTTCCGCAATCACTTTTGAATTTCTCAAAAAGAATTATTTTATTTCATACAGAGGAACGGACTTTTCTCTTGTCGGCTGGCAGGAGGACTTCAATATGTTCTTCACATTTCCGTTGCCGTCACAGAAAAAGGCTCTTGATTATTTTGAAAAGGCAGTCCGTATGCTCAACGGAAAATTCATTCTGGGCGGTCACTCAAAGGGCGGAAATCTTGCGGTTTATGCCGGTGCTTTTACCGATGAAAATTCAAGAAATCACATTGATTATATTTACAATTTTGACGGACCGGGGTTTTCTCTTGACAAAATCAGGGACAGCGGATTTTATGAAGTCGATGACAGAATCTACACCTTCGTTCCGCAGTCAAGCATTTTCGGCATGATGTTTGAGCATGAGGAGAGCTATACAATTGTAAAGAGCAATCAAAAAGGTTTTCTCCAACACGATGTCTATTCGTGGGAGATTGAGCAGAACAGCCTTGTCAGGCTGAAAAGCACTACAAATTTCAGCGTTTTCTTTGACCACACGCTGAAAGAATTTGTTGAATCGCTGACAATTGCTCAAAGACGGGAGTTCACAAAAGAGGTTTTTGCCCTTTTGTCGCTGACCGAAACCGCAACCTTTAATGAGATGCTGAAAAATCCGCTTAAAAACACGGGAACAATCCTAAAATCCTTTGCAGGTCTTGATAGCAAAACGAGAAATATGCTTTTGAAAACAATCTTCGCATTCGTTAAAAGTGCAAAAAACAATTTTTCCGACATAACAGGCGGTCAGAAATCAATTGAAATAACGACATAATATCATATAATATTATAAATACTCCTCAGATACTTGATTGCATCTGAGGAGTTTGCTATAATTATATGGTAAGAAAAAGTGTATTGATTTTTTCGACTGTTACAGAGAATAAGAGTTCTTCACAAATTTACATAAAAGGATAATGACATATGAAAACGACTAACAACATTAAGAGAACAATGACAATTGCAATTGCAGCGGCAATGATTACAGCAACAGCAATGCTTTCGGGTTGCGGTTGTGACGATAGTAATGCAATAAATAAGACTGCAACAACAGTTCAGACTACAAGCGTAGAAGAAACAACAGTATCGGAAACAGCACCGACTCTTTCTGAAACAGATAAAGCAATTACCGATGCAGGACTCAAAGTAGGTGCTGACGGCAAAATTACTGATAAGAATGGCAAAGAAGTGAAAGTTGATAAGGACGGTAAGGTTGAGGTTAAAAACGAAAAGGGTGAAACCGTCAAGGTAGATTCTTCTGAAGTGAAAAAGGCAAATCAGAACAAGGTGAAGTTTGACAGCTATCCAACAAACTCATCTTCTCAGAAGAAGGACACAAGCACATCAAATAAGGGTAATGGCAGTTCTTCTTCAAAGTCAAACAGTTCAAAATCTGACAGCAAAAAGGACACTTCTTCAAGCTCCAAGGCTGAAAGTTCAAAGCCTGAATCATCAAAATCAGAGCCAAAACCGACACAGCATACTCATAGCTGGAAGGATATTACCAAGGCTACACGAGTAAAAGTAGTAGATCAGGAAGCCTACACTTATGAAGAGCCAATTTACGAGAAACAAGGTCGAGCTATATGCAAGACTTGTAATATTGATATTACAGATAATCTTGACGAACACTGTAAAGCTCACGCTCTCAAAAGGGAAAGTGATAGTTATAAAGTTGTAACTGTCAATGTTCAAGTCGGTACAAAGACGGTAACTGTACCCGAAAAATCGCACTATGAAACTAAAACCAAAGTAGTCGGCAGAAAGTGTTCGGGTTGTGGTAAAGTTGAGTATTATTAAGCTGTTAATATTTATTGCATTATAGTTAAATAGTATTATCGCAAAATTGTTTTATTGTATTATCTGTAAAGAAATAACCGCCCTGTGTTGTAAACAGAGCGGTTAATCTTTAATTTTTTATTGATCAAACTTGCGAAACAGCTAAAGCTGCTCCCTTACTTGTGTATTAACATAATAATAAAAATATGTCAACTGTCAGGGTACCGAACGGTATCCTGTTTTTTGTACAAAAAACATATGAAAGCGGAGTGTTCAATAAGCTCTGCTTTTTAAATGTCAATCGTCAGTTCAACGGGACAATGGTCAGAACCTAAAATTTCGGTATGGATTTTTGCACCGTCAAGCTTGCTTTCAAGAGCTTTTGAAACGATAAAATAGTCAATACGCCAGCCCGCATTTTTTTCACGAGCCTTGAATCTGTATGACCACCACGAATACACGCCCTCTGTATCGGGATAGAAATAGCGGTAGGTGTCGATAAAGCCGTCATTGAGCAACGCTGTCATCTTTGAACGCTCCTCATCGGTAAAGCCTGCATTTTTACGGTTGGTTTTCGGATTTTTCAAATCAATTTCTTTGTGTGCAACATTCAAATCACCGCACATAATAACAGGCTTTTTTTCTTCAAGTTTTTTCAGATATGCCTTGAAATCATCCTCCCATTTCATTCGGTAATCAAGCCTTTTCAGCTCGCTTTGCGAGTTTGGAGTGTAGCAGGTGACAACAAAGCAATTGTCAAATTCTGCCGTGATAACTCTGCCCTCATGGTCGTGTTCGTCAATGCCGATCCCGTAACATACATTCAAAGGCTCTTCCTTTGTGAACATAGCCGTTCCCGAATAGCCTTTTTTGTCGGCATAGCACCAATACTGATGATATCCTTCAAGCAAGAGGTCAATCTGTCCCTCTTGAAGCTTTGTTTCCTGAAGACAGAAAATATCTGCGTCAACATCTTTAAAAAAGTCCTCAAAGCCCTTTGTAACACAGGCACGAAGTCCGTTTACATTCCACGAAATCAATTTTTTCATAATTTACTCCCGTACACACAAAAGGGAGCAAGCATTGCCTGCTCCCAAATTGCCAATTTGTTAATTATTCTTCTGCGGAAAATTCGTCCTTGCCTACACCACAGAGAGGGCATACCCAATCCTCGGGTACATCTTCCCATGCTGTGCCTGCATCAACGCCGTTATCGGGATCGCCGATTTCAGGATCGTAAACATATCCGCAAACATCGCATACATATTTCATACTATCAAATCTCCTGTTCAAAGTCTGTTGTGTAATCGGTTAGTTGTTGGTCATACGATTATCAAGCTGACTTTTTTGATTTTTTATTTTTTAATGATTACTTAAAGTATCTGTTAAGAAGACCTCTAAAGCCTGCGCCGTGTCTTGCTTCATCCTTTGCCATCTCGTGAACCGTGTCATGAATAGCGTCAAGGTTCTGAGCCTTTGCACGCTTTGCAAGGTCAAACTTACCTTCGCAAGCACCTGTTTCTGCATCTACACGCATCTGAAGATTCTTCTTTGTGCTGTCTGTAAGAACTTCGCCTAAAAGCTCTGCAAACTTGGCAGCGTGTTCAGCCTCTTCAAAAGCATACTTTGTAAATGCGGCAGAAACCTCGGGATAGCCTTCTCTGTCTGCGACTCTTGCCATTGCAAGATACATACCGACTTCGCTGCATTCTCCCTCAAAGTTAGCTCTGAGATCCTTGAGAATATCTTCGCTTACGCCCTGAGCAACGCCAACCTCGTGAACTGTTGCGAAAGACGCCTCCTCGTCCATCTGCTTAAATTTTTCCTTCGGTGCCTTACAAACAGGGCAAGCCTCGGGAGCTTCGGGACCTTCATAAACATAACCGCATACTGTGCAATACCATTTCATAATTACTTCTCCTTTGTAATAAATATTAGTGTACTTCTGCCGAACATTTAGGACATATGCCGTAGTAGATAACAAATCTGTTTTCTACCTTAAATCCCTCTTCGGCAAGCTGTGACTCAAGGTCATCAGCTTTTTGATTGTCTTCAACATCAATAACTGCATTGCATTTGTTGCAGACAAAGTGGGGGTGTGGCTCTGTGTTGCCGTCAATACGCTCCTCACCGTTTACATTGCATATAACGCTGACCTTTCCTTCATCCTTAAAAAGAGCAATGTTTCTGTAAACCGTGCCAAGACTAAGGTCGGGAATTTCGGGCTTTAATTTATCATAAACCCAGCGTGCGCTCGGATGAGTGTCCGTACCGCACACAGCGTTGTAAATTGCATTGCGTTTTGAGCTGAAATTTCTTTTTGCCATAATTCATAAATCCTTATGCAATATTAGTCAGTACCGATTGACTAAAATCAGTAATCAGTATTAACTTTGGCTATATTCTATCACGCAGATGTTTAATTATATTTACAATAAAGAATTATAGATAAAAAATCTTGCACAAAGAATTGGGAGGAAATATAGTGAAATCAAACAAAACAGTAAAAATTATCATTTTTACTGCTCTCTTCCTGTCTGCGGTAATTTTAATATCGGTAATGACAGGTGCAGTAAAAGAAACAACGGCTGATACCGACAGCGTAAAACTGCCCGTAATAATGTATCACTCACTTTTAAAGGATGAAAAACTGCAAAATGACTACACTGTTTCACCGACTCTTTTTGAAAACGATTTAAAATATCTTACCGAAAACGGCTACACAACCGTTGTTGTAAAAGACCTTACCGATTATGTTTACGGCAAAAAATCATTGCCCGAAAAATGCATTATGCTGACCTTTGACGACGGCTATTATAATAATTATTATTATGCACTCCCTTTGCTCGAAAAATACAACTGCAAGGCGGTCATATCTCCGATTGCGTCAGTGTCCGAAAAATTCACCGAAACCAAGGATATTTCCGTGACCTACGGTCATATAACTTTTGACGATATGAAAGAAATGTCCGATTCGGGCTATGTTGAAATTCAGAATCATTCGTACGATATGCATTCTTTAAAATCACGAAAGGGTGTTTTGCCAAAAGCGGGGGAGAGTGACGAAGCATATAAATCTATTCTTACGGAAGATGTTGTCAAAGCTCAAGCCTTGCTTGAAAATGCAACAGGGAAAAACCCGACCTGTTTTGTATATCCGTTCGGTGCAAAAAATGACCTGACCGAAAAGCTGATAAAAGAAATGGGCTTTTCGTGTACACTAACCTGTACGGAAAAGCCCAATATAATTACTAAAAATCCAGACAGCCTCTACGAGCTGGGACGATATCGCCGTGACCGCAACGAGTCAATGCAGAATCTTCTTATCCGAATTGAAATGCAGTCATAATCTTTATACGGCAGATACGGCAGATTTTTCAGCCTTGGCGTTTCTTACAAAAGCCTCGCACAAAGCTATGAAGATGAAAAACAGCGGAGTTGTAATCGGCTGATAAAGGTTTACAACAGCCTGAACAGCATAGCAGATAACAGCCGAAACGCACGCAATCAGCATCGGATTTTCCTTTGCATACTTAACTGCGTTCTTAATCGTACCGCACACAATGGCAAGATAGGAGAGAAGTCCCGTAATTCCGATTGTGATAAGGTAGTTTAGATATTCGTTATGAGCGGCATTTGTTGAGCTGTCACCGTATTTTGAAAGGTCGTCAAAGTACGGACTGAATGCGGAGTAGAACATATCCGGACCTACGCCGAACAGCTTTTCAATGAATGAAGCGTCGCCGAAAATCCATATCGACCTTATCCACATAAAGCCTCTGTGCGTACCCCATATATCGTTAAAGCGGATAATTCTTTCAAAACTGCCGAGGTCGGTTTTGGTGTCAATACAACTGAAATAAACCATAATTCCTATCATGGCAACAGCACAAAGTCCGAATACAACGGCAAGAGCAATCGGCACGGCTTTTGAAATTGTGATGTTTGGTTTTTTGTAATCAATAAGATACAAAATCCCTGTAATAACGGCACAAGCTGCAAGCAATATCCAGCCGATGCCTGAGAAAACGAAAATTTCCTGAAACTTATCAAAGCCCTTGCTTTTGTCGTCAAAGCATAGCGAGAACAATCTGAGCAGCTTTGCAAACAACAGCATAACAGTTGCCGAAAGGAAAAATCTTTTCAGTCTGACAAGGCTGTCTGAAAACCATACAAGGTAAATAATCATAAATACAGTCATGCCGAGAATGCCGGAATCGCTGTCGGCAGTCATAAGAGCCGCAAAGCCAAATCCTGTTGCAATAAGATAAATTGCCCTGAGCAAGGTTTTCTCCGTGATAACCGACATTGCAATCATAACAGGCATAGCGATGCAGATGTAGCTTGAAAGCAGATTTTTGTTGCCGATTGTTGAAGTGAAGTCGGTAATAGTCTGTTGGTCGGTGAGAAGAGTAAACATCCCGAGAGGATCAATATAGAATGAGTTAAGCACCGCAAGTGCATAAACTATCATTGAACCGAACGCAAGCGCAACGAATATGTATTCAAAATATTTAAAGCACCTTGTAATCATAAAATATGCTGCTGTGTAAAATGCCATGAGCACAAGACCGTTGTTTCGCCCATGAGTACCCAGAAGTGCATCCAAAGGGTTTGCAGACAACAGCGTTGAAATGACATTTATCCCGAGGAATACAATAAATGCCCAGTCCATAAACGAAAGCTCTTCATACAAATGCTTCGGTTTAGGCTTTTCAAGCTTTGGGTCTTCCGGCGGTTTATCAACGCTTGCGGTCATAATAATAAGAAATTCCGCAATAACGAGAATACCCGTCAATATAATGAAAAAGTAATACTTGTCATGCCTGATGTTAAAATATGCGTCCGTGAAAAACAACGGAAAAAGCGTGAACATAACAAGCAGATAATAGTTTGTGAGCGCCTGCTGTACCGAATATTTTTCTTTGGGTTTGGCAGGCGGATTTTTATGCTTTGCAGAAGTCATAATAAAATAACCTTTCAATATAATGTACTTCAATTTTATAACGCACACACGATGTTGTCAAGAAATAAAGTAAGTTGAAAGCTCTGATTTTCGACTTGTTTCGATTGGCATATGCTTGCAAAAGAACAATAATTGCATATTTTTCGGCACTTTTATTCCCAAATTAATACTTGTGGAGAAATTAGTATTGTATTTATCTCCGTAAAATGGTATAATTCCCCTTGAGATGTATTTCCATATTTGCAGGACAAAGACTTTTGTAAAAAATTGTTTATGAATTTATCTATTTGCAGATTGGGTGGTTTTATGAAAAAATTAGTTGTTTTTGGCTTTGACGGCACTCTTGCCGACACAGCCCCCGGAATTTTATATTGTTTCAATACAACAGCAGTTGCAATGGGCTATGAGCCTGTTGAACACAGCGCACTCTACGGAGTAATCGGCGCACCGCTTGAATACGGATTTAAAACGCTCTTTAATATGAGTGATGACGAAATTGAATATGCCGTAAAGAATTACAGTAAACTTTATTCCCAGAAAGGAAAAGAGATGTTCACCGTCTATGACGGAATTTATGACGCTCTTCGTGAACTCAAGAAAAGCGGTTTTAAGCTTGCAATCGCAACTCAAAAGCACAGAATGTTCACAACGGATATTCTTGAAACCTACGAGGCGTCGGATGTTTTCGACGCAGTATGTGCAACAGATGTCGGTACAAACCTCACAAAGAGTCATCTGCTTTTGCAGGCGTGTGAGCAGACAGGAGTTTCCGTTGAAGAAAGTATCCTTGTCGGCGACAGCACAATCGAGGCAAAGGGTGCGGAAGAAATAGGTATGGACTTCCTCGCTGTGCTATACGGCTGGGGCTTTAAAACCAAGGAAGAAACCGAAGAGTACAGGTGCGTCGGCACAGTGTCATCTCCGGCAGAAATCTCTCAAAAAGTCATGGCACTCTGATTACGGTTAGTGCGTGTGAAACAGTGCATAAATAGGATTAAAATTGTAAATTTTCCAAAAACAAATCGGGCAGTCATAACGATTGCCTGATTTTTTTATGCAAATTTAATTCTGTACAATAACAATGATACAACAATATACTTTTGCTTGTAAACGGGATGTTTGATAAACAGAAATATGATAGTACGGAATTGATATTGTTAAATTCTTTTACATAAATTTTAAAAGTTAATTTAAAATAATATTGAATTTTCACATATTGTATGCTAAAATAAAAATGCCAAACAAAAATTTAATTTTAAGTTCACCTAAGTGTGTGTTTTTATTTCGGTAAAAATGCAGGCTTTACTTTTCACACCTTATAAGTGAAATATTGTGTCGCAACAATCAAAGCTATGTATTTTTCGTGCGTAGCTTCAGCTACGCACTTTTTGTTTTATGCGAAAAATATTTGCTTTTTAAAAAAATCGACAAAATTTGAAAAATTTTAAAATTTTTTCGGATTTTATAAAATCAAAAGCCGTTTTAAATTGTCTATATTATGAAAGGAAATGAGAGGAGGTTATTTTATGAACATTTCCCACTTAGTAGAGAAAATTAAAAAGGGAGATAACAAATCATTTGAAAAGCTCTACAAGCTTACAGAGCGTGAAGTGTGGTTTACTTGTATCAGCTTTTTAAAGAACGAAACAACCGCACAGGACATTATGCAGGAAACTTACATAACGGCTTTTTTAAAAATCCAATCTTTGGAAAAATCATCACAAATCAGAAGTTGGCTTAACAGAATTGCCGTTAATAAGTGCAAAAATTATTTGAAAGGTAAAGGTGAAATCCAACTGGACGATGAAATTTTTGAAAATCAGGCAATAGTTGACGAGCGTATATCAATTCCCGAAGAATACATTTCAGACAAGGCAAAGAGAGAAATTATTCTTTCGATTATGCAGGAAGTACTGTCCGATGTTCAGTATCAGACAGTGATTATGCACTATTTTAATGAAATGACTGTTGATGAAATCGCAGAAGTCTTTGAATGTTCAAGGGGTACTGTGCTTTCAAGGCTCAATTATTCAAGGGCAAAGATGAAAACTGCAATTGAAGATTACGAAAACAAAAGCGGTGACAGGCTTCACGGTGTTGTTGTTGTACCTTTCTTTACAACTATTTTCAAGGAAGAAGCAAAGAGCCTTG
>ERZ857951.215-NODE-215-length-80866-cov-40.562164_pt1 | contig 80866 bp, 83 predicted proteins | sample MGYA00519759_ERZ857951 | MGnify/ENA primary metagenome ERZ857951 (study PRJEB31778, sample SAMEA3449377) | human gut metagenome | biome: human gut; feature: human-associated habitat; material: faeces | place: United Kingdom | collected 2010/2012 ...
TGCAAGATTATATCTTGATGGCAATTTACAGATGTGGGTGGATGCAGAAGATTCATTAGAACTTTATTAAGCAAGAAGTGAAATATTGTTGTAGATCTATCTCATTTCTTGAGGGTTCTTAAGATGCAAGATGATTGCTAATACGCATTTTACAATAGAGTTTAATTTTTAAAACTGTATGGTGGAAAGCAAGTCTGAAATGGCTTGCTTTTTGCTTTACAACGAGGGTGGTTACTGTATAATGAAATATGAAGTAAAAAGCAGTAATTTGATATGAAGCAATAAAGGAAATACATGATGGAAAAATATAAAATTCTAATAGTTGAAGATGATGTTGATTTGAGAGAGGGACTTTCCTTCTCCTTTTCTGGTGATGGATATGATGTGACAGAGACAGGGACAAAAAAGGATGGTTTACAAGAAATCGCAAACGGTGGTTATGATATTGTATTTTTGGATTGTAACCTGCCGGACGGAACGGGCTTTGAACTCTGTAAAGAAGTTCGTAGCTACAGCAATATCCCAATCATTATGCTGACTGCTCGTGATACAGAAATGGATGAGATAAAGGCTTTAGAATTAGGGGTAAATGATTACTTGTCAAAACCATTTTCTCTGGGTGTATTAAAAGCAAGAATGAAGCGGATACTTCAAGAAAAATCTGAAAGTACAAAGATTGTTACAGGTTCATTAAGCATAGACCAGAGTACTTGTAAAGTATATAAAAGAGGTTCAGAAATCTCTCTTAGCAAATTGGAATACCGTCTGTTGGTGTATTTGATTGAAAATAAGAATCATATCCTTTCTAAGGAGCAGATTTTAGAGAAGATATGGGATAGTGATGGAAAATATGTAGATAACAATACGGTGTCTGTGAATATCAGCAGGCTTCGTACAAAGATAGAGGATGATGTATCGAAACCAAAATGGATTCAAACAGTTCATGGAATCGGATATATCTGGAAGGAATAAAGAGATGTGGATTACGATACTTTTAGCAGTGCTTTTGTGTTTGTCGATTGGATATAGCATATATCAAAAAAGAAAAACATATCGCCTGATTGACCGTTTGCTGGACAGTGTGTTAAATCGGGAAATGATTGCAGCTTCTGATGTGGAAGAAGGAGAATATTCTGCCCTTGTCAGTAAAATCAAGCAGATACAGGAAGTGCTTGATAATCACGTGAATAGTGCCGAACAAGAAAAAGAGCAGGTGAAAAGTCTGGTATCTAATATGTCTCATCAATTAAAAACGCCCTTAGCGAATATTTCTCTCTATGCAGAAATCTTAAGTAAAGAGGAAATTACATCAGAACGGAAAACATTGTTTTCTGAAAAAATGCAACGACAGATTGACAAGCTGAGTTGGATTGTGGAGTCTTTATCGAAGATGGTAAAATTGGAGCAAAATATTGATGGCTTTGAAGGAAAAGCAATAGGGATCAAGCAGACGATTTTAGACGCAGTAGATACGCTTTATGAGAAACTGGAAAAAAAGGAAATCAACTTTACATTGGAACCATTTGAGGACAGATTACTGTATCATAATCGAAAATGGACAGCAGAAGTATTTGTAAATTTGTTGGAAAATGCTGTTAAGTACACCGATAGAGGAGGAACTATTTCCATTTGTGTAAAAAGTTATGATTTATACACAGAGATTCAGATTGCAGATAATGGGCGTGGTATCCGGCAGGAGGAAATGACCGATATATTCAAACGATTTTATAGAAGCCCAGAAGTTGAGAATATGGAAGGTTCTGGGATTGGTTTGTATCTTTCTAATCTGATTTTGGAAAAAGAAAAAGGATATATGACGGTAGATTCCGAGTATGGAAAGGGAAGCTGTTTTTCTGTGTTCTTACAAAACTGTAAGAACTAATCATCCGTTTGTAAAGAAATTGCAAGATACGGCAGTTATACTGGATGTATCAAGAAAAAAGGAGTGATGACGGATGAGTATTTTAGAATTACGAAATGTTGAGAAAATATATGGAGAAAAAGATAATCAGGTAAAGGCACTACGGAATATCAATCTAAAAGTAGAAGAAGGCGAGCTTGTTGCCATTGTAGGCACATCTGGTTCAGGTGGTCATGTTAAAATAAGACTAAGTTAGCAGATTCCTTATAAAATAAGGGCTCACGCCAATTTAGTCTTTTTTCTATTATACCATAAAGGGTAGAAAATTCATAGACCGGGAATGAATTTTTCATAGTAAAAATCAAATGGCAGGGGCTCTTAAAGATAGAAACCTATTGCTACTGGTCCTGTCAAAATTATATCCATTCTCACAGGCGGTCAAGTTTGTGAAAAACCATTCGGTTGCAATATATTGAAAAAATATGTTAAGGACTAGGTTAGTTAAAAGATTCTGTTAGCTGGCTTAGTCCTTTTTTCTTGGGAGGACGGAGCAATGATAAAGGTGATTATGATTGTTGGAATAATTTTTTTCCTCGTTTCGTTGTATGCGTGTCTGGTGGCAGGCAAAAGAGCAGATGAAGAAATAAGTGCTTTATTTGAAAAAGAAAAGAAGCAGGGGAGTGAGGAATAAACGTATGAATGGAGGTATTTATAGCACTGGAAATGAAATCGTAGATGAAAATGCAAAACTGAATATATCTGGAAATATCATTCCGCAAGTGTGGTATCGGACAATCATCAGAGAAAGCGGAAAGCCAAATCTGACAGCGATTATTATACTGGCAGATATTGTGTATTGGTATAAGCCTACAGAAATCAGAGATGAAGGAACCGGACAGGTCATTGGGGTAAGAAAGAAATTTAAGTCAGACCTTCTTCAGAGAAGTTACCAGCAGATCAGCGAACAGTTTGGGATTTCCAAAAAAGAAGCGACAAATGCAGTGGTATTTTTAGAGAAGCTGGGTGTGGTAAAACGGGTATTTAGAACCATTTCCATGAATGGGATTGTTGTAAATAATGTTCTGTATCTGGAATTGATCGTAGACCGGTTAAAAGAATTGACTTATCCAGAAGAAACAGGAGCAGATACGGTTTCCTTTGAAAAAAGAAGAGAGAAATCCAAAGCAGAGAAAATCAGTCCCCATACAGTCATAGAGGAAGAGATACATTTTGTAGAAGAGAGGGCTGTCCCTTTCCAAAGGGAGAGGGTGTCACCATTCAAAGAGGGAGCATACCCTGACAAGGAAACAGAGCCCTGGATACCCAAAGAGGTACCTCAGACTGATAGCGGGCAGACAAATACAGAGATTACTACAAAGATTACAGCAGAAAGTACCCAAAAGAATACAACAGAAATAGTGAATGTGTATAGAGATAATCCTATCTTATCCTATCAGGCAGCAGAAGAACAGTTCAAAGATCAGATTGATTATGATGCGATATGGATAGACAGACCTTTTGACAGAAAACTACTCAATGAGATTGTAGGGCTTGTAGTAGATGTTTTGACGTCTAATGCAAAGACCATAAGGGTAAATCAGGAAGAACGTCCTCTTGGCATTGTACAGGGAATGTATAAAAAGCTGGATAAGTTTACCGTAGAGTATGTGATAGACTCAATTAAGCAGTGTACAAGGAAAGCCAAAAATATCCGGGCAGTGCTGCTTACCGCTTTATACAATGCCACATTGACAGCAAACAGCTATATATCCAATCTGTTTGCTTATCAGGAAGCTATCCCTCAGACGTAAGGAGTGTGATAGAAAGTAACAAAATTAAGAAAATTCAGGACAGCTCATGGATATACACAGATAGAACTTGCGGCTGTCTTGGGTATCAGTCTTCGGACGTATCAGAGGATTGAATACGGACAGCAAAAGCCCAATGTCTATGTAGTTGTCCGGCTTCAGCGGTTATTTCAAAAAGATATTAGTGAGATTATGGAGGAATATACAGAATGAGGGAAGAAAGGTTTCGTATTCAGTGCCCCGAACATTTTCAGGTTGGAGATTCAGGGCGTTTTGAAAAACCTTCGCAGGATAAGGAGTCGGATTTTGTAGTAGATTATGCTCCGCCGGAAATGTTTGAAGCCGGGATTATCTTACAGGAGATGGGGACGGAAGGAGATACTTATTGCACAATGTATGTCTATTTTGCCCCGGAGGAACACCTTCCGGTTTATATGGACAGCATGAAATACGATTTACAAAAAGTATCCATTCGGAAAATTTTTGTTGATACCGAAGAATACCTCATAAAAGTAAATGAGAAGACAAAAAAGTTTTATGCAGGTGAGGACGGTTGTTGGGGTTCTTATACGGAACTTTACCGGAAAGAGAATGGGGAACGTCTGACTGACGCAGTGATTGTTTTTCTGTGTATGCCAGATGAAATGAAGTTTCAGGAAATGGAAGCTGTGATAGGGGAACTGTTTGAAAAACTTCCTGTGATAGACAAAGAAAAGAAAGAAACAGGTCAAGAACCAAAGAGGACAAGATAAAATACAAACTATAACTTTCAGGAGGATAAGAACGTGGAAACTAAAATGATTATTGGAATTGATCATGGAAACCGTAACATGAAAACTGCAAATACGGTATTCTCAGCAGCAATCCAGCCTTTGCAGGCAAGGCCGGACAGCCTGGAGCACATTTTGGAATACCAGAACCAGTTTTATTATGTGGGAGGGAAAGTGCCGGAAAAGGAGTGTGTGGATAAGACAGAGAATGAAAATTATTATCTTCTTACCCTTGCAGCACTGGCGCAGGAAATGCGTTTCCGGGGATTGACAGACGCTTCCGTAAAAATGGGAGCTGCCCTGCCGCCCAGAAGATTTCAGCAGCAGAAAGAAAGTTTCAAGAAATATCTGTTAAAGACAAAGGAACTGCATTTCCGTTATGAAGGGGTACATTATCATGTGTCGTTGGAAAATGTGTTTGTTTTTATGCAGGGGCATGTGGTAATCCATACGCTTTTAGAAGCGGTTCCCGGTTATTGCCTTTTAGTAGATATTGGTGGAGGGACTACCGACCTGGTAGAGTTTGTTGACGGAATGCCGGACGGGAAGTATTCGATTTCAGATAAGGCAGCTTTGTACTGTATCGGAAAAGTCAATGAGGAAGCCATTGCCAAAACAGGGGCAGGGGTACCGGCATATATTACAGAAGCATTTATGAGGACAGGAAGCTATGACTGCCCGAAGCAGTATCAGGACGTCATAAAAAACTGTTTGAAGTCCTACGCAGAGGAAATTTATGGTATCATACAGGCAAACCATTATAATCTGGATCTGACCAAAATGGTGTTTATGGGCGGCGGTTCTTCCATTGTGGAGCATTTTGGAGCCAATGAGGGAAAAGATGTACAGTTTGTAACAGATATACATGCCAATGCAAGGGGCTGTGAAAAAGCAGTGAAAAGTATTATCCGGGCAAAACAGAGGAAAATGCGGACAGCATGATAGGAAGTGAAAACTTATGGATACGGAAAAAGTATATACAACTTCACTGCGGCTGTATAAAAGCAGACCGGTACATCATCAGGCTTATCGGTATCTGAAGGAGTATAACAAAGATATTTTCAAGACAAAAGACGACTTTATAGCAGAAGCAATCGTTTATTTTGCCAAGTATCTACAGCAGGAAGAAGAAGTACAGCAGATGAAACTATTAAATACCCTTCTGGAGAACCAGAAAGAACAATTTTGTAAAATCGTAAAAGAAGCGGTTTCAATGGCACAGGAAGAAGCCTTTGAGAAGCTAGGTGTGCTGGAAAAGGCAGTTCAGGGAGAACTTTCTGACGGTGGAACGATAGCAGAGGACAGGGAAAAGGAAGAAGCCTGTATGGAAAAAGATTTACGGTTTGCGGAATTTTATGGGGCATTTGAAGAATAAGGAGGAAAAAGATATGGCAGTAGGAAGAAGTGTATGGGAAGTTGTAAAAGGGATTTTCATTGCAGTGGGGAAACTGCTGTATCTGACAGGGAAACTGGTAATATGTTTGTTTCTGCTGGTTCTGCAGCTTGTTTTGGCAGTGTTCCATGCAGGGAGCAGGGAATAGAAAGGGGATTGACAGGTGCATTGGATACGGGACAGACCGTATACAAATGATAGAAAAAAGAAGATAGAAAATGGAAAGCAGGCTTGTGTGGCCTGCTTTTTTTGACGAAAAAAAGAAAAGGAGCAAAGCTATGATGAAAGGAAAAAAGAAAAGGCTGCTGGCTGGGACGCTGGCACTTCTTCTTAGTTGTTCTACGTTACTCAATACAGGGATCACCGCACTGGCTTCTGAACAGTCTGAGGAACATGCACAGATACAGGAAGTAAAACAGGAGGAGGCTGCTTCGGAAACATTACCGGAGTTGGAAGAGGTAAAGGAGCAACTGACAGAAGAAGAACTGGTGTATGCAGAGGACCTTACCATAAAAGCAGGAGAGCCCTTTGACCTGGAAACAGATTACAGGGGTTTTCAGAAAAATGATGAAAAAGTAAAGGTAACGTTTCTGAAAGCAGAAGGGGACTCCAGCAATTCTTTTGATTTCAATACCCCAGGTTCTTACCAGGCATTTTATTGTGTTGATCCGTTAAGCGGAAACCCTTCCTATCAGATTATGAGAAGAATTGTGGTAGAAGCAAGGGAAAACAGCACACAGGAACCCCAGGGAGAAGTAAGCCAGCATACCGAAGATGGCTCCGGTGAGGACGGTGAGGCGGACCCTGACCCGGAGATACCGGAGGTACTGACGGAAGAACCGGAAATGCCAGATGCAGGGGCAGAGTTGATTGATCTGACACCAAAAGAGGATAAGGGAATGTTCTTATCGGTTGTTCCGGCAGCAATGGAGCAGCAAAAAGGAAGCAATGTACATCTGGTACAGGGAGAAAAAATCCCATACCCTTCTAACGTGGGGAACTATTCTACTTCCTATTTCACTGTAAATGGCCATGTAGCATATTGTCTGGAGTCTATGAAGGCTTCCCCGCCGACCTCGGATTATGTAGCAAATGAATTTGAAAGCAACCCGGAATTGCAGAAAGTCCTTTATTATGGATATGGCGGTCCTGGGGACATTACCGGGGAGTATATGCCCTCTTTTGACTGGAAGACAAAGTATATTTTTACGCATTTAGCTGCCGCTTATTCTTATTGTGGCATGGACGGTTTTTATGGCTGCACTTTTGAAGATATTAAGGCAAGCGGTGTGTGGGGATATATCCAGCATATTTACAGCCTGGAAGCGCCTCCAACAGCAGCAATCACGTTGTCCCCAAAGGAAGCAAAGGCTTATGAAAGTGGAAAGGAACAGCGTACCGGGGAGTTTACTTTAAAAGGTGACCATAGAAACTATATTACTTTAAAAATGCCAGAGAATGTGACTTATCACAGTGGAAGTACAAAACAGACAGGAACCGTAAAGATCAATGGAAATACCACATTCTATTTCAGCGCTCCCAAAACTGTAACGGGTACATGGAACAGCGGTAAGCTGAAAGGACAAATGGGAACCCAGTGGAAGACCTTAGTATTGTCTACGGGTTCTGGTTCTCAGGACATTGGGTATGGGGCATTTTTTGAAGAAGAAAGTGCTTCTGTGGAATTTACGGTGAAGTGGCTGGATCTGGCAAGGGTAAAGGTAACAAAAAAAGATAAGAACAGTAAAGTAAATCTGTCCGGCGCTGTTTTTGGTATTTATGCAGACAGTGCATGTAAAAATCTTCTTGTGCAGATGCCGGCCACAGACAGCAACGGTACTTCTGAGGTGGAGCTTCCGAAAACCCAGGATACGGTATACTTAAAAGAAATTTCTGTTCCAGAAGGATATAAGCTGAATACAGAGTCTTTTAACGTGAAGCTGGAAACAGGAAAAACAACTTCTGTTGCAGTGACGAATGAAGAGCAGAAAGGAAAAATCACAATCCGTAAAAAAGGTGAAGTTTTGACAGGAGTAACCGGAGAAGAGGGGAACCTGACTTTTGTATATGGAAATGCGGACTTTGCAGGGGCAGAATATAACATTTATGCGGCAGAGGATATTTACAGCCAGGATAAAGTGACGAAGGTGCATAAAGCAGGGGATCTGGTAGAAAGTCTGACAACCGGGGAAGATGGAAGTGCTGTTTCCAAAGAATTGTATCTTGGAAAATATAAGGTTGTAGAACAGAAAGCACCGGAAAATCTGGTGATTGGAAAAACAGAACAGGAACGTACCCAGTTTGTAACCTTGTCCTATGCAGGACAGAATGTAGAGTTATCCCAGGGGGAAACCACTTTTACCAATGCAAGACCGGAGATTTCCGTAAATGTAGTGAAAAAATCGAAACATGATGACGTTACCCTGGAGGGTGCGACGTTTGGATTGTATGCAGAAGAAGACCTGACAGCGGCAGACGGAAAGGTTCTTGTAGAAAAGGGAAGCCTGGTGGAACGTGCTGTTTCCGACAGGGAAGGAATGGCTGTGTTCCATGCGGATATTCCTTTGAATTTCCATTACAGCGTAAAAGAAATCCAGGCACCGGATAAGTATTATATGACAGATGAGGTGTATCGTTTCTTCTATGAATATAAAGACGACAGCACCTACACATATACTTTTTCTCATGATTTTAAAAATGAGGAAGTACGGGGAGAAGTTCATGTAAGTAAGATTGATCAGGATTCCCAGGGATTTATTTCCCAGGGTGATGCAACCTTAGTAGGGGCAAAATACGGATTATATGCTGCAGAAGATATTGAACACCCCAATAAGAAAGATGGGATTGTCCATAAAAAAGGGGAACTTGTAGCGCAGGGTACGATTTCCAGTGAAGGAACTGTAGATTTCAAAAACCTGTATCTTGGAAATTATTTCGTGAAAGAAATAGAGCCGGCAGAAGGGTATCTGTTAGATGAAACAGAGTATCCCGTAGAGGTTTCGTATGAAGGACAGGAGGTACAGATTGTACACCGGGAAGTAACTGTAAAGGAAACTGTAAAGAAACAGGCCTTTCAGCTTATCAAGATCTCAGAAGACGGGGAGCAGACAGAAACAGAACTGGTAGAAGGAGCTGGATTTAAGGTATTCCTCATCAGTGAGCTGTCTGGTGTAAAAGATGGAAGTTTGAAGCCGGGAAATGGTTCTTATTATACCCCGGAAGATTTTATCACCTATGATTACAGCAAAGACGAAACCGCTTCTTATTGGGAGAATGGTAAAAAGATTACGGTACCAGAGCTGTTTACAGATAAGAAAGGATATTTAAAGAGTCCAGAACTTCCTTATGGAACCTATGTGGTGTTTGAGTCTACAGTTCCGGAAAATTTAAAAGGGATTCGTCCATTTATCGTACAGATTTCAGAAGACAGCCGGGAACCCCAGGTATGGCGTGTGTTTGATGACCGTCCTTTGCAGTATTACTTCAAGATTGTGAAAAAAGATGCCCAGACGCAGAAGCCGGTGCTGGATAACAGTGCAGCTTATAAGATTTATGATGTGGAAGCAGAAAAATATGTGGAAATGATCGTAAGATATCCGAAAAAAGAAGTGGTATCTGTGTTCAGGACCAACGAAGAGGGATACCTGATTACACCGGAGCAGTTAAAATGTGGCACTTACCGGATTGAAGAAGTGGAAGCGCCGGAAAATTATGTACAGGTAGGATTTGAAAATGCCCTCTTAAAAGACGGAAAGGAAGTTCCACTGAATGAAGTTGCAGACGGAGGCACATACCAGGAGGCAAAGAAAGCGCCGATCACTATTACCGTAGATTCTGATACTGTACACCAGGTAGAAGAGGAAACCGGTAAATTTATTGTTGTCATTGAACAGTATAATGATGAAGCAGTAGGAAGCCTTACAATCCATAAAAAGGGAAAAAAACTTTCTGGTGCTTCTAAAGTAGAAGAAAAGTTCCTGACGAAGATGAAAAACGGTGTAGCAGGTTTCGTAAATCAGGTAAGCAGTTTCTTCACCGGGGAAGAAGTCATGGAAAAAGAGAAAGGTTATAAATTTGACTATGAAGAAGGGAATATGGAAGGTGCAGAATTTGCCATTCATGCAAAGGAAACCATTTATACCCCGGACGGACAGAAAGACGAAGCAGGAAACCGCATTGTAAAATATGAAAAAGATGCCCTGGTAGCCCGTATGGTAACAGATAAAGAAGGAAAGGCAGTCCTGAATAATCTTCCTATCGGAAAATACTATGTAGTGGAAGAAAAGGCAGGTCAGAACTGCGTGCTTGACCCGGAAGCAAAAGAATTTGAAATTGCATATAAGGGACAGGAAGTAGCAGTGGATTATGTAACAATGGAACTTACCAATCAGCGACAGAAAGTTTCCCTGAGTCTTCTGAAGAAAGACGCAGAAACCGGAAAACCGCTGGAAGGAGTGGTATTCGGGCTGTATGCGCAGGAGGATATCAAAAATGCTGCCGGGGAAGTAGTTGTAGAAAAAGATGCCTTGATTGAACTGGGAACAACAGATGAAGAGGGCAAGCTGGTATTTCAGGCAGATCTTCCTCATGGAAAATACTATATTCAGGAAGTAGAGCATAAGCCGGGATACCTGCCAAATGATGAGGTGTATTCCTTTGATGCGTCTTATACAGACCAGACCCTTGAACTGCTCGCTTTTTCAGAAGAAATTTCTAATCAGCCTACCATTACGGAGTTTACGAAAGTAGATTTAACCGGTGGACAGGAAATTGAAGGGGCCAAAATGCAGATCCTGGATCAGGAAGGAAAAGTGGTAGAAGAGTGGGTGTCAAAAAAAGAAGCTCATGTAGTCTACGCACTGGCACCAGGGGAATATATACTGCATGAAGAGCAGGTGCCTACGGAACAGGGATATGTCCGGGCAGAAGATGTGAAATTTGTTGTGGAAGAAACAGGGGACGTACAAAAAGTGAAAATGGAGGACGACCATACAAAGGTTTCTATCTCTAAAACAGATATTACAGATGGTAAGGAGATTGAAGGGGCGAAGCTGCAGATCCTGGATCAGGACGGGGAAGTGGTAGAGTCCTGGACCACAGGAGAAGAACACCTGATTGAGTATCTTCCGGTAGGCACTTATACCCTGCACGAAGAGGCGGCAGTTGACGGATATATTGTGGCCAATGACGTGGAGTTTACAGTAGAAGAAACGGGAGAAATTCAGAAAGTGAAGATGGAAGATGAGCGTGCTATGGGACAACTGGTTATTGTAAAGACTGATACAGACAGTAAAGCAGCTTTAGAGGGAGTAGAATTTGTTCTGCTGGAAAAGGAAACCGGAAAAGAAGTAGGACGTTTGAAGACTGGAAAAGATGGAAAAGCCGTTTCAGAACTACTTCCAATTGGAACTTATGAAAATGGTGTTTTCAAAGAACCGATCACCTATGTGCTGAAAGAAACTGCCACCTTAAAGGGATATGAGAAGACGGAAAAAGAGTGGGAAATCGTATTTACCTATCAGAATGATAAAACACCAGTCATTGAAGTGGTAAAAGAGATCCAGAATAAAAAAATACCAGAAACACCAGGTACCGTAAAACCAGGACCAAAAACGGGTGATGATACAAACTGGTTCCTGCCTTTGCTGGCTCTTGGTGTAAGTGCAGGTATGGTAGCAGGCCTACTTTATTACAGAAAAAGACATAAAAAGGCATAGAAAATAAAAATCAGTTTTTAAACTTGGGAAAGGGCGGCTGCGGCTGTCCTTTCTTTGGCAATATGAGGTGAGAAGCATGGAAGAGAAAAAAAGAATACGGTTTATTGACAGCCATTATCATACCCTGTTCAGCATAGCAGACGGGGACTCCATAGAGATTGTATATCCAGATGGAAAAAGGGAAGAACGGGTTTGTACCTATATTGATGAATACCACACACAGGTAGGGACAAGGGTGTTCCATATTTGTGAATTTGCAGAAATCATGGAAGCAAATGGAAAATCATATTGCCCGGCAGAATGCAAGGAAAAGGAAGAAAGAAAAGAGGCAGTCAAAGGGGAGAAGAAAACCGGAACTACCCGTATGGAAAGGAGCAGGCGTTGAGGATAGGGATTATAGATGCAGATCTTTTATACCGGAAAAGACACCGGTTTCCTAACTTGGCATGTATGAAACTTTCCGCTTATTGGAAGGAGCAGGGATTTGAAACAGAGCTTCTTTTGGATTATAGCCAGGCAGGGGAATATGACCGGCTCTATGTATCAAAAGTGTTTACGGATACCTTTGTGCCGGAACATATTTTGACGAGGGAAACAACCGTTTATGGAGGGACTGGATTTTTTTACGATAAAGCACCAGTACTTCCAGAAGCGATTGAACACCATACACCGGACTATCATTTGTATGACCAGATGGTAAAAGAACATAGCGAAGGAGAGAAAAAGAAGAAAGAGTTCCAATTTTATACGGAGTATTCCATTGGTTTCCTCACCAGGGGGTGTTTTCGGAAGTGCAGTTTCTGTGTAAACAAAAACAGCACCGGTGCAGCACCAGCAAGCCCATTGGAAGAATTTTATGACCCGTCCAGAAAGAAATTGTGTTTTCTGGATGATAACTTTTTTGCTTACGCAGGGTGGGAAAAAATCTTTTCCAGTGTCCTGGAAACGGGCAGACGGTTTCAGTTCCGGCAAGGGCTGGATCTGCGTATCATGCAAAAAAAACAGATTGAACTTCTGGCATCTGGGAAGCTGGATAATGGTATGGTCTTTGCCTTTGACCATATCAAAGATAAAGAACTCATTGAAAGAAAACTGGAACTTCTGCGGGAGGTGATTCCTATTTCTTATCACAAGGTCAAGCTATATGTGCTATGCGGCTATGACTGGGATGGCACCTGGCTGCCAGATTTCTGGGCGGCAGATATCCGGGATGTTTTTGAACGGATAAAGATTCTGATGCAATATGGATGTCTTGCGTACCTCATGCGGTACGAGGCATGGCTACGGGCACCGGAAACTTATAAAGGAATGTATATCAACCTAAGCCGCTGGTGTAACCAGCCAGCACAGTATGTGAAAAAAAGCTTACGGGAATTTTGTACCGGGCAGGGAGAAAACAGTTCCAGTTTCCGATATCTGGCTGCATTTGAAGCCTTGCACCCGGAAATGTCACATTATCTGGATATGAAATATGAAGAGGTGCAGCATGGGAAAATTTACGTCTGAAGAGATTCAGATTGCGAAGGCAGTGGATTTAGTGGACTTAGCAGAGCAGGTAGGGATTCCATTGAAACGGAAAGGAAGATTTTACCAGGCTGTGGGAATGGATTCGGTTATGATCTTCAACCGGTCCTCCTGGTGCCGGTTTAGCCAGGGGGTAGGGGGCAGTACCATTGACTTCCTGGAATATTTCAAAAGCATGGATTTTGTGGAGGCGGTAAAGTATTTGCTTGAGTTTTCCGGATATATCCGTACCGGAACCATGCAAAAAGCCCAACAGGAAAGACAGCCTGGAAAGCCAGAAGAAACAAAGCAGAAAAAAGAGAGCCCGAAGGAACCCTTTGTACTTCCACCAAAGTCGGAAACCAGCCGCCGGTTATATGGATACCTTATGAAGCAGCGGAAGCTGTCAAAGAAGGTGATCGACTTCTGGATAAAAAAGGGGCTTTTGTATGAGAGCGGAAATTATCACAACCTGGTTTTTGTGGGAAAGGACCCGGAAGGTGTCCCACGTTTTGCCAGTCAGAGGGGAACCCTGGATAAATATGGGAAGCCCTTTAAGGGAGATGTTCCTGGGAACGACAAAACCTATGGGGTTAATCTGGTCAATACGCATAGTGATACGCTCCATGTATATGAGGCAGCGATTGATGCCATGTCAGATATGGAGCTACGGGGAGATTGCCAGACGAATATCCTGGTGCTTGGAATGCTTTCAGACGGTCCTCTGGAAAAATTTTTAAAAGATTATCCGCATATCAGGAACATACAATTCTGTCTGGATAATGACATACCAGGAAGAAAAGCTGTAAAAAAACTGGCAAAAAAATATACTCTTATGGGCTATGAGGTCTTCGTGCGTCTTCCGCCTGTGGGAAAAGATTATAACGCTTTTTTGCAGTATGCAAAGGAAAACCAGGAGCTTTCTTTCCATATACAAAAGGGAAGAACATCTTTTACAGAGAGAAAACGGACAGAAATACAAAAGACAGAAAATCCTGTAGGATACAGGAACATAGCACCGTACCAGATAGCACAGGCAAGATAGGAGGGTATTCTTTTGGATAATAGCTATGATGAGGAAAGTTTAAAAAAATGGGAGATAGATGAATGCGAAGCTGAAATAGAAGAAATCGTGCAGTGGTTATATAAGAGGAAGCTGCATGGGCATATGCGGATTCCATTCATCGAGGAGAGCTATGAACGGCAGGGATACCGTATGGGGATACCAAAGCAGGTGTATGTGTCCAGGGTACTGGAAAAAATCAGAAAAAAAGGATTGGGAAAGGGTGGAAAACATGGAGTTTGATATCTTTTATGAAGAATTGAAAAAGCAGATTCTGGAGATCGCCTCAGAAGAATTACAAGGGGATATAGATTTCCGTATGGTATATAAAAATGGCCAGCCGAAACAGGGAATTATATTTTCCCCGGAAGGGAGCAATGTAGGGATCACGACCTATGCAGAAGATTTTTACCGTATGTATGAAGAGGGAATAAGCCTTCCCTATATTATAGAAAATTATACAGGGACCATCCATGAGGCAGAAGATAAAATACAGTTTGCAAAAAATATTCCGGTATTTGAAGCAAAAAAAGAAGATATCATTCCCACTTTTGTCCCTAGGGAAAGTCTGCAAGATGGATCTGTGCTTGCACATATCCCGTTTGAAAATCTGGAGATCGTATTCCGATGGAACATTCCCGGTACAACATTAAGTGCAAAATTGCCGGAAGAGTATTTCAAATACCATCAGATCGAACCAAAACAATTTTTGGATGAGATCATCAACGCATCTTCTTTTAAGGAACAGATAAAAGTATTTCCCCTTAGCAAAATTTTCCATACAGGGGATACAGAGATTCCCCATGAACAGGAGATGTACTGTATCACGAACCAGAAAGAAGACTGGGGAGCTGCTTCTATTCTGAATAAGGATATCATGGATGAAATTGCAGATTTTTTTGGAGGGAAAACTTATATTATCCCTGCCAATATCCATGAGTGTATGGCTATAGATACACATAGACATACACTCGAAGCACTTAAAACAATGATCCAGGAGGTCAATGCCTCCCAGGAAAGTGTCGAAACAGACTTTTTATCAAACGAGGTGTACGTGTATGACAGTTATACCAGAGAACTAAAATTGGCAGGGGAAGAAAGAACAAAAGAAATGGAAAATCCCCAAAAGCAGGAGAAACCCATGAGATAAGAGGTGGCTGCTGAAATGGGGGATGGAAAGGAGGTGGTGCAGACCAACAGGGTTCGTGACAGAAGGGCAGACTATCTGGATACGGAAAGGGGTGATTCTATGATTGTAAGATAATGCCAGATGGATATTTCGTTTGTAGCTGTGGATTTCTCATTAAGACTATAAAAATTTAGGAGACAGGAGGAAATAAGTGAGTAATCCTAGGTAAAATGTGTAGCTACACCTCATGAAACATGAGGAATGAAATATAGTTTGGTAAATTTTTGTGAGTTTGATAAATATGCAGCAAAGAGTTATTGTGCGATTCATGGTACAAGTGAAACATTGAATCTGGGAGATATTACAAAAGTGGACGAAAGAGAGATTGAGCCGTTTAACATGATCTGCGGCGGAAGCCCCTGCCAGGATTTTTCCCTGGCAGGCAAGCAGGCAGGGGCTGTCTGGAAATGCCGGAACTGTGGGCGTGAGTATAACCCCCTGCAGGTGCATTATTCCCAAAGGGATACCTGCAGCATGTGTGGTTCCCATGATATTGACAAGACACGCTCTTCCCTTCTGGTGGAATGGCTCCGCATGATACGGGGCGTCAAGCCGGTATGGGGAATTTATGAAAATGTAAAAAACATCGTAGGAAAAAAATTCCGGGATACTACATTCCGGCTTTTTGAAGAAGAACTGCATGAATATGGATATCATACCTATTGGAGTGTCCTCAATGCGAAGCATTACGGAATACCCCAAAACAGGGAAAGGGTTTATCTGATCCTGATACAGAAGGAAATGGATAATGGAAAATTTCATTTTCCGGAACCACTAAAGTCTTTCCGGTGCCTCATGGATATTCTGGAGGATACGGTAGATGAAAAATACTACCTGTCCCAGGAAAAAGTACGCCGGCTGCTTGAAGATATGGAAGAAAGAAAAGCGCTTTTGTTTGAACCGGATGAAAAAAGCCTGAAGATTTTCCGGGAAAACCGGATGAAAAGGGCTGGGACTATTAAAGGGGAATTTGAACAGACGGGAAGGGTTTATCTTCCAGACGGATGCTGTCCTACAGTGACTACTGGCGGCGGTGGCGGGCAGCAGCCGAAAATACTTCAAGTGGGGGATATCCATACCGGTTATGGTTCAAGTGGAACGGTTTATTCACCCCTTGGAAGCTGTGGTACGGTTCTGGCAGGGCATGACCAGCCAAAGATCGTAGAAAAACATCCTGGAGCAATCCGGGGAAGGTATGATAAAGAGGGCAGGATTGTACAGACATTGGAACTGGGAAAAACAGAAGTCTGCCATACCCTTACTTCTGTTCAAAAAGACAACATCATTCTGGTACGCCAAAAGACGCAAAAAGGATATGAAGAATGTTGGAAGGACGGTGTTGCGAATCTTAGCTATCCGTCTGTAGAAAAACGGGGAAGGGTACAGGAGCATGGGAATATCTGCCCTACGCTTACGACAACAAATGGGATACACCGTCTGGAGTCCCTGGTCCGTATCCGGAGACTGACACCTTTGGAGTGCTTCCGGCTTATGGGATTTTCCGATACCGATTTTTGGAAAGCAAAAGAAGCAGGCGTAAGCAACAGCCAGCTTTATAAACAGGCCGGAAATTCCATTGTTGTTGATGTACTGTATTATATTTTCCTGGAACTGCATAAGGCTATGCCTTATCTGTTTGAAGATATTCGGCTTTCTTCCTTTTTCAGTGGGATTGGAGCGTTTGAAAAGGCATTGGAACGTTTAGAAGAACAGGTAAACCAATAATTCCATAAAAGAAACCTAAAGCGGCAAACAGTCCACCGGGGATCTCCCCGTACTTGTTGGAAAGAGAGATATTACAGAAGAAAAGGAAACTTCCCGTACAGATAGAAAACAGATGTTTCTGGTATGCTTTCTATATCCTTGTTTCTGGTAATAGGAAGGAGTACAATAAAAACAGACACTGGCATCTGAATGGAGGAGGAAAATTATGGAAACAAAAGAACTGGAAAAAATGGCGTATCTATATCTGTGCAGCCCAAAGGACCGGGAGAAAATTTTAGGCAGGAAACCCATGAGCTATGATGATTTCCAAAGGCTGTATTATCTGGCAGAGTATATTGGCTTCCCGGCCTTTGCACTTGCGTTTTTCAACCGCTATGCAGAGAATTTTCAGGTGCAGGAATCAGTCTTGGAAAAAATCCATGATGGCTGGGATAAAGATCTATACTGTGATACAGAGTATTATCTGGAAGAGCGTGCCAGGTGGGTGAGCAGCTTTTTAGAAGGTGTTCCTTCTATGGTAAGAAAAGAAGTACGGGAATATGTGAAAAGCCATGATGACAGTTGGGAAGTGTATGAAGAGATTATGGAACGGCTGCATCTTCCATGTTGACATTCAATTGGGCAAACCAGAAATCATGCTGACATTGAAAAAATGTGGTAGCAGAATAGGAAAACTGTTAGCAAATCAGATGCAGAAGGCTGACAGGTTTGCTAACAAAAATATGTTTCTGTTAGCAGAAACAGGAAAAGGAAACAGAAAAACCGATAGCAGATGTTTGGAACTGCTATCGGTTTTTCTGTATATAGGACGCAGGACTGCTATCAGTACCTGCGTTTTGCTATCTATTTTATCCGGGGTATTAGGGGGCATCCCCCTAACAAGATGGGATTTTGTACGGCAAAATCCGTATCTTGCAGAGGACTGGCATAGCCAGTCCGGACACCGGGAAGTTATATGGTGACCGATAGCAGGTCTTAGGAGTTGACAGCAGATAGCGTTGGAGTAGAAATCGGTAGATGAAATATGTGATAAAGATAAGGAAAGGGGGAGCATGAAAAAAGAAACAATGAAAGGCAGAAAAGAAATCCGGCTGTACTCATGGGAGTTGGAAGAGTTACAAAAACAGGCAGAAAAGATGGGGCTTTCCGATTCCCAGTACCTTCGTATGCTGATTACCAACCGTCCCAGGGATTACCCGGAAATCCGTCAGGAACTGGAACGCATGAACCAGGAAATCAACCGGATTGGCGTAAACATCAACCAGATTACCCATAACAATAACAGCGCCCTTTATTCCAGGGAAGATAAACACCGTCTGTATGTGTTTTTGAAGCAGATAAAAACACTGGTAAGCCAGGTGCAGGAAAGGCTGTAGGTTATGGCAATTACAAAGTGCCTGCACATGAAACAGGCAAAAACGGGTTATCCAGCGAAACATCTGGCAAACGGTCTTCGCTATATTATGAACCCGGAGAAAACAGAACATGGCCGCTATGTCTGTGGACATAACTGTATTCCTGAACAGGCATTATCCCAGATGGTAGATACCAAACGTCATTTTGGAAAGCTGGATAAAAGGCAGGGCTACCATTTCATTCTTTCGTTTGAGGAAGATGAGGTTTCGGAAGAAGAAGCCTTCCAAGTGGTAGGAGAGTTTGTGACAGAATTTCTTGGGAAGGATTTTGAAGCGGTTTATGCAGTCCATAATGATACGGACCATATTCATGGGCACATTATTTTTAATTCAGTACGCTGTACTACGGGATATAAATACGATTATAAAAACGGGGATTGGGAAAACATCATTCAGCCTCTGACCAACCGGATATGCAGGGAGCATGGTTTATCTGTGCTGGATCTGGAAGAAGCAAAGGAAAAACGCAAACAAAAAGGACAGGAAGAAAAATCTCTTTCTGAACGGGACAGGCGGATCAGAAGAGATGTGGACCAGGCATTACAGGACGCAGGTTCTTATGAGGAATTTCTTGAAAATCTTTCCAGCATGGGATATGAGTTGCGGGGGAGAAAGCGCCTTTCTGTTCGGGAACCCGGAGCAGGAATGGCAAGGCGGCTTGACCAGCTAGGGGAAGAATATACAGAGGAAAGGCTTCGGCAGCGTTTGGGACGCCTTCCAATCCCGGAAATGACCGGAGAGGAGATACCGGTAGAATGGACGTATGTGTTTATCCCATACCGGGAGCGGCATTTGACCAGATACCAGAAGGAATGTTTTCTTCGCAGGTACCGGCAGGGGAAACCAATGGCAGACTCTAAAACCTGGAAATACAGGGCAGCAATCCATGAATTGAAAAAATTGCAGGAGGAATTTGATTTTCTGGCAGCTTATCGCATACAGGATAAGGCGCAGTTGAAAGCCATTTCTGATGCAACAAAGGAACAGCTTTGGGAAAACAGCAGGGCAAGAAAGCAGCTACGAAAAGAAATGGTTCCTTATGAGGAAATGCTTCTGCTTCTCAATAAGCTGCAGGAAAAACAGATGGAAGCAGAACTTTATCAGGAAGGGTATCAGGAATTTTTTCAAGACCACCAGACATACCAAAACCTTCTTGGGCAGTTAAAAGAAATGGGATATTCCTTGTCTGAGGCAGAACAGACAGACGCTTATTTCTTTGAGAAAGAGGAGCGTTTGCGGATTGAACGGAAAAAAATCTTAAAAGAAAAAAGGATTGCAGAGCGTCTGCATGAAAAAGCAGAAGAAAAAGAAAAGTTGGAAGCACAGCAGAAGGAAAAGAATAGGAAACCGTCTGCGAGGGGCAGAGGAAAAGGAGGGTAAATGACAGTAGAAGGACAACGGTATCTGGAAGAATGCCGGAAAGTTTTAAAAGAAGAACAGATGGACGCAGTTTCTATGGGGCTGGATTTTGGTCTTCCTGTTTCGGATATCCAGAAGGTAGTTAAGAGTAACCAGGAAGCCCCGGTGATGAAAGCAATCATCATAGGGCTTATGGAAGGGATTGGGGAAATCGACTTTTTATGTGAAGGAAATTATAACCAGTTCCAGGTACGGGAAATCGTAGAGGGCTTAAAAAACGGGCTGGATCTGGAAGAGGTGAAAACCTATGCTGGAAATGAACTGCCGGCCAGCCGTATGCGGACCATGCGGATACAACTGGAAGAGTCAAAGGCAAAAAAAGAAGTTCCGAAAGATGAAGAAATGCGTTCTTATATGAAAAATCTTATGGGGATCATGGAACAATCCATTCAGCAGTTTCGGGAAAGCAATGTCCGTTTTACAGCCTTGTCCTCTCTGGTAAAGGAGCATGTTGTTGAAGAGAAAAACCAGGAGATTAAAGACCTGTATGAGAACCTGCAATATAAAGATAAAAACATACAGGAATTAAAAGAAAAGCTGGCAAAGAAAGAGCAGGAAATTCAGGATCTGAAAAAAGAAGCAGAAAAATACAGGGAAAAAACAGAAGCTGCTTCCAGGGAAACAAAAGTGGTATTGGAAGAAAAAAGCATACAAACAGCGGAAGGGCTACAAAAAAGTAAGCACCGGCTGCTTGGGATTGCCATGCTTGGGAAAAAAGTACCCAAAAGTGTTGTGGAGAAAATTCTGGAATATAACCTGTCCGCAGAACAGTTGGAAGAAATCCGCCAGTGCGTAGAAAGTGGGCTGGCAGATGCAGAAATTCTTCAGGTGATGGAGAACAGCCCTTCACCAGAGAGAATGAAAAAAATGCGGGAAATTATCCTTTTGATGCGGAAACGGAAGGCGGGTGTGTAAATGGCAGAACTTGAACATGTGGTAAAAACATTTTCCCTTTTGGAAACTGCCGAAAAGGAACAGCCCTTTCTTACCAGGGAGCAGAAACAGGATTTGTACCGTATTGCTTTTCATAAGGAGTCTATGGAAGAGGTAGAAAAAATTATTTTGCAGTTACAGGCGCCTCATGCAGGAAAGGAAGAAAAAGAGCGTATTCTTTATCATTACCTTGAACCGTTTTTTCAGGTTCCGGAAAATATTTTGCAGATTGAGAATTATATTTTTCAGCTTCAGTATATGACCTATGAAAAGGAAAAAGCAAACCACATGCTGGAGGCTCTCTTAAAACAGGAAAATATCCAGTATGACCTGGAAGCCATGCTTACAGAAGGAAAAATAAAGGCGGCTGTTCCAGTAAAAAAGGACAGGGCAATGGGATAGGAGGGAGAGCATGAGTGAAATACAAGATGCGGCGCAGATTATTAAAGTTTCCTTTGAAGGCGCAGAAATCATTCTGAAAATGGGAAATACAGGCTGGCAGTTTGTAAAAGATATTTGTGCGGTATTTAAAAAAGTTCTGGATCAGGAAAAACTGTCAGGGAAAACTTCTGTACAAAAGCTCCTGAAAATGGGAGGCGATTTACAGGTTTTCCGTTTTGAAACAAAAGACCTGGAGCGGGTAAAAGCCCTGGCAAATAAGTATGGGATTTTATATTCCATTTTGCCGGATTTAAATGAGAAGGACGGTATGAGTGAAATTTTGTTCCATTCCCAGGCAGCGCCCCGTATTCAGTCCATGATGGCAAAAATTGAACATTCCAATATTGGGACGTTAGATGAATACTATGAAAATGCAGAGCCGGATAAGGTAGAGCAGTTGGTAGAAGAAGTAAAAAAGCCTGCCCTGCCGGAGCCGAAGGAGTGTGAACTGGTTGCGCGGGAGCTGGCGAAAAACCAGGTGGAGAAGATCAGTGATGTCCGTTCCCGTCTGAATATGACCTGGCTTCAGATCTGGCCGATTATCTGCTACATGGAAGAACAGGGGATTTTGGAAAAAGGGAAGGAAGGTACGGTGACACTGACCAGGACACCGGAACAGGTTGAAGAATTGGTAGATTCCCAGCAGTGGAAACAGTTGTTTGGGGAAGAGGAAGCCAAAAGACGCAGCACTGGAAGCAGCCAGGAAACAGAAGAAAAGATGCAGGTCATTCGGCGTATCCAAAAGGAGAAACGGAACAATCCAGGTGTGAATGCCATTACCATAGACCAGAAGCTGGTATATGAAGAAACAGAGCATCATATCAAAACCAGGATTCCGTACCGTAAGAATGAATTTATCTGGCTGGATAAATCGGAAATTAGCTGGATTAATGACCATAAGACGATTTTTGCAGGATTGGAAAAGAAGAAGGAGTATGCAATTTTAGACCTGGAGGACCGTTTTCTTAGAAAAACTTCGGGGGAAGATTTATATAGGGAAAGCTATGACCCGGTACACAGGGAACGTGCCAGACAGGAGCAGGAAAAGATACGCAGAAGAAGGGAGCAGAATTACAGGAAGGCACAACAGAACCTGGAAGCAGGGAGAAGAACCATACAGGGGCAAAGGAGGTAGAGAACCGGAGCAATTCAGAAAAAGAAGAAACAGTCCTGGGGCATGTATCTTATTGGTGGCATAGCTTCCGGCTATGGAGGTTATCTCTTGAACATGTGTTATCAGCCCGGAAAGGATATCAATTATTTTTTAAACCGTCTGGATCAGGTGATGGCAGCCCCGTTTGCCAATTATTGGAACGAAACTTCCTTAAAAGCAATCATTCTGGGGATTTTTGTATATGTGATCGGTATGGTCATGTATGTAACCAGCCGGAAAAACTATATGCCGGGACAGGAATTTGGTACCGCTGTTTTTGCAGATCCGAAAAAGGTGGCAAAGCAGTTTGCGGATAAAGATGAACACAATAATCTGATCTTATCCCAGAATGTCAGGCTGTCCATGAATACCAGAAAGACCAGGAGAAACCTAAATGTCCTGGTAATCGGAGGAAGCGGCGCTGGAAAAACCTTGTTCATGGTGAAACCCAATCTCCTTCAGTTAAGCAGGGCTTCCCAGATCATTACAGATCCCAAAGGGGAGATTTTAAGATGCTGCGGAGGTATGCTGAAAGCGCATGGATACCGGATACGGGTGCTGAACCTGGTGGAAATGGAGCAGTCTAACGGATATAACCCATTCCGCTATATCCGCTCTGAAACAGATATTGTAAAACTGGTTACTAACCTGATCAATAATACCACTCCGAAAAACGCACAGCCCAGTGATCCATTCTGGGAGAAAGCCGAGTCTTTGTACTTGCAGGCCATTTTTCTTTATGTGTGGCAGGAGTGTGAAATGGAGAAAAGGAATTTCCGTATGGTTTTGCAGCTCTTGAATGAGGCAGAAGTCCATGCAGACGGTTCCCCTTCTGATTTAGACCGGCGTTTCCGCAGACTGGAGAGAAAAAAGGGAAGCAATCACCCTGCTTTAATCCAGTATAATAAAGTGGTACGGGGTGCCGGAGATACGGTAAGGAGTATCATCATTTCCGCAAATGCAAGGCTGGGATTGTTACAGAACCCACAAATTTTGCGGATTCTGGATCATGATGAAATGGAGATTGAGGAGATTGGGATTGGTGTTGACGGGGACAGAAACCGGAAGACTGCACTTTTTTGTGTAACGCCGGATTCGGATAAGAGTTATGCCTTTTTAATTGGTATGCTTTATTCCCAGATTTTCCAGGAATTGTATTACCAAGCAGACTTCCATTATAATGGAAAACTTCCCATTAACGTGAATTTCATGCTGGACGAATTTGCCAACGTGCCATTGCCAGATGACTACTGCAGCCTCCTTAGTACCATGCGTTCCAGGAATATTTCATGTACCATTTTTATCCAAAACCTTGCCCAGATCAAGGCTTTGTTTGAGAAAACCTGGGAAACCATACCGGGTAATTGTGATTCTCTGGTATATCTTGGTGGGAATGAACAGTCCACGCATAAGTATATCAGTGAGTCCCTGGGAAAAGGAACCATTGATAAAAAAAGCAGTGGGGAAACCAAAGGCCGGCAAGGGAGCAGTTCCCGGAATTATGATGTGCTGGGGCGTGAGCTTTTGACACCGGACGAAACCCGAAAGCTGGATAACTCAGAGTGTATTTTGTTAATCAGGGGTTGTGATCCTATTATTGATAAGAAATACAATACTTTTGCACACTCCAGATTTTCGGAAACAGAAGATGGCGGGGCTGCGCCTTATATCCATGACAGAATGGCTGCCCAAAAACAGGCGGTACAGATTTTAAGTGAAGAATCCCTGGATTATTATAAGAAGAAAAAGGAACAGGGAGAAGATGTTCAGATTGTGGAACTGTCTTTTGATGAAATTTTTTCTTATGAGCCTATTCCTAAGAAGATTTTTTCGGAGGAAGAGCTGAAAGAGAACCAGAAGAAGAGAACGGTAGAGGAGGTGAGGCCGCCGAAGAAAACGGAAAAACCGGTACAGACAGAGGAAGAAAAACTTTCTGAATTATTAGAAAGCCATGTTTATAATGAGGAACAGTTGGGAGAAATCATGCTTGCCATTGGTGCTGGAATTTCGTATGATAAAATCCTTCAAATGGCAGATACAAAAAACAGTGCTGAAAAGATGAAGGAAATCCGTAAAAAATTTACAAAAGAAACAGCCTCGGATTAAAGAAGGCAGATTTTTGGAAACCTGTAGTTTTTGCATTACGCAGGGCAGGTTTTCAAAAATCTGTCTTTTTGCGTAATGCGGTATCAATCACATGAAAAGGAGTAAAAAGATATGAAGATCAAAGAGGTTATCAGAAAGAAACAGAACCGCTTGAAAAAATCTCTACTGGGAGTCCTGGCAGTAAGCGCTGCCACTGTTTCCCTGTTCCCCCAGACTGTCATGGCTTCCGGGGTAAGTGACGTAACACAGCCGCTTATGAATTTAAAGACACTGGTGATCAGTATTATCGGTGCGGTGGGTGTGATTATCCTGGCAAAAAACGTGATGGAATTTGCACAGGCTTACCAACAGCAGGACAGTTCTTCTATGAACAGTGCCATTAAAGGAATTGTTGCAGGGCTTATTATGGCAGCCATTTCTTCCGTTCTTACTTTCCTGGGAATTAGCTAAAACCATTCTTCTTTTTGAGATAAGCAGATAAGAAGAGAGGTGAAGTGATGTTTAATTTAGGAGAGGCGATCCTTGCACTTTTGGAAATCGTGTTTGGATTTTGGAATAACCAGGTCAGCCTCGTATTTGAACTTTTAGGACAGTCCCCTACCGGGTTCAAAGGAGGCGGGCCCTGGGGGATCATTGAAGGGATTGAACCCCTTTTTGTTGGGATAGGCTCTGCCCTGGTAGTCCTTTTTTTCGTCATTGGGTTTTGTGCAGAGTCGGTAGATATCCGGGAAGAAATCCGGTTTGAAGCAATCCTCCGTATGTTTATCCGGGTTGCCATTGCACAGTGGCTGGTATCTTATAACATTACCATTATGAAAGCCCTGTTTACTTCCTGTGGAAACCTGGTGGGGCATTTGGGGCAAAACCAGAGTGTGGAGTTATCCATTGACCCGGCGCAGGCAGAAGTGATCAAAGATTTGGGATTTGGAACCAGTATCGTGTTCCTGATACTTGCTGTTTTCCTGTCTTTAATCGTTATTATCTGTGGTTTCTTCCTGCTGTACAATGTTTATTTCCGCTTTTTGAAAATTATGGTAATTGTACCTTTTGGGGCGATTGCCAGCAGTACCCTGGCTGGAAACCGGGGGCTTAGCAATACCTTTGTAGCCTATATGAAATATTTTATCAGTGTCGTTTTTGAGGCAGTCACAATGGCGCTGGCAATCCTTTTGTGTAACCAGTTTATTTCCTCCGGACTTCCGACCTTTACCGGAGATTATGAGGACTGGGCCAAAACCCTGATTTATTTGGGGGAAATGACCTTTACGGTTGCGCTGACGGTAGGCACTGTAAAAGGAGCGCAGAACCTGACTTCCAGGGCACTGGGATTGTAGGAGGAAAGGATTGTGCAGGAAAAAGGGATACAGATGACACTATTTGAATATTTTCAGGACGCAGAATGCTTCAGCCTTAAAGAAGCAGTGGCTTGTGTAGAACAGGTAAAAGAGGTAAAAGAACCCAGTATCCGGGCAAGAATTTATGAGGGAATAGAAAAGGGGCTTTTTTCCAGGATAGCCAAAGGAGTCTATACGGTTACCAAAGAACAGGACGGAGAAGAGGTAACTTGTATGCTGGTTCAGGGAAATGGAAGGGATTTGAGCTTTTTAAAAGATAACAGTATAGATGCCATTATTACAGACCATGCTTATGACCTGAAAAAAAGCCTGAAAGGGGGAAACCGGGATTTTGCCGCCTATGAATGTTTTCAATATACGCAGGAAGACTTTGATGAAAAATACCGGGTGTTGAAAAAAGGGTGTTTTCTGGTAGAGTTCATGCCGGAAGAAAATGGGGAAAATTATGAATACCTCTATCAGATGAAAAAAATGGCGAAAGAAGCAGGACTTGAATATTATGCAAAAGTCGCCTGGAAAAAAGGAAATTTCGTTGCCAATACGGGAAGAAAATCTAAAAATACGGAAGAGATTGCATTTTTTACGAAAGGAAAAGCCAGGAATTTACGCCCAGATGCGAAAAAGGATAAGGCGGAGCCAGGAATATCCCACTATATGTCAGGCGCCAGGGGAATGCTTCCAACGGTCTTTGACATTGAACCGCCAGGGAAAAACTTCCGTATTCATCAGGCAGAAAAACCAGTGCAACTTTTGCAGCAGATCCTTGGATTTGTAACAGAAGAAAAGGAGTGGGTACTGGATCAGTTTGCAGGTTCGTTTTCCCTGGGGGAAGCAGCACTTTTAAATGAACGGAATGCAATCTGCATTGAAATTAATGAAGAATATTTTGAAAAGGGAAAAGAAAGGCTTCTGTCTGCAAAGAGCAGGAGCCGGTAAGAAGGGAGGATATGTAAATGGAACAGGAAGAAAAACTCAGCCTGGATTTTGGCAATGGGGAGATCTATGAGGTCTGGCTGGAAGTTGCAACTTATCCGGCTGATAAAAACATCAAAGTTTGTGTGTTTACGGAAAAAGAGGAAGAGATATGGAAACTTTTTGAATTGACCACAGATATGGGAATTCCGCTGGAAAAGAACCAGACCTTTTTGCTCCCAGGCTATGATCTGGAGCAGATCGTAGAATTTATCAAAAAAAACGGGCTTGGACAGTTAAAAGAAGAAATTTGCTGTTCTGGTTGTATGGAATATCCACTGTTTGAATTTCAGGAAGAAACTTTAAAGAAATTGGACCCGGAGGGATATGCAGCCTATGAGCAGGCATACCAGGAACGGGGAGAAGTAAAAAATCCAGAATTTCAAAAGGAAATCAAAACAGCAGATTTTCAATGGGCGTATGGAACCGAAGAACTGACATTGCGGGTAGATTATTACGCAATGAACCAGAACCTTTATGTGGAACTGTATAGTAAGGAAGATGGGGCGTGGGAACCGTTTTCAGATTTGACCGTAAACCTTCCCGGATATTGCCTGGAACCTGGAACTGCCTGTATCAGCGGTGATTTTAGTAAGGAAAATATCCAATTTATTCAGGAGCATGGACTGGGAACTTTGCTTCCCTGGAAGGCACAATCCGGTATGGGGCAGTACGCGGTGGTGAAATTTCATCTGGAGGAGCTGCGTAAGTTTGACCAGGCTGGGGTTGCCGCCTTTTGCAATCAACATGGATTACAGAAAACCATGCAGGAAGAGCGAAGACAGAGCAGATAAAAAACAGATACAGGAGGTTATGTATGGAGATTGAATTAAGTGAGGACCTACAGCATTATAAAGAATCCCTGGTTCTAGGACTTACAGCAAAACAGTTTTTGTTTTCGGCATTGGCATTGGGCGTAGGAACTGGGATTGTCCTGCTTTTGTATGAAAAAATCGGGATTACTTTGAGCTGTTATGTGGCAACCCCTTTTGTTGTACCTCTGGCACTGACTGGGTTTTATAACTATCATGGGCTGACATTCTGGCAGTTTGCAGGGAAGATGATTTATTTTTCCTTTTTTAACCGCCCTTTGGTGTATGGCTCTACGGAATCGGTGCAGGAACTGAAACAGATTTATATGGAAACCCGTCAGGAAGAAGAACGGGAAGTACAGCAAAGGAAAAAGGAACAGAAAAAAGAGAAGAAAGGTGGTGATGTCAACGTGGTGAAAAAGAAGGCAATCCGTATGGGGATCGTAACGGTAGTGATGATTGTACTTGGTGCGGCAGCAGCGGTGTGGTATAAGATGTACCGTTGACCAGAATATTCAATCAAGGCGTGAAATAGCGCCTGCTCTCCATTTCAGGAGAGGGATACACAGACATGTAGCGGCAGATGGAAGCTGCTGTGTTTGTGGTCCCATCTGCCTGAAAGGAGGAAATTAGAGATTGTCAATTTTTTCAGATAAGTTTGACCAGTTAAAAAAAGCAGATAAAGCAGTAAAATCCCCGAAATATCTTCAGGAAGTCATGGGGATTGGGAGAATTGCAGAAAATGGCATTTTTGAAGTAGGGAAGGGGATATATTCCAAGACATATCGTTTTTTGGATATTAACTATGTAACCGCAGGTGCAGAAGAACAGATGCGGATTTTAAAGCAGTATTGTAAGACGGTAAATGCCATTGATGTATATTTTCTTATTACCATTTTTAATCGGAATAAAAATATGCAGGATTTCCGGGAGCATGTACTTTTCCAGGAAAAAGGAGATGGTTTTAACTGGCTGCGTGGAAGTTATAACCAGATTATTGAAAAGCGCATTGTAGATGGAAGGCAGGGGATTGAGCAGGAAAAACTGCTGACTGTATGTGTAGAACGGAAATCCTACGAACAGGCAAAAGCATTTTTTGCCACTTTTGAAGCTACCTTAAAACAGAACTTTGGAGAACTTGGTTCCTGCATTGAAGAATTAAATGCAGAAGAGCGGCTGCGGGTACTTTTCAATTTTTACCGTATAGGGGAAGAAGAACAATTCTCCTTTGATTTCAGACAGGCGTTAAAAAAGGGCGGTGATCCTAAAAATGATATTTCACCAGGGTATATGCAGTTTTACCCAGGTTATTTTGAAACGGAACGGAAAAAATGCAGGGCATTATTCATTAAAAAATATCCGTCTTCTTTATCGGATACCTTTTTAAATGAGATTACCAGTCTTCCGGTTCATAGCATCACTACAATCTGCATTGTACCAGTACCAAAAGAACTGGCAAATAAGGTTCTTCAGAAGAAATATCTGGGCATTGAAAATGATATTTTAAAGCAGCAGAGAGTCCGTAATAAAAATAACGACTTTTCCAGTGACATTTCTCATATCAAGAAAGTCCAGAAGGAGAAGATTGTAAATCTTATGGACGACGTGCGGGAAAATGACCAGAACCTGTTTTATACAGGGGTTAATTTCCTGATCATGGCAGAGGACAAGAAGGAGCTAGACAGTGTAACCGAAACCATTAAAAATATCGGCAATGGACGCATGTGCCAGATTGAAACCCACTATTATCAGCAGAGGGAAGCTATGAATACCATACTTCCAGTGGGAAACCGGCAGATCAGCACAATGCGGACCATGCTCACAAGGGATATTGCAGCCCTTCTTCCCTTTAATGTACAGGAATTAAACGAAAAGTCCGGCGTCTGCTATGGCATTAACCAGGTTTCTCATAACCTTTGCATTGGAAACCGGAAAAAACTGGCAAATGGAAATGGAATGGTATTCGGTGTCCCCGGCTCCGGAAAATCCTATTTCAGTAAGTCGGAAATGCTGCAGGTGTTCTTAGGAACAGATGATGATATTATCTGTATCGATCCGACACTGGAATATTTTGATATTGCAGAAGCCCTGGGAAACCAGGCGGCAATCATTAACCTGTCTACCTATACAAAGAATTACATCAATCCTTTGGAGATGGATGTCTGGGCGCTGGATTTAAACGATTCCCAGGGATATATCCGAGATAAAGGAGAATTTATGCTGGGGCTGTGTGAACAATGTTACGGGGATAATCTAAACAGCCGCCATAAATCCATTATAGACCGTTGTGTACGAAAGCTGTATATCGACATTGCAAAGGCAAGGGAAAAGCATATCCCTACCATGTCAGAATTTTATGAGTTATTGTTGGAGCAGCCAGAAGAAGAGGCAAAGGACATTGCTTTATCGTTGGAGCTGTTTGTAAATGGCTCTTTAAATATTTTCAATAACCATACCAATGTGAATGTACAGGCAAGGTTCATTGTCTATGGTACCAGGGACCTGGGGAAAGAGCTGGGAGCCATTTCCACTCTGGTCATGCTGGAAAATATCAGTGCCAGGATTGCAGAAAACGCAAAGAAAGGAAGGGCAACCTGGCTTTATATAGATGAGTTCCATACGGTTCTTGACCGGGAGTATAGTGCGAAATTTTTGTTCAGCCTCTGGAAAAAAGTGAGGAAGCAAGGGGGACTATGCACAGGAATCACCCAAAATTTGGTTGATATGCTGCAGAACTATACAGCCATGACCATGCTGGGGAACAGTGAGTTTATTGCCCTGTTAAAGCAGTCCAATGTAGACAGTCAGGAATTATCCACTGCAGCAGGAATTCCAGAAGCACAATTAAAATATGTAGATAATTCTCCTTCCGGTACGGGGATCATTAAGTATGGAAATACCTGTATTCCATTTGATAACCGTATGGAAAAAGAAGCCAATCCGCTGTATGCGCTTTTCAATACCAACCTTCACGAAAAGGCGTTGCAGACAAAGCAGGAGTAATGTAATCTGAAAGGAACTTTTTCTTTTATCTGTAAAGGAAAAGGTATGACAGACGAGAAAAAATTAGGCAACAGCAAAAATTATAAGTCGGTAAAGTAGAAAAAGGATAGGACAAAAAGAGTGCAGTTATTTTATCAGGCACTCTTTTTGTATATCATGGGAAAGGTGGCAGAATGGCTGAAACATATCAAATAGAAATGAATTTAGAACAGTTGGAAAGACTTTTAAAAAATCTGCCGGAGGGAATTATGCTGGAGATTTGTTTTGGAAAGGAAGAACATGGAGAAGACACATAAAATAGATGTGGTAAGTATACGCCTGGTGGAAGAACCTCCTCTATACAGTAGTAAAGAATTAAAAAATCCCTGTGATGTGGCAGAACTCTTTCAGGATTTTTTAAAAGATTGTGACCGGGAAATGTTCTGTATTTTAAACCTTCGGACAAAAAACCAGGTTATTAATGTCAACGTAGTAGGTATGGGAACGTTAAATAGTGTACTGGTTCACCCAAGAGAAGTATTCAAATCTGCGATTTTATCCAATGCCAGCAGTATCATTTTGGCACATAACCACCCTTCCGGTGATCCAGAACCAAGCAGGCATGATATAGAAGTGACAAAGCGATTGGCAGAAGCCGGCAATCTTATGGGGATTGAGGTGTTGGATCATATCGTGGTGGCTGAGAACCGGTATTTTAGTTTCAGGGAAGAAAACATACTACCAGAATACTTTCAAATGGAAGAAGTAGCAGCAGAGCAATCTCTTCCTTATGTAAAGAGTGAGAAAGAGAAGGTACATTAATTATTGCAACAGTGAAATACATTGACTGGTTTTGACAGAACATGTATAATAAAATAAGAAACAGAAAATAAAAGTAGCTAAATAGACAAATAGACAAATATCGTCAAAGTGTAAACATAAAATTCTTGACGAACAGGTTGTATTATGCTATAATCCCAAATCTTGAAGGAGTATACATGGCAAAGAAAAAAGTTTATGCTGTAAAAAAGGGTAAGCAAACCGGTTTGTTTTATTCATGGAATGAGTGTAAAGAGTCGGTAAGTGGATATCCGGGAGCAGAGTATAAAGGTTTTGAAACAGAAGAGGAAGCGAAAAACTATTTAGAGAATAGGATACAAGAAATTAAAAAAGTAGATATAGAAGAGAACACAACAAACCAGTTAGTTGTATATGTAGATGGTAGTTTTGATGAGAAAATAGGAAAATATGCTTTTGGGTGTATTATTCTTACACCAAGAGGAGAAACTATTAGAGAATCAGGAAATGGAAATGAACCGGACTCTTTAGCAATTAGAAATGTTGCTGGTGAAATGCTTGGTGCTATGTATGCAGTACAATGGGCAATTAAGAATGGTTATCATAACTTAGAACTTCGTTATGATTATGAAGGAATTGAAAAGTGGGCTCAAGGAGAATGGAAGACAAAGAATACACTTACTCAGAAATATGCAAATTTTATGAAGAGTAAATCAGATATTCTAAAAATTTCTTATCAAAAGGTAAAAGCTCATTCTGGAGATCATTATAATGAAGAAGCAGATAAATTAGCCAAAGCTGCTTTAACAGAAGGTAATGGGATTCCTAAAGTTAAAAGAGGCGATTTTTGGTTTACAGTTGAGGGAATTTCAGATGAAGATTTGTCAACAGTTATAGCACTTGCTGTTGATGAAATTGGAAAAGACAATCTAATTATAGATGAAAAAAAGATTGCTCATGGAAAAGCAGTTTCTTTAAAATGTAACAAAAGTAAAGATAGAGTAGTTGTGACACATTATCAAAAGCATAATAAAGTAGTAATGCAAGGAAGACCAGAAGTGTTATTTTCTACTATTATTGGATATATTACTGAATTAATAGAAGTAGAAGAAATTCCTAAAATTTTTAATGACACATATAATCTTAACATAGATAAAGACGAGGTTCGCTCTGAATTTCAGTTTTATATGCCAAATGCTTATGATAAGCTACCGTCTAAGAAAATGGAAAGATCTCTTCATCAGGCTGTGTATAATTTAAAGGTCACAGATGATATGTTTGATGGAACATATTTGGCTCAGCCGGCAATTCGTGTTGTAGAAGCACAATTAAAAATAGCATTAATAGAATGTGGTATTATACCAAATGCGCAGTACATCAAAGAAAATCATTTTGATATGTTTGATAAAATAGGTATAAAATATAAGCTGAAACCAGAGAGATATGGAAATGCAAAGCCTGAGCAGGTAAAGTATATTGGAAATATTTATACGTTTTATAACAGCAATCGCCATCCAATAGAACATTGGGATGACCCTACAGCACCAATTGATACTACAAAGATGCTGGATATAAAAGGTGCTCATGATTTGATTAAAAGAGCATTGGCGATTATTGATGAATATTATGAAGTGATTTAGAAATTAGGAGAAAGGAGTAAGTTAGATGAATAACTTTGATATGATTGTGATAAGTGAAGAAAAAGAAAATATTCTTGTGGTTATGAAGACTAGCGAGCCTCCTTTTGATTACCTTGCAGAGATTGAGGCTTCGCTAAGGGAAAAACACTATATCGGTGTAGTAATGATTGATGAATTGCTACATAGTGGGAATACGGAAGAACGGTTTATTCAGGGATACTTTGATGGTGCCCGGTTTGACAGTGGGCAATTTGCCTTTGAGCTTGTTCCGAAAAAGAGCAAATTAAGGGAACCTGTTTGTTTTTACTTGCATCAAGACAGGGAAAGCCTTGAATATTCTATTTTAACGACCAGACAGCAGAAGCTGATTGAGCATGGCTGTATCATTTAAAAAGAAAATAAGAAGTAACACAAAGAGCATTATCGCTAAAAACGGTAGTGCTTTTTTTGTGCATAAAAAGGAGGTATTGCTACGTGGAAAAAGGTGAGATGGGCGAGAATGCCACCGGACGTTTGGCAACGTATTATGTGGCAGAATGTATGGAATTTAACCGCTATGGAGAATACAGGGAGGATATCCACAGTGCAGAAGAGGCAGTAAAGATCTATCAGAGTATTCCTTCTGAAAGGTTGAATGCAGGAAAAGGAATTGGGCTTCATGTGGAGGAAGAAGATGGTATTCCATTGGAATTTTCCCTGGTTTATAACGGGGAGTTGGATGTGGATCTTTTGAGGGATATATATGATCCAAACCAATACCCAGAGGTTTTTATAGCTGCTAGGGAACTGAGTGCTTATCTTCCGGAAACAAAAGTCATTGATACCAAAGGGCTTTTAACAGAGAAAACCTTGGAGGCTACTGTTTTTGCAGATGAAATGATAAAACTGGAAAAAAATCTTGACCCTGATTTTTACCATACCTGTTATCCAAAAGAAGCAGAACATAAGGAAGCTATTATATGGAAAGCCTTATGTCAAGATGGAAAAGAGGAATATAGCAGGTGGCTGGGAAGCAAGATATTTGAGCAGAAACCAGAGCTGAAAGAACAGGCAGACAAGCTAAAGACAACACTGGAACAGGTAAAACTCATTCCGCCTGTGGACTTGAAACCTTTTGTGTATGTGCGGATCAGTGAACACCCGGACATTCCGTTAGAAGAAGCCATGCCATTAAATAAAGCGGTAGAATTGTTCGGAAAGCTGGACCGGCAGGCAGTGGAAGAGAAAGATATGGCAGGTTATTACAAAACACATTTTGAAATCTGTTTTCTCTCAGAGGGGGAAGTCATGTCTTATACCGGGCGCCAGGATTTTGGTGACGGGGAAGGAAATCTGCTGGATCATGTAAAAGCATTTGCAGATTATTATCTCCATACAGAAGAAGGGCAGCAGCTTATGAAACAGACCGCCAGGACAACAGAAGAATGGGAACATGAACAACAGCAAATGAGATGGGTACTGGAGGAGATGCTTCCTACCCTTCAGTATTTCTGCAACCTGGAAAAACTGGAAACAGCGGTTCTGGAAGAACAGGAAATAGAAAAGAAAGTCCCTTTACTGACGCAGGGGGACGCATCACGAAAAGCATATCAGGAAGCCATGCTTGCCTATATCCGGGAAAGCAGGATTGCATTAAATACAGGGAAGGAGCTGCCTTGTATGCCGGATATCCGGGATTTTGCAACTGCCTGTCCGGATAAATCATACAAAGAACAGGTTATGGAAGAAATACGACAGGAAGCAGAGTCATACGGTATGACCGTAGAAGCGTATGCAGCAAATGGATATGAGCCGCCAAAAAGGGGCGGCAGATAAAATTAGGAAAGGAGGCGGAGTTTTGGCCATGTAAAAGATATCTTCCCTCCTGAAAAAAATTGGATTTAGAAAAAACAGCAATAGAACGTATCCGCACTGCCAGCCAGATGTCCCTGCAACATTATGGGCTTCCTTTGGTAGTGACGGACAGTGGAGGAAAAGACAGCGCCGTATGCAGGGAACTGGTACGGCGTTCCGGCGTGCCATTTGAACTGATGCACAACCTGACTACTGCAGATGCCCCACAGACTATTTATTATGTGAGGGAACAGTTTCAGAAGGCAGAACAGGCCGGTATAACTTGTAGTATCAATAAACCTTACTATAAAGGGCAGCGGATAACTATGTGGAGCCTGATCCCCATGAAAATGATCCCTCCTACCAGGACTATCCGGTATTGTTGTGAGGTTCTAAAAGAAAATGGTGGGGCTGGGCGTTTTATCACCACAGGTGTCCGGTGGGCAGAAAGCCGAAAGCGGAGGAAAAACAGGGGGATTTATGAAAACTTTGTCCCAAATGGAAAAAAACGTGCCATTATTTTAAATAATGATAATGATGATACCAGGCGGCTCTTTGAATCATGCCTGTCAAGGGGCAAACACGTATGCAATCCCATTGTTGACTGGAGTGACCAGCAGGTCTGGGAGTATATCCAGGCAGAGAAAATCCCCATGAACCCTCTTTACGAAATGGGATTTCACCGGGTTGGCTGTGTAGGCTGTCCTATGGCAGGAAAACAAAGATACCGGGAGTTCCGCATCTTCCCGACCTATGAGAGGGCTTACCGGCGGGCTTTTGCTAAAATGCTGGAGTTAAGGAAAGCTGCAGGAAGGCAGTGCAATTCCCGCTTATGGTCAGATGTAGATGCTTTTTTCCGTTGGTGGATGGAAGATCCTGGTATCCCCGGACAGTATGAATTGTCCTTTCATGAAGATACCAATGAGATTTATTATGACTATTTGTAGTGGAAGGGAGGAGGAATTATCGCAAAATATCAATTATCTTTTGGACTGCAGTATGAAGCCTGGATGCTGGAAATCCGTATTCCGGACTGGCTGGAGTTTCCTTCTAAGGAGCAGGCACTAAAATATGGTGAGCAGGCTGAGGTTTCCGTTTTCTTAAAAGCGGAAGCTATTTTTTTGCTCTTTGATGGCAGTAAGGAGAAGATTTTACCGCAGCAGACGGAACTTTATCAGTTTTCCTACCTGAAAGAAAAGACTTATGACAGACTGGGACCGCCACTTTCCCCGGAAGACATAGACCATTTGGTAGAAGTGGGGGAATTGGAGCAGGTACTGTTCAGTGAAAAATATATCCTGACAGAAGATGATTACCAGGAATTTTCCGGAAACCTTATGGAAGCCTTTCAGGAATTGGAAAAGGAGTACGGTCCACCACCCAGAGAAAAGGAACAGGGGTATCTGTTTCAGGCGCTCTGGTATCAGGCAGAAGAATTAAACCCCGGAGAGGGGGACTGCTTTGGAGATTAAGGTAAAAAAAGAAAAAGAGCTGGAGCTGAAATTAAAAAAAGAAGCCCAGGTGACGGTGCATAAGAAAAATCCTATTTTATCTGCAAAGGAAAAGAAAGCTGCTTTTACCTCTAAGCCGGTGGCCGATCTTTTAGGGCAGAGAAAGAAAAAAGAAGGGGCAGAAAAAGGGAAACAGCCGGAGCAGGGCAGAGAAGCGCTGTTTGAAAAACAAAAGGAAAAGAAAAAGCAAGCCGGGAAAGAGGCAGCAATCCGGGGAGCAGCAGAAGATAGAAAACAAAATGGAAAGACCAAAAGTACCGTATCTGTACCGGGAACCTTACAGCCGGATCAGATGAAACAGGGGGCAGCACCAAATAGCCAGCCCTCTGCTGGTTTCCGGGCAAAGGAACAGTACTGGAGGGAACAGGCTGCAAAGCTGGCGGAAACAAAAAAATCTTCCCTGGCGAAGCAGACTGCCATAAAGGGGGTACGCCGGGGAGAGGCTGCTATACTGACCCAGTTAGAGGGCGGGGAAGAAGTCAATGATTCCCTTTATGTCATGGGGACAGCAGCAAAACCGGCAGAAAAGCTGTGGAAGGACCGGAACTATAGAAAGGCAGAGCAGGAATTAAAGGTAAAACAGGCAGATGGGAAGATTACCAATAAGCAGTTTTACAAAGAAACAAAAGCAGTAAAAAAGAAACAGATGGAGAAACAGAAAAAGCAGGCAGTCCGGCAGAGAAAAATCCAGTATATGATCAATAAGCTCACCGGAAATGGGCAGCAGGATAGTTTGGCACAGGTGGCAAAAGATATTGTAAAGATGAAAGCCTCTGTGTTTATGCTGAAGGTGGTCCAGTTTGCCGGGGCGCTTTTGGCTCCGCTGTTCAGTATTCTTCTTGTGGTGGCAATCCCTGTAGTGATTATCTTTTTCCTCTTATACTGTTCGCCACTTGGTGCGTTCATGCCAAATCCGTCTGAGGAGAACCCTACCGTCCGAGAAGTTTTAAGCGGTTACTACATGGACTTTAATACAAAACTTGGACAAAATGGGGAAGATGGGGCAGTTACCTATCTCCATGAGAAAAACGGGAATTATGTGAGTAATTACTATGATACTTTAATGGTTTATATGGTGAAGTATGGAACCGGGGATATAGGTGTGGATATGGATCAGCGGCATAAGGACAAGCTGAAGGAAATCTTTGATGAAATGAACAGTTTTGAAAACACGACCATAACCACCACCATAAAGGCAGGGGAAAGCCTGGGAAATGTTGTCACCAGCGGTTATTGCCAGTGCAGTATCTGTTGTGGACAGTGGGCAGGAGGACCTACAGCCTCCGGTGTCATGCCAAAACCGGACCATACCATTGCAGTAGATGCACAAAACCCCTTTGTTCCTATGGGAACCAGGATCATTATGAACGGGATTGAATATACCGTAGAAGATACCGGAGCATTTGACCGGTATGGGGTACAATTTGATGTTTTCTGTGCGGATCATGCAACTGCGTCTGCCTGGGGACATCAGACTTTTGAAGCGTTTCTGGCAGATGGGGACGAAAATGAGATTACGGTAACAAAGAAGGGCTGCTACGTCAAGAACCTGAATTATGAGGACTATATTGCACTTGGAAAGCTGACCGAAAAAGAAGAAGAACTTTTAAGGGAAGTCATGAGTGAGGAATTCCGAAATGAGATCCCTTCCTTTGGCGTAGGAAGTGACGTTGCAAATCTGGCACTGACGAAGGTAGGCTGCAAATACAGTCAGGAACATCGGTATGAGGAAGGATATTATGATTGCAGTTCCCTGGTACAGCGGTTGTATCAGGAGGTAGGCATTTCCCTTCCGGCGATTGCCTCTACCCAGGGAGAATTTATGGTAACACATGGGTTGGAAGTTACAGAAGGCGAACTGGAGCCGGGAGATCTGATTTTTTACTCTTATGAGCAGAATGGGCAGTTCCGCAATATTTCCCATGTGGCAATTTATGTTGGTAATGGCAGAATGGTACATGCAGCCAACAGCAGACGTGGAGTAGTGAATGACCCGTTCAATCCGTCGAACATTGGGCTGTATGGAAGACCCAGCCGCTTGCAGTAAGAAAGGAGAAGCATGGACGAAAAAGAATATGAAGTGACCATAACAGAAGTCCTGGAGAAAAAAGTAAGATACCGGGGCAGGAATGAACTGGAGGCAACTGCAAAAGCAGAAGCAGATTATTATGCAGAAAAAATCGTGCTGGGGGCAGATGATTTTTCCTATCGTGATATTTCTGCAAAAGAACTGGTACCTGTAAAAGAAAGAAGGAACAGCAGATGAAGCATATCACAAAAGTACGGGAACTGTATGAGGAAACCATACACTGGATTTCAGAGTCGGAGGATTCCTGGAAAAATTTCCTTTCCTGCATGGGGCGCTTGTATCAGTTGGACTTCTTAAATACCTGTATGGTATATGCCCAGCGCCCAGATGCGTCCGTTCTTGCAGGATATGATGCCTGGCTGGAAATGGATTTGCCGGTTGCCAGAGGAAGTAAAGGAATTGCAGTATTTCCTTCCAAAATTTTCGGGGAAGGAGTTACCCATGTTTATGATATTCAAGATGTAAAGGGACAGGGAATCCGGCCCTGGAACTGGCAGGTGAATGGGACAAACCGCAGACTGCTGGCAAGGGAGCTGTTCCCGGAAATCTACGAACAGGAAAAAAAGTTTAAAAATTCTTTAGACGCCTTTACAAGAACAAATGTTTGGTTTATGATAGAGGCGGAAGATGAAATTTTAAAATCCTTGCAGAAGCTGGCTGTCCTTACCGGAGAGGGACAGGAGGTAAAAGAAAACCAGATTACAGAGTTTCTTGTAAACAGTGTCTGTTATGCGGTGGAAAGCCGCTGCGGTATCCGAGATGACACCCTGGATTTTTCTTTTATCTGCGGTTTTTCAGAGAATGAGGAGGTTCTGTACCGGACAGGACGGTTAGTATCCCATTTATCTGGGCAGATTGTGTTACAGATTGCAAGGACCATGAAGAACATAGACCTTGAAAGGAGGCAGTATTATGGAAGGGATCGCAGGAATTCAGTACAGGGAAATGAATGGCGTACAGATACCAGTCTTAGAGGGCGTGATGAGCGAGGAGAAGATGCTGGCGTTCCTGAACCGTTACGGCAGGATCGCAGCACAGGAAATGAAGAGAACGGACCAGGCACAATACGAAATGATGCTCCTGTCCGGGAAACTGATGGAGCGGCTTATGAAAATCCAGACAGAAGCGGAGGAATACCACGAGAAACTGGCAGAAAGTCTTCTGAAGACCTGGACCAGAGAGGACAGGACCGACCCTTACAATACGTTGGAAATGACCAACCTTCGGATACAGGCGGACATGGAAGCGCAGAAACAGGTTATGGAGGAGATCATTCACCCCAGGATCGGATAAAACAGGAAAAAACAGAAGAGGATACAGAGAAAGGAACTGCTTCGGCAGTTCCTTTTCTGTCTGGGGAGATAGAACCTGCACAGCCGGAAAACTGGCAGAAAGAGAAAATCCTTCTGGAAATGACAGGGCAGGAGATACCATATAAAATTTATGAGTTTTACCGGAACAATCCAGAGGAAACAGACCGGGAAGCCTATCTTTATGAATTGTATGGAGATGTAAAAAGAGAAGCCCATACAAAAGACGGTATCCTGACCGCAGAAAGCGGTTCCAGTGGTTTTTATATCCTTTGGAGTGAGGGAACTTCCATGAAGGAGGCGTTCTGGTACTGGGACGAAGTTTCTTTGGAAATTGCAAAACGGATTGAAAAAGGGACCTATCTTCCTTTGTTATCTGTATCGGAGGAAGCCTTAGAAAATGGAGAAGATATAGAGGAAGAAACCTTACAGCCAGAGAAAGTGCAGGAAGTGATTGAGGAAAAGGAACCAATCCCATTAGAAGAGATTGCCATAGCCTTTTATAAACAGAATATTCAGGCGGATATTTTAAAGAAAATGCTCTGTCTGGTCTATACGACCAATCAGCTACCGGAAGAAAAAGACCATTTTTTGAAGACGCTTTTGCTTCGGGAAGTACCGGAAGGCCAGCCTTATTATCTGGTGCGGACAGAACAAGGAAGCTATGAGCTTTGTATTCAGGAAAATGGGATTAAGATCACCCTGCCGGAAAGCCAGGATTTTCTGCAGGAACTTTCCTGGGATCAGTTTGGCGGGCTTACTGCACATCTGGCAGAGGAGGACCAGATTGCCTATACCGAAGATGCAGAAACCTTAGAGCAGCAGGAGAATATGTACCGTCTGCTTCCCTGGTTTCCTGCATTATGGGAAGAATATAGCGAAATTCTTAAAAAAGAAGAGCTTTGGCAGGAAGGAAGAACCTCTGTCCAGACAGAAGGTAAGGTAGAAGCCGGAGATTATTATTACCCAGAAGGGTGGTTGCAGTTTACCGGTGGGGATAAAAGCCGGTATCAGAAAAATATCCGGGCGATCCGTATCTTAAAAACACTGGAGCAGGAAGAGAGAAATGCCACAAAAGAAGAACAGGAAATTCTTGCGGGGTATGTAGGGTGGGGCGGGTTGCCAAATGCTTTTAACAGTAAACGCCCGGAGTGGAAAAAAGAATATCAGGAATTGAAGGAACTGTTGACCGCAGAAGAATACGCCCAGGCAAGGGCCAGTGTCAACAGTTCTTTTTATACGCCGCCGGAAGTCGTGCGGGGTGTTTATAAAGCTCTGGAGCAGTTTGGATTCCAGAAGGGAAAAATTCTGGAACCGGCTATGGGGATTGGAAACTTTTTTCATGGTCTTCCGGAAAATATGCAAAAATCCCAGCTTTATGGTGTGGAGATTGATGCCATAAGCGGAAGGATTGCACAAAAGCTCCACCCTTCAGCCAGTATCCAGATCAAAGGATTTGAAAAAACGGAATTTGAGGATAACAGCTTTGATGTGATTGTGGGAAACGTGCCTTTTGGGGACTTCCGCTTGTATGATCCCCGATATAAAAAGATGAAGCTGAAAGTCCATGATTATTTTATCCGGAAAAGCCTGGACCTCCTTCGGCCAGGAGGCATTTTGGCAGTGGTAACTTCAAAAGGAACGTTGGATAAAAATGACAGCACTGTGAGAAAAAATCTGGCAGAACAGGCAGACCTTTTAGGGGCAGTCCGGCTTCCGGCAGATTCTTTTGGAAAGAGCGCCAATACCGCAGTTACCAGTGACCTTTTGTTTTTTCAGAAAAAAGCAGAGCCTTCGATTGGGGAGCCGATCTGGACTTATACAGGGCTTACGGAAGACATGGTGCCGGTGAATGAGTACTATCTGGAACACCCGGAAATGATGCTTGGGAAAATGGTCTGGTTTGAACAGTTTTTCGGGAAAGATTCCAAATATACAGCCCTGGTCAATGAAGCGGAAGACTTTGACCTGGAAAAAGGAATTTTGGACGCAGTTGGAGAGCTTCCTAAAAACTGTTATGAAGAAAGCATAGCAGAAAAAAAGAAGGAAGAGCAGGACGTCTTAGCTGCTTCTCCAGAGATACCTAATTATACGTTTACGGTGATACAGGACGAAGTATATTACCGGGAAGGGGAGTCTTTATACCGGAGCCAGGTAAAGGAAAGTGTGAAGCGTCGGATACGTGCCATGCATAAGATCCGCCTTCTGGTGCGTGAAATTTTACAGATACAGCAGGAAAATTGTTCTGACCAGGAACTGAAAAAGGCACAGGAACAGTTAAACCGTTTGTATGATGCCTTTGTGAAAACGCATGGATATTTCTGTGACCGGACAAATAAAATGGCGTTCCGGCAGGACAATGATTATCCCCTGCTTTCTTCCCTGGAAGTGGTTGACGAGGACAAAAATGTAACCAAAGCTGATATTTTTTACAAAAGGACCATACGCCCCAGAGATGTGATAGACAAAGTGGAAAATGCCCAGGAAGCATTGCATATCAGTCTGTCAGAATATAACTGGGTGGATATTCCCTATATGCTCTCTCTTTATCCGGGAAACAGGAAAGAAATGCTCCAGGAATTAAAAGGGTTAATCTACCAGAACCCGGTACTGGCAAAAGAAGAAGATCCCAATGCAGGGTGGGAAACCGCAGATGAGTATTTAAGCGGAAATGTGCGGCAGAAGCTCCGTACTGCTAGGATTTATGCGCAGAACAATCCCTTGTTTGTAGACAACGTGGAAGCACTGGAAAAGGTACAGCCAAAAGAACTGACAGCGCCTGAGATCAGTGTAAAACTGGGAACAACCTGGATTGAAAATGAGGATTACGAACAGTTTATATATGAGCTTTTGGAAATCCCGGAGAGCAACCAGAGAAACTATTGCGCTCATAGTGGCCATGCCCTCAAGATTGAGCGCTTAGATGCAGATATGTCTTACCATATTGACAGGGGAAACTTTTTTGGAGGAACCATTCGTACCAGACAAACCTATGGCACAAGATTTATGGATGCGATCAGCATTATAGAGGAACTGTTAAACAGCCGGATTGTGACCATAAGGGATCGGGTGCAGGAAGGGGAAAAAATACGTTATGTGATCAATCGGAAGGAAACCATGCTTGCCAGGGATAAGGCGGAGCAGATAAAAGAAGCCTTCCGGGACTGGATTTTTAAGGAGCCGGAGCGCAGAAAAAAATATGTGGATTTTTACAATGAAACCTTTAACTGCGACAGACAACGAAGCTATGATGGCTCTTATTTAAAACTGCCGGGACTGAACCCTCTGCTAAAGCTGCGTCCTTATCAGAAAAATGCTGTGGCAAGGGCATTGCTGTGTGGAGGAAATACCTTGCTTGCCCATACGGTAGGCGCTGGTAAATCTCTGGAAATGATCTGCATCTGTATGGAGATGAGGAGGCTGGGGCTGGCAACGAAACCCCTTCTTACCGTTCCGAACCACCTGACCTTCCAGATGGGAGCAGAATTTTTGCGCGCCTACCCAGATGCGAAGATCCTGATTACCAGAAAAGAAGATTTTCAGAAGGAAAACCGCAGGCGTATGATTGCCAGAATGGCAACAGGGGATTATGACTGTATTATTATTGGCCATACTCAGTTCCAACGAATTGCCATTTCCCCTGACCGGCAAAGAGCCATGATGGAAGAGCAGGCAGAGCAACTGGTAGAAGCCATTAACCGGGCAAGGGAAGAAGAGGGAAAGAACTGGTCCATAAAGCAGATGGAAAGCAGAAAGAAAAAACTGCTAGAGAAAATCGAAGAACTGAACAATGAAGAAATCAAAGATGATGTGATGTACTTTGAAGAAACGGGCGTAGACGCCTTATTTGTAGACGAAGCACACCTGTTCAAGAACTTGGAAGTTTTTACGAAAATGAACAATGTTGCGGGCCTGGGTTCCAGCGGTTCCCAGAGGGCTATGGATATGCGAATGAAAATCCAGTATATCAACGAAAAAAATCAGGGAAGGGGCGTCATTATGGCAACGGGAACCCCTTTGTCAAATTCTATGGTGGAACTTTATGTGATGCAGTTATATCTGCAGGAAAGGCGGCTTCACGAAAAGGGGATTTACCATTTTGATGCATGGGCTTCTGTGTTTGGGGAAGTTACCAGTTCCCTGGAATTGGCACCGGAGGGTACCGGTTACCGGATGCGGACCAGGTTTAATAAGTTTATCAATCTGCCGGAACTGATACACCTGTTTAAAGAAGTGGCAGACATCATTCTGCCTGATATGCTGGATATTAAGCGGCCAGAATTAAAGGACGGAAAATATAAGGTTATAGTATCGGAAGCCTCTGATTATGTCAAAGAACGTATGCAGGAAATGGTGGAAAGGGCAGAAGCAATCCATAGAGGTGTGGTAGATCCAAAGGACGACAATATGCTCCGGATTACCGGGGAAGCAAGGCTTTTGGGTACAGATCCCCGGCTTTTGGACAGTTATGCTCCGGTAGATTCGGATTCCAAACTGAATAAAGCAGTAGAAAACATTTACCAGGAATATGTACAGTCCCAGGAACAGAAAGGAACCCAGATTGTTTTTTCGGATATTGGGACACCCGGACCGGGAAAAGCGTTTACTGTCTATGATTATTTAAAACAGGAACTGATTACCAGAGGTGTTCCAGAGGAAGAAATCTGCTTTATCCATGATGCAAAAACAGATGAACAGAGGGACCGTATGTTTTCCGATGTCAGAGCCGGAAGGAAACGGATTATTATAGGAAGTACCGAAAAACTGGGAGTAGGAACCAATATCCAGACCAGAATGGTGGCGGCACATCATATCGACTGCCCCTGGAAACCCTCTGATATTGAACAGCGGGAAGGGCGTATTATCCGCCAGGGGAATGAAAATGAGGAAGTCAATATTTACCGCTATGTAACAAAGGGTTCTTTTGATGCTTATTTATGGGGCATTGTAGAAACAAAACAGCGGTTTATCAGCCAGGTATTTACCAGCCGGAAACTGGCAAGGATCTGTGAGGATATAGATGAAACCGTATTAAACTTTGCAGAGATTAAAGCGGTAGCTTCCGAAAATCCCCTGATTATGGAAAAAATACAAGTAGATAATGAAGTGGCACGTCTGAGAATCCTGAAAACTGCACATGAAGGGAAACGGTTTGCCTTGCAGGATGCGGTCACGTTCCAGTACCCGAAAAGGATACAAAGTCTGGAGAAAGAACTGCAATCGCTTCAAAAGGATTTGGACCGTAGGAACCAGGCTATGGAAGTACAGCCGGAGTTTGCAATCACTCTGCAGGGAAAAGTCTATGAGAAGCATAAAGAAGCAGGGGAAGTCCTGCGTGGGATTATAGAAGGTGTGACAGCTTTTACCAGGCACGAAGTCGGTATGTATAAGGGATTTCAGGTATTTGTCCAAAAGGATATGATGGGGCCGGTATTGTTCCTTCAGGGAGAGAAGGAATATAGTGTGGAGTTAAAAAGCAGTGACTCCGGCAATATGGTCCGTATGGAAAACCGCTTGAATGTCCTTGATAAAGCAGTAGAAGATGTTCAAAAAGAAATTACGACCTGTGAAAATGAGATAAAAAATGCAAAGCAGGAATATGAAAAGCCCTTCCCGTATGAGGAGCTTTTAAAAGAAAACATTACCCGGCAGATGGAGATTGATGCAGAACTGGAAATCAAGGACCAGGAGGAGTGTGTGGAAGTGCAGGAGGAAACCAAAAATCTTCCATGCCAAACAGCGGTTCGGTAACGAAAAGTAGAGTAGAAAAGGAGATCACAATATGGAATATAATATCAGAGTATATAAACCGGAATTGAAACAGGAAGAAGGAAAGATCAATAATCTGAAAGGATTTGCTACTATTACCTTTGATGAGGCCTTCTGTGTGAAAAGTCTTGCAATTAAAGAGTCCTCGAAAGGAAATCTGTACCTCGATATGCCCCGTTACAGAGATTACGAAACAGGGGAGTATGTTCCTTTTTTTCGGTTTACCGATAAGGAATTTCAAAAGGAAGTGTTGGATACTGTAAGGGAAGCCTATGAGAATATGACAGAAACTAAAACAGACTGTAAGGGCAGTTGGGGAGAGGAAGAACTGTATTACAATCTGAGTGTAAATCCGGTACAGGGAAGCGATACATTTAAGGCAGATGTTGCCATTCGTCTGCAGGACGTATTGGCAATCCAGCAGCTTCATGTGATCCAGGCATGGAACGGAAAAACCTTTGTAGGTATGCCCCAGAAAAATTCTGCAAAAGGAGAACGGGAGGACATTGCCCATGCAGTTAATGCAGAATTTAAGGCAGATCTGGAAAGTGCAATCATGGACGAATACAATAAAAAGATGGAATATGCCAAAAGCCAGAAACAGCAGCGAAGAAACGGGAGGTAAGAAAAGTCCAGAAAAATATATGGTGTTTTCCGATAAAGAGTGATACAATAAAGAAAATATCGTATTAGGAGGAGCAGATATGCCAAGACGCAAAAAAATGGAGAATATATCTCTGGAGGAGCAGCTAGTAACTGTAGAACAGGAGATTAAAACAACAGAGGCAGAATTAAAAGAACTGCGTCTGAAAGCAAAGGACCTCAGGAAGAAAATCGAAGATAAACAGAAAGATGAGATATTTAGCGCATTGATTGCTTCCGGAAAAACTGTGGAAGAGGTAATGAAGTATTTAAAATCTGGTAATGAAGAAAAGGCTGAATAAGATAAGAGAAAATGCCGTTACGGGTGATGATAAAAACCTGTAGCGGCATTTTTTATGTAAAAGCTTTGAAATTTCAAATATTAGTTTACTACGAAAAATGTGATTTACTATATTTTGTTTGATAAGTGATATTTGTGGGAGAAAATTATCATGAAGTGCTAAAATGGTAATTGGCTAATGAATATATAAAATTGTTTGTAAGAATTGAAGTTGGCGTAAATATGGAATATAATAGTTATATCAAACAAATTCAATATTATAGAAATATGAAAAGAAGAAAAGTTCATTTCAAGTACAAAAACTGTTATGCGACAAAATGGAGGTGAAATATGTTTACTATTTTAATTGTAGAAGATTCTAAAGAAATTTTAGATTTGATGGTTTTACATTTAGAAGATAAATATAATTTAATTAAAGCAGAAGATGGCATTAATGCAATAAAAATTGCTAAAAAAGAAAAAATTGATTTGCTTATTTTAGATATTATGTTGCCATTAGTAAATGGTTATGAGTGTATGAAAGCAATAAGAGAAAAAAAGAATATTCCTATTATTATTGTATCAGCTAAAAGTACAGATGAAGATAAGATTATTGGATTGCAAAAAGGTGCTGATGATTATTTAGCAAAACCATTTAATCCATTAGAGTTGGTAGCAAGGGTCGATGCTCAACTTAGAAGATTTTATGAATTTGGTAGTGCAGAGGAAATTCAAGAAGAAGTTATCTGCTTTCAGAATCTAAAATTGGACTGTAAAGAATGTTGCTTATATAAAGATGAAGAAAAAATATGTTTGACAAATAAGGAATATAAACTTTTGAAATTACTGATGAATAATCCAAAACGGGTTTTTACTAAAAAGGCTATTTTTGAAGCTGTATGGGAAGACGAGTATTTATATGATAGTAATACAATAATGGTTTATATTAGTAAATTAAGGGACTATATAGAAGAAGATTCTAAAAATCCTCAGTTTATTATTACAGTAAGGGGGTTAGGATATAAATTTGGAAAATAGAAAGAAGAAACTAGAAGTAACGCTTATAAAAAACTTTTGTTTTTTTTCAATAGTGATTGTTATTATATTTGCAATCGTGGCGAGTGTAATAAGTGTATTTAATAACTCAAAAATTGTTAATACATTAGAGGAAAAGTATATTGTCAGTTGTGAGGGAAAAAGCCGATATGAAGATATAGATATTTCAGAGTTAAAAAGAAATGGTGCATGGTTTGAAATATTGAATACAGATTACGAAAGACAATATCCGAGAGCAGAATATAAAAAATACACTAGCATAGAAATTATAGATATTGTAAATGGTAATTATGAAATTGATGGAAAAAAATATAGAGGGATTGTTAAAAAGTTTTATGATGAACAGAACAGACAGCGAATACAGGTAACTTTTTTTCCGATAGATTTCTTGCGAGTAACGCCAACCATAAACATTCCTTTAGAGGCAGAATCAATTCACTTTTTAGGGATTTATATAGTAGGTATTATTTTATTTGGAATTGGGTATTGTTTAACCGTTTTTTGTGTGTCTAAGAAAATAAAGGTAGAATTGACCAAGCCAATCAATTTATTAAAAGAAGCAATGAAAGAATTAGGAAGTGGGAATTATAAAAAAAGACTATCTTTTAAAGCAGAGTATGAATTTGTGGAGATGGCAAATTCTTTTAATTGTATGGCGCAAGAAATGGAAGATGCTGTAAAACAAAAAGAAGAAGAAGAACGGTTGAGGAGACAATTGATCTCGGATATAAGTCATGATATAAGAACACCTTTAACAGTTGTTCAAGGATATTTACTAACTGTTATAAATGATTTAGAAAATAGCAAAAGTAAGAACATAGAATATTTGAAGCGTTGTTTTGAAAGCAGTGTTGAAATGGAGCAGTTACTTCAGCAATTAAGCGATTATAATAGGATGTTTCGAGTCGATTACAAATTAAACAAAGAATTAGTGGATTTTACTGAGTTTGTAAAAAATATTTTGGCAGATCAATACCATTATATTGAGGTAAATAAAAACATTTTGAGAGTGGAGGTTGATGAGGAGGAAAGAAATATCTTCATTGATAAAAGAGAAATGCGTCGAGCAATTATAAATTTACTGAATAATGCAGTACAACATAATGATGAAGATACGACTATTGAAATTAGACTGACAGAATATGATAGAAAAATATATCTTGTTATAGCGGATGATGGGAAAAAAATTCCAAAAGATATTAGTTCGTGTATGTATGAACCATTTGTTAAAGGAGATCAATCGAGAAATGATAGTAGTAATAGTGGATTAGGACTTGCAATTGTAAAAAAAGTTCTGGATGCACATGAAGCAGCTATTTATTTTGAGCAGCCATATAAGAAATATACAAAGGCATTTATAATTGTGATGCCAGTAAAATAACATAAAAAGCAGGGCATTGTGCCCTGCTTTTTATGTTATTTTAAGGTTCAGATAAGATGAATTTTAAAAAAGCATGATATAGTAATACCATCAAAACAAAGGTATACGGTAAATAGTTAGTACCGTGCTTTTCACCTAAAACCATGAGATAATCCCTTTGTAAAACTAAAAGTTTTTTAAAGGAGGATCTTATGGATAAGATCACACGTCAGGTCCGCATTGAACATTGGACCCAGATCATGAATGAATGTTTGAACAGCGGTATGAATAAAACTGAATGGTGCCGGGCTAATGGGATCTCAGACAAACAATTCTTTTACTGGCAAAGGATTCTCAGAAAAGAAGCTTTTGCTGCTTCGACATCAAAGGACCTTTCGGTTATCACAGACCCGGCAGATGAAACCAGCCCACAAAAGATTTCGTTCGCAGAGATCAGCATTCCAATAAAACAGGAGTCTGTCAGAGATGGATTCCATCCGGATATCATCCTCCGAAAAGGACCGGTCTCTGTAGAGATATCCAATTCCGTTTCAGCAGAACTCCTGTCACGTATCGGAGATATCTTTCATGCTGAATGATGCTTCCGGGTTCCGCAGGATCTATCTCGCTACCGGCTACACAGATCTGAGACGTGGTATGGAGGGGCTTGCATCCATTATCAAGTTCAATTTTCAGCTGGATCCGTATCAAAAAGATATTCTGTTCCTGTTCTGCGGAAGACGTACTGACCGCATCAAAGGGCTGGTCTGGGAAGGCGATGGCTTCCTGCTTCTATACAAAAGACTGGAGTTGGGTGCATTCAACTGGCCCCGCACAAAAGAAGAAGCATTGGAGATCACCCCAGAGCAGTACCAATATCTCATGCAGGGACTGGAAATTGTTGCACGCCATCCGATCCAGGAAGTCAGACCGGATAAGATCTTATAAGATCCTGTGCAAAACAGAGAAAATAAAAAAACATCTTCCAATCATCATAAGTCCCGAAAAAGAGTTATCCACTTTTCATAATTCCGCTGCCTTCATTTATTCAGGAGTACTTTCAGGCCCCTTTACAGGGCTTGTGGATAAGTACTCTGAAAAGCCCGAAAAACTAATAGTTTTTTGAGTTTTTCAGAGTATTCATCTATTAGTAAAAATGACGAATACCCTGTCTGCCTGATTCGCTTTTTCTTTATCTTTGCGTTACAATAGGAACATCAGATAAAGGAGAACGGCATCCATGGCAAAAGTATATACAGAAGAAGAACTGAATAATTTCAGCAGGGAAACACTTATGGCAGTCATCCTGTCCATGCAGGATCAGATTCATCAGCTGAATACAAACATGGAGCGCCTGATCGAGCAGATCGCTGACGCAAACACTAAGCGTTACGGCCGTTCTTCCGAAAAACTGGAAACGATCTCCGGACAGCTGGAACTGGAGCTTATATTTAATGAGGCTGAAGCACTTACGGAAACACTATATGTGGTTGAGCCTGTTGAGGAAGATGTGATACAGCCGCGTCGTAAAAATAAAGGAAAACGGGAGGCAGATCTAAAAGATCTTCCGATTGAAGTGATCGTCCATACCCTGTCAGAAGAAAAACTCCAGGATGTCTTTGGCACAGATGGATGGAAACAGCTTCCAGACGAGATATATAAAAGGGTACGTGTGCAGCCGGCAGTCTATACTGTTGAAGAACATCATGTGGCAGTCTACGCTGGTAAGGACAACCAGACAATCATAAAAGCGGACCGTCCGAAGAATCTGCTCCGTAACAGCCTGCTCACTCCGTCACTTGCGGCAAGCATCATGAATGCCAAGTACGTAAACGGGCTTCCTCTTTACAGGATCAGCCAGGAATTCCTGCGGAATGACATCCATATCTCCAGACAGGTCATGGCAAACTGGATGATCCAGTGTGCGGACAGGTATCTGGGAATCCTTTATGACCGGCTCCATAAGGAGATGTATCAGTTTCATGTACTTCAGGCTGATGAGACTCCGGTCATGGTCACTAAGGATGGACGGCCGGTAAACAGTAAAAGTTACATGTGGATCTATCGGACCGGAAAGAGTTATACGGATACTCCGATCATCCTGTATGAATACCAGCGGACCCGAAAAGCGGACCATCCGGAAGAATTCCTGAAGGATTTTAAAGGGATCGTAGTATGCGACGGTTACTCTGCATACAGGAAGCTGGACAGGGAAAATCCAGACATCGTCTTTGCCGGCTGCTGGTCACATGCAAGGCGCAGGTTTGCGGAGGCATTGAAAGCCCTGCCGAAAGCAGCACAGAAAAATGCGAAAGAGACTGTAGCTTACGAAGCAGTCAGCCGGATCGCAGCAATCTATCATCTGGACAACCAGATGGAGGGACAGTCTGCAAAAGTCAGAAAGATGTACCGTCAGGCCAATATCAGACCTCTTGTAGAGGCCTTCTTTGCATGGGCAAAAGAGATCCAGACTAAAAATCAGCTTTCCAGAGGAAAGACTCTGGATGGGATCAACTACTGTATCAATCAGGAAGTTTCTCTGAAAGCCTTTCTGGAAGACGGTGATATTCCTATGGATAATAATGCGACAGAAAGTGCTCTGCGTAGCTTTTGTCTCCATAAGCATACATGGAAGCTGATCGACAGTCTGGATGGCGCAAATGCCAGTGCCATTATCTACAGCATCACAGAAACGGCAAAAGCTAACAATCTGAATCCTTTTCGGTATCTTGAACATGTCCTGACTGTATTGAAGGACCACCAGGATGACAGGGAATATAGTTTTATAGATGATATCCTGCCATGGTCTGAAAAACTTCCAGCAATATGCCGGAGCAAAACAAAAGCAACTAATATTTAAAACCTTGCCGCCGGAAACGGCGGCTTAAAGTTAGAGCAATACGGATAGTTTACCGTATACAAACAAAGAAAGACGGTGGTCATAATGAATGAGGCACTTTCGATTGATAATTTGACAAAAAAATATAAAAACAAAATAGCATTGGATGATTTTTCCATGAAAATAATGCCAGGAGAGATAGTGGCACTTATAGGTGAAAATGGTGCAGGAAAGACAACATTATTAAATTCTATTTGTGGCTTCATTAGACCTACTTCTGGAAGTATATCTTTTAAAGGAATATCTAGTGAAAAGGAAAAAACATTAGATAAAATAGGAGTTTTAATCGAGCCTAGTTTTTTGGATTATTTGACAGCCGAAGAGAATTTACAGTATCTATCAATATTATCAGAAGACAAGAAAAATAGTACTTTAATAGAAAGTCTATTGCAGAAGACAGAACTTTCTGATAGCAAAAAAAAGAAAGTGAAAACATTCTCTTTTGGCATGAAACAGAGATTGGGATTGTGTCAAAGCCTGTTAACAGATGTGGAATTATTGATATTTGATGAACCATTTGTAGGATTAGATCCGGTTGGAAAGGAATTATTTAAAAAGGTAATTTTAGATAAGGCGCATCAAGAAAAAATCCCCGTTTTATTTTCAAGTCATGATTTAGATGATGTGGAAGAAGTATGTGACAGAGTTGTGATGGTTCGAAAAGGAAAAAAGGTTTTGGATCAGAAATTAGTGAGAGAAAAGACTTTTATTTTAAAAATTGATGGAAATATAAGCACAGAAGAGAAAAAAAAGTTGGAGTTACAAGATCCCACTATACTTTGTGAAAAAGATTGTATTTTTTTTAAAAATGAAAAAAATATTGTTGATATTCAAAGAATATTATTACAGGAGGGGCATTATATCGTGGGAATGTCAATTCAAAATAATAATTTGAAAAAATTATTTTTGGCGGAGGAAACGATATGATAAATAGAAAGCAGGTAGTTTACAAAACAGAATTATATAAATTGTATAAAAGAAAAGATACATGGATTTTTTTAACAGTGATTTTAGTTCCGATTTTATATAGTGTAGGAATTGCAAGTGGTTCAGAAATAGTTTCTTATAGCGGAAATGGAAATATTACAGCAATCAATTTTATATCGGCGATGTTTCAAATGGCTCAATCCATGTTTATTTTTAATATTATTTTAGTTGCCATTACAAGCAGAACATTAGGGACTGAAATTGAAGATAAAAGTTTACGGATTTATTTGAATAAAGTAGGTGATAGAAAAAAAATCTATATAGAAAAAGTAAAGGCATTAAGCGTGTATGCTGGTGTGATTAGTGTATTATTAGTAGTTGTAGGATTGTTTTGTTATTATTTTATAATGAATGATAAAACTCCAATTGTAAATGGAGCGTTGTATGATGAAAGAATTTCAATAGAAATTATACAGATTATTACCATATATCTTTTTTGGGTAATAACAATTTTTATCATTATGATGTTATCCATAAAGTATAGATTAGTAGTCTGCTTGGGGATTTATATGATAGGCTACATTGGGATGAATTTACTTTCTTATACGAAAGTGTTTAAATATTTTTCCCCATTGTATTATATCAATACTTTTACAATGATGGAAAAAGTAGTATGGATGCAGGTTTTAATAGGAGCAATTTATTTTTCTATTATAGCAGTTTTTACCACTTATTTTGGAATTAGAGAATTTAGAAACAAAGATATTTAATTTGGAGGAAGATATGGACTGGTTGGGTAATAATGTAAAGACATTCAAAGTCAAAGGAATAACTATTATAGCAAATCGAAATAATGGAATGGTAATTGGATTAGACAGGGAAGGGGAAGAAGTCGTAGATTTATTAAAGAGCAATCTTATAGAGATTTCTTCACTATCTGATAACCAGAAAGAACTTTATAAGGTCTTGGAAGAAAATGATTTTTTGAAAAGCTGTTACAAGGAAATAAAAGGTATTGACTCAGTATATTTACATGTCAATTCTGCGTGTAATTTACATTGTCTTGGATGCTATTCTTATGTAGAAAATCGGAATACAAGAAATGAATTAAGTTTTGATGAATGGAAATGTGTCATTGATGATTTATCATTACTTGGAGTGAAAAATATTGTAATTTCAGGTGGAGAACCATTTCTGAGAAAAGACTTACGAGAAATTTGTAAATATATTAAAGAAACAGTAAATGGAAGCTTAGAAGTTATATCAAATGGAACGATGAACATCTCTGATTATGAAGTGGTTTTGCCGTATATTGATGCACTTAACATATCAATTGATGGATATGATGACAAAACATCATTTATAAGAGATAAAGGTATTATGAAACGTGTGTTAGATACGGTAGAAAGACTAAAAGAAAAGATACCGATTAAATTGATTGTAACATTACATAAGAAGAATGTTCCATTCATGAAAGAATATGAAAATTTAGCAAAAAAATTGGGTGTATTTATGAGTTTCAGTATATTTACAGTGGATTTTAGCGAAAAGATTTTTGAAGATTATAAATTCAGCGAGGATGATTTTGTTATTGTCGGTGATAACATTACAGAGTCAGAAAATGGAACTACAATTTTAGATACACCTACAGATGTGGTTGGCATTACATATCGGGAAGGTTGTGGCTTTGGAAAGAAAACGATTAGTATAGCATATAACGGAGACATTTATCCGTGCCATATGCTACATTGCCAAGAATGTAAAATGGGAAATATAAAACATGGCAGGTTAAAGGATATTATTGATGAGTCTGATTTTGAAGGAAATAATATATTATTAGATGATATAGAAGAGTGTGGAATTTGTGAATACAAAAATTTATGTGGTGGAGCATGTAGGGGACGAGCATATCTATTTACAGGCGATATGAAAAAAAGAGATCCTTATTGCTTAGCAGCAAAACGATTTTATGATAATCTTTTTGCACAATATACAAGTATATAGTTTTTATAATTATATAAATTTCTGAGAAAGGAGGACGTAAGTATGATCTTTAAGAGTGGGAAAGCAAATGCAGGTTGCTGGTCTTTTGGTCCTGTATTAGGATTATGTGCAGGATACGGAAATAAAAAGGGCTGGTAAGAATTATGACAGCAAGAGGAGGGGGAGGTTAAACTTCCCCTTTTTCTTATTAGGAGATATAAGTTATGGATAAAAAAGAAAAATTACTTATAGAAATAGTTTGTATTATTGTTCTGAGTAACTTTTTATGTATGTTTTGCTTTTTATTCTTAAATTTGGCTTTTCAAGGAAATATGGAGGAGCTGGCAAGTATTTTGTCACTCGTTATCAGTTTTGTGATTATGCCATTTTATGTACTAAAAAAGCAACATAATATTAAAATCTCAGAAATAGGAATAGCAAAAATTGGTATAACAGATAGTATTTTTTTAATTAGCGCTGTGATTTTTAGTGTTTTCTTATTTATAACAAAAGGAAACTTGAAGATTTTTACTGAAGTTGTAAGTCAACAACTATTTGTTAGTATATCTGAAGAAATTTTAATGAGAGGAATTATTTTTTACTTATTATCACAGTTGTTTCGTAAAAAATATTATGTGGTTATTGTCAGTGCTATAATTTTTGGGTTTGCACTACATACGGGAGGAGATTTCTTAAGTAATTTAGTGTATAGATTTCCAGCAGGCATAATACTTGCTGTATTAAGGATATATACAAAAAAATTATACCCGCCTATGGTGGTACACTTTATGTATAATTTGTGGTGCATATATTTGTAAAGAGAGGTAGAAAAGATGAGGAAAAATATTATTTTATGGATTTTAGAAATTGCATTAGGAGTATTAGGGAGCATAGCAGTATTTTGGGGATATTCATCAATGAACATTTTTACACTATATGGAGTACTGTTTGTACCAGGATTACTAACAGCAGCCGTATATTTATATTTAATTAAAAGTAAGAAAGTAAGTAAATTACGTGGGAATAGTTTATACATTTCAAGTATGATATTTTCGCTTATTGCAACGCTGGTATTTGGAGTAGTTGATGTCGTTTTACGATCTAAGAATGATATGTATGAAACTATTATAGCAAATACAAGAAATGTATTAGATGGAGAATATTTGATTATAAAAGGAAATAGTAATTTAATGGACTATATCTTTATCTTTGTATTTATTTTTCTGATATTCTGGTTTATAGGAAAAGGGAATAAGATAGATGAAAAACGAATTGAATGTTAAAAAGTTTTGGGAATTGTTAAGAAAATACCTGCCACTTAAAAAAAACATAGGTATATTGCTATTTTTAATATTTAGTCAAGTTTTTTGTACATTATATATGCCTATAGCAGTAATGAATACTATAGATATTAGTAGTGGAAATTATTATGAGTGGAAAAAAATTTGTTGGATTGCTTTTATTATTTTGCTACAAGTAATATTTTCGGTAGGAGTGTTGTATTTGATGTCTTGGATGGCTCATAAAATTATTATGCAATTGCGTGATGATTTATGGAGTAAAGTTTTGCATTTACCAATTGAATATTTCGATAGAACAGAAACAGGCGAAATAATGAGCAGGATAACAAACGATACTATGGTAATTAGTGAGTTTATAACGAATGATTTTTTGAGTGCAATTACAGGTGCTATATCTATAATAGGCTCTATAATTTTAATTTTTGCAGTTGATTGGAAAATGGCAGCAATTATGGTTGGATTAGTTCCAATAACAGTTTTTGCAATTAGTCCTTTAAATAAAAAATTATATAGGATTTCAAGAGATTTTCAAAATAAGACAGGAGAATATCAGGCGAGAATGAACAATGTTTTAACTAATATTCGGTTAGTGAAAACATGTATAGCTGAAGAAAAAGAAGAAGAAAGAGGAAAATTATTAACGAAAGAGTTATTTAATATAGGTATTAAAGGTGGAAAGATAACTGCTTTAGTTCAACCTTTAACAACAATGTTGATCTTCCTTTTACTAATTCTTATATTTGGATATGGAAGTGTGAGAGTATCAAATGGGAGTTTATCGGCGGGAAGCCTTGTTGCAATTATATATTATCTTTTCCAAATTGCAACACCTTGTATGGGATTGACGGCATTTGTAGGTCAATTGAATAGAAGCTGTGGTGCGATGGAAAGAATTAGTAAAATTTTAAATGAAGAAATCGTGGAGAAAAAGATTAAAAAAGAGATTATAATTTCCGATCAAAAATGCAATTGTGGATTAGTATTAGATAATATTTCTTTTCGGTATTCAGATAGAAAGAATACTCTTTGCAGTATCAGTTTTTTCATTGAAAAAGGAGAGACTTTAGCAATTGTTGGAGAAAGCGGATCTGGAAAATCTACTATTTTTTCACTGATAGAGAGATTTTATGAACAAGACAAAGGGAATATTTATTATGAAGGAATAGATGTTAGGAATATACCTATGAATGATTGGAGAGGAAAAATAGCATACGTTCAACAGGAATCACCAATTATGTCAGGAACTATTTTAGATAATTTAACTTATGGGCTTGATAGCTATAATGAAAAAAATGTATTAAGTGCTTTAGAAAAGGCAGAGTTGAATAGATTTATTAGTTCATTGCCAAAGGGGTATAATACAGACGTTGGTGAACAAGGTGTTAAACTGTCGGGAGGACAAAAACAAAGAATTGCCATAGCACGTGCGATGATTAGAAATCCAGAAATACTGTTACTAGATGAGGCAACCGCAAATTTAGATAGTTGTACTGAAAAATCTGTTCAACGAGCGTTAGAAAGACTGATGATAGGGAGAATTACAATAGTTGCAGCTCACCGTTTTTCAACAATACAATGTGCAGATAAAATTGTTGTATTACAAAAGGGAAGAATATGTGGAAGCGGAACACATGAAGAATTATTTAATAATAATGATATATATAGAAGACTGTTGTTAAATCAGATAAATGAGGAGATAAAAATATAAATTGAATTTGGATGCAGTAATTATTTTGGAGAAGAAGGTGATTCCGATGTTCTAATTGATTATATAGACTAAAAGTATGAGGGAGGCGAAAGCTTTGAAAGAATATTTTAAGATTAAGGAATTGTTTATTGTAATAGGGATCGTAATGTGTATTCCATATATTCCATTAACCCAAAAGATAGAGAAAAATTTATTATTGTTAGGTTTTCCATATAAATTTTATTCTATCCATATAAATACTCAACAAATTATATCTATTCATTTTTCAATAGGCAATTTTCTTTTAAATATTATAATTATATATACGTTTTATATATTGTTTTTAAAATGCTACCGCAAAATATACAGGAGGTATAAAAATGAAGAATAAGAATATAAAAAAAGTAATTGGTATTATTATGATATTATGTACAATGTTTTTAGTGACTATTCCAGTATATGCTTCAAATGATGAAAATCAGTTTGAGCCAAACAAATATATTGAGCAAGAACTTAATACTTGGGCAGAAGCAAATGGAGTTGGGGTTGTTTTTGAAAATGTTTATATCTCACCGAGCAGGAGCGATATGAGCGTGGAAGAAATAGAAAAATCAGTAAAATCGTATGTTAAAATGATGAAGAATGCTATGCAGAATATGGAGGTGAAACTTATAGACCGCTCTAATATGGCAAGGGCAACAGGATCTTATACTGCAAGCGTAGAAAGTATGATTCCTGCAATCGGTTGGGGGTATATTAAACAAGATTTTACAGCTAATGTAAGTTCTTCTCGGATTTCAAGCGTTTCACTAGTAGGCAGTTCCTATGATACAGGTTTTACACTCGGCAGTTGGGAACCTAATTATTCTTGGACGGATATATCAAGCAATAAACAATTTGTACAAATTCACATGAAAGGTACTATTAATTATTTATGGGAAGGTTTGAATATATCAAAAGATTGTACATTTTTAGATACTTTTAAAGCCAGTGGTAGTAGCTTGGTTGAGTCTTCTTATTTGGATTGGCCAGATTAAAATTTATTTAAGAATAGTTTATAGTGATATGATATCTTTTTTGCCGTCAGCCTTTTGCAGGCTGACGGTATTTGAATGATTCAGTGCAGGAATTAGCAGAGTGTATCAAGCAACTGCTGGATATTTGTGAGAGGGCAATAACAAGGACACTGGATATAGAAAATGATTATCGTACTATGCGGGCTGAACTGCAGAGCAATATCCGAAATCCGCTAAGCTGCATAAAAACAAGTTGTTTTCTAATCAATTCACTTGCAGAAAAGGAAAATATCCAATCTGAAAAGCTCCAGGAGTATCTTCAAATTATAGAAAAGGCAGCGGAGGATATAGAGAGTACATTAAAATAACTGATAATTGAAGAAGTGCTGGGCGGGAAGTTTTCGTCCAGTATTTCTTTCTGGAATGAGAAAAGTTGAATTTACAAATCAAGAGGAGGCATACACATGAAGTATGTTTTTCCAGAATATAAAGAGAATGTAGTGTTGGGCAATGGGAAATTACAGTTAAATCCAATGTCCTATCAGGTTATCTACGAAGGAAAGGAGATAGACCTGACACCCAGGGAATTTGAAGTTTTATACCTACTGGCTTTAAAGCCAAACTGGGTAATGCCAAAGACAAATATTTATCATTCTGTATGGGGGATTCATTATCATGATGATCAGATACCATACAGAACAGTAGAATATGTGATATGGAAGATAAGAAAAAAGATGGGATATGATATTATCGAAACGTTGGTCAATGTGGGGTATCGGTTGAAAAAGTTATAGTTTTTGGGAGATATAATTGAGATGAAATGGTATGTTATTATTACTAATGGAGGATTTATTACATGAACGGAAATAAGAAAAGTGCAAAACAGTATCACCAATCTGTAATTACTGCTTTAAAACAAAAAGTAAATGAGATGAAAGATTCCGCTTATTCAGGATTGTATAGTGAAATTGCGTATATCATTGGAATATCAGTTATTATGATAGATACCTTTTTTCCACCAGAGGAAACGAAAGCTAATTGCGTATGGAAGATAATACTGATAGCTGTATCTATAGTCTGTATGTTATATTTCGCTAAAAAAGTGAAAACAGTGAATGAAGTGGAAGAAGAGAAAAAGTTTTGGCCGAACTTTTTTATTCAATGGGCAACAAGTTTAGGATATATAAACATGCCTGTAGCAATGATAGCTATTTTGATAACATTTGATAAGGGCAAAGCATGGACATTATTTATGATGGGGGTTGCTGTAATTCTGACAGGTTTAACTTTAATAGAAGCACTTGTAAAAACTTCTAAAATTTTAAAAAAAGAAAATGTTGGTAAGCGGAAATAAGATTGACTAAAAAGATTGAGGTAAAAGCTGTATTGGATATGATTCACACCTTTTACCTTTTAAATTTCATAATCATTTTTTGTGATAAACATTACATCATGATTATTCCGAAACTCCGAAGGAGGAAGCCCGGTCTGTTTTTTAAACAGCCTGCTGAAATACAAAGGATTTTCATACCCTACAATGGCAGTTACATCAGCAACAGAGAACGTGGTGGTTCGGAGCAGGGTTTTGGCATTTGTGATCCGCAGATTCAGGATATACTGCATTGGTGTAACGTCATTGTAACGTTTGAAGCTGCGGATAAACCAGCAGGTGCTTACGTGTCTGGACTGGGTATAATCTTCTATGGAGAAGTCTTCGGCAAAATGTTCGTTGAAAAACTGCGTGGCGTCTTCCATTTCTTTCTGAAGAAGGAGGTTTTGCGCAGTGCCCACAGGAGCCTGACGGCTGATGAGCAGAAACAGATCCCTAATGAGGATAGACAGATATTCTTCATGTAACAAAAGGGGAGCTGGAGCTTGGCATTGGTTATGAACTGTATCACAGGAAAAAGGGGACTTTGCAGTGGTTTCCCGGATTTAATCCACCATTATCAGGTATTTTCCAAAGGAAGCAACGAAGTGTATCAGTTTTATGCTTCCCTGGAACTTAGCGGGTCCTTTATGACTTTGCCGCAGAAAAAATGTCCGGAAAATCCAGTGATGAAAAAAGCAGCTCTTCCTTATGAAAGCAGAAATTCTCTGGAATGTCTGATTCGTATGGAGGATGTCAATGAAATCGTGGGGCAGGCTTATTTACAGATTATGTTGTATCAGTGCAGCAAGCTGTTTCAATTTATAGAAAAAGACAATGTGGGGAGTCATGATCTGATATATACTGTTATGACGCATCTGTTATCTCACTTTCAGGAAGAACTGACACTTGGAAGTGTGGCAGAAGCCCTTGGAATCAATAAGTTTGCTTTATCGAAAGTTTTTTCCGGTGTCTTTCATACGAATGTTAATCAGTATTTGAATGAAATCCGGCTAAACTATGTTTCCTCTCTGCTGGAAAATACAGATAAAAGGATTACCGATATTTATCTGGAAGCTGGGTTTGAAAGCCAGAGGACATTTAACCGGGCGTTTCAGCAAAAGTATGGGAGGACACCTAGTGAATATCGTAGAACATGTTTGGAAAAATGAAATATGGAAAATCAGGAAGAACCGAAGGAACTATAGAGGAGATGGTTCTTTCTGATGCAAGGAAAGTAGAGCAGATATGTGAAAGAGACATATCTGTTTTTTTATAGAGAATGTTACTTCCATATATTGGGAAACTGTGTTTAATATAAATAAGTTAAGGATAATGCCATAAAAGTAAAAATATAATTGGATGAAGAAAAAGTTACACTAAGACTCGGAAAAATTACATTTTTGAAAAACAAGTAATTTTCTTTGCTATTATATAGACAGTTACAGTAACTACAAAAAATAAATTGCAATTTAAAAAAAGAAAAGAAAGGAAGTAACAAATTATGAGTAAAAAAGCAATGAGAAATCCAATGACAAGATGTAAAGCAAATGATGACATGGCAGTTGGTTATGAAATTAAATCTCAGGATTTAGTTGGAAAATCTGGAGCTGGAGTTTTTACTGCTATTCAGTTAACTCTTGCAGGTAAATGTGGAAATCATTTTACAGGTTCATACGAATGCACCAGCAATAACGTTTCCTGCGGCTAATATTATTCTATCAAAAAAATAATGTTTAACCGAAAAGTGCCACAAAGCATGGTACATGTGTGCAGCAGCCGTCATGTAAATACTTGCTTTGTGGCACATTTAGTTTGGTGGAGGGTTTATATGAAAAGTGACATGGAAAAACAAAATGTAAGTAATGATTCAATATTAGATTACTGGAAAACTTTTTTTCCTGAATCAAAAGACAATTTTGAAAAAAGTGTAACCTCTTTATTGGGAATGGATATTGACAAGCTTCTTTTTCTTCGCCAAGTAGAAGATGTTACCATTAAAGAAGAAATTAATAATATATATTTTAATATCAAATCCGTAGATGGTATACAGGATCTAAAAGAAATAAATGATAAATTGCAGAAAAAACAACAATGGGTATATTTTTTTGAGCCTATTATTGTTAGATATTTTAAGGATTACCAAGAATTAGTTTGGAAACAACAAATTATAAAAGATAAAAAAACCTTTTTAGAAAAAATATTTACTAATCTATATGTTAGGTTAGTAAATATGAGTTTTAGAACAATCGTAATGGAAACAAACATTGCAAGTGAAGACGGAATACTTGAAGGAAATAGTAACGAAAGCAAAGGAAAATATTATTGCGAGGTTCTTTTGAAAAATAAGGATTATCTTAAAGAAATTTATGAGATATACCCAGAGTTAATTAGATTGTTGGATAATTATGTGGAAAATACTTTAAATTATCTTAGGGATATATTTACAGATATAGATATATTAGTGAAGGAGAAAAATTGTAAGTTTGGTATGCTTTTAGAAGTGAAAAATGGTCTTGGTGACACCCATAATAATGGTAAGAGTGTTGCTAAAATTGTTTTTGAAAAGAAAACATTGTATTATAAGCCGCGACAATTAACAATGGAAAAAAGATATTCTGAATTACTTAAATGGTGCGAAAAACAAATTCCAAATTATAAGAGTATTAAGTGTGGAAAAGTGTATGAGATCAGTAACTCAGGGTTTATGGAAGCAATAAGTTATTCAGAATGTAATACACTTGATGAGGTGTCAGACTTTTATTATAAGATAGGTGAATTGCTATGTATACTATACACATTAAATTCAAAAGATTTCCATTGTGAGAACATTATTGCGGACGGAGATTCGCCTGTTCTCATTGATCTTGAAACACTATTGCATGGAACACTGGAGGATAAAAAAGAAGATAATATTATATATTCTGTTAATAATACAATACAAGAATCGGTAATCGGTACTTCTTTGTTACCAACATTATTGCCGAACACAAACACTGAGGAAGCAATTGAAGTAGGGGGAATTGGAAAAGGAATGAAACAAATTTCTCCTTTTAAAACGCAGGTGTTACGTAATACAAAAGCAGATAATATAGAAATTGAATTTGTGAATAAAGAGCTTCCGTTAGCACAAAATTATCCAAAATATAATGGTACAGTGATAGGGTGTTCAAATTATTTACAAGAGGTAAGAAATGGATTTAGTTGTATTTATCTATGGATTCTTGAGCATAAGGAGGCCTATGTAAATGAACTGAAAACATTATTTGGAGAGGTGGAATGTAGAGTAATATGTAAAAATACTAATATCTATACACAATTATTGGAAACGGGTTATCACCCAGATGTATTACACAACAAATGGGACAGAAAAATTTATTTATGTAGATTAGGATTATTACTGATTCAAAACAAGGATTGGGATCGCATTTCTTTATATAAAAGTGAGTACAATGAATTATTGAATGGTGATATACCCATTTTTTATATGCGAACAAATGACTATACTGTATATAATCGTTATAATGAAAAAATTTTTTCGGTAATGAGTAAAAATTCGGTGGTTGAGATTATACACAGAAAAGTAGAATATATGGGAGAAAATGATTACCAAAGGCAGATTGCATTAATTAATCATAGTTTTATGGGAAGTAATATAAAAACAGATTTACCACAAGGGACAAATATGAGGTGGTTTGCAATAAGTAATGGAAAAAATGTGACATTACAGAAATTAAAGTGTTCTTGTCAAATTGCTGAACTATTAGCACGAAGAGGAATTAAAGATGTAATTGATGGAAAACAAGAAATGATGTGGATCGGAATGAGAGGATTTGGAAAAGCTTTTTATACAATTACGCCGATAGGATTGGCATTGTATCAAGGGAATTCTGGAATAGCACTGTTCTACTATTTGTTATATTCTAAAACGAAAAACGGTTTTTATAGAAAAATTGCAGATGAAACAATTTCTCCGGTAGTTGATCATCTTAATTTGTCCTCTGATAATTGGGCTGATATGGAAGGCTATGGAGCTTTTACCGGTATAACATCGGAAGTTTATACTATTTTATATTTATATAAGCATAGGTTAATAGATAATATAAACTTGGAAATAGTAAAGAAGATTGTTAGAAAAGGAATTGCAAATACAGAAGTAATAATACAATCAGAAAAAAGATTAGATTTATTGTCAGGGTTATCTGGAATATTGGGAGTGTATCTTACTGCATACGAAATTTTGGAAAATAGTGCAGAAATAGGTTTATTAGAGTTTATGCAAAGTATTGTAAAAAAAATTTTACAGAGTGCTATTACAATAGGTGATGAGTGTATTACGTGGAATGAAAATGGTGATGTGGGATACGCACATGGGAATGCAGGGATAATATCTCAGTTGGCTAGATACTATGTACTTACACATGATAAACAGGTAAAAAGTACTATAACGAAGGCTTTAAAATATGAACGTACTGTACACTACAATCCGTATGAAAATAAATGGCATTTAAGAAAAAATGTACATTATTTTTCCTGGTGTAATGGTATAGGTGGACTACTTTTAGAAAAAAGTATTTTATTAAAATGCAGTTGGGACGATGCTTTACTAAGACAGGAATTGGTGGAATTGTCTGAACAATTAAAAGAAACTGGATTTGGGACAGATGCAAGTATATGTCATGGAGATATGGGAACTATACAACTTCTAAAACTTACAAGTTCACATTTGAATTCACTTTCTTTATATAATAAATGTGAAAATATGGAGATGAGTTTTATTGAAAGATTTTTACAAGAAAAATGGAATAATATTAAATATATGGAAGATTGGGGCTTAATGACAGGACTATCTGGAATAGGTACAGCCTTAATTGCTAAAGAAAGAGAACTAATTGACTTACTGTGTTTAATGTAATATGAGGTGACAAAATGATTAGACATGAAAGGAAAGTACCATTTGTAGCACAATCACAAAAGACAGAGTGTGGTCTTGCATGTGTATGTATGATAAATAGATATTATATGAATAATATATCTATGGAAGAATTAAGAAATCAGCTAGAAATAGGAAGAGATGGTAGTTCTTTCCAGCAGCTGATTAATGTTCTTAGAAATAATGGTTTTGACGTTAAGAGCTATAATATTCCTATAGATAAATTGAAACTTCTTAAAAAACCTGCAATATTTTTCTGGTCAAATAGTCATTTTATGGTTTTAGAAAAAGTAAGTAAATATTTTGTGACAGTAGTGGACCCTGCGATTGGGCGTTATAAAATGACATACGAAGAACTAGAAGAAGGATACACTGGTTATGCCATTACACCTACTCCGAATGAAAGCTTTAGACCAAATAAAGAGAAGATATATTCATGGCATTATTTCCTTCCATATATTTTTGAAAGAAAAACTTTGTACATAGAAATTATCATAGCTTCATTATTTGTGTATGTGTTTACGATTGGTATGCCTGTAATTGTACAAAATATTATAGATAATATTGTCCAGGGTAATAATTATAAAAATAGTAATATTGTTTTTGGTACAATCGTTGCTATCAGCATATTGTATTTTATATTTAATTTAATAAAAAATGCAAAGCTGGTAAAATTGCGTGCATATTTAGATCGTTCTTTAAACAAAAATATATTTTCACATTTATTGAAGCTACCATATAAATTTTTTTCAGTTAGGAGTAGTGGGGATATTATTTATTCTTTAAATACTTGTTTAAATATTAAGGAATTATTTGCAAATCAGTTTATTTCCTCTGTGTTGGATTGTGGAGCAGGTATTGTAATTTTAATATATATATGTTCATTATCCAAAGTTTTAGGAATTGCTGCCTGTTGTCTTCTGGTATTGAATATTATCATTGTTTCTTCCACAAGATCTGTTTTAATTGATAATAGCCGTTCAATTACATCTAGTCAAAGTAAGGTACAAGGGATTCAATTAGAAACCGTTTATTCAATGTTAGGGGTAAAAATGAGTGCGATTGAAGATGATATATTTACTACATGGAATAAGGCTTTTGATAAATATTATGAGAAAAGTTTATTCACTGAAAAAATTAAAAATTATATTCAATCAATAAATGCTTTTTTGCAATTTATTTCACCGGCTATATTGCTGATAATAGGTATATATTTAGCTAATAAAAGTGTGATTTCTATTGGTTCGATAGTTGCGATTTACTCATTAGGAAATACATTTTTTGGACTTTCTTCATCGGTGTTGAATTTGTGGACTAGTTTTATTAATAGCAGCGTGATTTTCGATCGACTTGTAGATATAATGAAATGTAATGAGGAGTCAGATGAGTTTGATGCGAGTGAAACTACTTTGAATGGTGATATAAAACTTCAGAATGTCGGATTTAGATATACAAAAGATTCTGCACAAATATTGGATTCGATTAGCCTTACTATCAAGAGTGGCATGAAAGTGGCAATCGTAGGAAAGTCTGGATCTGGAAAAAGTACGTTAGCAAAATTGTTAGTAGGACTTTATGAACCTACTAATGGAAACATTTATTTTGATGATATTGAATTGAAAAAATGGAAGAAGAAGGCGTTGCGACAACAAGTTGGAATAGTGCCACAAGATATAACCTTGTTTAATAATTCGATATATGATAATATTGTGATGAATAGAAACAATATAGGATTAGAACAGGTAAAAAAGGCATGTGAGTTGGCCCAAATAAGTGATGAAATTGAGGAAATGCCTATGCAGTATTATACAGAAATTTCAGAATTAGGACTAAATCTATCTGGCGGACAAAGACAAAGAATTGCTCTTGCCAGAGCTATTGTAGGAAAACCTAAAATTTTATTGTTAGATGAGGCAACCAGTTCATTAGATAATATAAATGAACGAAAGGTATCAGATGAAATTAAAAAAATGGGAGCTACTCAAATTATAATTGCTCATAGGCTGTCAACAATAATGGACGCGGATCTAATTGTTGTATTAGAGGATGGGAAAATAGTTGAGCAGGGCAAGCACGATGATTTGATAAAAAATAATGGACAATATAAAGAATTATATTCAGCATTGGTATAAAGTCAAATAAACGTAGTATAGGCAGTATAAGTAGGATGGTTTTATATGAAAATTTATATAGTTGAAGATGAAGAAGCAATTCGTATGGAACTTATTACTTTGTTGGAAAAGTATGGGTATTCATGTGAAAGTTGTAGTGCTTTTAAGAATATTACAGGGCAGATTTTAGCAGCAGAACCGGAACTCATTTTATTAGATATTAATCTTCCGTTCCAAGATGGTTTTACTGTTTGTCGAGAGGTAAGGAAATCATCAGATGTTCCAATTATTGTTTTAACGAGTAGAAACACAGATTTTGATGAACTTATGAGTTTGAACATAGGTGCAGATGACTTTATTGCAAAGCCGTATAACGCACAGGTACTGATTGCACGTATTCAAAAAGTTATTAAAAGAACTTATGAAGTACAAAATAACTCTATTTTAATTCATAAAGGATTAACAATAAATTTATTAAAAGCAACCATGTGCTGTGGGGAGTCTGAAGTGGAATTAACCAAGAATGAACTAGGGATTTTAAGACTTTTAGTAATGAATAAAGGAAATGTAATTCCACGAGAAGAAATTATTAATGAATTATGGCAAAGCGAGGAGTTTATTGATGAAAATACGTTAAATGTTAATATGGTACGTCTTCGAAAAAAATTGACGGAAATAGGATTACCTCGTTATTTAGAAACCAAACGTGGCTTAGGGTATAGAGTATGAAAATTAAAGAGTTTTTGTGCGATAAATTAATATATATTATTACTTTTATAGTCTGGAGCTTGCTGTTAGGAGGATTTCTATGGCTAATAGAAATACGTATAGAGTTTATTTGGCTTTTTGAAATTATGTCTGGACTTATTTTTATTGCCTGTATAGTTTGGGATTTTGTGAGAAAATGGAAGTATTATCAACAGATGTGGAAAATTTTTGATGGATTAGAAAATAAAACATTATTGGCTGAAGTAATGGAAGTGCCACATTTCATTGATGGGAAAATTTTGTATCAAGTGGTGCAATATACAAATAAATACATGAATGATTGTTTGGCAGAATCCGATCGGGTTAATCGTGAATATAGAGAATACATTGAAATGTGGGTACATGAAATAAAAACTCCGATTACATCTGCTCATTTAATAATTGAGAACAATAAAAATATTACGACACTACGTATTGATAGTGAACTTCAAAAAATAGATAGATTTGTAGAACAGGCTTTATTTTATGCAAGAAGTACTGCGATAGAAAAAGATTTCAAGATTGAAAAGACTACACTAAAATCCTTAGTGCATGCGGCAATTAAAAATTATTCAAAATCCATTATAGAATCTGGTGGACATTTGCATTTTCAAAACATAGATATTCCGGTATTGGCGGATACAAAATGGTGCATTTTTATCATTGGTCAAATAATTGCAAATTCTATAAAGTATAGAAATGAGAAATTAGAACTTTTTTTTGAAGGTAACAAATATGAAAATAAAAATATTCTTGTTATATCTGATAATGGAATAGGAATTCAGGAAGAGGATTTAACTAGAGTCTTTGATAAAGGTTTTACGGGCTATAATGGACGTCGATTTATAAAATCTACAGGAATTGGTTTGTACCTATGTAAAAAAATTTGTTTAGAAATGAATATGGATATTACAATAGAAAGTGATAGTTTCAGTGGGACTGTTGTGAAAATTATATTTCCTAAAAGTGATTATTATATGGAGTAGGTTATTTAATACCTGCTCTTTTTTGTTACCTTACATTTTAGTAAGGTAATTGTAATTTAAAATAATGGCAACACACAAAAAAACATGCTAAAGTAAAGATAGTAGAAGGGAGACGGATTATATGGAAAAAATAATATTAAAAGTGGATGACATTCAAAAATACTATGGAAATAAAGGGAATGTTACAAAAGCTGTAGATCATATCAATTTTTCTGTCGAAAAAGGAGAGTTTGTAGGCATAATGGGTCCCTCCGGATCCGGAAAAACAACATTGTTAAATTGCATATCAACAATTGATTCTGTAACAAGTGGACATATTATTGTTGATGGAAATGATATTACAGAATTACGTGGGAAAAAACTATCCGCTTTTAGACGCAAAAAATTAGGATTTATTTTCCAGGATTTTAATTTGCTGGACACACTTACTGCACATGAGAATATTTCACTTGCCCTCTCTATTTCTGGGATAAAACCATTTGAAATTAAAAAGAGAGTTGAAAATATTGCTCGTTCATTGAATATTGAGGATGTACTGGAAAAATATCCGTATCAGATGTCTGGCGGACAGCAACAAAGAGTTGCTGCAGCAAGGGCGATGGTAACCAATCCGGCAATTGTTTTGGCAGACGAACCAACAGGGGCATTGGATTCACGTTCATCACAAATGCTCTTGACGATATTGGAAGAATTAAATGAAAAATTGCTCGCAACGATTTTAATGGTAACGCATGATGCCTTTACTGCGAGCTATTGTCAACGTATTTTATTTATTAAAGATGGGAAAATTTTCAACGAAATTCATAAAGGACAGAAAACACGTAAAGAATTTTTTGAAGAAATCATTGATGTGGTCTCCCTGCTAGGAGGTGGGAAAAATGACATCAATTAAACTAATATTTAGAAATGTACGAAAAAATATTCAGGATTATGCAATTTATTTTTTGACATTGATGATCTCTGTTAGTTTGTTTTATTCGTTTAATTCTATTCAATCTCAACCTGCATTGAATAATTTAAATGCAACGAAACAACTTTTATCAGAACAACTAGGAATTCTGATATCGGGATTGTCTGTAATAGTAGCAATAGTTCTTGCTTTTCTTATTCTCTATGCAAATCAGTTTCTATTGAAACGTAGAAAAAAAGAATTGGGTCTTTATCTTTTAATGGGAATGGAGAAGGGGAAAATATCTCGTATCTTTGCTGGAGAAACTTTGTGTATAGGTGTACTTTCATTGATATGTGGCTTGATTTTTGGAGTTTTATTGTCGCAGGGACTATCCTTATTATCCTTAAAGCTATTTGCAGTGAATTTGGAAGAATTTCAAATCATATTTTCAATCGACGCATTGAAGATGACGATTAAATGTTTTGTGATTATTTTTCTTGTTGTAGTAATATTTAATGTAAGCACTATTTCTAAAGTGAAATTAATTGATTTATTTACGGCAAGCAGGAAAAATGAAGAAGGATTTATTCCGAATAAAATATGGCAGGGAGTTATTTTCGCATTTGCAATTGCTTGTATTGGAACATCAGGTTGGATATTCCATAAATATGGTATATTGCCAAGTAAAGAGAACTCAAGGTTTCAGATAGCGACAATATTATTAATTACGGGTACAATATTGTTTTTTTATTCTGGTGCCTCAGTTTTACTTTCTATAATGCGGGCACATGATGGAATTTATCTTAAAGGTCTGAACGCATTTTTTAGCCGACAGATAGGAAGTAAAATTAGAACAAATTATTTATCTATGTCGATAGTTTGTGGTCTGTTGACGATTGCGATATGTGGTGTTTCTGTCGGAATTAGTTCAGCAATTGCTATGAACAAGGCTTCTAAAGCGGCACTTCCGTTTGACTTGAATGTTGTTGCTGATATTAATATTGCCGGGGATACTGATATTGCTAATTATTTACAATCAAAAGGTGTTGATATTGGCACCTATGCGTCTAAAAACACACAAATAAGTGTTTATGAGTCGGATTTTACTTATGGTAAATTATTTGAAGATCAGGACGTTAAACTGTGGTCTATTGATAAAGATATTCCTGAATGCAATGTTTTGGTAATCTCAGAATCTGATTTTAATAAAGCAATGGAAATACAAGGGAAAGACTCAGTAGAATTAAAGGATGATGAATTTCTACTAAATTGTAATTATGAAGGAACACAAGAATATATAAAGACTTTTTTACAAAAAAACAAATCGCTTAAAATTGCGGGAAAAACTTTGCGGGCAGCATCAAATAACATTTTGCAGGAAACATGGTGGATGACGTCAGTTGGAAATAATGATCGTGGAACTATTATCGTTTCAGACGCATTGGTCGATAAACTAAAAAAATATGAAAATGTACTGTTAGTACAATATAATAATCCGGGGGTTTCAGATGAAGTAATTCAGAAAATGATTCCTATTGGATTAGAATCTGATACTTATGGTTATCGCTATTCCGAAAAGAATATGATGAATGGTATGTATTATGGTTCATGTGCACTTCTCGTTTTTTTATGTTGCTATATAGGGGTGATTTTTCTGCTGATTTGTGCAGCACTTTTATCTTTAAAACAATTAACAGAGACAGCAGATAACGTTTATCGTTATGGGTTACTACAAAAGCTAGGGACTGACTCAGAGATGTTATTTAGTGTTTTATTTAAACAAATAGCAGTATTTTTTGTCATTCCACTTATGGTTGCAGGTATCTATTCTATTTTAGGAATTAAAGAGGCTTTAGTAATCGCTGAAGGCTTTTTAAATATTCATATATCGGCAAATGTTGGAGTTACATTAATAATGTTTGTTCTTATTTACGGAGGATATTTGATGACCACATATTTTTCCTGTAAACACATGGTACAGGAAAAAAATCTTAAAAGGGAAATGGAGGAGTAGAAATGAAAAGTGATATAAATTGGAACGCTGTATGGCAAAGTATAACGGATACATGGCTGCCATTGTTTGGATGGATTATTATAATTGTAATTGCCATAATACTTATTCGCTTCATAAAAAACAAAAAAAAGTAATAGTTAAAATATTTTCTGGAATTAAAAGGATGACAGTTATGAACACTGTTGTCCTTTTTCTTTAAAGTTCAATTAATAACTGATTTTTGATGTTAAATGATAAGGAAAGAAAATTTTACATGGGGAGTCGAAAAAATTACATGTAAAAAGCTTAGTGCACAAAACATGGTATTATAAATCTATACTAAATATTCAGGAGGTTTTAGATATGAAAAAATTATTTCGTGTATTAAGTGTAATATTGGTTTTGACATTGGCTTTTCCAACATTAGTTTTAGCAGGAGAGAATATTCAACAGAGTAGTGATTTGGTAGGAGCAGAGGAAAAGGATTTTAAAAATTTGATTGTGGAAATTCAGCAGTTCAAGGAAGAACACCCAGAGTATTCAGAAGAAATGATAAAAGATTTTTTGGATGAACATCACCAGACAATGAAAAGGGGAATTGCAGATATTTGGAATGCACTTACGGAGACGGAAAAAAAATTATGTATTCGTTATCCTTTTGATGCCCTAAAGGTAAATAAGGCAAAAAATATTGCTACTTCGCAGACAGAGGCAAAATTTGGGACAAATGGTTTAGGAAACAGAAGTGATGCTTTTCGTCATGGAATTTGGAATGCTGAAATGACTGTTTTAATAGGAAAAGAAAGAGCAGAGTTATTTGCAACTGCTCATGAAGACAAAGATGTTACAGGAACAGAATCAGACGGATATCCAAAAACAGCACATAGAGATATGGACTTACATAACAATGAAGTGGGAAGAGAAATAGGAGAAAAAAATAAAGAAGCTTCTGAAAGTGAAATGGCGGATATTATTTATCAGGAAATATATTCCGCAACAACATCATTTATATGGCTACATGAATAAGATTTGAGCAGTGCGATCGCACTGCTCGTCTTCGTATTTTGCATATTTTGCGTAATTGATTACTTCTATTATTTGTATCGTTGTGAATGAAATAGGGTAGCATGGTAGTACAACATGATTAAGAGGTAGGCAATTATGGAAAGTCGTATTAAACAATTACGTGAGAAAAGAGGGTTAATACAGGAAATCCTTGCAGTAGAATTAGGGATAACACAGCAAATGTTGAGTAAGTACGAAAGAGATGTTACGTTAATAAAAGTAGATATTCTGAAAAAGATTGCTGCTTACTTCAATGTAACAACAGATTATTTGCTGGGAGTTTCAGATGTAAAAAGAGATTTGAATGGGCAGATGAAAATGAACGAAGTACTAGACGAATATTACGATTTAGTGGAAGTGTATAAAGAGTTAGATCCATGTGATCAGGAGATGATTTGGTCAATTATACAAATAGTAAAAAAAACGAGTGAGAAGAAAAAATCAGCAAACATGCAGAAGAGAGTGGAGTAAATGTTAAATATAGCAATTTGTGATGATGATATTAAGACAACTGGAAAAATCGAAGGACTTCTTCAGGATATAGCTAAAAGAAATTTTGTTGATACTGAAATAGAAGTATTCTGGAATGGAAAGAGTTTAGCAGATGCTATCGCAGCAGGTGAGAGGTATGATGTTATTTATCTGGATATAGAAATGGATAAAGAAGATGGTATTTCTGCAGCTAGAAGAATTAGAACATACGATAAAAATGTGCGAATTATTTATGTTACGAGCCATGAAAGTTATATGAGGGAATCCTTTGAGGTAAGACCGTTTCAGTTTCTTGTAAAACCTGTAACAGATAAAATAATGGAAAAGTGCTTTAAGTCGGTATATGAAGACATTAATAGTGAAGATTTTTATTTTCGCTATAGTTATCAACGTATGAATCATAAAGTACCAATCAAGGATATTTTATATTTTGAAAGCAACAAACGAAAAATATTTATTGTAACGGAACAAGAAATCCTTGAACTGTACGGAAAACTTAATGAGATTGAAGAAACCCTTAAAACATGTAAAATTTCTTTTTTGCGGGTTCATCAGTCTTTTCTGGTGAATTATAAGCATATATCCGGACAATCTTATGACTCTGTAGTAATGGATAATGGACAAAAAATTTCAATCAGTGAAGACCGAAGAAAGACAATCAGTGAACAGTATTGTTCTATGGAGGATACGTTTTATGTGGACGAATAAGGTATTAATGTGTGGAATAGATATATTGCTTTGCCTTTGGGCAGTATATTTATTCTTTTTTTATTTCGATATATTTTTTGTTCGGAAGAGAAAAAGATAGTAAACGTCAAACCATACGCCTGTGAATAAACGAACGCCGCTTCATCAGCGGCGTGGTTTTCTACACTCTTCTGGAAGTTCTGGCGACCATGGCATCAGATGTTCCAGATCCGCAGGGTCCAGATTCCCCTGTTCATCACAAAGCTTTGGCAGTTCCGTAAGGATATACCTGAAATAGTAATACGGGCGCAGCCCGTTCAGCTTCACTGTTTCTGATATGCTGTAGATCAGGGCGCTTGCCCAGGCTCCATTGGCTGTGTTATGGAACATCCAGTTCTTCTTTCCGATACAGAACGTACGGATCGCACGCTCGGAGGCAGAGTTATCGATCGGGACATCCCCATCCGTCAGGAAGACTTTTAAATACGGCTCCTGATGGATCAGATACTGCAGTCCCTGTCCGGTCTTTGACTTGGGCGGGACGACACAGCGGGCAGCCTGTTCTTTTACCCACGCAAAGAATTCCTCAACCAGCGGCCGGATCTTCTCCTGCCGTTTTTGAAGACGTTCTTCACACGGGAGCCCTTTGAGCTCTGTGTCTGCGTTATAGAATTCCGCGATCTTCTGCAATGCCTGATAGGCAATGGACTCCCGGACCACCGATGGAGCTTTTTTATCCATTGCCTTTACCGCATCCGCAAAATCACGTCTGGCATGGGCCCAGCAGTTTGCGTTTGTTACATCCGGCAGTTTTTTCGCCACCAGATGGTACTGCTGTAGACCGTCCGTTACCAGGATCCCTTTGTAATCCCGGTAGAAGTCCAGCGGTTTCTGGTGGTCACGGCCTTTCTGGTATTCATATACCACGATCGGACGCTCTTTATGAAACTCACCGGAACGGTGCACCCACATATAGCACTTGCTGTTTGGGTGGTCACTGTCACGGATCACCTGGGTCGGTGTTTCATCTGCCTGGGTGACGGGAAGACTCAGGAGTTCCTGTTTCATCCGCTCTACAAACGGTGCGAAATAGCGGTCAGCACACTTGATGATCCAGTTCGACATGGTCTGTCTGGAAATGTTTACGCCATTCCGCTCGAATTCCTGCTCTACACGGTGGAGTGCAGAAGAATTCACATACTTCACATTCAAAATGGAAGCAAGCAGGGACGGGGTCACAATGCTGTTGCGCAGCAGGTCTTTCGGGCGGTTCCCTCTCACAAATTCATCCTGATGGTCGCCATCTGTCCCGACATACACCTCAACGGTATGGACTTCCACTGTCCAGGATTCCGGCTCGTGCCGCAGTCTTTTATAGACTTCATCCGGCATCCTGCGCCAGCAGCCTTTCCCATAGAAGGCATCCAGCTGCTCCACGGACACGGAATGGACCGGTACAGCTTCTTCCGGAAATGCCTTCAGGTTGAGTTCCCGCTGGCCTTTGGATTTTTTCTTGCGTGTCACAACGACCGCTTCTTCAACAGATGGTTCCTGTGCAGAGGCATCAAACAGGGTCTCTGCCTCGTCGAAAAAAGATAGCTGCCCATCGATGGATTTCAGGGTTTCCGTATGTCGTCCAAACCGGTAGCTGTTCGCGAGACGGACCTGTTCGATCAGCTTTTCGATGTTTTCATTCAGTGCGTCGAGCTGTCCCTGCATGGACAGGATAATTGTGATCAGTTCTTCGCGACTCATATTTCCCAGCTCATTCAGTGTATGTTTTGCCATTTCCCGTACTCCTTTAACTCTCTGTACCCATTATACCGGATGACTGGGAAAAAAGCGAACGGCAAAATATCCGCTATCCGTCATTCTGCCTATGCCTGTGACCGTGCAGAAGTGAGGCAACGGTCATGCACAAAAAAACGGAAAAAGCGGATATGCCGGAGCATAGGGGTTGTCACAACCTTTTCTTCAAAGGATTGAGGGCTTTCCGGTCCGAGCGGAAAAGCCAGAAAACAGACCGGGAAATTTCAGCCTTTTGCACAAAGATCAGCCGGGCTTTTGGGGAGTGACATCTTTGATCTTCGGATTTAGTGGATTCAATCCCAGCATCAGATACTGGAACTGCTCCTCTGTCAGCTCTGCCGCTTCTTCCGATGTACGGGGCCAGGATAAGGAACCGGATTCCAGACGCTTATAGAGAAGCAGGAACCCATTCCCCATCCAGAGAAGCCCCTTGATCCGGTCCGACCGCCTGCCACAGAATAAAAACAGGGTGCCTTTTTCAAACGGATTCTGTCTGTACCTGTCACCGATGATCATAGACAGTCCGTCAATACCTTTGCGCAGATCTACATATCCGCACGCGATCACAACTTTCCGGATAGCGGCAGCATCTTCAAGCATGGGTCACCTCCCGGATGATCCTCGAAAGCAGGGTATCGGAGATCTCGTTGGTAACGGCAACGGTAAGATCCTTATACTTAAAAACCGCAGTTGGCTGGACTGCTGCTACAGTATCTGTTGGAGCAGATCCAGAAGGTTTATCCCTGTATGCGAACGGAATCTCTGCAAATGTAACAGGCACAGAATCTGTAGCAGATGGAACAGAAACCTGTCCGGCTGCTTCCTGACGGAACTTCCGCTGCCAATAGTAATAAGATTTTTCTGAGATACCGTTATCCAGGCACCATTGCTTTATTGTGGTATGCACAGGTCTTTGCTGGCTCCGGTTTAAGATCTCCAGCCAGTTGGAACGGCGGATATCGTGAGTGATACGATCCATAAGTTAAGCCTCCTCTAAAAAACTAATAGTTTTTTGCATTTTTTAGAGTATCTCACAAAAGAGACTTTTAGACTAGGCGAGTGGTTTGACGTTTACAAAAGATATTTGTCGGTAATCGGTATAACGCTGTTCGTGGTTTGGCAATTTGGAATAACAACGATTATTAGTTTTCCTGCCTACATCAATATTGCTGTGACGATTATGTTTACGTTTTTGGCAGTTATGATGACTTATGAAGGTAGATGGTGGAACAAAGGTGTATTTGTAATTACCTTTAATGCGATTTGGATGTTGATGGAAACCCTGTGCAACTATATTTTGATAACATACTGCCCTCAATATGCTGCAGTTCGCCAAGTAGGCTCTTTTGTTTCAAAAATATTTTTTAATGCAGTAATTCTTGCATTAAAGAAAGTGTTCACAGATGATGATATTAAGGAATTGCCGGTCAGATACAGTATTTTACTTGTGTTGATCCCAACAGGAAGCATTTATATCATGAACAATATATTTATGCTTGGATTTGCAAATAATAATGGACGTACTCGTATAAACTCTACATTTACTGTACTTATTTTACTTGGTATGAACATATTGATATTTTATGTCTATATGAAGTTGGCTGATGATTTGCGGTTAAGGAGAATGGCAGCAGTATATGAACAGCAACTGGAATTATGCGAACGTCATCAGCAAGAAAGAGAACTTTCAATGTTGCAGTTGCGGGATATAAAACACAATATGAAGAATAATCTTATTTCCATTCTTGCTTATGCAGAAAATAAAGAATATGAAAAAATGACAGGTTTTATTGAAGAAATTATGGGAGAGGGCGGTATGGTGATTGCCTCAATATCGAATAGTGGGAATATTGTGATTGATTCACTTATTGGATATTGGTATGTAACTGCCCAAAACAAAAAAATAATTTTTAAAACGGATATTTGTATTCCGATGATAATGCCTTTTAAAGGAGCTGATCTGAGTCTGATATTGGGAAATTTACTGGAAAATGCAGTGGAAGCAGCAGAGAAGGTTGAAGAAAATAGATATATAAATGTCAAAATGAAATTTGATAAAAATAATCTATTATTGTTCGTAGACAATAGTTATAAAGGGAAGCTGTTAAAAACAAGAGATAACCGCTTGAAATCTACAAAGTCAGATGCAGAAAATCATGGAGTAGGTTTAGCCTCTGTGTATCGGGCAGTAGCAAAATATCATGGATCAGTGGTAATAGAGGATTCAGAACCAGGAAAATTTAAAATTCGGATAGTCTTATATAGTAATGTGCAGGAATAATTACATGAACACTCGAAATAATTACATAAAAAATAATGAGAAAGGAAAGAATGGTAAAATGGAAAGATAAATTTGGTATGCGGTATGGGGACTGATATATGGATAGCGTGAAAATATTGCTGTTTAGTGATGATGAGAAACTGTATAACAGTACTGAAAGGATTATTGGGAAAAAACACCAATTAAAATGGTGTACTTATCAACAGTTGGAAAACAATAGATATCCAACGGCAGATGTTGTGATTTTCCATTTTACTAAAGAGATAATAGAGAGGGAAAGGGCATTTGCGGCTATTATAAAAATAAAAGGGAGTTTGGGGCATTTAACGCCTATTCTTGCTATTAGCGAAGGGGGATCAATACAGGATATTTTTTCTATACTGAAAGCAGGAGCTTACGATTATATAGAAACAATAGATAACACACGAAAATATAAGAAAAAGATAGAGAACCTGATTTTATGGAATTGGTATATAAAAAAACATACATCAGAAAAAAAGAGGCAATGTTGAGAAAGAACCGGAGAAACATTGCTTCTTTTTTTCTGCCTTTTTGGGAAAAATTACATCAATACTCGGTTTTTTTACAAGAGAACCGAATGGGAGATTTTTTGTAGTAATGTATTGGTAAACAAATGAAAGGAGATTTTAATTATGAAATCTAAAAATTTAAAAAATCAGCCAGCAAAAGTATTAGCAAATTTATCTCTGAAACTTGGTAAAATGTCAGCGGACAGTGCTTGCTGTTATATTTATCATCAGCCAAAGATGCCAGAAGCATTGAAAAAAATGAAGAAACTTTAATTTTATGGGAAAATTATCGGAAAAAATAACAAGATACGTTATTGATGCCGGTGCAGTTTCAGAGGAGTTGTATGCAGTATATCAATATGGATTTCAGATTGGATTAGAGATGTTAATTTGCCTATTCGTCTGTATGAGTATAGCGATATACTTGCATACAATCCCAGAATTCCTTGTGTCTACAGGTGTTTTTATGTTTTTAAGAACCTATGCCGGTGGTGTACATCTGAATAGCTTTAAGGCTTGTTTTACATGCTCTGTTGCTGTTCAAGTCATGATTTTACAAATTAATAACAAATATCCATTAGAGCTATTTGTGGCTTGGGGGATTATTTTGGTAAGTTCCATTTGTATATGGAAACTTTCTCCTGTAGAAAATATTAACCATGAGTTGGAAAGAGAAGAAAAGGAGCATTGCCGAAAAGTAACAGGTAAAATACTAGGAGTTATTTTAATTGCTGCTGGTTGTTGTACAACTTTAGGTATGAAAAAGTATATATCCTTGATTGCGTTGACAGCGTTGACCGTTTTTATATCACAATGTATCGGTATCATAAAGTATAAAGTTGAAAAAGAGAAAAATTAGCGGGAATGATAGGGGTCTATTATTTCCGCATTTTTATTGTGTGTAGAGTTTTGAACTATTGCTGGGATAGAAAATCATGGAGGTGAAAATGAATGCAAACCGTTTTTCCAGAATATAAATCTGAAATTGTATTAGGAAATGGTAAATTTCAACTTGATCCCATGTCATATACTGTTATTTATGAAGGAAAAGAAATCAGCTTAGCTCCCAGGGAATTTGAAGTTCTGTATCTTTTAGCCCAAAGACCAAATTGGGTTATTCCAAAGAAGAATATCTATTGTTCGGTCTGGGAGAGTAATTATTATGATGATCAGATTCCGTACAAAACAGTGGAACACGTAGTATGGAAGATACGAAAAAAGATGGGGCATGATATTATAGAAACATTGATCAATGTAGGGTATAGACTAAAAAAGATGTAAAGGCAGGATAGTGTGAGTAAAAGTTTTTATATTCTGATTGAATTTTTGGGAGATACGCCATATAATATTGGCAACTATAAGAAAGCGCGTACATACGTCATTTGACTAAATATCACGTTGTAACTAGAAATTGAGATAAACTCTTACAGAGCTTTTGTGGACTATCCAAAGAAAAAGGAGGCTGACTATGAACGTATATGAAGAAATAGATCAGGAAACAATGATGTTGCTTTTAGATTCCTTGTGTAAACGGACAGTGGAGGGAAAACAGATATGGGAAAATATGGAGTATAATCCTATTTCCTTTTTACAGAAAGATATTTATGAAAAAGAAGGTACCTGTATATCACAAATGTTTGAAGCAACGACAGTGTTCAATAACATTGAATATGAATTAGAGCTTTCAGAGTCAATCGAACTTCCGTCTGGCAAGGGAGATATTTTTGGAACAATTTCTTATGAAACAGAAGATGGAAAAGAGAATACGTATGATTTCTCTTTGTCTTTTGATGTAGAGAAATATGATGATGCGAATGCGGAAGAATTGCAGGGGATTTTTGGGAGCTCAATCATTGTACAGTTTACAGATGCAATAGTGGGAATATTTGAAAATTCAGATGCGGTAGCTGAGGGATTTGCTTATGCAAGATACTATCATCAAACAGGAATTGATTCGGAATGGGAAACCAATCCTCTTGTAAAACTTGGTGAGAAACTGATGCAAGAGCGTGCAATGCGGGATTTCCATAAAATAGTATTGGATACAGATTATAGAAGGAGATTATTAAAACAGTAATTAACGTGATAAAACAGGATACAAATTTGGGGAAACTATTGATATTTCTTAGGGTATCGCATATAATATAGTTAAGCCAAAAGGTTTCGTGTAGCGGCACGTAAAAGCTGTACTGTGCCCAGGCAGGGTAATTACTGGGACTATTTGATACTCGGAAGGGTATTACGCCCACACCA